>Ga0114933_10005679_pt1 | contig 11272 bp, 10 predicted proteins | sample 4SBtaG_FD_89691 | JGI IMG/M metagenome (GOLD analysis project Ga0114933, IMG submission 89691) | Deep subsurface microbial communities from Kolumbo volcano to uncover new lineages of life (NeLLi) - 4SBTROV12_W25 metaG | ecosystem: Environmental > Aquatic > Marine > Volcanic | place: Kolumbo... | reverse complement strand
CCACTACGCCCAGCAATACCTTGACTACAGGCAGAGGTTGCGCCGTGGCAGGTGACTCGGATTCACTGATTTTGCTCATAGGCAGTTAAATTAGATTACCTCGGATACACACGTATAGTGAAAGAGCTATCGGTACACGGTTTCTTGATCGCACGTCGTTATTTCCGTGGAACGTCTGCAATACTGTTTACGTGGCCAAGACTTACATAGCAGTGATCGTCGTGCAGGTGATAGTTCTCGTGGCTTTGTGGCTACTTTCTCGGCATTTTGCCTAATGATGGAAACGTTGTGCACTTTATAGATTGGGCAATCATCTGTAGTTATCTTGCTTGGATTCTGTATGACGGGATCAAGCGAGCAAAAGGGACGCATGCCGTTGAAGGATATTTTTTGGCGTCTCGGTCGCTTCCGTGGTGGGCTGCGGGATTATCCGTGATGGCCACCCAAATGAGCGCTATCACACTCGTTGGTACTACAGGGCAAGCGGCGACCGATGGCATGCGGTTCGTCCAGTTCTATTTTGGTTTACCCCTGGCGATGATTATTTTGTCAGTCACGCTCGTGCCGTTTTTCCATAGAGCAAAGGTTTACACCGCCTACGAGTATTTAGAGCGGCGGTTTGATGTTCGAACGCGTGTTTTGGCGAGCTTATTGTTTCTCGTCTCCCGCGGTCTTAGTGCTGGCGTGATCGTGGCGGCGCCGGCTGTCATTTTGTCAATCGTTTTAGGCTGGAGCTTACCGCTGACGATTTTAGCAATCGGTATTCCGACGACGATCTACACCATGCTTGGTGGAGTGCAGGCAGTGGCGTGGGCCGACGTCAAACAGATGGTGATTATTTTGGTTGGTGTTACCGCTGCGGTTATTGCGTTAGTTACTGGTTTACCGGCCGATATTGGTGTCGAGCCGACGTTACACGTAGCCGGTGCTGTTGGTCGGCTTCAAGCAATTGACTTTACGTTTGACCTGAACGAGACCTATACATTTTGGTCTGGCATGCTCGGGGGGTTGTTCCTAGCATTGGGCTATTTTGGTTGTGACCAGAGTCAGGTGCAACGCTATCTGTCAGCAGATTCTCTGCGCGGCGCGAAGCACTCGCTGCTTATGAGCGCCTTCGCCAAAATTCCGTTGCAGGTGCTCATCCTAATGATGGGCGTCCTGGTTTTTTGTTTTTACCTTTTTACGCAACCACCGTTGCTGTTTAACGACGTGCATCGTGAACAGATAGAGCAAAGTGGCCGTCGCGGAGATTATGAAAATTTAGAAAGACAATTTGAACAAGTGCACAGTCAGCGTCGTGTCGCGGCCGTCGCTGCTGGTACAGCACGACAAGTTGGTGACGAAGAGGGCACACGCACAGCCACGGCCCAATTTGTCGAATACGATCAACAACTTGAAGAGATACGGGGTGAAGCGTTCGTGCTTGTGCAGGAACTCACGGGTGATTCGGCTTATAACGACGTTAACTATATCTTTCCGAGTTTCATTACTACTCACCTGCCGGTCGGTCTCGTCGGCCTTCTCATCGCTGCAATTTTTGCAGCGGCGATGTCTAGTGCGGCAGCTGAGCTGAACGCACTGTCGACCTCGACTGTCATTGACTTCTACCAACGACACTTGAAACAAGAGGCGTCAGATGCCCACTACCTGAGTGTGTCGAGGTACGCTACGGGTTTCTGGGGTCTCTTTGCTTCGATAACAGCTTTATTTGCAACGAACCTTGGGTCTCTCATTGAGGTTGTCAATCTTTTTGGGTCTTACTTCTATGGGTCGCTGTTGGGTGTGTTTGTGCTGGCCGTTGGCTTTCGGCGAGCGTCGGCCGGCGACGCATTCTGGGGACTTATTGGCGGGATGGTGACTGTTGGCATTGTGGCCAGTGTGACCGACATTTCCTACCTTTGGTACAACCTAGTAGGGGTCGTAGCGGTGTGTGTGGTCGGATGGTTCGGGGTTTTACGTCGGTCAGTGCTTACTTGATTTGCGGTGATAATTCCCTTTGGTAGTTGCAGTTACGAAGATATTTTAGTTAAAATCATCAAATACGACCATTCTGGTCGGCTATAAAAATTAGATACAGATCGCGGAGTTTTCTATGGCGACCTCGACTGACAACATCGAAGAACTAGCAAATCAAGATTACAAGTATGGTTTCGTAACTGATGTCGAACAGGAAGCGATAGCCCCAGGGCTAAATGAAGATGTCATTCGGCTGATTTCTAGCAAGAAACAGGAACCTGAGTGGCTTTTGGAATGGCGTTTGAAAGCATTCGCTGTTTGGCAAACATTGACGCCACCGTCGTGGCACAACGTGAAATTTCCACCGGTTAACTTCCAAGACATCATTTACTACTCAGCACCTAAACAGAAAGCGAAACTTGAGAGCCTTGATGATCTTGATCCCGAGATTAAGGCGACATTTGACAAGCTGGGAATTCCCCTTAATGAACAAAAAATGATGGCTGGTGTCGCGGTAGACGCTGTGTTTGATTCGGTTTCGGTAGCAACGACTTTTAAGGACAAGCTGGCGGACCTCGGCATTATTTTTTGCTCCTTTTCTGAGGCAGTTCAGGACCACCCTGACCTTGTCCGGAAATATCTTGGGTCGGTCGTACCAGCGTCTGATAATTTCTATGCGGCCCTTAACTCGGCGGTCTTTTCTGATGGGTCGTTTGCGTATATCCCGAAGGGTGTGAAGTGCCCGATGGAGCTGTCGACCTATTTTCGGATCAACGCTGCTCAGACCGGTCAGTTCGAGCGGACATTGTTAGTGGCGGATGAGGGTGCAACCGTGAGTTATTTGGAGGGTTGTACGGCGCCGATGCGGGATGAAAATCAATTACATGCGGCTGTGGTTGAACTTGTCGCGCTCGATGACGCGACGATCAAATACTCGACAGTGCAGAACTGGTATCCAGGTGATAAAGAAGGCAAAGGCGGTATTTATAACTTTGTAACAAAACGCGGCAAGGCATTCACTAATGCCAAGGTTACTTGGACTCAGGTTGAGACTGGTTCGGCCGTGACGTGGAAATATCCGAGTTGTATTTTGCAGGGAGACAACGCCGTTGGTGAGTTTTACTCGGTTGCTGTTACGAATAATTATCAACAAGCAGATACCGGGACCAAGATGCTGCATTTAGGTAAAAACACCAGGAGCACGATTGTGTCCAAAGGTATTTCGGCGGGTAAAGGACAAAACACATATCGTGGTTTGGTTCGTATCGGAAAGAATGCTAAGGGTGCCAGGAATTTCTCTCAGTGTGACTCGTTGCTTATTGGTGACCAGTGTGGCGCGCACACCTTCCCATATCTTGAAGTTCGGAATACTTCTTCCCAGGTTGAACACGAGGCGTCAACATCAAAGATCGGCGAAGACCAGATTTTTTACTGTCGGCAGCGAGGACTTTCCACTGAGGATGCTGTCAACATGATAGTGAACGGGTTTTGTAAAGAAGTGTTCCGTGAATTACCGATGGAATTTGCTGTTGAAGCGCAGAAACTTCTCGGTGTGAGCCTTGAGGGCAGTGTCGGTTGATCGCCGAGCGTCAACGGAACAGGAAAGATTTAACGAATGCTAGAAGTCAGTAATCTCCATGCTACGGTCGGGAATAAAGAAATTCTTAAGGGTATTACCCTCTCGGTGAAGGCGGGTGAAGTGCACGCCATAATGGGTCCGAATGGGTCTGGAAAGAGCACTCTCGCATCGGTGCTTGCTGGCCGAGAGGAATTTGATGTCACGAAGGGTTCGGCGGTTTTTCAAGGTCAGGACCTTTTGGAGATGGAACCAGAAGAACGTGCGCGGGAAGGTGTTTTTCTCGCGTTTCAGTATCCGGTTGAAATTCCAGGTGTCAACAATGCGTATCTCCTGAAAGCTGCTCTGAATGAGGTTCGCAAGCACCGCGGCGAATCTGAGCTCGATGCTATGGACTTCATGGCATTCGTTAAGGAGCGGATGAATATTCTTGAAATCGATCAAAGCTTGATGAATCGTCCTGTGAATGAGGGCTTTTCTGGTGGTGAGAAGAAACGTAATGAAATTTTTCAGATGGCCGTCCTTGAACCGAAATTGGCCATTATGGACGAGACGGATTCCGGGCTTGATATTGATGCGTTAAGAATTGTTTCCAATGGTGTTAACGCGATGCGCAATGCTGAACGAGCGACGGTCGTAGTTACGCACTATCAGCGATTACTGAACTACATCGTGCCTGACTTTGTGCATGTGTTGTCTGGTGGTCGTATCGTTAAATCTGGGGGCAAAGAGTTGGCTCTAGAACTGGAAGACAAAGGCTATAGCTGGATTGAAGGGGTAACCGAAAAGGTTAGCTCTTAAGGAATATCGATGACGCAACTTGTAGCCTCGTCTCCTTACGCCAACGACTTCGAACAAATTCAGTGTGACCATGCAGGGCCGGCAGCGATCGCCGATCTGAGGCGTGTTGCGTTTGATCGATTTTCAACGCATGGACTTCCAACGACGAGTTCGGAGGAATGGCGTTTCACGAACGTGCGTCCAATTGCCGACACGACATTTGTTCCAGCACGGGCGGTTGCGCTGACCAAAGAGGAGTTGGCGTCGTTTAGTGTGACTGGAGCTCTGGATGGATGGCCAACCGTTGTGTTTGTTAACGGGCATTACGACGCGGCCTTGTCATCGTTGGGAGAGGTGCCGGACGGGGTAATCGTTGAAAGCCTTGCCAACGTTTTGAGTGCTTCGGCCGACAGTCTGGGTGTTGAGCAGTACCTTGGTAAGGGCGCCGACATTCATTCTGACGCCTCGGCCTTTGCTGCACTGAACACGGCTCTTTTCAGGGATGGAGTTTTTATTCAGGTAGCAGCGGATGTCGTTGTTGACCGTCCGATTCAGATGCTTTTTGTCACCACGTCAAACTCTACCGATTCGAACGCGACAGAATCTCCAATGACGCATCCCCGTATCTTGATTGCTGCTGGGGAGAACAGCCAGATTCGTCTTGTTGAGACGTACGCGGGAGAGATAGACACTCCGTATTTGACGAATGTTGTTACTGAAGTGATTGGTGGGGAAAACTCAGCAGTCGACCACTACAAACTCGTGCGAGAGGCCTCAGCGGCCTATCACATTGGCCACATGCACTTACGGCTCAACCGGAATGCGAACTTTTCATCACATGCCATCACGCTTGGTGGAAACATTGTGCGGAATGACATCGTGGCAGTTCTTGATGGTGAAGGCGTTAGCTGCACCCTGAATGGACTTTACATTGCTAAAGGGCAACGGTTGGTAGATAACCACACCACCATTCATCACGCTAAACCGCATTGCGAGAGTCATGAGCTTTACAAGGGCATACTGGACGATCAAGCGCACGCAGTTTTCAACGGAAAGATTGTTGTCGAAATTGACGCGCAAAAAACAGATGCAAAGCAAACGAATAAGGCATTGTTGTTGTCAGAAGATGCGCAGATCAATACAAAGCCCGAACTCGAGATATTTGCTGACGATGTCAAGTGCACACACGGAGCGACAGTCGGACAGCTTGACGCTGATGCGATGTTTTACTTGCGTGCACGGGGTCTTGGCCTTGACCAGGCCCGCCGCGTTCTAATTCATGCCTTTGCAAGTGATCTGCTAAGCCGTATCGGTATTCAGTCGATTCGTACAGATCTTGACGAACTTCTTCTGGCACAGCTTTCCGGGTCAGGGGAAGGCGGTTCCTATGAGCTCGGCTGAAGCAGCGAGCGCCGTTGAGTCGGTGTTTGAGGTGCAGCGCATTAGACGAGACTTCCCGATTTTGACTCGCTCAATTCGTGATCAGAATCTCGTGTATCTGGACAACGCTGCAACGACGCAGAAACCGCAGCGGGTTCTCGATGCATTGTCGAGCTATTACGCCACTGGAAATGCCAACATCCATAGGGGTGTCTACTTGCTTAGTGAAGAGGCAACAGCGGCATACGATCTCGCCCGAGGAAAAGTACAGGGTTTACTCAATGCCCGCGCTGCCCACGAAATCATTTTTACCCGCAATTCGACGGAAAGTATCAACTTGGTTGCGCAAAGTTATGGTCGGCAAAATCTAGGACCCGGCGATGAGATCCTCATCACACATATGGAGCACCATTCCAACATCGTTCCGTGGCAGTTGTTGTGCGAGCAAGTCGGTGCCCGGCTTTGCGTGGCACCGATAGATGACGATGGGACGCTTCAGCTTGATGAGTTTCAACGGTTAATTAGCCCGCGGACACGCCTCGTGGCTGTAGTTCACTTGTCCAATTCTCTTGGCACCATCAATCCAGTACAAGACATTGTTCGTATGGCACACGCTCGCGGTGTGCCAGTGCTGATTGACGGTTCACAGTCGGTCTACCACATGCCAGTCGATGTCCAGGCCCTTGACTGTGATTTTTATGTGTTTACCGGCCATAAACTCTATGGACCGACTGGGATTGGCGTGTTGTATGGACGCGAGTCGCTACTTGAACAGATGCCTCCCTACCAGGGCGGCGGAGACATGATTCGGTCGGTCACGTTCGACAAAACAACTTATGCCGAGTTGCCACATAAATTTGAAGCGGGCACACCCCACATCGCTGGTGCCATCGGTCTTGGTGCTGCAGTCGACTATTTACTTAGCGTGGGTTTTGAAGGGATTGGTCGTCACGAGGCCGATTTACTCGCGTATGGAACGAACGCATTATCGGAGGTGAAGGGCTTGCGGCTAATTGGAACTTCACCGAATAAGGCGAGTATCCTTTCGTTTGTTATGGACGGTGCGCACCCTCATGACATCGGTACGATTGTTGATGCTGATGGTATCGCGATTCGAACGGGACATCATTGCACCCAGCCAGTCATGGATCGATTTGGCGTACCTGCGACCGCTCGCGCATCGATTGCGATGTACAACACGCACGAGGAAATTGACGCATTGGTAAAAGCGCTTGAACACGTCAGAGAGACGTTTGCCGTATGAGCGAACTGCGAGATCTTTACCAGGAAGTGATTCTTGACCACAATAAACACCCGCATAATTTTGGCGAACTTAATGGTGCCGATCGTCACGCCGACGGATTTAATCCGCTCTGTGGAGACAAGCTCGTTGTGTATGTCAACCTAGATGGTGACACGATCACTGATGTGCGCTTTGAAGGGTCTGGCTGTGCCATTTCACAAGCGTCGGCGTCATTGATGACGGATTCCGTTAAGGGGAAAACGCTTGCGGAAGTTCGTGAACTGTTTGACCGGTTCTTAAATCTTGTGACAGACGAAGACGCCGAAGATGATGACCGCGCGCTTGGCAAGCTGGCCGTTTTTGCTGGTGTGCGTGATTATCCGGCCCGCGTCAAATGTGCCAGTCTCGCATGGCATACACTGCGGGCAGCTGTCGAAGATCGGCACGACGTCGTAACAACAGAATAGGACGAAATGATGGGGATTCTTAATCTGAACGATGTACCGCCACCACTTAACGTGGGTGATACTGAAAACGCCGCCCCTGATACGGAAAAAGTACCCGCGGCGTCTGTTGATTCGGGGACGCCTCCATCGTCAATGTTTGACACGAGTGCACTAACGGATGAAACAAAAACTAGTCCAGTCACGCCGCCGGCTGAACCGCCGACGCCGATAGAGGTTGATGAGGCGAAGACTCTTGAGTTGAAACCCAAAATTGTTGACCAGCTTGTAACGGTGTTTGATCCTGAAATACCCGTCAATATTTATGAGCTCGGATTGATCTATGACATTGAGGTTGATGCGTCGGGGCTCGCCGTTATCCAAATGACCCTGACTGCACCCGGGTGTCCGGCTGCGATTACGCTTCCTGCTGAAGTGCAGGGGAAAGTGAAATCGATTGATGGTGTGAGTGATGCCCGTGTTGACCTGGTGTGGGAACCACCTTGGGACAAAGATCGAATGACTGATGCGGCGAAACTGCAGCTCGGAATGTTTGACTAGAGAGGCTCTACGTCGACGTTACTAATGGTCACGGTTGACAATAAGTGCATCTCAGACTGGACATAGTCTTCGCTGAGTGTGTCGACTGGTATTTTCCCCCCGTCTACGGCGTAATTTTCTTGGTCTGAAAATAACACGCCACCGACCCTGTTAAACCCGGTAGCTTTCCGGTAGCGAAGACCATTGTCAAAATCGTAGCCGAACTGTTCTATTTGGCCGCTTTCAGGGTCAAACCAAAAGGTATACGCGTCATCAGCATCGTTACTGGACCCCGGCGCGAACGTGACTTTCATGCGGTGCAGTTCACGGCCATACCATGTGTCCAGTCCTTGGTCTTCAAAGCGGATATCGCCACCTTTAAGGGTGTACGGAAGAAGCGGAAAAAAGACACGCGCATCAACAAAAGCCTGCGCGCGACGTTCGCCTTCTTCATCAAGAGTGAGTTCCATTCCATCTTGCCATTCGGTCACGTCATCATTCGTTAGACGAACTTTTCGTTCTGGGCGTGTGTCAGTGGCCGGGTTGGTGACGATATATTCAAAGGCCCCGCCGTTCCGGGTGACCTCAATATTAAATCCGCCAGATAAAGAGGTAATGGTCATAGAAATGTGAGAGGCTTCGTAGCGGTCGCCGCCGTGGTGGGCGATTGCTTTCGCGACGATTTCCGGTAGTGGATCCTCGCCTGAACTACACCCGAAACTAAATGTTGAGGTTAGAAAAAACACCACCAGAGTGGTGTGAAGCCGATGACGAATTTCCAGACGCATCACGAATCCTCCTGTTACGATCTAACGCGTAATGGTCGGCTAGCGTTTCATTAAAGGCAGGGTTGCCGACGTTTCAGCGTATAGATTTAACTGATGCATTGTAAACAACGCTTGTTGGCTTGGGACACCTAGGTGTCATTCAGTAGAGATCTGTCAGGTCGTAGCCTTTGAAGTTGTCAGAGGTAATGATTGTATGAGTGAGCGTATAAAAGTTTTTGCGCCGGCAACCGCATCTAATCTTGGTCCGGGGTTTGATGTTCTTGGACTCGCACTCGAGCGACCAGGAGATCTCGTTGAGGCGGAGATTTCTGCTTCGCCCGGTATTGAGATCGTGGAAGTTACGGGAGCTGATTCATTAAGTACTAATCCCGAAGAAAATGTCGTTGGTATTGCTGCGGCGGCAGCGATAGAACAGATTGGTGTAGAGGGTCAGGGCGTTCGGCTCTGGCTGCACAAGCAAATGCCCCTGGGGAGTGGTTTGGGAAGTTCTGCGGCTAGCAGTGTCGGGGGTGCGGTGGCGGTCAACGCACTTTTTGGGAACGTACTCTCGAAGCACGACATTGTGAATTGTTCGTTACGGGGCGAAGCAGCGGCATCTGGGACTGCCCATGCCGATAACGTTGCGCCGTCTGTGTTCGGCGGCATTGTTTTGGTCCGTAGCACTGATCCTTTGGATGTGATCGCGCTGCCGGTCCCTGCAGCTCTTCGGGTGGTTATTGTGCATCCGCACACAGAGGTACTGACCGCTGAGGCGAGAAAATTAGTTGCTGAGCGCCGGTACACAATAAATCAAGCTGTCCAGAACCTCGGTAATGTCGCAGCGCTCGTGACCGCGCTTCACCAAGCAGACCTGTCTCTTTTTGCCCGTAGTATTGGCGATGCATTAGTCGAACCCATCCGTGCGCCATTGGTCCCCGGCTATGCGACTGTAAAACAAGCAGCACTGGACGCTGGCGCGCTCGGTTGTTCCATTTCAGGCTCTGGACCAAGTGTGGTGGCTTTTGCCGACTCGGACGCTTTGGCAAACCATGTTGCGACTGCAATCGAGGGTGGTTTTGCAAGACATAGCTTAACCAGCAATCGATATGTTGGGCCGGTCAATGGGGTGGGTGCCCAGGTGGTGTGAGGGAAGGATATCGTTTCTGGAAAAGAAGGAAAAAGGCTGTCGATATTCCCGCTGAACCGAACAACATACACATCACCATTATTTGGTAACGCGCCGCAATAAGAGGCGGGACTCCGGACAAGATCTGACCGGTCATCATCCCTGGTAGCGAGACGAGCCCAACCGCAAACAATGTATTGACTTGGGGAATGAGTGCGGCCTGCATCGCCACACGACGCGCATCAGGGTAAAGTGCGCCCCGCAACTGCTCTGCGTGAAAGCGTTCTGCGGACAGACTCACAGCGTTCATTGATGCGGCGAAAATCATTCCACCGAGAGGAATCAGGATGGTTGCGTTATGCCACGGTTCTGCGGCGAGGACACCTTGTGTGATGATGACAAGGGTACAGATCCCGCCTAGACTGATTGCTAGAAGCGCCTTTGAGTAAAGTGAGGGTCTCGCAGCGGCGACAGGGCGTAACGCGATCCAACTAGCCGTTAGAACCATGACGCCAAGAGTGATTAAAACGACCACGCTGGATTCTGACCCGAAGAGAAATGCCAGGACGTAACCGACCAAGGCTAGTTGGAGACACATCCTGGCCACAGCATGCAGAGTTGTTGGTCCGCCTGCTGACCAGCGGTACAAAATAGCAAGTACGACTCCGACTGGTAATAACGCAAATAAAAGATTCGTTAATGGAATCGCTTGTACGGTGTCAGGCATAACGCCGAGCATACAGCGAAGACGTGGCAATGCATTCTCAAAGACAAGATGGCTTTAATGTGATGCACAAGGCTGATGGTCGTTAGAGGTTTTAGCTCATTGGTCAGGGAAAGGAAAAACTCTGGATTGCCAGCCACTTATTAAATGAACGGTTCGTACCTGATGAGGCTGGCGAAGCATTAAGAAGCGATTATTACTGATTGTGACGTCATAGGCGGCGAGATTATCTAGAACATCATTTACATATACACCGTCAAACAGATGTTGTGGTTGTCCGATGGTTGGCGTATCCCCAGCAATTGTGGTTTCGTAGAATTCCCGCCCTCGTCGGAAAAAGAGATGGCCGCCGTCCTTGGCCCACACAGGCTCGGTGCCACCGATTGGTGATACGCGTGCGGCTTGGTCTAACAGCGGGTTGCCAACACTGCTTCGAAGATAAATTTGGTTTCCTTCACCTTCTTCATCTGAGGTATACGCGATCCAGCGACCATCGGGGGAAAAGCGAGGAGCACGTTCGTTATAGTCCGTGGCACGCCATGGTTCAGCACCTCGTTCTATAGACCAGGTCAAGATGTCTCGTTCGCGCGACGGGTGTATTTCATGGAATGCCAAGCTCTTTCCATCGTGCGACCATGAGCCGGGTGTGTGCAGGTCTCCGCCAAAAAGTGGTCCAGTGGTGTCCCTGCCGGGGAGTGTTATTTGAAAGAGCCGTTGTAGTCCGGTTCGCGAAGATG
>Ga0114933_10005677_pt1 | contig 11274 bp, 8 predicted proteins | sample 4SBtaG_FD_89691 | JGI IMG/M metagenome (GOLD analysis project Ga0114933, IMG submission 89691) | Deep subsurface microbial communities from Kolumbo volcano to uncover new lineages of life (NeLLi) - 4SBTROV12_W25 metaG | ecosystem: Environmental > Aquatic > Marine > Volcanic | place: Kolumbo... | reverse complement strand
TGAGAGCAAGGCTGACCTCATCTTTGATTGAAGATGCTCGGGCTTGAATACGCAGGCTTGAATACGCAGGCTTGAATTCGCAGGCTTGAATTCCAAAAAGACTACTACAAGCCTGCTCAATCCATACCACCTGAGTTGTACTACTTGAATCAGTGTGTTTTTCACCTATTTCAAAGGATAACCGGGAGGTTCTATCATCAAACAATGCGTAAGAAATAGTGTATCTGCGACAAAGCTAAAATGCTAAAGCTTGTCCCGACTAAATATGGTTGCTCGTGGCAACACAACATTCTACATTGCTTTGGCCCATACCGATGCCATAGCACATCTAAGTGAAACCGGAGAGCGTGTGCTAATGAGTATACTTCGTCTGCTGCCGAATAGTCTGCGTGAAAACTTACTTTTTTCGATTTCATTCGACCATACGATACACATGACTACAGGATTGAAGAAGCCGCGAAATATTCCGAAAGCCCTTGGTAATGCCAAACCTAAACGGCTGTTTGCTGATTGTGGTGCTTTTCAGTATAGAGGGCAGTCAAATCCTTCCTTTGATGATGGCATCCCAGTAAGCGCTCAGAGTGCTTGGGAACGCTATCAGGTCGGCCACTTGAATAATGGTAATACATCAAAATGGAAGGATATTTTACTTTGCTCACCAGACCAAATAATTACACGGGATATGAATCAACGTGAAGCCTCATTACGTAATCGATTCACCCTTACAGAGGCCCAGAAATTCATTGAATTAACAAAACATGATACGCGAGTTACCCCTGTTGCTGTGATACAAGGAAAGACTCTAGCAACGAGGAAGAAATCCTTGGAAAGATACATCGAAATGGGCTACAAATATGTTGCCTTGGGGGGTATTGTACCTTATTCTACAAATGTCGGTGGCGTTTTGAAGATGGTTGCAGGCATTCGAGACATCAACAAGCCAACCATTGGTAAAGGGAGCATTTTAGATCGTTGTAGACAGGCAGGCGTCAAACTCCATATTCTTGGCCTCAACAGTCCTGAATGGTTTAGATGGTGGATTCGTCTTGGAATCGATTCTTTTGATGGCTCCAAACTTTCTACTGAAGGTGCAGCCAACGGGTGGTATTGGATTGCTATGGACGGTAAAGGTGGCCGTAAGACACCAAAGAAGCCCAACTCAGCAGCAGATCTCTATCGCCGTTTTGCAGTGAAAAAAATCGGTTTAGATGAAAAAACGTGGGGCCGGGGCCCAATAAGTCGTCCATTCTTAATAGGTAAATTCCCAGTAGATGGAATTAGTACCCGCTGCTGGTGCAAGGCCTGTCAAACTCTGTACAGTTGGAGGTGTGCGAGTAAAATTTGTCAGATTGCTGGTGGTCGAACTCACATGAGCGATCCTCGCGTCATGGGTTCAAGAGAGCATAACATGGGAAGAGTTGTTCACAATGCACATGTCCTTGACTGGATGGTTCGCAAAATGAAACGGCTAAACAAGAAGGCGAATGCTGCAGGAAAGTTGGAGCCCGCCGATTGGCGTTGCAATTGGACTAGCATATACTAACCCTCAAGAGTAGTAGCCAACAGCCGCAACCGTGCGTACTTACCTCTTACCCTGCTCGGCTCGAAAGAGCATTACTGAAGGGAAGGAATTACGATGGGTGGAGAACACAAAGATTGGTTCTTGGCGTGAGGCTTGGGGCAAAGCAGACAAGGTGCCAGCATCTCAACTTTACACTGGTAGAGCTTTTCAAGAATCTATGAAAGCTATTCGGGCTGGACCAAAACCATGGTGTGTCTACATCGTTTCTGCTGGTGGTGGCCTTATTCGTGGTCCCTCTTCAGATGGAAGAGGTGAACAAGATGTACCTGGATACGAAGTACACTGTTTTCCTGGCAAACCAATGACGTCAGTCGAAATGGGGAAACTATGGCGCAAAGGAAAATATCCAGAATGCCCCAAAGAAACTTGGTCTAAGATGGAAATCAAATCTAGTGATGAATTGGTTATTTGCCTATCTAATTCCTATCAACAGGCAGTTCTGAATGCTGATTTTATTGCGCACATTCCTAAAGATGTTCAGATATTTACCATCGGTTATTTTGCTAATAAAGAGGTCAAGTCAGAAAAAATCGGAGCAGAAAGAGGAATGCGCGAAGCGCTTGGGTGTGGATTTATCATGTTGCGCGCAACCATACTTTGTCGCTGGCTTGCAGACACCCTTCCCAAACCAAAGACACAAAAGCCTCGCAAAGCACGACGAGTCAGTGATGATGAACTGATGAAATTGGTACAAGCAGCCCCAATCGAATTGAGTACCTCAATTTCAGCTATGGTCAAACATCTTCGCCACACAGAGAAAATAGCAGCCTCATACGAACGGATTCGAACCTGTATTTTTTCCATAAGAAATGTCAAGCAATAATTCACTCATTTTGCGAGTTGGGGCGTCTGATGTCATTTGGCCCTATGGGCCATTTTACATCAGCCAAACTTCACCATGGATGACTGCTAACACAATGTTCTTAGAAGGTCTCACACCCGCCCCACATAACCTTCGCTAATGGGTATGGCTGCTTCACGGCGGCCAAAGCTTCTGCGGAAGGAGGTCGTAACATGAGCCAAGTGCAAGAATTAAACCGAAGAAACGTCAGACTGAATGTTGAACGCAAAACCATTGGAAGTTATCTCCTAGGATATCTCGATCCTGAAGATGAATTTATACCACTTTATCCAGGACGTTCAGATACTAATCTTCAGAATCGTCTTCTCAGACATGCTAGCCTTGGTTACTTCAGCCATTTCCGCTTCTTCCCAACCAATCGTATTCGTGAAGCTTTCCTACGTGAATGCCGAGATTACCACCTGCTGCTGCGTGCAGGTATCACCAACATTATTCATCCAAGACATCCGAATGGTCTCCCATACGGTTGTCCTTACTGTCCTAAGAGAGGTGATGCTTGATGTCAAACGAGACTCCACGTAGAGTTTTGTTCGTCCATTTAATGGGGTTCCTTGAATCGATGATGGATTTCGGAATCAAGTTTGAAGATGCCATCAAGGAATTCCTTGACAATGCGGTTGATAGCGGTGCAGAGAATATATGGGTCCTTTTCCAAAAGAGACCGGATGATGGTGGATTGAGAATTCTAGTCGCTGATGACGGCTGTGGAATCCCTCTCAAATTCACTGATGAAACAAACCAAGAATGTGATGGAATACCTTGGGTAATGGCCTTCGGCAATCGTGGAATTTCTACGGTATTAGCAGATGGGCAAAGAAGGACAATTGGTAAATTTGGATTGGGTTTGTCCACATCTATCGCGAGCCTTGCCCGAAAAGATGGCCAAGCTTGGATATGGACACGACGAAGCGAAGATGAATCATGGAGATCATGCTACTTCGATTTCAAGGACATTGAAGCATATCTACATCCTGAAACTGGTGAAAACGGTTACCTTCCAAATGAAAGTACGGATATACATCCTCCGCTCGTGCCGTTGGGCGACAAAGGAACCATTTTGATTATCGATATCCCCAAGCACAGACAAGAACGTCTGCGCCTTGGCAGTATGCAGAATCACGTTCTCAAGTTCGCAGGTCAGACATACCGGCACCATCTTTCAGATGGTTTAACAATTAAGGTGAGTGAAGATAAAACGGGGAATTTTAGTTCTGCTTCTCACAAGTATGCATCCATCAGCGACCCCCTCTGTCTTCTACCTGGTTCAAAGGAAGTTGAGAAACTTGGAATGGCTGATGAATATGATGTTAAATCCATGATATTTGATGGTAGCAATGGGTGGCCCGAGTACAAGGAGGGGGATGGCAGTCATTCTCGTATAGATATCCGGATCTCAAGAATAAGAAAGCCACTAGCTATGAAGATTCTCTTCGAGGGGGTGACGTTCTCTGGTAGTGGTCCCAAGAGGCAAAAGGAACGTTCAAAGATTCTTAATCAATATAGAATCGGAGAAAGAGGCCAAGGATTCTCCCTCCTCCGCGATAAACGTGAGATAACATCAGCTCGAAATTTTAGATTGTATACGAAGTATAGTGGCTACAACTACATGCATGGTGAGATTAATTTCACTCCGGGTTTGGATGACATCTTCACTGTTCAAGCAAACAAATCCAAATTCGATATTGCTGGATCCCTCCTTGATGATATTCGCGATATAATCGAGCCAGTACTTGACAAAGTAAGGCGCGACCATGACGCTGATGTAGAATTGGGCCTCAAACTGAATGAGGAAATCGATGTCAATCCTGCTGATGAAGCCATTCGTCGTGTTGCTGGCCGGCTACCAATTCCACCAGGCCTTGGTAAGGACGAAGTCAATAATGCAAACGAGATTCGTAAAATTAAGTTCACAGATGCACTCGAAGAACTCAAGAAAGATATTATGCAACCACTTGAAAAAATAGAGGCAAAACTCGAACTGGCCAGAGAAGTTGGTGATGAGAATACAGAATTAATTCATGCAGCAGAAGTTCATGCATTGAAAGAAAGACTTGCGCTAATGACCGAAGCACTACAGAAGAAATGGGAGACAAGGCAGCCTGCAAGAGTACGTGAAGCATCGTTGAACCATGGGATGGTGTACGAGGTCCTTCCCGAGATTGATGAGGCAGATATTGTTATCAATATGGCCACGGAATTTCACCGGCGTGTCTACGACCCTATCAGGAAGGTGCGCCGCCTCAGGGCATCTGTCGATCTCATGTTGAAAACTCTTGGATACGCCGAATTCATCGATCTTCAGGTTCGCCCAGAATACTCAGGGGATTGGGAGGATGCACGAAGAGAAATCTCGTTGCGGTTGCACCAATTCATTGACGCGATGCCCAAAGAGATGGATACAGAGGAGGTGTCAACTGATGAGTGATCGAGAGCGGAATGTGCGTATCGCCAACTCCAGTGTGGCCATCGATGCATTGAGCCGTCTTGGAATCAAAGTCGATTCGGGTTGCGATGAATTCATCGACAATTCGAAGGATGCGGCAGCCTCCAATATCTGGGTTGACCTCCAAGATCACGACAAATATTGGAAAGTGATAGAAGCCGATGATGGCTGTGGGATTCCTCTTATCTGCCCCGAAAGTGGCCATCCTGGCATCGTACAGGCTGTACGATATGCGGGGAGAATCCCATTACCAACAGGCAAGCAGCCTACAGGTCGATTTGGATTTGGATTAACACAGACGGCCTTTTGCATCAGTGAAAGAACCATCGTTTATTCTAAGGTTAAGGGAGGGGCATGGAGAAGGGTAGTTCTTGACAAGTCGCGGCTGAGAGAAAAAGTTGGTCGTATAGATATTGACGACCCCGAAGATTACCAAGAAGATGCAGGACTTCCCCCTAAAGAGCATCTGCCACCTAATTGGTCCGAGCCTGAATCTGGAACCATTGTCGTGTTGGAACATATCAATAACCCCCGTTACAAATCCATGCGGGCATTAGTCAAGAACATGCGAAAAAATATTGGTCGAATTCACAGATTCGGCATTGAAGAAGGTTTGCAAATTTATTTGACCCCGAATTTTGATGATGATGTTGTAGTATCTGCACGAGATCCGTTGTGTCTTCTTCCTTCATCAATTGATTGTCAGAAGTTCGGTCCACCAATAGAAGGGCCGAAAACTGGGAAAATTATCCTTGATGGAATTGATTTTCGAGGTGAAGAGGAAATCATAGATCCAGCTACTGGAAGGCCTGCTGAAATTGAGATTAGATATGTCCTTGTGGATTCAAATAAAGTCAAAGATGTGCTAGGATTAGAGGGGGGTTCAGGACCTGCTAGGCTCAGAAGACTTGGAGAACATTGGTTCAACATTACAGGACAAGGATTCAGTATAGTTAGAGGGGATAGAGAATTGTCATTCGGCGAAGATCTATCGCTGTACATCAAAGCTCCCTTCTTCAACTATTTCAGAGCAGAAATACGCTTCCCAATTATTCAAGGTGATACGCGCATTGATGATTTATTCGGCGTACAAACTATGAAATCCAGCATTGATATTGACCCTAGGCTTATCGAGAAACTGCGAAGTAATCTACAGCGACCCATTCTACAGCTTGGATATGTACAGAAGAAGATTGCTAGGAAGAGATCCAAAACCAAGAAGATAACAGTCACCTCGAAAGCCGAGAAGAATTCGGGGAGTTTGCGCAAAATTTCCCAACGCCCAGAACGGAATCAGAAAGAATTGAACAGACTAGGTCAGCAATTCGAGGAGCACAAAGCGAGGGTGATACAACGCGAAAATGCTCGCGCAGACGAGGTCAAGGATTCTGCATCCCAGACCCTAATAACTGCTCAAGCAAGTGAAAACAAGAAGCGCATAAAAGAGGCTGAAGCAATGCTTGTGAAGGCGATTGAAATCTCAGAAGATATCAAGGAGGCTGTAAAGAATAGATTCGCATTCAAACCTGGTAAAGATGGAGCGCCCATGTTCATGATTGAGATAGAATCATTGCATGGCACAGATGATTTGTATGTCATTCAGGATTTCCATGACCCAATCGTAATTGTTCTCAACGATTCAACTCCATTCTTCGAAGAAGTTTACGAGGGAGCTGCAATGCAGAATGGCGAGGAGAAATCACTACTCGAATTAATGCTGTTCTCAATAGCAATTTCCGAAGCAAATAAATTGCATTCGAATGAGACTAAGGAATTCTGGAAAGAATCACGCAGCAGGATATCTCGTTTCTCTAATCTGCTGCTGGGTGCCTTGGACGAGGTTTTCAATGAAGAGGAAGATTCGGATGATGGGTTGGTTAGAATGGCAGGTGACACAAAAGCGCGTTGCTCACAACGCCTCAGCGAAGCGCTAGGTGTAGAGATGTATGAAATTCGTGATAACAATAGGGGTGGTAGCACAGTTCCAAAGACTTGGCTTGTTGAAGTCGCAACGAAGTTGAGGATTGATATTGATGGAGCACAGAAGCAAGAAGTAGTTCGTCGTATTCTGCGTCAATATAATAGGCCAATCGATGAGAAGGATTACTTTTCTTCTGGTTCATCTGTTCAACTATCTGCATTGCAAGTTATGGAGGATTGCATAGAGCAATTCAAAAACCATGACAACGGAGATGATTCTTGATGGCGTATTCCGATGCCGACTTCATCCGAGATTATAACGCCGCCATAACTGGCAAATATTCACTCACTTCTGTACAAGAGGACATAGTCACATTTGGCACTGGTCCCCTGCTAATTTCAGCAGGCCCTGGTTCTGGTAAGACCGAGTGCTTGGTAGCACGCGCTTTGTACTTGCTTCTAATCGTGGGAGTCGAGCCGAAATCTATTCTGATGACTACATTTACTCGTAAGGCTGCGCGAGGCATGAAGGACCGACTCAACGAACGACTAGACATCTTACAGAAAACGAATCCCAATAATCAAACCATACAAGATGCCACCATTCGGGGAATGCGCATCGGTACTATTCACAGTCTTGCTGAAGAGATTCTTGCTGATGCGCGTTCCACCAAATTCAATGGTATGATGGTTGTTGATGAAATCCCACTCAAGATGTTACTGCAAAACCAAGCTTTTCAGATGAGTGGCGGACAATATGGCCCTTTTGCCAAAAAAACGAGCGATTTACGAGTTTATTGTGATAATACATTTGGGGGAACGATGAATTTCACCAACCGACTTATTCAATTGTACCATCACATCGTCGAGGACCAAATTGATCTGAAGAGATTGGTCGATGAAGGTGGACTACCGTTAGTCAAGTCGTACAATGAATATCGTAACCTTATGAAGGCAGACAAGAGATTGGACTTCGCCCTACTTCTTGATTTATTCCTGCGCGAATTGAACGAAGGTTTTCTTGATTCAGTGGTCGACCAAATTGAATATGTCTTGGTTGATGAATATCAAGATACAAATCCTATTCAAGAAGATATTTTCTTCGGACTAGCCAGAAAGAAGAACCTTTGTGTTGTTGGTGATGATGATCAAGCATTGTATCGCTTCAGAGGTGCTTCTGTGGAGTGTATGGTCAATTTTGTAGATGAATGCGATAACCGATTGGGGGTCAGGGCAGCAATAATGAACTTGGTTGATAACTTCCGGTCACATCCACGTATTGTTGATTTTTATGAGGAATATATGAATTCTCATCCGACTCTCAATCAAGCGCATACTCGATTACGCGTCAACGGAAATCCTCCACTAGGAAGAGAGGGTAAGACAATAGCTAATCATCCAGCACTAGTCCTATGTCAGCGCCCTGATGAGAGGCAATCAGATGATGCATTGGCAGATTTGATTGCTGAACTATGCAACAATGGTATAGTGGAAGACCCATCTCAAATCGCAATCCTATCACCGACCGTCAACGAAGCGACCAAATCAGGTGTTGGATATCTTGTTAGTGAATTGGAGAATCGTGGTATTCCTCTGTACAACCCTAGAGGTAAGGACATGGCCCAAACTGAGGAGGTTATGAATCTATTCGGTATGATTAGTCTCGTCATTGATCCGGACGAGAAATTCTCATCCTTCCTGCACCACCAGTACGATGCCAATTTGATAACATGGATTGATGAATGCCGAAGTCTAGCGTTTACCAACGCCTCAACTGATAAGATTACATTAGATTATCTCAATGCAGCAAACGCAGCAATTACAGTAGCACCCAACAAGAAATCATACTCATTGGTGGGGCAAATCATGGTTCACATCCTAAACTTACCCATCTTTCACCAATACCCGGATAATCCTGTTTCTGCATGGAGATTGGCGAAGGGCACAAATTGGATTGAGCAGTACACGCTAATTCCTGGTAAGAAGAACACGCCGGCGTTCCAGAGCGTCTTTGTAGAAAAGGGGGAAATCGCGGAGTATAGCCTCAAGAAATTCTACAATCTGTGCTGTAAGTCATTCTTCTCCGGTAGAACTCCTGAACACGAGGATGAGGATGATATTGTCACACAAGGTCATGTATCCATGATGACGATTCATCAGGCGAAAGGGCTTGAATTTGACGTTGTAGTAGTCAGAGGCCTTAGACGAACAAATATGCCGCCCTTGTCAGCAATTTTCCACACCTTCTTCGCACCACTCAGGGAAAGACCAATCAATGTACATTTAGGTGTCAATGATTTACGCAACACTGATGATTTCAGAGGTTATTATGTTGCCTTCTCCCGAGCTAAACACCTTCTGATTCTGCATGATCCCTTGGTATGGAAGGGCATTCCCCACGAACGTGGACATATTGGCCATAGCGCAAACAATACTCGTGTATATGTGGATAATAATAACTCTGATTCGGTGGTGATCTGATGCCAGGGACATTTGACGACTTGGCTGGCAAACTAACTAACAAACCAACTGAGATGTTAATTGACAGATATTCATTTACCGGCGACATTCTGTCTTACAAGAGATGCTCGAAGCAATATGGTACTTTCAGCCATTATAAATTCACCAAGGCGTTACCGATTCAAGCTTGGTTTGGTGATGTCGTTCATATGACCATTGAGCGATTGTTCAGACAGACTAAAGGAGAAATTGAGAATGAACAGAAGAATATTGCTAACAATGTTGAGCCGAGTGATGCAGATGTCATTTACCATTGTGATGAGGTCATTGAAATTCTCAAATCCAGAGGCATGTTTGCAAGACATTCAGATCAAGAATCTGTCAAGAGCCTGCTCAAGATTTTCAACAGTACCCAAGGTCTGGCATTCTATGAGAGAATTCATGAATCTGAAGTTCGTTTGGAAACCATCATAGATCCAGGTGGTAGTAGTATGCCATACATACTGAACGGAATCGTTGATGTTCTCTTTTCTCCAGATGACGACACGTTGGAAATTTGGGACTACAAGGCGATGGACAAGCCTGATTCATCAATTCCTGCGGAGGCTGTCAAATTGGCTGATCTTGAGAATCAAATGTACACCTATGTGGATATCGTCCAAGCATTATTCCCTGACCAGAAGTTGTCATGTGCCGTACTCTATTTCGTCAATGAACTTGACTCAGGAGGGTCAGGTAATCCAGAATATCGAATTGATTTGACTGATGCATCAGTTCAGCAGAGCATTGTTGATGCGAGGGATGATGCAAATACAATCGTTGATGAGATTAGACAATGTAAAACCAGCGGTATTTTCCCATTACCAAAGAAAGGCGAGGTTGACAAAAAGACCTGTGATGCCTGTGAATGGCGATGGAAATGCCCTTCGACATTAAAGACATACAAGTTCACCGCCCCTTAAATGAAATATTATTGTCAAGTAGTAACTTGGAGTCTATTGTTAAAAATACCAACCCCTACGTCGTTGTGATGGCACTGAAGAGTAAGTTCAACATCTTCAAGGGTATAGGACCAGTTACTGAAAAGACCATAAATAATGCAGGAATTTTCAATTGGCATGATTTCATTGAATCAAGAGGAGTACGTGGACTTTCACATATACTCTATGTTTCGACATGTAAACAGATAGAGGAATGGTTGTTAGCCTTAGAAAATACTGATGCCAAGTTTTTCGCTTCAAATCTACCCTCATCAATGCATTGGATGTTGTTTAAGGAATTTAAAGAACATGTTTGTTACCTTGACATTGAGACTACAGGTTTAGCTGCTGGTTATGATAAGGTCACTGTTGTTGGAATCTACAATGGTTCCTCCTACCAAGATTTTGTTAGAGGAAGAAACTTGTCACAAAAAACAATTAAAGAATCATTGAAAGGTTGTAAACTACTCGTGACATTTTTTGGTTCATGTTTTGATGTACCCTTCCTTCGCACTGAATTTAGTGGGATTAATTTCAATATGCCACACTTTGATCTATGTTTTGGGGGCAGGAAAGTTGGACTGACGGGTGGACTAAAGAAACTTGAGAGGAAATTAGACATATCTAGGGACAGCACAATCTCAACGGTTGATGGATTCGAGGCAGTTCGATTATGGCACTCATATAAAAGAGGAAATCAAAAATCACTAGAGAAGTTGCTAGATTACTGTAAGGCAGATACAATTAACTTATCCAAGTTAGGCCCAATCATCTATGACATGCTGCTCAAATCTCAAGAAAATTAGGAAGTTGTTGTACTACTTAATTATGCAATACCACATTTACTTTCTGAATTCCTATGATTCTAGATGCATAAGGGTCCGCGCACGGACTACCGCCAGAATCATTTGATTTTGTTGAGTTGTCGATATTTCCGCTCTTTCAAGTCGTTCTGATACCGATTACCAAATTCACTCCCGTGCTCAGCAATCCATTCTGAGAATTTGAGCACCCCAAGCGGCTCTTC
>Ga0114933_10005674_pt1 | contig 11276 bp, 2 predicted proteins | sample 4SBtaG_FD_89691 | JGI IMG/M metagenome (GOLD analysis project Ga0114933, IMG submission 89691) | Deep subsurface microbial communities from Kolumbo volcano to uncover new lineages of life (NeLLi) - 4SBTROV12_W25 metaG | ecosystem: Environmental > Aquatic > Marine > Volcanic | place: Kolumbo... | reverse complement strand
CCCGTCGTTGCCAGTCCCGTCGTTGCCAGTCCCGTCGTTGCCAGTCCCGTCGTTGCCAGTCCCGTCGTTGCCAGTCCCGTCGTTGCCAGTCCAATCATCGAAGTAGCTCCTTGCTGTGACTTCCGCGCCCGGCGAAGAGCCACTGCCTATCACATCGACGCCGCACGCCATGAAAAGTTACGAAGCGGCCGCCAAGCACGACATAGGACGCCGATCCGTCGTTGTAAGGGGCCGAGCAGAACGGCATACTCTGGGCCTCCTTTTCTCCCTACAGACCCATGCTCGGAGCCCCGATGCGACACGCTCTCGCAGCCAAGCTCGCCGTTTTCGCGTTTTTCGCTTTGTTATCAGTCGCTTGCACGGACAGTGTGAGCGACGAAGGCGCGACTGACACGGCCTTGTCCGATACGCCGTTGGCCGACACCGGCGCGGTCGACGACGGCGGCGCTGCCTTGACCGACTCGACGTCATCCCAAGACGACGCAGCCGCGGACGCTGGCGCGACGAGCTCCAGTTCCAGCGGCTCGGGTTCGGGGAGCAGCACGAGCAGCGGTTCGGGGAGCAGCGGCAGCAGCACCAGCGGCGGATCGGGTTCCAGCGGCGCAGATGCGAGCAGCGGTTCTGGGTCGAGCGGGTCTGGCTCAAGCGGTTCTGGGTCGAGCAGCGGTTCCGGGTCGAGCGGGTCGGACGCCAGCAGCAGTTCGGGGACCAGTAGCGGTTCGGGTTCCAGTGGCGCAGACGCGAGCAGCAGCTCCGGCTCAACATCGAGCTCGTCGTCCAGCGGCGGCTCGGGAACCCCCAACACACCCGAGGTCGAGGTCCAGGAGAAGGGCACGGACCTGCTGTGCAAGGTGGTCAAGAACGCGCCCGATGCGGCGGTGAAGCTGCGTTTTTCGTGGCGCATCAACGGCGGCACGTGGGCGACCGGCAAGGAGAAGCTCGAGCTCGGCGTCAAGGGATGCGACCTGGTCGCCTGCAAGGTCGAGGCGAATACCCCCAAGGGCAAAGTCGTCTCGAAACCCGCCGAAAAGCAGCTCGCGATGGGCACGGCGTGCGGGGCCGGCAACGCGTGTGCAGCGGCGACGTGTGCCAAGGGCGGTGGTTGCGCGTTTGGAGGCAAGGCGGGCGCGTGCGAGGACGGCGACGCGTGCACAACCGGCGACACGTGCGATAAGGGCGTCTGCAAGGCGGGCAAGAAGGACGCGTGCACCGACTACTACAAGGACAACGACGGCGACGGCTTCGGGTCGACAAAGGTGGGCTGTCTCTGCGGCAAGCTGGCCGCCAAGACGGTCGCGAAAAAGGGCGACTGCGCCGACGACAACAAGGACGTCTTCCCCGGACAGACCGAGACCTGTGACGGCGTCGACGATGACTGCGACGGCAAAACCGACGAAGACGCTTGCGGGACGTTGCTGCCGCCCGGTACCGACAACTTCAAGACCAACAAGCCGATGAAAGGCGACACGTGGGAGGTCGACGGCACCGCGACGATCGACGGCGGACCGTTCGGGCCGGTCGACGTCGCGGGCAAGCTGAAAAAAGCAGGCAAGGACAAGCCGGTGACCTGGTGCATGACGGGCGCGCCAAAAAAGGACTGGGCGAGCAAGTCCAAGCCGCCGTTTTCGCTGACCAACGTCAAGGTCAACGTCTGCAAGGACGACAAGGGGGCTTTGTCGCGCACGTTCACCGGCGATATCGCCATCGAAGGCGGCAAAGGGGCGATCAGCGGCACGTTCTCGACCGGAAAGGCGTCCGGTCTTGTGGCGAAACTCGGGACCTGGCAGCTGCTCGGTCGCGCCGCGAAGGATGCGTCGATTGCCTGGAAGACCGGCGAGGCGGTGGTGACCGTGCAAGGCGGCGACATCGACATCACCTACATGGGCCAGAAGATGGTCGGAACGCTCGGCGGGCAGCTGGAGCCCGACAAGGCGGCCAAGCTGCAAATCACCGTCGCCAAGTTCGACCACATCAAGATGACGGGCGGCATTGTTGGCATCGCGGTCAGCAAGCTCACGGGCACGCGCACCCGGGCGTTCACCAAGGACAAAGCGGGCAAGACCGTGACCCAGCACAGCACGCAGCTCGTGCTTTCCGCCACCATCCTCGCGCTCACCGGCGCGACCGTGCACGGCACCTGGCGAACCGACGCGAGCCGTATCGACGGCGGCATGTGGGCGCTGAGCTACGACGTCAGCAAGGTCGATGTCGCGCCGTTCAAGGGGCTCAACGCGACCGGAAAACACGGTGAAGGCGCCAAGTCGACCTGCATCGAAGGCGTCACCAAACAAACGCTGTCGACCTGGACCAAGCCGCTGACGTTCAAAGTGTGCTGGGGTCTGAACGCGCCCGACCCGACCTTTTCGGCCGACGCGGACATCGCACCGATCGGCAAGACGACGATGTCGGGCACCTACAACAAGCCCAAGGATCCCAAAGCCAAGAACCTGCTGTGTTTGTCCGGCGAAGGCGAAAACCACTTCCCTGCACACCAGGGCAAGAAGGCGCCCATTTCCGCACGGCTGTGCCTCGATCTCGGCACCGGCAAGGTCTCGGCGCCCGCGTTTTCGTCCAAGGTCATCATCAGCGACCTCGGCAAGATCAACATGAAGGGCACGTACACAGGTGGCGTGATGTGCATGAAAGAGCGGGCGTTTGTCAGCAAGGGCAAGGGCAACGGGACGCTCGAGATGCGGCTGACCCGCTGCGCAGACAAGGCGATGAAGACCGCCAAGACGTTCGCGACGACCCTTGTCGACGTCAAGCCCTTTGGCAAGGTCACGCTGCTCGGCGAGGTCGGTAAATCGCCTGGGCAGATCTGTTTCGCTGGCAAGGTGCCCGTCGCGTTCGCCGAGGACAGCAAAGCCGTGGTCACCGCATCGCAGTGCTGGAGCCTGTTTCCCCTCGCCGCCGCGAAGTCCGCGCCGCAGATCAAGGCCGTCGTCAATCACAAGCAGCTTGGTTCGGTGACGCTCACCGGGACGTTCGATGCCAAGGCCAACGGCGGCAAGGGATCGATGTGCCTGCGCGGGCCGTTCGCCAAGGACAAAGCCGCCAAGCAGCTGCCGCTCAAGGGCGTCACGGTGCTCGGTGGCGACGCGCGGTCGTGCCACGCCGGTGAAGGTTTCGGGCCCATCAAGGTCGCCGTCGACTACCGGATCGGCAAAGCGGCGGCCAAGACCGCCGTCGTCTTGCGCAGCTCCGTCGACTTCAGCAGCGCAGCCGGAATCTGTGTGACCGCTCATAAAACCGCGGCGTCCTGCCTCGAGGCCAACCGCGCCTGGATCAAGTTGGCCGCTGACCCGTCGGACCGATTCGGCGGGCGCTATGCGTTCCACGCAGGAACCTGCATCGACAAGCTCGCGACCGACAGCAACAAGTGCGCGACCTCCGGTTCGTGGAAATTCGGCGCAAGCCGCCGCGCTGCAACAACCGCCGCGCCGCTCTGCCTCAAGAAAGGGGCGAAGAGCTGCGACTGGGCCGCGACGTGCGACACCAACGCCGGCGACAAGACCTGCAGCGCCACCTGGCAGCCGTTCTGGGCCATGCCCATCGGCGCACCCTATGACGTCCGCGTAGCCGAATTCGGCGCCGTCAAAGGCAACGCCTGGGTCCACGGCGGAAAAGCGCGGCTCGATCTCACCGGCTCTGCGACCAGCAAGATCAAAGACGGGGTCGCCAAGGTTGTGACGAGCGGTTCGACGACGCTCATCGGCCTCAAGAAGCTGCAAATCCGCGGTCACATCAACGAGGCGGGCATGTGGTCAACCGCGATGCAGGGCCGCGCGGACCTCAACCTCACGGGCCAGGGCATCGCCGCGATCAAGTTCCCGACCATCGTGCAGGGCGTGCCCGAGTCCAACCGCATCGTGCTGCGCGGCAATATCCTGCCGAGCGGCTGCAACGCATCGAAGACCACCTGCACGTGGCCAACTGTACAGCCGTTCAAGAAGATCGTCGGCGACGGCGTCTTCGAGAGCACCGGCAAGGGCGGCGACATCACGATCCTCGCGCCCTACAGCAACGCCAAGACGGTAGACGCCACCATCAACTTTGAGTCCAAGGGGAGCATCAAGATCCCCGGCGGCGCCAAGCAGTCGGTCCAGGCGCAGGGCTTTGTCGAATTCCGCCGCAACCCGAAGTCGGGCGATCTCTACTCGATCCCGGTGGTTACGTTCGCTGTACCGCTCGGCAAAAACGCGTCGCTGAAGATCGCAGGGGTCGATGTGAAGCTGGGCCGTGCGCAGGTGGACGGGGGCAGCCTCAAGCTCATGCCGACCGTCTTCCTCGCCTCGACCGAAGGCACCGAGTCGATGCAGCTCGACCTCGACAATGACCCGAGCAACGGCAAAGAGGCCGAGTGGCGCGTCGATGTGGGCGCGACGATTCGCACCACGGCTGTCCTGCCGCACTTCCAGCACCTGTTCAAGAACCCGACCGCGACCATCGATGTCTCGTGGATCGGCCTCAAGAAGTTCGAGCTGCACGGCAAAATCGACGTCAATTGGACGCTGGTGAAGCCCGAATACAACATCCCGACGCTCAACAAGATCGAGCTGACCGACGTCTTCGTGAAGATCAAGTTCCCGGGGACCGTGCGCCTCTACACCGGCGGCCACGCGCTCGTCGAGACCATCGACCGCAAGAAGAAGGTCCACAAGCTCAAGGGCACCGCGCAGTTCGAGATGGTCGCGGGCGGCGGCATGGGCGGCACCATCGCGCTGTCGGGCATGTGGTACAACCCGTTCTACATCCCCAATGTTGCTGTGTTTAATGTCGGTCTGAGCGCGCGGTTCATCCCCGGCGTGCCGGTCCCCACGGCGTTCGGCTACACCGGCCAGGCGCTGCTGCTCAAGGACAAGATCGACGCGCCCTGGCCGAAGATCGCGGGCAACAAGTTCAACACCCCGGTCGGCGTCAACAAGGACGGCACGCTGATGAACAAGCTGCCGGGCAACGTGTTCACGTACGGCGAGACGATCTACCTCGACACCGTCCCGTCCAAGTCCGGCTTCTGCATCCTGCCGAGCGTCTGCCCGAAGATGCCCGAGCTGCTGGTGCGCTTTGACCTGCAGAACATCGGTACGGACGACCTCGTCGACCTCATCAACCTGACGCTCGCCGGGCTGAAAACGGTCGCCACGACCAAACAAATCAAGACGCGTGACCCGATCACCAAAAAGGAGATCACCGTCAAGTCGCCGTGGGCCGCGCTGTTCAAGAACCTGCCGCTGGACAAGGCGCTCAAGAAGGTCTCGTTCGGGCCGCTGTCGATGACGCTGGACCGCTTCTGGCTGTACATGCACACCCACAGCGAAGAGGTCTTCGGCATCGACTGGCCGTTTGGCTTCAAGCTCGCCGCCGACGCGCGGTTCAAGCCACCGGCGGGTCCGGACAAGGGCAAAGAGAAGAAGATCCGCATTCGCGGCAATCTCGATGTCTGGGGCGCCACGCTGCAAGGCTGGATTTCGCCGCTGCAGGTGATCCCCGGCATCAAGCTCACGGCCGATCCGTTCCGTCGCCAGGCCGCGCTCAAGGGCGGCTACGTCCGTATTCCGGGCGCGAAGGGCACCAGCAACTGGGGCACGTTTGAGGGCTGGTTCCAGGACGACGTGTTGGCGGCCGGCAACGGCGCTGCGGTGTTCCTCGATCGACGCGACAGCAAGGGCAACGGCATCCGCATCGCGACCGACGAGATGGCGATTCCGTGCGAGGAAGGTGCGATCAACCAGGACGGCAGCAAACGCGACTGCAAGACCAAGTTGGGGCGCGTTGTCGTCACCATGAGGACGTCGGACGGCAAGGTACCGGCGGCTGCACGCACCCGCGTCATCAAGAGCAAGTGGGGCGTCATTCAAAAGGACGTCAAACACCACCTCGCGATTATCAAGGACCCGAAGACCCACGAGGTGCGCATCTTCCTTGACGGCGGCGAGATCACGATCCTCGACTCGGCTGACGGCAAGGACGGAAAGCCGGCTACCAAGGACGACCTGAAGCGCTTCGCCCTGCCCGACACAACCGCGCAGCTGCGCATCGGCCAGAATTTCCAGTTCGTCGACGACCTGCGGCTGTGGACCGACGTTCGCGGCGCCTCGGACATCGAACGGCGAGCCGCTCGGCTCGAGAAGGGCTACCACATCGACAAGACGCTGATCGGCCGGTGGGAGATCGACTTCGACAACAAGCTCGGCCAGAAGCTCGACGGCAAGGTCATCGCGCGCAACAGCCGGCTCGACAAGGGCGACGCCTGGCACGGTCGCTACGAAGGCGCGTCCAAACCCGATATCGACCCGAAAAACCAGGACCTGTGGTTCCGCATGGACTGGCCCATCAAGAACCCACTGCACACCGGCTGGGGCATCAAGGCGGGCATGGATATCAAGCTGCCCAAGCCGCTGCTCAAGCTGTCGGGCAACCCCGAAGGCATCGCGTTTGCGGCCGAGCTGAACTACCACGGCGACAAGGTCGGCGGGAAAGTCTACGCCCGCGAGCTGACGGTCATCCCGATCCCGACCATCGGCGGCTTTGTGTTGTACGGCGACGGGCCGGACGCGCGACCGAAGAACTGGGACGACGGCCTCTTCGCCGAGCTGGAGATGCGTTATCCGACCGCCGGCAAGTTCGACGGCGAGTCCCTGCCGATGCTCGATACGACCGCGCGCCTGGCGTTCGATTGGAAGAAGAAGCGCCAGCAGGTCGCCGGCACGGTGTGGCGCATGGGTTGCCTGAAGAAAGACGCCAAGGTCGGCGCCATCTTCAGCCCCAAGCCCTGCTCGCTGGGCAACGGCTACCACTTCTACACAAAAACGGTGCTGGGCAAGAAGGGCGAGCTGGCCGTCGACCTCGGCAAGGGGCTCGGCAAACTCGGGATCACGGGCATCTTCGAGCTATCGACCCTCGATGCGCCGCTCTACCTCAACATGCGCGGCAACATCATCGTCTTTGGCAAAAAGCTCATCGACGTGTTGGTCAAGATCGACCGCAAGGGCTTCCAGGCCAAGGCGTCGCTGGACCTCGGCATCAACAAGGGCGTCAACCTCGGCGTCGCGACGACCCTCGACATCACCTACGACTGGAACCCCGCGCGGCTGTGCGCCAAGGGCAACACCGAGGTCAAGATCCCGGTGCTCGCGACCGTGAAGGGAAACGTCGAGGCGTGTTTCGGCACCAACCCGATGGCGGCGTTTGAGGGCAAGGCCAAGGCGGGCAAGTTCGGCTCGGTCACGCTGGCGGACATCTGGGTGAAGCTGCACAGCTCCAAGGGTCTCGAGATCAAGCAGGCCAAGCTCAAGATCCCGAGCGTCTTCGACGGCGACGTGACCGGCTTCTACAAGGGCGTCGACAACTTCGACCTGTCCGGCAAGGTCGAGACGAAGGCCGGCACCGGCAAGCTGTTCAAGATGAACGTCGTCGCCCACCTCAAGCGGATCAAGGGCCAAAAAGCGACAACGGTCGGCATCAAGGGCGACATGAAGGCCGCCAACAAGTGGATCACCGGCCGCATCGAGGGCCAGGCCGAGTTCCAGAAGAACAATTGGTATTACGCGCTCGCGGGCGACGCGAACCTCAAGCCGATGGGCTTCAAGATGGCGTCGGCGCGTGCGTGGCTGTGCAAGCCGTACAACAAGAAGAGCAAGTCGATCCCGAGCGAATGCAAGACCAAGAGCGGGCTCGGCATGTCGGGCACGGTCAACATCGGCATCGCGAAGGTGAAGATCGGCGGCGGCATCAACACCGGTGTCAAGGTCAAGGACAAGGGCAAGACCTACACGGTCGACCGGCTCTACCTGGAAGGCTCGCTGAACGTGAATCTGCACAAGGTGTTCAAGTACGCCGGCAAGCTGAAGATGGGCACCACCGAGCCGTTTGTGGGCGGGCACAACTACCTGGAAGTGTCGGGCAAGATCTCGTCGTTCGGCATGTCGACCAGCTACAGCAAAAAGCTCCAGTCGGGGGCCGATGGGCTGCCCAAGCCGTACGAGCTGAAGGCGTCGGGCACGCTCAAGCCGTTCTCGGGCTGGTCGCTGGCGAGCGGTAACGCGCTGTTCAAGTACGAAAAGCCCGGCAAGACCACGATGTCGGCGGGCGGCACGCTCAACCTGAGCCCGATTCTCAAGGGGTCGACCGGCGCGACCATCAAGACCAACGGCTCGGCGACCTGGACCGGCAAGGGCAAAATCAACCTCGCGTCGCTGCTCGTCGGTGACCTGGGCTGGACCCTGAGCACGAAGGGCACGAGCTTCAACGGCAACTTCAAGGCCGACACCAAGGTGCTCACGCTGGGCGTGGATATCGGCGGGACGATCCCCAAAGACCTCAAGTTCGCGTTCAACGGCAAGGGGTGGACGCGCCTGTATCCGTTCCCGAAGGCCGACTTCGCGAAGTTCGCGGTCAGCAGCAGCAAGGGCTTTGAGGGCGAAGCGACGCTGGACCTGAAGATCGTGAAGATGAAGGTGAAGGTGTGGGCCGGCAACAAGGCGACGGGCATCGGCGTTTCGGGCGCGGTGACGCTTTCGACCTGGAAGATCGGCACGTTCATCTTCAAGTGGGTCGAGGAGGTCACCAAGACGGTCGCCAAGAAGCTGTCAGGCTGTAGCTGTAGCACCTGTGGAAGCTGTTGGGGCGGGCTCCCCGGGTTCCGTTGCAAGTGCAAGGAGACCAAGTCGAGCAACTCCGAGGTGAAGGCGTCGGTGACGTTCAAGCTGTCGGGCACGAGCTACAAGAGTTCGAGCACCGTCAAGCTTTCGGCGACGGCGAAGCTGACGGCCGGCAAGTGGAGTGGATCGTCGACGACCAGCTGTTCGATCGGCTCCAAACCCAAGTGCTGCTTCAAGTTCGTGGCGCCGATCGGCACGAAGTGTCTGAACCTGTACTGATCGATGGCGGTTGCTTGGCCCGACCTGCTGAGAGAGGCGGGTTAGAATCCGCCGAGGCGCCGCGCAGATGATGCGAATGCGCGGGCGTGGCGGGTCGTGCCCATGAGGGCGTGCGCCAGGGCGATGCCGCGATAAGCCTCGACACAAGTGCTGTCCATCGCGATGGCCTCGAGGAACGCCTCGGCCGCCGCATCGTCGTCGCGCGTCGAGGGGCTCAGCGGCGCCAATCCATCGCGACGCCCCTGCCTCGGTTACCGGTACAGGTGACGGAGGCGGGACAGCCGTGGCGCTGGTCCGCGTCGGATACTCCCGCAGTCGGGGTCAAACGATCGGCATTCTAAACGCGACATAGAACGCCTCCACCATTGCCACCCATGCGACCGGTTGTTAACGTTCAGCCCGTTAATACACGACCGACGAGGGACCCCAGGTGTCAGCCACGGATGCCCGCGCGCGACGGCATATCCTGCTGCTCTGCGCCGATGCCGAAGCCGGCCAGCGGGTCGCCGAGATCCTGGTCGCCCACAACTGCACGGTCGCGTCAGCACCCAACGTCGACGACGCGCTGTATCGGCTCATCACCGAGGCGCCCGAGTTGATGGTGGTGGACAACAGCCTCGACGACGCGGGTCGCGCCGCCCTCAACGAACGACTCGGGCCGCAATTGGTCCACGACCGCGTGCCGTTGCTCTGGCTGGGAGACGGCGCGGCGCTGGCCATCGATGGCGCGTTGACCCACGTGAGCCTGGCCAAGCCGTTCAGCCCCGACGACCTGGTCGAAGGCGTGGCGACGACGCAATGGTTGATGCCGGCAAAGTCCGGGCGGGCTCGCAAGGAAACCAGCGAATTGCGGATGCCCGGGTTCGAGGAGCCGTCCGATGTCGGAGCGCCCACCGACGTGCCGGATCTCGATGCTCGCCGCGGTAGACGCCGCACTGTGAGCTATATCGGAGGCGCTCCACCGCCTCCCACGCGCAACCCAAGCGGCCGGCAGAACGGCGGTCGGGAGAAGGCGCCGTCCGACGGGCCCAAGGTGGTTGTCGGCGTCACGCACACGCCCGGTTCGCGGCGCGGCAAACGACCGACCAGTGTCATCGTGAATGCCGACACAATGGCCTTTCCAGACGGCCTCTCCGAGCAGCTTCGCACGCCCAGTCCTCGGAAGCCGAAAATGATGTCCGAGCGCCGCAAATCCAACCCGGCGTCCCGCCAGGGCATGTCGGCAAGACGCCAGGCTGCGCTGCTCGAAACACCCCGCCGCCGCGGCAGTGCGCGCTACGACAGCCGCGGCTTTTTACGCTCGGGGATCATGGTCAACGCGCGCTACAAGATCGTGAAACCGCTCGGCGTCGGCGGACTTGCGCGGGTCTATCATGTGCGCGACACCCGCGACGGCTGCGAATCTGCGCTGAAGATCCTGCGCCATGCCAGCGACGACGTGACGCGCCGCCGGTTCCGCCGCGAGCTCGACATCTGCCGTCAGCTCGTCCACCCCAACATCGTCCGCACGCTCGAGTTCGGCGAATGGGCCGGCCGTCTGTACTACACGATGGAGCTCCTCGACGGGATGGACCTCGAGCAGCGGGTCGGCCACACCGATCGGGCCAAGCCACTTGATGTTCCCGAGGCGCTCGCCCTGTTCGAGCAAGCGTGCGCGGGACTCTCGGTCGCCCATGACGGCGGGGTCATCCACCGCGATATCAAGCCGGCCAACCTCGTCGTCAACGGCGACGGCACGCTGAAGATCACCGACTTTGGTGCCGCTTTCAGCAACCGACCCGAGCACGCGACGCAGTCCATTCACGAGCACATCGTCGGGACCCCGGCCTACCTCGCGCCCGAGCGGCTTCATGCCGACCCGCGCTTGTCCCCGCAGACCGACATCTATTCGCTTGGCGCGTCGATGTATCGCTGCCTGACCGGCAAGCTTCCTTACGACCGCGAGACGCTTACCGCCCTGTTCGCGGCCATCGCCCACACCGAGCCGCCCCGCCCCCGCGAGCTCATGCCCAGCATTCCCGAGAAGATCGAACGCATCATCCTCCGGGCAATGGCGCGCGATCCGGCCCAGCGACACATCGACTGTCGCGAACTCGGGGCCGAAATCGGACTCGCCGCGGCGCTGATCACCGCGTAGACCGCGCCTCGACGTCGCCACCGGTCTGGACTGGGGGCGGCTTCCGCTCCGGCCTCGTGGCGGATCGAGCGCGATTCTGACGGCGCCTCCGAAGCCGGGGCCGGGAAGGCGACTGCGTTACGGGCGCTCCGTTCGAAGGGGTGTGATCTTTTACCCGGTCAGCTGTCGCTGTCCGGGCCGATCACACCCGGGGGCGTTGTTTCGTTTCTCCGTGGTGCAAGCACCACTGCGCGCCAGGACAGCCTTCGGCATGTCCGCTT
>Ga0114933_10005672_pt1 | contig 11277 bp, 22 predicted proteins | sample 4SBtaG_FD_89691 | JGI IMG/M metagenome (GOLD analysis project Ga0114933, IMG submission 89691) | Deep subsurface microbial communities from Kolumbo volcano to uncover new lineages of life (NeLLi) - 4SBTROV12_W25 metaG | ecosystem: Environmental > Aquatic > Marine > Volcanic | place: Kolumbo... | reverse complement strand
TGCTTGTTTGGTTGGTCTTGTTGGTGCGGAGGTTATGAACGCCCAATAAATACTTTCCAAAAAATCCGGTTTTCCTCTTGACAACCGGCACAGTTTATGGTATAATGTAGACATAACGAAAGGGAAATTATGAGCTACTTCAAATTCAGACAAAACAATTCATTCGGCCACTTTGTTGGCACTCCGTTGGTATTCGTTCAGGCAGATAATGCCGCCGATGCTAACAGCATTGCACAGGATCACGGTGTCTACTTCAACGGCGTAGCCGATGGGATTGATTGCGATTGTTGCGGTGACCGTTGGTTTCGCGTATGCGATGACGACGCACAGGCACAGCCTTCATCATATGGTTATGGTGGCCGTGTTACTGTCTACAGCGATGGCGACAATTACGTGGACTACGCTGGCGATAACCACGCCGTCAAAGTAATCCAATAAAATTGCCAAAATTAATTTGACATACGTTTGTCGTATGGTACAATATTAGTATAACAACCTCATACTAGAAAGATGATTATGAAACCTGTAACTGAAATGATGAAAGACTTGGAAGCCGCCACGATGGAAGCCCTTTGGATTCCTAACGAAGTATTGCCTGAGCGTTACCACGACGACCGTGAAGGAGGTCGAACGCTTGACCGTATTCAGGAAGTCTACGAGCGTGAAGTAGAACCGAATTTAGAATACCAACGTATTCAAGCCGAGAAGGCGACACGAGTCGCCAAGTACGCTGCGGAGTATGCAGAGAGAGGCGAATTCGATTACGACGTAGACCCTGATATGCAGTACAAAAACGAGCAATCGTTTTGCAACGGGTTGATTCGTGGCGGCATCCTTGACGCAGCGGACTTTATGGAGTAGGATGTTAGAATTACTAATTGCACTTTTTATACTATGGATACTGGCAGATGAAACAGATTAAAATCAAAATCAAAGCTAAAGACATCAAGGTGTCAACGGGACATCAAGAACACTTAACTGGAACAGGCACATGGGACACACGCCCCAAACGCCAACGTACTAGACAGGCACAACGTGCCGCTTGGAGGAGAGAATGGTAGAGAAGTTTAATCAATGTTTTTTCTGGCTTGGTGCGATGTGCATCGCATCATTTTGTAGCTGGATTATTTGGGTCACTCGTTAGGAGAATTGATATGAGTTTGCCACACATCCAAGAGGACACGCTCTTGGCAGTCATCGAGAAAGCGATGCAAAATGAACCAACGCACTACTGCGGAAGGTTCCTAGAGAAGAATCCCGAAACAGGGGAAAATCTATCTTCCTTCGCTGTCGAACTAGCTCGTAGCTGGTTTGGTGCAGAGGACGAAGGCGACATTATGGCTCAGACCACTTTGCTGTCGTCCGTTATGTTTATGACTTACGAGATGGTCAAGGCTGAGGTCGAGGCCAAAGAATTGGAGGACTTGATAGGATGAGGATGCGACGCATTCACGCGATTCAAATCGCTCAAGAAATGCAGAGGCTGAAGAAGGCAAAGCCGCAAGGGGTCAAACCCAAGCGGCGGAGCCTGCTCAACTTCCTACTCAGGCGGCAACCCCGCCGGTAGGGGGTGGGCAAAAAAGGGCCGGGCGCTTTTTGAGATTCAGTCTCAATAAGAAAAGTTTTTCCCTTTTTTCTAAAGTTCTCGCTTGACAATGACGATATATATAGTATACTCATAGTATAAGACAGCAGCCCAGTTAAAGCCTTAGTAGCCCATGTAAGTCCGGTGAAATCGTCGCGACTGAAATAGCGGCATTGGGACAGCATCGGTAAGACGATGTAGGGTACAGATGGTACGGCTTGCCATCCTGCTTTGTCTTACCTTATCGACGCCAGTCAATAGATAGGAAAACAGCCAGCGGAAAACAGTCGGCAAAAAAGTCAAAAAAATATTAAAGTTTCACTTGACAAACAGCCGATATATATTATAATAAGAGAGTAATCAACACTAACCCCATTAGGAGAATCATTATGAAGATTCAAAAAACAGAGAAACTAGCTTTGGACTACGGTAATGAAGTTTACATCAACACATACGTTTCCAGTTGGTCAGGCAACGTCGAGTTAAAGCTCAATGACTATGCGGACGAGAGTGCAGAGCATCACTTGATTATCACGATGCCACTCGACAAGGCTCGTGCATTGGTCAAAGAGCTAAGCACTGACCTAGACAACTACGACCTCGAAAAGGCTCGTAAAGACGAAGAAGCAAAAGCAGCCGCAGAGTATGAAGCAAAAGCAGAACAGGAGGTTACAGATGAGTAACACACCAAAGCCGATTGTGGGAGTCGGCACCAAACTTCCACAGGGTACAGTTGTATCCATCTCTAACGACGGCGTAGTCGTAGAGAAAAACGGTAAGAAGTCAACGGTTGGCTTCAAACAAGTTGAACGATCTATTGCAAAGGAGTAAACATATGTTTGCTAATTCACTTCTCTCGCTACGCAAGGGCGATAAAATTTCTTGCAAGTACCCAAAGCACGGACGACGCAACATCCTGAAGCGTCACGAGGGTACAGTAGAAAGCATTGGCAGCGGAGCCAATGGACTGTACGCAACCGTGCGAGCTGAAACTGGACAAGTCCGTAGTCTAAGCTATGCTAAGATTATCGACCCAGTAGTCAGCTAGATACATCTCCTGATGTGATGGTTGTTTGGTGAAGGGTGGCCAGCTTCGGCTGGTCGCCCGATCACCGGATAACACCCCCTATAGAGGGGTGGGCAAAAAAGGCCCGGCCCCTTTTTGAGATTCAGTCTCAATAAGAAAATAATCCGTGATTTATTAAAGTTTTCGTTTGACTTTGGTCGATAATATAGTATACTAGTAGTATGTCACACACAAGGAGAATCACATGATTGACCGCAACCGCAGAGTATACGTTTATTACAATCTTCATAGAAAAATATGGAGTGTCAGACAATCGGGCAACCGCGTAGAGCATCACAAGAATATTTGTTTGCGTGATGTTCGTTACCTAGTCCAACCGGCAGGACGCAAGCGAGTATTGAAGACGGGCGTTAAGAATGTTCACGCAGGCCTATCGGGTTACATGGTTGACAGTGTTCCCGTTCCCGTTGTCAGTTTTGACGTTACATACAATCCATTTAAGTATTCGACGTTTGTTGATGTTGAGGACAGGGAACCGCAAGAGTGGTCAGAGTTTGCCTATCTATCGTGCGGCAGGGGCTGGAAGAATGTAGAAGCGATATTTACTAGAGAATATTTCTCAGAAAAAGTTAAAGTTTCCGCTTGACAATGCCGATAATTATAGTATAATGAGAGAGTAAACAACACACACACAAAGGACACACTATGTTAAAATTCTCAAAAGCCAACGCCAAAACGCAAGCACTAGCCAACGATGCAGAACTTGCAGAATATCTGACTGACAAGCGTAAAATATATTCGCTTGACCTACTCAGTGGCTACTCATGCCCATACGCAGAAAAATGCTTGTCTAAGGCAGTCGTGCAGGACAACGGCAAACGTAAAATCAAAGACGGAAAATTTACAGAGTTCCGTTGCTTTTCAGCATCGCAAGAAGTTCAGTATACCAACGTATACAATTCACGCAAACACAATTTCGACCTGTTGCGTAACTTGCACCACAATGATATGTTCTATATGATTGACAACTCATTGCCTAAAGATGCAGGCATTGTACGCATCCACGTTGCAGGCGATTTCTTTAACGAAGAATATATGCACGCATGGTATGCAGTCGCATTGAATAATCCCAATACGTTATTCTATGCCTATACCAAATCGCTACGGTTCTGGTTGAGTGTCAACGAGTTTCCTATCTTGCACAATTTCGTTTTAACCGCCTCATACGGTGGGCGTGACGACCATATGATTGACCAGTTCAATCTACGTTCAGCCAAAGTCGTATTCAGCGAAGCGGAAGCGGAAGAATTAGGGTTGGCGATTGACCATGACGATACGCACGCAGCGAAGCCATCGCTACGAGATGAGAGTTTCGCACTACTCATACACGGTACGCAACCGGCAGGCAGCGAAGCAGCGACAGCATTGAAACAACTAAAAGGTAAAGGTTCATACTCACGCAAGAAGAAGGAGACTAACATGTTAGCTACATAGGAGATATAAATGATTGAATTGATTATTGCGTTTCTAATTTTAGGTTTACTTGGTAATGATACCACAGGAGATTGATATGTTGAAAATTGGTAGTAAGGTTCGCTTCACCTACTTGAAAGAAGCACAAAAGGGAATAGTCAACGGAATCCTTACAGCAGACTATGCCGCCAAAGCGGAAAACTATAAAGGTAAGGTCGTTGAAGTTCGTTCTCTTAAACAGAATCCCGTTTCAAAACAGACGTTGCGATATGGCAACATCAAGGGCGACAGGTCGGAAAATCTGGTCTATGTCGAGTTGAAGAACGGGGACACCAAAGCGTTCTATGATGGACGCATGGTAAACCTCAAGGTTAGGAAATACACCTAACCGACAGCGGCGAAGGGGGTTAGGTCACATGGCCGTTACCCCCTAGCCGTCTTATTTTTGGAGCTATCTAGTTGTCAAGGGAACTTAATTTGTAGGTCGGAGGCAACCGCGTATGCAGCCTACAAGTTGCTCCAATTTTAATACTACCCCTCTTGGAGGGGGTGGGCAAAAAAGGCCCGGCCCGTTTTTGAGATTCAGTCTCAATAAGGAAAATACTTTGGGAATTCCTAAAGTTTTCGTTTGACAACGCCGATATATATAGTATACTGGTAGTATAAAGGAGAACGATATGGATAACACTATTACAAAGACTTACAACTGTAACCACTGCGACCATGCCGAGGACATCACATTCGGCTTTGACGACTACGCCAAGTGGAAGGATGGCGAAGTCATCCAACACGCTATGGACTACCTCACGCCTGACGAGCGGGAGATGATGATTTCCGGCACATGTGGAAAATGTTTTGACAGATTTTTTCCACCATATGATTGACAACCAGTTATACTATGGTATAATATTAGTATTCACAACACTACTTTTTTAGGAGTTCACACTATGAACATTTCTTTTTCTGACATCGCTTCAACCGTTCGTGAGGCATTTGATTTCGAGGTTATCAAGCTACCGCTGACTGGTGCTGATAATCACTATACGCCGTGGTACGGACTATTCCGTGACGATAGCGGCAAGTACGTTGGCAGTAGTTCCATCACTGAACGCTACACTCCGCATACTACGGATGACGTTTGTGCATTGGTGGAAGCCGCCGCAAATGTGTTTGAGGGTGACGTAAACCTTCAATGCCATTTTAATGATGGTCACTATGTATCAATCGCACCTAGCGATGACTATCGCCATTCCGTTTATGGGACGGACGATAACATTTTCGCACGGTTAGTTATATCGTTTGGATTCGATAAAGAATCATGCGTTGCTAGTTTTGGCGGTTGGCGTGATGCTTGTGACAACTTAATGATTCCTCGTATGGTCGAAGGTACTAGAGTTTCCATCCGTCACACCCGTTCCCTACGTTCTAAGATGGACGATTTAATCGCCACGTTTGGACATTTGGAGCAGGGATGGGAAAACCTTACTGCTATGGCTGACGAGATGCAATCTCGTGAAGTTCGATTGAACGAATTTCTTGACGCTGTTTATGGTACGCCTGACCCTGACGCACAGGGTCGCTCTGTCACGATTCACAAGAATCGAACAGAATCCATTATGAGACGTGTGATGCGTGAACGATGGCGAACTGGCCGACCTGCTCTTGGTTCTGATTTCCGTGTATCGGCTTGGGAAGCGTACAACGCTGTCCAAGGCTATCAGCAACACGATGCTACTCGACGGGCTAGACGTGGCGACACGATAGCGAAGTTCGACCGCATACTGCTGGCAAGCAACGATAAGGCGGTACGGGACGCTGAGAAGCTGGCCATGTCCGTCTAGTTTACCTAGTGTTGTGCCGGTGGCGTCATCTCTCCCAAGTGGCGTCGCCGGTTTTTCACTTTGCATCCTTATTGAGACACGGTCTCAAAAGCGCCCCCCGCATTTTTTATGCCAATACAAATAAACCCACCTACAACATATTGTATGTACTTAATTTTTCTCTAAATATATATTGCGTATATGTCGATATATGTTATAATGTAATTATGTACACTAACTATATATGGACGTGAATATTTATAATTGATAATAGGCTTATTGATATTGAGTCTCAGTATCATTATCTTATTGAGATTCAGTCTCATTAGTGGAGGCTTGTCTCGTCCTAACTTTCCCTCTCAACATATCTAACAACAGCCAGCGGTTTTGGGGCGATTTGTCGCGCCTGATTCTATTGGGTCAAAGTTATATGTAAACAGTCAGCGGTTTTGTACTTCCCGAGCCTATAAGGTCAAAGTGATATAGTTATAGCCAGCGGATTTTTGTGTTTTTTATTAAAGATTTTACTTGACATATGTCGATACTATGTTATGATATGGTATGGAAGGTGTTTGTACTGGCTTAACCGTCCATATCAAGTGATTTATGTATAGCCAGCGAAAATAAGGATCTTATAAGAATGAAAGAAAATAGTTTAATTACGGCGGGCAATGTTATTACTACTGTATTATTAACTGTAGCGAGTGATCGTTTATATATAGATGATTCTCCGTTATTTTATGTAGTAGGGGCTTGTAATGTATTTTTATTAATTGGTGTATTAACAAGGATCGTAAAATAATATGGGTAAAGGTCAGAAAAAATGTCCAGAATGTGGTGTCATGAACGGCGCCCGCGCATATCAATGTAAAGAATGTGATTATGCGTTTCCAAATAAATATGGGAAGATACGTTATAGTAAGAGACCAGTGCGCGACTGGCGCGATTTGAAACGAGGAGATTGTGTTCGTGTCGTTGGCGGGTCTGGTAGTTACTATGTGAGTCCAGAGACAGGAGAACGTACATATATGTCATCTAAGGGAAAGTATAAAGTACATTCTATTACTGGTGATGGTATAGTCGCATATGGTATTGGAAAGAATAATACTGGATGTCAATTTATATATATGGGTATACATAAACAATCTAATTTAGTAGATAATATGTATAATTCTCCACATAAACTTGTGCGCATAAATGATACGCGCCGCTAATTAGATCAAATTGTTAATTTATGTATGTTTTTTATAAAGAATAGCTTGCATAATGGCCGAAATATAATATAGTATATATACAAAGGAGTACAAATGGATTATAATACAAACCTAGATAAACGAACACTTGTGGGTATAATGACAGAGGTGTATGATGATATTAATAATGACGAACTATGGGACGCATATATAGACATATCTGATGCTATTAGACACGGGTCGCCGGACGAGATCGAAACATTTGCTGAGATGACGACTATGGATATGGGCGAGCAGTTACGTTGGCGACACATTATGGCAGAAACAGGTATTGAATTAACACCTAGACAAGTAGAACATTATATATCTATTGTCGAACTTGTACTTGGTATCTAACTTATATATTTTTGGGTATTTTTGGGAATATGTGTGTTATTGCGCACTTATTGCGGGTCAGCTAGGTTGAAAACTAAAATATTACTATCCCTGTATACGTTATTCGTTGTATTGTGGTATATGTATATATTATATATGTATACTGTATATATAGTGTTTAGTAGATATGGTTAATCGTGTCTAACTTCCCTTTACCTGTGTATTATATAAATAAGGAATTAAATCGTAATTGGGCGTAAAACCCACAGATCAATATTAAAAAAGGAATTAAATGGGTATAAAATGAGAATTGGAATAATTTCAGGATATTTTAATCCTTTGCATACGGGACACTTAGATTATATAGAATCAGCTAACCAGAACTGTGATCTTTTGTACGTTATTGTGAACAGTGACGAGCAAGTAAAGATCAAGGGCAGCGAGCCTTTCATGGATGAGGAGAGCAGGCTAAGAATTGTTAAAGCGTTGCAATCTGTAAACAGAGGGTTGATTGCTAAGGACGATGACGGGACTGTGGTTAAGAGTATAAAATGGATTTATAATTGGAACAGGGATGATCCATTTGTTGATTCATTTGTATTTATGAACGGCGGTGACAGAGTAGCGGGGAATACACCTGAAGAAGAATATTGTCGTGAAAATGGAATAGAGACTTTATATAATATTGGCGGTGGTAAAACAGAATCATCGAGTAGACTAATAGAAAAAAGTAAAATAAGAGGCGTGTAATGAATAACGAAGAAAAGCATGAGCTTGACAATGTTATATTCAATTTAGAACAACAAGGAGTTACACCTCATAATTATGACGAAGTAGTGGGTTTAGGTGACATGGTAGAATCCACGCTCAAGAGATTAGGAATAACAGAGGAAAGGTTTAAGTCTTGGTTCAATCTGAAAGAGTGCAACTGCTCCAAGAGGAAAAAGTGGTTAAACAATATACTCTCATGGAGAAAAAAGAAATGAACATGGAACGTGCTAAATATATATTCGTGTGTGGTTTAATAGCTCTGCTGGGTTGGAAAAATTATTCTCTAGAGAAGAAAGTCAACATGATGGGATCAATGAACGCAGATTTATATAGACAAGTGAACGACAACTCTTTGATGCTTGATAATATTATGCAACAAATACCACCAGAGGTAGAAAGAATATCAAGAAGGATAGCAAAAGAAGAGGGCATTAAGTTATTTCAAGAGTTTAGAGACAATTTTAATAAACTATCAGAAGGAAAGTGACGATGGAACAATTATCTGACTTTAGTATTGATGCTTGCGAGTATTGTGGTGAGTTTCATCGTGTCGCATGGTATGATGTAAATGAAGGCGATTGTCTACTCTGCGACAAGTGCCTTGAAATGTACGAATTTGAAGAAGTCACATAAAAATATAAAGTATTCTCTTGACTTTGACGATACCCATGTTATCATTGGGTAAAAACTATTGAGGAGAAAGCATATGAACATATTTTATCTATCAGAATGTCCCGTAGAATCCGCACAGTCGCAATGTGACAAGCATGTCGTAAAGATGATACTTGAGTCAGCACAGATGCTTTGCACGGCTCACCATGCGTGTCCAAGCGATGCACAGCGTCCAGAGAAGTTCTACAAGCAGGCACATCTTAATCATCCCTCCACCATCTGGGTTCGCACTACCACAGCTAACTACGAGTGGATGATCTTGCACGCTCTCGCACTCTGCGAGGAGTATACCCATCGTTACGGCAAAGTACATGCCAGCCAAGCACTAATTGAGTGGTGTGCAAACAATGTCCCAGCTATACCATCTGGATCAATGACAAAAATGCCACAGTGTATGCCAGACGAGTTCAAAGAAGAATGTAGTGTATCTGCATATAGACACTTTTACAACGTAGACAAACGTAGGAGTTTCAAATGTGTCTGGACTGACCGTGAAGAGCCGCATTGGTGGAAGGAACACACATGCTTAGGAGCATAACAATAGACAATAACATGTTAAAATGGTTAGCCGGAAAGCTGAATGAAGAAGCAGGTAAGGGTAAAACTATAACTAGAAGTATGTTATCAAATCTCATCTGGGAATATGAGAAAAAAGGTAAACAGAAAGATTGAAATTTTACATCGGGATTCAACCAGTTATCTATTAAGTTATAGATTCACCACTTCATCCCGAACTTATATTGAGCGAGATTCACTCTATCATCTGGTAAGTTCCAGATTCAGGATATTATCTCGCCGTTTTTGAAAGGAGTAGCATATGACTACTTATGTTTTGGACTGTGGAACCAATAAATCCACACTTTACAATTCTGATACCGACAAGTGCGACATCATTACGCACAGCGAAGTTCTGGCGTTACCAGATACTTTGCCAGAAGGTTCAACTCTAATCTCCGAATACTCACATCTTGGGTGTCAGCGAACAGAGTTTTCTTTATCTCAGCCATTCACGGCTGACGAACTATTAAGACTTTACAGTGAATTAGAAGATAAGAACATTACTTTGAAACTATTTCCGCAGAAGTCAACACCAAGAGCGTGTTCGTATGCTAATCTTCCAAAGTCGGACGAGTCAGACCCAAAGAGCATTTACGTTCTGACTAGAGACTTCCCGCAAATCTCAATGATGAATCCTCCTAAAACATTTGAGGAGCATCCCAAGAGGCTGGAAGCATACGACTACAAGAACTATACAAGTAAGTATATTAACATGGCGCGCCGACAAGAGGACGCATACTCAGAAGATGGATGTAGCAAATGGATTATAGATAATATTGAATTGTTATTTGATAATCTATCTGACACAGCTAAGTCAGCGTTCTCTAAAGGCACAACGAGTCAGTGTCAAGGCGTAAAGACTAAGCACCGAACCATGAAGAGGGACAAAAAAGGCAAGGTCAGGATGACTACTGTTAGTATGCAGTCTTTGTATGCAGTTGTCTGCACGCTTATCGACTACGATGGCAACGTCCGAGTTCGCCCATCAACTGGCGAGATAGCTGGATGGCAATATATTAAACGACATGTGTTGTGCATGACTCCGTTCCACTTCAGAGGTGGCGTAGCCAGAAGCAATCTCTACTGGCATGGTATGAAGAACTGGATTAAGTTCATGGTGCAGGAAGATGGACTGAACTTCAAGGGCAAGAGTAGAGGTGGATTCTTTGAGGATGATGGCAAGACCAAGATCGAAGGCTCCATGTTTACGCCAGAAGAAGACGCAGCGTTTCTTAAATACAGGAAACAGTATGCTGATTCAATCCGTGAACTATTCCAACTAACTAAGAAAATTATTAATGGTACTTTGGATTCTCCATATCACTCTAAACAATTAGAGTTCACACTATCATCCTAAGTATAATTAAAGAGGTCGAGATTCATGGTGTTATTTGAGCTAGATTCAGATTCATCTCATCATTTCGGCCTCTTTTTTATTTTTCTCTAAAGATTTTATTTGACAACGACGATAAGTATGTTATCATTAAGGCATAACGAGGTTCACCGGATCGTTTGATTTAATTCAGACTCAACATCCCACCTCGTTGTTATGGACTTGTAGCTCAGTTGGTCAGAGCAGGGGACTCATAATCCCTTTGTCGTAGGTTCGAGTCCTACCAAGTCTACTGTACACACACTTTTTTAGGAGAATTGAAATGGCAAGACTTGGATTGAATAGTATTTACCAACGAAGATTAGAAACCCGTAAAGGAGGAAGCGGCAAAAGAATCACGATGAGTTGCGGCGGTGGTATGGCTGGCAGTAAGTGGTACGAAGAAGTAACTGATATAGATATGGAAGGTG
>Ga0114933_10005669_pt1 | contig 11283 bp, 11 predicted proteins | sample 4SBtaG_FD_89691 | JGI IMG/M metagenome (GOLD analysis project Ga0114933, IMG submission 89691) | Deep subsurface microbial communities from Kolumbo volcano to uncover new lineages of life (NeLLi) - 4SBTROV12_W25 metaG | ecosystem: Environmental > Aquatic > Marine > Volcanic | place: Kolumbo... | reverse complement strand
GTACCATTGAAACAAAAGATTTTAATACACTTTTGCCCAAATTTAAAAAACTTAACTGCGAAATATATGGAATTTCTAAAGATGACTTAAAAAGTCATAATAAATTCAAAGAAAAATATAAAGTAAAATTTAATCTGTTAGCTGATGAAGAAAAAAAAATTATAAAAGACTACAAAGTTTGGGGTAAAAAAAAATTTATGGGTAAAGAGTTTATGGGTATTATCAGAACTACTTTTTTAATTGATAAAAAAGGAAAGATTATAAAAATTTGGAAAAATGTAAGAGTTAAAGATCATGCTAAAGAAGTATTAGATTTCCTTAAAAATATTTAGAACCCCCCTCACATGAGAATAACATTAGGAAGAAAGGGGGGTTCTATTTTAGCTATACTAACTAACGAACTATAACTAATCTCTTATTGCGTAAGCTATCACTCCTGTTTCTGTGACGTCTGTACCTTTCATTTCAGCTTCTTTGCTTAATCTAATACCGATAGTATTTTTCATTAAAGCCCAGATAATTAAAGATATAACGAATACAGTTCCGTTGATTGCTATAACGCCCAAAAGTTGACTACCAAAGTTTGCACCTGAATTTGTTATTGGGACAGCTAAAGTTCCCCAAATTCCTGCAAACAAGTGAGCTGGAATTGCACCAACTACATCATCAACTTTCATTGCAAACAAAAATTTAGTTCCGTAAACAACTATTATTCCCCCAACAGCACCAATTAAAATTGCTGCTAAAGGTGATGGCATTAATGGTTCTGCTGTTACTGCAACAAGACCACCAATTGCGCCGTTAAGCATTTGGATAACATCTGTTTTTCCAAAATTTAACCTTGTTACGATAGCTGCAGCAATAACTCCACCACAGGCTGCTAAATTTGTATTGATAAAAATTTTAGAGACTGCAATTGCATCATTACCAGTACCCATTGCAAGTTGCGATCCACCGTTAAATCCGAACCAACCTAGCCATAAAATAAATACTCCAATTGTTACTAAAGGTATTGAAGATGCAGCGAAAGGTTTTACTGGTGAAGGTGCTCCTGACTTTGTAAATCTACCTAGTCTTGGCCCTAAAAGTATCGCGCCAGCTAAAGCTGCTGCTCCACCTGTAGAGTGCACTAAAGTTGATCCTGCAAAATCATTAAATCCTGCAGCTGCAAGCCAACCACCACCCCATTGCCAACCCATTACAAACGGATATAAAAATCCTGTTAATATTGCGGCAAATAAAAAGAATGGCCATAACTTAATTCTTTCTGCTAATGTACCTGAAACTATAGACATGGTAGTTGCACAAAATACCATTTGAAAATACCAATCAGATCCATCTGCATATCCTGTTGAAATCTTACTGTTATCAGACCATGGTATAAATTTACCGATATAACCACCCTCTGGTATCCCATATGCTACATTGTAACCAAACATCCAAAACATAATTCCTGCAATTGAAAATAAACCTATATTTTTTGCACAAATTACTGATACACTTTTAGATGTAACCATTCCTGATTCTAACATCGCGAATCCTGCAGCCATAAACATGACTAAAAATCCACATACAAGAAATAGAAATGTATTAAAAATGAATCCAACTTCTGCTGAAACTGTAGTTTCTGCTGCAGCAGGCATTATAAACCAAGATAATAAACCAACTGTTAAAAGAGAGATTCTTGTTATTGTTTTAAACATAAATAAACTCCTTAAATTAATTATTTAAAGTTTTTATATTTAAAAGAAAAATAAACTAATGATGATTGTTAAAAATAGGTATGCAGAAATTACATGCAGTAACAGCCTTATCCCTTTATTATGATAAGGCTGTCTAAGAAGGTCTACTTATTAAATACTTCTTTAAGTGCTTTTGCAGGTAAAAACTTTACTTTTTGAGAAGCTGCGATTTGAATTTGCTCTCCAGTTCTAGGATTTCGACCAATTCGAGCTTTTCTTTTCGCTACTTTATAAGTACCAAATCCTGCAATTTTCACTGAGTCATCAGCTTTTAATGCATCCAAAATAGTATTGGTAATGGTATCAAAAGTACGCTCAGCATCAGCTTTACTTTGATTAAGTGAAGCTGATAATTTAGCTACTAGTTGTTTTTTATTCATTTTTAGCTCCGGTTTTAAAGGTTATTTAACTTATTTGCTATAATCCCTTATAAATCAAGCTTTTTTTTAGTATATAACTACTTTAATAACACAATATATTGTACTTAAAAAAGAGTTGATTTTTCTTACTTTTTTAACTGCTTGTTAAAATCCAACAACTATTTCTTAGTTAAATACAATTCTAATGTCGTTAAGCGTAGTAAAAACAATCAAAGTTGCAATAATTGCGATGCCGATTCGAAAACTATAATCAATAGTTTTTCTATTAAATTCTTTTCCATTTAATGCTTCAAGAGTATTTAAAAATATATGACCACCATCAAGCAAAGGTATAGGAAACAAGTTAACTAGTCCTAAACTTAATGAGATATACGCAAGAGTCATTATAAATGGTAAGAACCCAAGTTGAAAAACTGTACCTGAAACTTGAGCTATTTTGATAGGTCCACCCAATTGATTAATATCACCATAACCCTTACCCCAAATTTTTTGAACAAATCCCCAAACAAAATCTAGAGTGACTGCAATGAAAAAATATATCTCTTTTATTGCATAATATGATGCTTTTATTGGGTCTAGTTTTACATGATTAATTTGGTTGTTGTTTGGCATTAAGGTAATTCCTACAATCCTCCTTTTTATAGGGTTTCCAAAATCATCAGTGCTGTCTATTAAATTTGGTTTAACCTTCTTTGTTTGCTCTTCATTGTTACGTAAAACATTAAATTTTATAAATTCTGAGTTAGAAGTCATTATGAACCTAGATACATCTATAATGCTATTAATCTTTTTATCGTTTATGCTTAAAATTACATCGTTTTTTTTTAAACCATAAAATTCTGCTGGACTATCTTTTTGTACCTCAGATATTAAAGCTGGAGTAAAATCTTTTCCAATAAATACAAATACACTTACAAATATAAAAAATGCCAAAATAAAGTTTGCAAAAGGGCCTCCAAATGCAATCAAATTTCTTTGATACAAGGGTTTAAAAGCAAGTAATTGTTCTTGCTCTTTTTCGTTATATTTTTTTCTAAGTTCTTCTCTGTTATAATCGCTAAAAATACTATGATCGCCAAAAAATTTAACATATCCACCTATTGGAATTGCTGAAAATCTCCACCGTGTTCCGGATTTATCGGTCCATCCAAAAAGCTCTTTGCCCATCCCTATGGAAAAAACCTTAATTCCAACACCATATTTTTTAGCAAAATAATAGTGCCCATATTCATGTATAAATACAATGACTGTTAAAAGAATTAAAAACGGTATTATATAATTTATTAAAAAAGGTAAGATTTTAGCAAGTAAGGGTAAGATTTCACTAAACATGTTAATTTATAATAATGATTAATTTTTTTAATTAAATAGCTAAAATGCCTCTATATTATTAAACATATTGAAATTTTTACCTTGATGTGGTATAATAATATTTAATAGGTAATTTGAAGTTCAATATACACAGGTTTTATATATACTTTAAACGATTACCTCGGTTTAACTAAAAGAGTATATATACAACCTGTGCATATTTAATTGTATAATCGCCCTGCCAACGCTGATCACGAGTATTAAGTGTAGGTGTTAAATCTTAGTCAAAACTAATGTTGGTCGGTACCAATACAGTTACTTCTAAAATTTACATTAAATAAATAAAAAGAATTTAAATGCTATCTTTTATGCATTTAATTCAGAAAGAGGTAATATGATTAGAAAGTCAATTAAAGCAAAAAAAAAGGCTGAGCAAAGTAATTTGGTTAAGATAAATTCTGTTCTATCAGTGAGTGAGCAAAAAAAGATAGCGCAAAGATTTTATAAAATTATTTGTAAAATGTTAGGTATAAAAATAAATAATAATTCTAATATTAATTTTAATATCCATTCAGAAAATTGGTCATACTTAGTAATACAACTAAATTTAGCAATTCATCAACTGAAGTATAATCAAGATAAAAATAAAACAATTCATTAATGGATCAGATTACAGAAATTAGAATTGAAGAAGTTTTTGATGAAGAAAACGATGAACACTATTATTGGATTTACTATTATAAAAACGAAGAAATTAAAATAATAGGAAAATCTTCAGTTAAACCAAAATGTTACAATCAAATAGCGAGGTACTTAAAATGAGAAATTATTTGAAAAATAAAATGAAAGATCGACTAACTTACTGCCACGAGTGGAAGAATTCGGTAGATATTTATTTGGCTAGTAAAGAAGTTACAAAAAAAACTAATGAAGAATACTATAAATCAAAGCCTTTACTTAAGTTAATTTTAGATGTCTACTTTATACCTTTAAATATACTTAAATTTTTTAGGTATTTAAGAATGATTCATGAATATAAAAAAAATCAAGTTGAAATCAAAGTCCTGGATAGAGAATTAAAGGAATATGAGAATTATAAAAAATAAATTTTATACTTCACCAAGTGATCTCAACAATTTCGTTAGTTGCAATTATTTAATTAAAAATGAAATAAAATTTCTTAATAAAGAAATTAAAAAAAAAGAGGAAAGCTTTGATAAAAAACTCTGGAAAAAGTTTGGAATAGAACATGAAAAAAAACATTTCAAATTACTTAATACTAAATTTAAAAAATGTATTTCAATTAAACAAGATCTCAACGAAAAGGAAAGAAATAAACAAACTTTAGGAGCAATTAAAAAAGGTTATGATTTAATTTATCATGCTTATTTAATTGATGAAGATTTTAGAGGTGAATGTGATTTTCTTATAAAATTAAATGCACCATCTGACCTTGGTAATTTCAGTTACGAAGTTTATGATACAAAAATTAGTAGAAAACCAAGACAAAGACATATTTATCAAATAACTGCTTACTCACACATGCTAAGCAAGATTCAAGGAATTATACCTAAAAAAATGTATTTGATTGATGGCACTAGCGAAACTAGATCATATAAAACAAAAGAATATTTAGATTTTTATCTCTTTGCAAAAAATAATTTCGAAAAATTTCTTAAAAATATTTCAAAAGAAAAAATATATCCTGAAAAATGTGATCATTGTAAAATGTGTGATTTTACAGATGAATGTGAAAAAATTTGGGAAAATGACAACTATATTAATCAGGTTGCAAAAATAAATAGGTCTCAAATAGAGAAGTTAAAAAAGATTGGAATAAAAACAGTTGATGGGTTAGCAAAGTTTAATCCGGACAAGATAAAAATCAAAATTAATAAACAAACATTAAAAGCTAGAATATCTCAAGCTCAGCTACAGGAAGAAAAAAGAAAAACAGGTAAAAGTAGTTATATAATTTTAGACCCAGATATTGGAAAAGGTTTTTATAATTTGCCAAAACCTGATGGGGGCGATTTATTTTATGACATAGAGAGCTTTCCCCAAGATGATGGAAGGGGTTTTGAGTATCTTCATGGAGTATATTTTAAAAATAATAATAATTACGAATTTAAGTCTTTTTGGGCCAAAGATTTTAAAAAAGAATATGAGAAAGAAAATTATATTGATTTGATGAAATTTTTAATATCTCATTTTAATAAGCATCCTAAAGCTCATATTTATCACTATGCTAATTATGAAAAGAGATCATTAAGACAGTTAGCAAACTTATACTCTTCAGATTATCCTGAAGGTAACAATTTTGTAGATACACTTTTAAGAGGGGAAAAATTTATTGATCTCGAATTAATAATTAACCAAAGTGTAAGGACAACCGAAAAAGATATGTCTCTTAAATCTATTGAAGGTGTTTTGTATAATTTTAAAAGAAAAGGAGATGTCAAAAAAGCTGAAGACAGTGTTAAGCTTTATGACTTCTGGATGACAACTAAAGATAAAAACACAAAAAAAGACATTATTGAATATAACGAAGAAGATTGTATATCTACTTTTCGTTTAAGAGAGTTTTTAGTTGAAAAAAAACCAGAATCTATTGAATGGTTTTCAATTAATGAAAAAAAAGAAGAAAAATCAAAAGAAAAAAAACCATGGGAAATTATTGAAAAAGAACTATTAGAGTCTCTTGAAGAAAAAAAACATTCAAAAAATCCTATCACTGAAACAATTAAAAATCTTATAGGGTTTCACAGAAGAGAACAAAAACCAGATTGGTGGGCAATATATGATAGAATGAAAAAAGATCATGATGAACTGGAAGAAGATAATGAATGTATAGGAAACTGTGTGCTACAATCCAAAAAACCTAAAAAAATTAAAGGAGGAGTAGTATTTTATTACAAATTCCAAGACCAAGAATATAAGATTAAAAAAGGAGATAGTGTCACTGATGCTCATACAAAATTAGATTTTGGTACTGTTTATGAAATAATAGAAAACTCTCCTAACAAGAATATTGTTAAAATTAAATTTGGTGATAAAAAATTTAGTAAAATGAATGAAGAAGTGCCAAATTTAATTTCATTATCTAAATCATTCTACTTTTCTATAGCTTCCCTTGAAAAAGCACTTAACATATTTGCAAAAGATTATATCGATACTAATGGAAAAAATTTTAAGTGTATTATTGATCTTTTAAATAAATCTAACCCTGATCTTGTTAATATGAAAAATGGACAGATTTTAATCGAAGAAAAAAAAAATATTACAGAAGAGTCTCTAAAAGTTGTTAAACAAATGAATAAAACCTGTCTTAGCATTCAAGGACCTCCGGGAACAGGTAAAACATATAATTCTGCAAAAATAATAATTGAATTATTAAAAGATAATAAAAAAATAGGAGTGTCAAGTCATTCCCATGCTGCAATAATAAATCTACTTGCTGAAATAGAACGGCAAGCAAGTGAAGAAAATTTTGAATTTAAAGGAGTGAAAAAAAGTAATGTAAATAGTTTGTATGGGGGAAAGTTAATAACTGACGTTGTTAGATCTGATATAAAAATTAATTTTGAAAGTTATTCTTTATTTGCCGGAACAGCATCTTTTTTTGCAAAAGGTCTTGATAAAAAAGTTGACTATTTATTCATTGATGAAGCTGGCCAGGTTAGTCTAGCAAATACAATTTCTGCTGCAACTTCAACAAAAAATTTAATTTTAATTGGAGATCATATGCAACTTTCACAACCAATTAAAGGTACACACGAAGGTAACGCAAAATTGAGTTCTCTAGATTATATTTTAGGTAATAAAGATACTGTACCACCTGAACAAGGAATTTTTTTGAGAGAAACTAGAAGATTAAATAAAAAAATTTGCAAGTATATTTCTGAGAGTTTCTATGACTCAAGACTGATATCTCATGATGTAACAAACGATAGATCAGTTAAACTTGGTTTAAAGAATATCGAAGATGAAGGTATATTTTTTATTCCTGTTGAACATTTTGGAAACTCTCAAAGATCAGATGAGGAAGCTGATTTAGTTCATCAATATTATGATAAAATAGTAAAAAAAGATTTCAGAGATGAAAATGGTTCAGGAAAAATAGATATTAATAATATAATGGTTGTTGCGCCATTTAATGTTCAAACAAATAATATTAAACAAAAACTACTTAAGAAATATTCTGAGGATACTAAAGTTGGTACTATAGATCTTTTTCAAGGCCAAGAGGCTAAAGTAGTATTTATATCCATGACAAGCTCAGATGCAGAAAACCTACCTCGTCATAAAGAGTTTTTCTTTAATAGAAACAGACTAAATGTAGCTATATCTAGAGCTCAAAATGTTGTTATAATTTTAATGAGTCCAAAACTTTTAATGGCTTCTGCAAATACAATAAATCAAATGAAATTAATTAATAATTTTTGTAAACTTCTGTCATTTAAAATAAAAGATACCTATTCATGATTGACTATATAAATTCTATATTAATCTTTATATTAATTATTTTAGTAGTAGTAGCTATATTGTATCTGAAAAAGAAAAATGATGGTGATGTTTATAATAAAACAGAACATGAAAAGTTAAATGAAGACCTTGTTGATAAACTTAAAAAAGAAACTGAAGCTATTGAAACAGATCTTAAAAATTTACAAACAAGCTTTGCAAATAGTTTAAGTGATGTTTCTAAAAATGTTGGGGAAAATAAGGGTATAATTGAATCTAAATCTACTGAAATATTAGCTGCTCATCAAAGATTGGTAGACAATTTAACTGGTAGTAAAAGATCTGGGACTACTGGTGAATTATTTCTAGAACATTTATTTAAAAATTCTGGCCTTGTTTATGAAAAGCAGTGGGTGAAAAATAAATCTATAGAAAAAGAAGGCACCACACTGTCTGTAGAGTTTGCTATAATACATCCAACAGGATTAGCTATGCCAGTCGACTCTCATTGGCCAATTACATCTTATGAAAATCTTCTAAAATTAAGAAAAGAACAACCAACTCCTGAAATAGAAAAAGAAAAAGAGGATTTATTTAAAAAAATAGTTAAAAGTTATGGGGATAAAGCTAAAGAAGTTCAGAAAAAATATATAGACAGCCCACTAAGCGCAGGTTTTGCCTGTATTTATATACCAAGTGAAAGTCTTTATTTAGAAATAACTACACATATAAATAGTGAAAAAGAATTATGGATTTCAAGAGTTCAAAGCTCAACAAAAGTAACCTTTATGGGTCCATCAACTTTTGCCGCATATTGTAGTGCGCTACTTTTAGGATTTAATTCAATTGAAGTAGATCAAAAGGCAAAAAACTTTATGAAACATCTCGAGTCGCTGAATAGTTCAGTAATAAAACTACATGAAGAAACAATAACGCATGAAAACAATATGAAGAGAGTTTACACAAGCGCGCAGTCTGTATCATCAGCAGCGGAAAAAATAAAAACAAAAATGGAAAAAGTTGAAGAAGAAATTAATAATATAGAAGAACATAAAAATTAGAATGGATTTGAAAAGTTTCTTAAAAAATCAAATTGATAAAGGTAATATTGATTGGGAAAGTAGAAGTGAACTGTTGCGTGCTTCAAAAACAAAAATTAGTGGCCATTCAAAAAGAATATTAAAAGAATACGAAAATAAGTTTAACTTTGGACTAGCTACACAAGCAAAAAATGATGCAATAAAAAAATACTTTGATAAACAACCAAAAAATAGCCTAATCAGTGTTGAGGGTGCTGTTAATATTATTAACCAAGATTTACCTAAACATATAAAAATTAGTGAAACAATAATTTATTCTAGACTTGAGGATAAAAATTTTAATAACAAAAATTTAAAAGCACAAACTCTTGATAATCAAGTTTCAAAATTTAAACTTTATGATGTCAAAATTACAAAAGAATTTGAGAAAAAAATATATGCATTAAAAGAAGAAGGAATATATGTTGGTATAGAGACCACTCAAAGAGGTAGTAAAACTATTAGATTAAGAACTGATGAAGCATATAACGTTAAGAGAAAAAAATTAGATAGATCATTTCCACCAAACGAAGATAGCATTAAAATAATAAAACAAATAATCAATGCGCAAAAAAAATAATAAAAACAAAAAATGTAATTGCGACTCATGTAAAGAGATGAGAACGCTTGATAGAATTGATCGAGTTTCAAGATGGGTTTTAGGAACAGTAAAATGGACTTATGACTTTGGCTATATAATAAGCTCGGGTGCTTTATCGGATAAAAATCATCCAATTGAAAAATTTAAAAATCTAAAAGATGATGAAAAAAAATATCTTATTAACACTTGTGAAAAAGCATACAAACCTTTTAAAAAATATTTGTTGTTTTATATATGCTATTTATTTGGGGCATATTTCCAACAATGTAAAAGGCATAAGATAGAATTTAAATTTGAAAAAGATTTCCTAATGATTCAATTAAAAAGTTTTAGAAAAATGATTGAAACATTTTATGATAGCCCAAATAAAAAAACTAACCTATGGATGAAATTATTTGACAATTTATTTGGTAAAAAAGATTTAAATATAAATAAAAATTTTTTTTTAGCATTATTTCCTCCACTTAAAAATGAACAATTAGAATTAATTGTTGATTGGTTTATAAAATATAAAGAAAATCCAACAGTTGAAAATATTTTTTATAGTGCAGCCCATTATTTTCATATGGAATTAGATGAAAATTCTAGTTTTAATAATATTAAAACTGACAATCAATTAGATAAGCATTTATTTAAATTAACTAAAAAAGACTTAAAAGGATTTAATAAATCAATTCTGCAAACAGAAATTCCAATAAGACATTCTTTTGTTTATTTGGCATCAACAACCCATGAAAAACTTAAAAAACTATTTATAGAATTTGAAGCTAATGATGATCTTATAAAAAAAATAATTTCAATAGGTCCTGATATCAATTATCAAATTGAAACGTAAAAAATTATTATTCGCCAAAACACGTAAAAGACATGTAACGATTTATTGGAAATTTTTTCCTTTTTTTTGTTTTTAAAACTCCAGTATAAATACCTTTCCACATTTCATACCAATAATCATATAGTTTAGGATTATTGTATTTTTTCAAATTAAAATCTAAAGGTTTTAATAGTTCATACTCGTCATCATCTAAATCAATGAATTGTATACCTGCACCCCTAGTAGGTTTATCGCATGGATATTTATTCATTTGATCATGAACAGTTAATATTTCTAAACATTTAAAATTACCCGTTTCCATGCCATTGCCTCCAATTTTTTCAGGAACATATCTGGTTTTTGAATCTATTATTCTATAAGATTTAATATCGTAATCCTCAGAGTTTAAATTACAAAAATGTCTGGGGTATGGAAAATAACCTTTAATCTCTCCTTCTAATTTCATAAAATTCATCGGATATTTTTCTTCGTCATTAAGTTCCTTGTCAGTAATTCTCAAATAATTTTCTCTTTTTTTTAAAAAACTGATAAATTTTTTATATGGCATTGTTTCCAACTTTTCCTTTATAAAATCAATTATTTGAGGTCCGGTAGCTGTATAACCATCATTCCATTCATTTATGCAAATACAGCTAAGATTTTCAAGAGTTTGTTTTTTTGTTTTTGGACTGTCACTAAAAATATCAAATAATCCCATTTCTTATTTAAGCCTATATTTTTAAATTTGTCTTTATTTTTGTTATCGTAGTTTCAGCTATTTTTTTATCTCCATCTACAATTTTTAATAATTTAGTTAATTCATTAACAATTTTTTCTTTATCTTTTTTTAAAAGTTTTGATGCTTCTTCTAAAGTTTTACTAATTTTTTCTT
>Ga0114933_10005667_pt1 | contig 11284 bp, 11 predicted proteins | sample 4SBtaG_FD_89691 | JGI IMG/M metagenome (GOLD analysis project Ga0114933, IMG submission 89691) | Deep subsurface microbial communities from Kolumbo volcano to uncover new lineages of life (NeLLi) - 4SBTROV12_W25 metaG | ecosystem: Environmental > Aquatic > Marine > Volcanic | place: Kolumbo... | reverse complement strand
GCGTTGAGCTCCCCTGCGCCGACCGAGGCCCGCAGCTCCAGCGGCTGATCGGGGTGCTTGGGGATGTCGTGGATCTCGAGGCCGGCCTGGATCGCCAGCATGACGGCCTCTTCCAGGTGGGCCTTCTTGGCGGGCCACACCGCCAGCACCGCGTCGCCGGCGAAGGTGAGGATGTCCCCGCCGTGGCGATCGATCGTATCGATGATCGCGCCGAAGGTGTGGTTGAGCACGTCGGACATCTGCTCGGCGCCGCGAGGGCCGGCCTTGGAGAAGCGCTGCGTGATGGCCGTGAAGCCGATGACATCGACCAGCAGCACCGCGCCGTGGAAGCCCTCGACCGCCGGCCGCTCTCGTCGCTCGGCCAGCCGCTCCAAGTGGAACGCGGAGAGGTAGCTACTGACCGTCTTGGTCGTACTGCTGGTGTGCATTCCCTGAAGCCCTGGGGGCCCGACGGTACCACGCCCGTATACTCCCGTCCGATGGGCCGAATCCCACACGAGCAGCTCGCGGGGTTGCAAGCGATGCAAGCGGCCTCGATGGACGACGTCGTCCGCTGCGCGCCCCTGTGGAGGCGGCTCGGCGTGGGCGCCGGCCAGGTCCTGTGGCCTCGAGGCCAGGTCGTCCACGAGCTCGGCATCCTCCTGAAGGGTCAGGTGGTGCTGCAGCTCCACGGCGAGACCGTGATCAGCCTCGGTCCCGGCGCGATCCTGGGAGAGGAGGGGGCCTTCTTCCACGCGCTCGAGCACTCCATCGACGTGGTCGCCACGACCGACGCTGCGGTCGCCACGCTGCCCTCGCACCAGCTCCGCGCTCTCCGCGAGGCCCGCAGCACGGTCTACGAGAGCCTGGTGCGGGCGTCGACGGCGTCGATCGTCCGGCGCGTACGGGCCTCGAGCCTGGCGATCGCCCAGGCCGCGGAGCATGACGCTGAGGCGCCCGGCCGTCAGGAGGTCTCGGCGCTCGTCGGTCTCTGGCGCAAGCTCGTGCCGGGGGGGCCGAAGACCGAGTGTCCGCCGCTGGTTCCGCTCTTGAGGCAGCAGCCGGGCATCGAGCACGCCCCTCCCGAGGCCGTGATGGCCCTGACCGGTTCCTTCGAGCGGCAGGCCGTCTCCGAGGGAGAGGTCGTCTTCCTCGAGGGCGAGCGCGGCGACGCGATGTACCTGATCGCCGCAGGCTCGATCGACGTCCTGCGCCACGTCCGCGGCGGCGCAAAGCGTCTGGTCACTCTGGGACCCGGCGCCCAGTTCGGCTGCAACGCGCTGGTCGAGCCCGGACCTCGAACGGCCTCCTGTGTCGCCAAGGGGCCGGGCTGGCTCTACCGCATCTCGGCCGAGGCCTTCCGCAGCCCGCCCCGGGGCGCCGGCGTGATCTGGTGGGAGAGCGTGCTGCACAACCTGGCGGATCAGGCGCGCCGCAGCGACTCCAACCTGGCCGAGGCGCTCGCGCTGGCCTCGCCCGAACCCACCAGCGAGGCCGACAGCTTCAAGCAGCTCCTCGACGCCAGCGGCTTCCGCAACGTGGGGGACATCCACACCTCCGAGCTCGCCGAGGTCGAGGTCGGCTACTCCGACGAGCAGATCCGCAACTGGCGGAACTGAGCTCCGGCTCAGCGGGTCCAGGTCCCCGACTTGCCGCCGGACTTGGCGACCAGGCGGATCGGCCCCAGCTCCGGGCCCTTGTCGACGGCCTTGACCATGTCGTAGACGGTCAGCAGTGCGGCGCTGACGGCGGTGAGGGCCTCCATCTCGACGCCGGTCTTCCAGGTGCACCGCACCCGCGCCGTGGCGTGCACGCGTGTGCCGTCCTGGGTGAGCGAGACCTTCACGCCCGTGAGCGGGATCGGGTGGCAGAGCGGCACCAGGTCGCTGGTGCGCTTGGCGGCCTGGATGCCGGCCAGCTGGGCGATCGCGAGCACGTCGCCCTTCTTCACCTTGCGCTGGGCGACCGCCTCGGCGGCCTCGTGCGAGAGCGTGATCCAGCCCTCGGCGGTGGCCTCGCGCTCGGTGACCTGCTTGTCGCCGACCTCGACCATGCGGGCGTTTCCTTCCGCGTCGAGGTGCGTGAGCTCGGCCATGGGCCCTCTACTTCAGTTCGCTGGCCGCTGTAGCCCACTCGCGGCGTGAGAGCCGCCGGTTCGCCACCTTCTCGTCGCGCTGGTCCGTGTCCACGGCGTCCATCGTGATGCGCGCGCCGAGCTGGGCGATGAGGTCCTTGTGCTTGGTGTCCTCGGGCAGGTCGCGGCGTGCGCGGGTCTGGGTCTCGTCCATGCAGAGCGAGCCGTCCCCGTTCAGGTCCATCGCGTCGAAGCGGCTGTTGGTGTCCTTGCCGAAGGCCTTGGAGACGTCGTCCTTGAAGGCCTGGAAGTCGTCCCAGCTGACGCTGCCGTCACCGTCCTTGTCGAGCTTCTCCATCAGCGCGTCGGCCACGCCGTTGAGCTTCTTGCCTCGGAACCACTCGTCCTCGGCGAGCTGCAGGTTCTTGTCGAGGTAGTTCTTCAACAGGTCGCGATTGAAGGCCATGTCCGCCGTGTCCTGGGCGTTGTCGGCCTTGCCTAGGATGCGGTTGAAGGTGCGCCCCAGGGGGCCACTGACCCGTCGCTGTTGTCCGGACATGCGATCTCCGTCTCCCAGTGAATCACAGCAAGACCCGTGCCGGCTGCAAAACCGCACGGCTGCGTTCAGGTGGGGTGCGTGTACCCCAGCAGATCGAGGACCGCGTGCCCCACTTCGAGGCCGGTCCAGGCGAGGATCGGGAGCGAGACCGCGAGCATCGCCGGCCCGACGAGGCGGTGCTGGGTCGAGCTGGGAATGACCTTGTCCCCCAGCAGCGCGGCGACGGCCATCCCGCCGATCAGCCCGCCCAGGTGCCCGAGGTTGTCGATGGCCAAGAAAGGCGCCAGGCCGATGACCAGGTTCAGCAGCACGATCGGGATGAGGCGCCTCCCGAAGACCCGCCGCAGGTTGCTCGGGAGGCGCCGGCCCTGGAGCAGTCCGAAGACCACGGCGGCGCCGAGCAGTCCGAAGATGGCTCCGGAGGCGCCGACGCTCATCGGGACGCCGCCGACCCAGGACAGCACCGAGCCCGCCAGGCCGCTCATCAGGAAGAGGAAGAGGAAGCGCGCCTTGCCATAGAGCGGCTCGCACAGGCGGCCCAGGAAGTAGAGCGCCATCAGGTTCAGGCCCAGGTGCAGGGGCCCGCCGTGCACGAACATGCAGCTGAAGAGCCGCCAGGGTTCGGCGCCGACCTCGTCGACGTGGCGGCCTCCGAGCACGAACAAGAGGTCTCTCGGAAAGGTCGTGATCGAGGCGGTGAGCAGGTCCTGATCCGAGAGCGCGATCCCGGTGATGTGCACGACCAGGCAGGCCGCGACGAGCCCGATCGTGACCGGGGGGAACCAGGACAGGCCTCGCCGGTAGCGGTCCCAGACCTCCTCGCGGACGAGGTGGTCCCGGATCAGCCAGGCCTCGAAGCTCGGAACCCTCACGGCACCCGGTAGACGGTCGCGCTCTCCCGCGGAGAGTCGCCGAAGCCGAAGGGCGCCGGACCCAGGGTCTCGGCGTGGTAGCCGATGCCCAACTGCAGATCGATCAGGCGGAAGCGCGAGGCGTCCGTCGAGTGGACGACGTCGATGCGCACGAGGCCCTCGGGCACCGGGGCGGGGCTGGAGTGGGTGGGCACGACGAGCAGCTCGCCGGACTCGAGCGGCTCGCCGGGGGACCAGAAGACGTGGCCCTTTGCCCGCATCTGGTGCCGGAAGGTCCACTCGCCGGTGAAGCGCGCCGGCTGGTCGAGGTCGAGGCCCTCGACGACCTCGGCGCTCGCCTGCATGTGGCCCCGCTCGGCCAGGACCATCGCTCCGGCGAGGGCGGCGAAGGGGATCGCCGCGGCGGCGCCCCATCGCGGCAGCCGCGCGCCGACGAGCAAGGTGAGCGGCAGCACCGCCGGGAGGAGATATCGACCGCCGGCGTAGTTGTGGGCCAGCGCGACGCTGGCGACGACGAGCAGCGCCCAGAGGCCCAGGAGGCGCTCGGTCGGCGAACCGCGGAGCGCCGTGAGCGCCCGGATCAGCAAGGCGGCGCCGAGGGTTCCGAGGATCGCGAGGAGCGCGGGGTGGTCGGTGTCGGGGACGAGGGCTAGCGGGGCGCCGAGCAGCGCCGCGGCCGTGATCGGTCCCAGATAGGTCGGGGGTCCGACCAGGCCCAGACGGAAGAGCACGCCGGCGGCTCGCTCGGGCAGTGGACCTCGAGCGATCTCGGGGGCGTTGGCCAGGACGTGGAGGAGGTGGGGCGCCCCGTACTGCGCGGCCAGGTAGAGCTGCAGCCCGAGCCAGGGCACGGCGAAGGCGAGCAGGAGGCGTCGCCGGTCGCCCTGCAACAAGAGCGGCAGCAGCAGGATCAGCGCGGGGTACTTCCAGCTCGCCGCGGCGGCGAGGGCGACTCCGGCGAGCACCGGGCGCTTGTGCACGTGGGCTGCGACGGCCGCGGTGCCGAAGGCGACCACGCCCAGGTCCGGCAGGAGACCGGCTTGCAAGGCGAGCCAGAGGATGGGGCTCGTCGCGAAGAGCACGGCGCCGGTGACGCCGCCGTAGCGCTCGGCGAGGGCTCCGGCCGAGAAGCCGAGCAGGGCGGCGAGCGGCAGGATGGCGAGCCAGCGGTTCGCGCCGAGGGCCGCGACCCACCAGAGGTGCCCCGGCGGGTGGGCATAGAGATAGGCGTTCTCCGGCCGCTCGTGGCCCCAGGGCTGCCAGGGTCGCCACCAGTCGTAGGGTCGTGCCCAGTCCAGTTGGCCCGCGATGTCCAGGTAGGACTCCTCGTCGAGGAGCGGCAGGGCGCCGATCTGGAAGATCGCGGCCAGCAGGACCAACACACCGGCGAGGACGAAGCGCAGCTTCACCGCGCGATCCTACGGTCAGACGGCGACGGCGAACTCGCGCAGGACCTGGTTCAGGCTCGTCTTGCGGTCGGTGGAGTCCTTGCGCTGGCCGATGATCAGCGCGCAGGGCGTGCCGTACTCGCCGGCGGGGAAGCGCTTGGGCCGGGTGCCTGGGATGACCACCGAGCGGGCGGGCACGCGCCCCTTCGTGATGACCTCTTCCGGGCCGGTGACGTCGATGATGGGGGTGCTCGCGGTGAGCACGACGTTGGCGCCCAGGACGGCCTCGCGCTCGACGTGCACGCCCTCGACGACGATGCAGCGGCTGCCGATGAAGGCGCCGTCCTCGACGATGACCGGGGTGGCGTTCAAGGGCTCGAGCACGCCGCCGATGCCGACGCCGCCGCTGAGGTGCACGCCGGCGCCGATCTGGGCGCAGCTGCCGACGGTGGCCCAGGTGTCGACCATGGTCCCGGCGCCGACGCGGGCGCCGATGTTCACGTAGCCGGGCATCACGACCACGCCGCGCTCGCAGTGGGCGCCGTAGCGGATGACGCCGGGGGGCACGACGCGAACGCCCTGGGCCTCGAGGTCCGACTTGATGGGGACCTTGTCGTGGAAGGTGAAGGGCTTGAGCTCGTGGACCTCCATCTTCGAGTAGCGGAACCACAGGAGCACGGCCTGCTTCACCCACTCGTGGACGACCCAGTCGCTGCCTTGCTGCTCGGCGACCCGGAGCTCGCCACGATCCAGGGCCGCGACGGCCTCCTGCGTGGCGGCCCAGCCTTCCTCGTCCGACAGCTCTCGGCGGAATGCCGCCTCGACGCGCGCCCTCAGATCCACCCTTCCTCCTCGTGCACCTGGCGCCAGACTGCGATGGCCTCTTCGCACACCTCGATCGGCGGCACCATGGCGACGCGGATGTAACCCTCGCCGGCTCCGGACATGCCGAAGAAGCGCCCGGGGCTCACCACGATGCCCGCGTCCAACAGCCGCATCGCGTAGGCCTCGTCGTCGACGCCCTCGGGGCACCTCAACCAGAAGTAGAAGGTGGCCTGGCTGGCCGTGATCTTCAGGCCGACCTCGTTGAAGAAGGCTCTGAACATCGCCTTCTTCCGGCCGAGCAGCGCGCGGCGTTCGATGGCGTGGGAGTCGTCCGACCAGGCCACGGTGGCGCCGGCGTTGACGGTGTCCTGGGGCACCAGGCCCGGGTTGATGCGGAACTTGCGGTAGGCGGCGATCCACTTCGGGTCCCCGACGATGAAGCCCGAGCGGTAGCCGGTCATGCCCGAACGCTTCGAGAGGCTGTGGAAGACCAGCACGTCGTTCGTGGCGACCTCGAGCAGGCTCGGGGGGACCTCGTCGGAGTAGACGTCGGCGTAGCACTCGTCGCTGGCCAGGAGGATGCCGTGCTCCTGACAGATCGCGTGGGTCCGCGCGAGCTCATCGCGGGTCATGAAGCCGCCGCTCGGGTTGTGCGGCGTGTTGATCCACATCAGGCGCGTGCGGACCAGGACCTCGCGCGGGACCTCCCAGGGGGCCTGCCGCCAGCCCTCCTTCATGACGTGCATCCAAGGCTGACCGCCCGCGAAGAGCGCCCCCCGGTCATAGGCCGGGTAGCCGGGGTCGGGGAAGACCACGAGCTTGTCCTCGGCGGCGGGGTCGATCACCAGAAAGGGCAGATGAAAGACCGCTTCCTTGCTGCCGCTGGTGGGCAGGATCTGCGTGTTCGGATCGACATCCAGTCCGAAGCGGCGCCCGAGGTAGCCGGCGATGGCCTCGCGCAGGGCCTGGGGTCCGTGGACCTTGGGGTACTGCGAGATGACCGGGACGGCGTCCTTGATGGCCTGGCGGATGGCCTCGGGGGTCGGCTCGACCGGGTCCCCTGTGCCGAAGTCGTACAGCGTCTTGCCCGAGGCGCGGACCTGGGCCTTCTTCGCGTCCAGCGCGATCTGCGGGTAGGTCTTCAGCTGGGACAGGACGGGATTCAGGCGCATCGGAACCCGACTATCTCGCCGGGCCGGCCGTGTTGCATCCGGTAGGCTCCGGCGATGGAAGCACGCGACATCCACGTCACCATCGCGCGGGGAATCCTGGTCCTCCTGGCGCTCTTGTACCTGGTGCTCGCCGTGGTAATGGTCGGCGGCAGCATCGTCGGGGTCCTGGACGGCGCGGCGATCGCCGAGGCGCTGATCATGCTGCTCCTGTGCGGCTTCCTGGCGGTCGTCGGCGAGCTCTTCGGCGCGGGCTTCGTCGGGCTGGGACGCGAAGGCTCGTGGGGCTTCTACGTCGCCGCCGGCTGCTTCGGGCTGATGGTCGTCGGCGGGGGCTGCTTCCCCGTCGGAATCTACGGCCTGTGGGCCATCTGCCGGGAGAAGGTCCGCCTGAGCTACGGGGTGAAGTGAAGGAGCGGGATATCCACTGGACCCTTGCGCGAGGGCTGCTCTGGCTCTGTGGGGGCTTCTACGCCCTGTGCGTCCTGCTCTTCGTCTCGCTGGCCGTGTACAACGAGGTGGGCGGCTCGATCGGCTCCGGCGTGGAGCTGCCGCTCGTCCTGGGCGTGGTGATCCTGCCCTTCGCGGCGATCCATCTCTTCTCCGCCTGGTCGCTCGGCGGTGAGAAGCCCTGGAACTGGTATCTGGCCTTCGCGCTCTTCGGCTTGATGCTGACCGGTCCGATCTGCCTCCCCATCGCGATCTACGGCATGTGGGCCATCGGCCGTGAGGCGCCTCGACTCACCTATGGGGTCAGATGAACAGATTGTTCATCTCGGCCCGAGGGTGGGGCGGACTGCGAGGCGGAGACCGACCGCGCTGTCGGTGTCGCCCAGGTACTGGCCGCGTCGATCGGCGCCTCGAGAGGCGTAGAGCCCCAACCAGGCGGCGTCGTTGCCGGACCCGACGAAGCCGTCGAGGCCGAGGGTCGTGCCCGTGTAGCTGGCCCGGACCTCGACGAAGAGGAGCCTCCAGTCCACCTGCGCCCCCAGCTCCAGGGCACCGCGTGGGACCGAGGGCGTTGTCCGGACCAGCCAGGATCCGCCTGCAAAAGGTCGCAACCAGTCGCCCTGTCGTGAGGCCCGCATCCACAGCTCCTCACGCGAATAGGTCGAGGGAGCGCGAGCGTCGTCGGTGTCGAGCCGGGTCCCGTCGGCGAGGTGCGCGGAGGTGTGACGCCAGCCTCCCTCGAAGGTCCAAGCCTCGTGCCGGTAGGCGAGCGGCAGCCCGAAGGTGCCGTCCAGCGTCAGGAGGTGGTAGGTCAGCGGCCCGCCCTGGCGGAAGCTCATCCAGCCCGAGGCCGCCAGGCGAAGTCGGACGCCGTGGACCTCGACGATCGGCTGGTCGAGGCCCAGCGTTGCATCCAAGCGGTCGTCGCCGATTCGGGTCGACACCTGCGAGATCGGCGCCGAGGGGTCCGTGAGGACCGGAGGCGTCGCCGGGCTCGGGAACCAGAAGAGTTCGACCACGGCCGGTACGGTACGCAATCGGGGCGGCTTCTTCGCGGCCTGACACCCCTTGACACCCCGATCCTCGCCAAACCTGGGTTCTCGGCGTGCCCTTCCTTGGCCCGGCGCTTGCGAGGCCCCCGGGGCGTGCGCAACCCCTGCCTGGTCCCTGGTCTCGTGGTCGTCGTCGCCGTGTGGCTCCAGCCGCACTGGTCGCCGGCTCCGGGTTCATGCGTGATCGGGATGGCCTTGCTGGGGTTGTGCGCCTTCTTCGGCGGTCGCGTGGCCTGGCCTGCCGCCTGGGCGGCGTGCTTCCTGGCGGGCTCCGCTGCTCCTGCGCTGCACCAGTCGGCGACCCCGCTCGAGCCAGGATTCACCTCGGTGATCGGGGTCGTGCATGCCTCGTCGGGACGGCGAGCGGCGCTGAAGACCGAAGACGGACCCATCGAGCTCTGGCTCCCGGGCCCCGCCCCGCCGGCTGGAGCGACCGTCGCCGCGTTCGGGCGCATCCGCCCGGCCTGGGACGTCCACCTGCCCGGCGAGCCGGATCCGGAGCTGGCGTCCAGGACCTCGGGCGTGCGCAACCGCCTGGTGGTGAGCGACTGGACGACGGACGCGCAGGAGCGGCCGCGACCCTTCGGGCCGGCGGAGCACGAGGGCTTGCTCCAGGCCCTGGCCTTCGGGGACAAGAGCCTCGTCGACCCGGCCGACCAGGAGCTGCTCCGGCGCACCGGCACGCTGCACCTGCTGTCGATCAGCGGGCTTCACGTGGGCCTCCTCGCGGCGCTGGCCGCCGGCCTGGCGGGGCTGGTCTTCCGGCCGCTCGCCTTGCTCCATCGGGACCGGCTCGCCCGCGCGCTGCCGGTGCTGGTCGGCCTCGGCGCCGCCTGGGCATTCGCCCACTTCGTCGGCTGGCCGGTGAGCGCTCGCCGGGCGACATGGATGGTGGCCGGGGCCTTGATCGGGTCTGCCTCCGGGCGCGGCGTGCGGCCCTGGAACCTCCTCGGTCTGGCCGCGGGTGTGGTCGCCTTGAGCGATCCGGGGGTGGTCCGTAGCGTCTCCTTCGGGCTCTCCTTCGGCGCGGTCGGGGGCATCCTGCTGGTGTCGGGCCGGGTCGAGCGGGTCCTGCCTCCCGACCTCCCTCGCCTGGTGCGCTGGGGAGTGCGCAGCCTGACCGCGACTGTCGGAGCCACTCTCGGAACGCTGCCCATGGCGGCCTGGGGCTTCCAGCAGTTGCCGCTGTCCTCGCCCATCGCGAACGTGGTCGCGGTCCCCCTTGTGGGCTGGGTTGCGCTGCCGTCCTCGCTGCTCGCGTCGCGCGGCCACCTCCTGCCGATGGCCTTTGCGGACACCGCATGGGATCTCACTCTGCGCTGGCTTGCCGTCGTCGAAGGGCCGGTGCTGGAGCCCGCGGTCGGTGGCTTCGGCGCGCTCCTGCTCGCACTCGGCCTGGTGCTCCGAGATCGCAGGGGAGGCCTGGCCGTGGCGACTCTCGCGCTCTTCCTTCGTCCCCTGCCCACCGCCACACGCATCACCTTCCCCGCAGTCGGTCAGGGCGACGCGGCGCTGATCCGCGGGGACCACGTCGTGCTCGTCGACGGCGGGCCTCCCGGTGACCGCCTGCTTCGATGGCTTCGGCGCGAGGGCGTCACCCACCTGGACGAGGTCGTCGTCAGCCATCCCCATCCGGACCACTACGGCGGCCTCTGGCCCGTCCTGGATCTCCAGGTCGAGGCCCTCCGCGTTCCTCGCGTCGCCCTCGACGAGGAGTCCGACTACGCCGCCTTCCTCGACGCCGCTCGAGCCCGCGGGATCCCGGTCCTGGGACCCGAGCACCCGACCTTGCCGGCGTGGCGCACGCTGCATCCGGAGCCCGACTTCCTGCTCGATCACCTCGACGAGGCCAACGAGATCTCGCTGGTGATGGAGCTCGAGGTCGAGGGCCGCCGGGTGCTGTTCACCGGGGACATCGAGGACCGCGCCGAGGCCCACCTGCTCGGCGAGGTCCGACCCGTCGACGTGCTCAAGGTCGCCCACCACGGCAGCCGCACGTCGAGCGATCCCGACCTGGTCGAGGCCCTCGATCCGAGGCTCGCCGTCGTGTCCTGCGGGCGGTGGAGCCGCTTTGGCCACCCCCACCCGAACACGCTGAGCACGCTGGCCGGTGTGCCGCTCTACCGAACCGACCTCGGCTCCGTACAGCTCGAGCTCGAGGGAGGCGTACTGCGTGTGAGGCAGCTCAGCCCGGGCTCGGGTTGGAGCCCTTGGCGCGTCGTGCCAGCACGACCCCCACGATCAGCGCGGCGGTCGCCAGCGCCAGGGAGAAGCCCTGGGCCGGTGTGAGCAGGCCCTCGATCAGCCAGCCGCGCTCGCCGTCCCCGCGGAAGACCTCGTTCACGATGCGGAACAGCGGGTACAGGCCCGCGGCGGCCACGGTGATCTGGCCCTCGAAGCGGCGCTTCGTGTAGAGCCAGGTCAAGAACGGCCCCAGGAGCAGCCCGAAGCCCACGGCATAGAGCTGCGTCGGGTGTCGAGGGGTGTCCCCGGGGGCGACGGAGTCGGGGTGGTCGAAGAGCACGCCCCAGGGCATCTCGGTCGGGTCGCCGTAGCAGCAGCCGGCGCCGAAGCAGCCCAGCCGGGCGATGGCGATGCCCCAGCCGAAGGCCACGGCCACACCGTCCAGGGTCGCCCACAGCGGCGCTCGCTTGATCAGCACGGCGATGAGCGCGCCGAGCACGCCGCCGATCATGCCGCCGTGCAGCACCACGCCGCCTCCGGCCACGTCGAAGATGGCCGCGGGGTCGTGGGCGAAGGTCTCGGCCCAGTGCTGCCGGACGTACTCGAGGCGAGAGCCGATGACCGCGCCCGGCACCGTGAACAGGCCGAGCAGGTAGTAGAAGTCCTTGGCGAAGCGGGGGTCGTCGCGGGTCAGCCGGTCGCAGAGCCACATGCCGAAGAGGCAGGCGGCGC
>Ga0114933_10005666_pt1 | contig 11284 bp, 11 predicted proteins | sample 4SBtaG_FD_89691 | JGI IMG/M metagenome (GOLD analysis project Ga0114933, IMG submission 89691) | Deep subsurface microbial communities from Kolumbo volcano to uncover new lineages of life (NeLLi) - 4SBTROV12_W25 metaG | ecosystem: Environmental > Aquatic > Marine > Volcanic | place: Kolumbo... | reverse complement strand
GATGGAGATATCTAATGAAACTTGCAAGAATCGAATCGAATGGTAGAAGTCTTTTGGCGCGAATCGATGGAGATCAAGCTTTTATTATTGACGGGACTATCTTGTCTCCTGGCGGTGATACGGGTGAGTCGCTCTCTCTAAGTGAGGTTAGGTTTTTAGTACCTACGGATCCCTCAAAAATAGTAGCCATCGGGATTAACTATATGGATCATGCTGGTGACAGAGTAGCCCCGACAGAACCTCAGCCATTTCTGAAAACTCCGTCTTCATTGATAGCTCATGGAGAGAACATTATATTGCCTCCAGACTCCACCAATGTACATATGGAGGCTGAGCTGGTTGCGGTGATGAATGCAACTTGCTCGAAAGTGTCTCCAGAGAATGCCTTGAGTTATGTAGCTGGATATACCGCTGGTAACGATGTTTCAGGGCGCGACTGGCAGCAGGCTGATCTCCAATGGTGGAGAGCAAAATCTTCAGACACGTTCACAGCGGTTGGCCCTTGGCTGGATACAGAAATAGATCCTTGGACTACTCGGATTGAAGGACGTATTAGTAAAAAGACTCAGCAGGAATCAAACACTTCATTGCTGATCAATTCAATAGCCGCTTGTATTTCTAGGATCTCACACTATATGACTCTTGAGGCTGGGGATTTGGTGTTCACAGGTACACCTGGGACTACCGGAGCAATTGTTGATGGAGATATATGTGAAGTTGAGGTTGCTGAAGGCGAGAATACAGTTCTGCTAAGTAATCCAGTCAAACAGGGGTAAGCTAATTAGCATTCCAGATTTTCTGACGGGCTTTACAGTGAAGACAAATTAGTTTTTCTACTTGTAGGGTGGTGCGGACTGTCACTACACGCGCTGTTGCAAACTTTAGGCATTTTTTGCAGAAAGCTAAATGACATTGTTCGCAGGTGTGTAACAAATTAAATTCACAGTCGTCACCGGCACAAAGCCCTTGGTCGTTTTGCTTTTGCTGTTGTGTCATCCATTTTTTATGGGTTGTTAGATCAGAATATTTAAGCCTACAGCTATGTCTTCTGCAGACGTCATAATAATTTTCTTCCTGTGTACCACAACGAGCGCAAAAATACCTTCCGCAGTAGACGCATTGGCCGCTCGAAAGCGAGCCACACGGTTTTTTGAACAGTAAAAACCCAAATTTTGTCTCGCACTGGGTGTAAGAATTACTCATTAAGCAATATCCTTGGATTGAGCAGGCTTGACGCTTAGTTTGCTACTTGCAGGATATCAGTTTTGACAGGAATTCTCTGTGTTCTGCGATCATGTTGTATAGCTTGTCGAGCGGATTTTGTAGTGCACGTATGGCGAAGTGGAAGATACGTGTCGTTTCGTAATGATAGGGCGATGTTCCCAATAACACGATTAATCCGGCCGATCGGAGATTTAAGTCTCCGTTGCTGTCTTGAACTACCCATGAATTTTCTTTATTCATTTTCAAGTTGATCTCGGGATTTACATCACCTCTGAGGAAACGCACATATCGAAATCTAAGGATTGATGAGAGAAACCGGAGCATGCAGATACAAAATTTACAATCGCCGTCGTAATAAATCACACTAACTCGAGTCAATTTCTTTTTAGTATCTTTATACGTTCGAATAAGTAGAGTAAGTGAGAATAATACGGTCACATATATGACCACGTGTTCGAGCTGAGTGAAGAAAGCTGCTAGCACCAGCGATGACCCGACAATGAACGAGCGAAATATAAGAGTGGATGCGATTGGGTTTGTAATAAGGCTCGTGGGAGAACTACCTAACGTTTCGATTTTAAGTCATTTTCTGGATGGGTAATATGTTTGAGAGTGGGGTGGGTGATGGGATTCGAACCCACAATCGCCGGGACCACAACCTGGAGCCTTAACCATTAGGCCACACCCACCATGTTCTCGAATTTATATTAGCAGGGAACTGCTTTTGGATCTAAATTATGGAGTCTATTCTTGGATAGACTTCGAGCTCTAAATATTAGTCTTATGCGGTCTTGACTGCGTCCAGCCATGCCCGCACTCTTTCGACGGGTTCATTTGACTCATGCAACGGTGCATGGCCTAGCCCAGGGTAAATTTCAAGTTCCGAATCGACGATACATCTGGATATGATCACCGAACCACCTGGTGGAGTCGTTGGGTCAGCATCACCCACCACAATTAGAGTGGGGACGGCAATGTCTTTGAGCTCTTCATCCATATTATAAAATGCGACTGCCCGTTGCGCTTCAGCCAGGAATTTATCACCTTTTCTCTCTGTTTCGTCCGCCTGCGACCTCCAGTGATCTGTGGCTGCCGCACCAACTCGGCTGGACGTGGATAATAGTAATAGCGCAGTGGTTTGCTCGGGATAATCTATCGCGAATCGTTGAGAGATTGCCCCACCCATGGATGATCCAGCAATAATGGCATTTTTAATATCTAGGGCTTTTAATAATTCACTTAGGTCCTCTGCCCAAATTTCTAGTGAAACCGGGTCACTAGTTCCCTCGGTTTCTCCCATTCCTCTCACGTCATATACCAAGTGCCGAAACTGAGAGAACTTAGATAAATCTTCCGCCCAGTAATTAAGTGATCCACCGATACCATGAATCCAGACGATCGTTCGTTCGCCCTCACCAGTCAGTTCAAAGTGTTGATTTATTCCGTTAGCACTGACGAATGGCATTGTTCTCTACATTTCCTCACCTAGGCGGTGATATTTACCACTATGAAACAATAGTGGGTCATTAACAGTTTGATTATTTTCTAGCCCTTCAACTTGTCCGACGAGTATTGTGTGATCTCCTGCCGGATATTTGTGCACTATTTTACAACTTGTCCAGAGGATAACGTCGTCAATTATGGGAACTCCCAACGGACCAATTGTATGTGGGACTCCACTCAATGGTTCTGGATGTGTACCACTGCTTGCGAAGATATTTGACACATCTTGCTGCGCATCTGACAAGATATTTACACCAAATGCATCAACGTGATCGAGCCATTCATGCATTGATGCGCCCTTGTCGATGCATACCAATAGCATCGGTGGTTCAAGTGACACAGACGAGAAGGCATTTGCTGTCATTGCCTTCAGATTGCCGTCAGGTTTGGCCATTGTTACGACTGTAATCCCGGTGGCAAAGGATCCCATTGCATTTCTGAATGCTCGTGAATCGAAATTTTTATTATCTTGCGCTGTCATATCGAACCCTACCGTATTTTCTAGTGACGCGAGAGTATCACCACATGGCAACACATGGGGAATTAGGCAGGACAGTTCTACACGTTTTCTTCTTTATTTTTTTCTTGCTGTAATTTACGCATTCTTCCTGCTCGTTCAAGTAATTTTCTATTTTCATCTCCAACGTACATGAAGTTTTTTCGCCAGTCATTATCGTGCCATTCAAAGGGCGTTTGTACAGTGGTTCTAGAGAATTGTGCATTAGCTGCAAGGTCGAGCGCCATGCGCGTAATAGTTTTTTGCATTTCCACATCAAATGGCACTCCGATTGGATTCCCAAGTGGAAAATCAGTGAAGAGGAATCGTGGCACACCGCACTGTTCTATGATGTCTCGAGCCGAGCCAGCTATGACTGTCGGGATTCCGCTTAATTCGAGATGACGAGCGACCAAACCTACGGTCTGATGACAAACTGGTCAAAGTGGCACCAGTAATGCGATATCGACCTTGTCTTCTTGCATTTGTTTGTGTATTTCGGGAGCATATTTTTTAGATGTTCTACTTTGTGAATAGTCGGTTGGCACGCCGTAGAATCGTGGAGAAACCGACTCAATTACCCCTTCTTCAACGAAGGATTTTAAGTGATCTAACGGAAAAAACGACCCAAGGTCGAGAGTATGTGTAGCCTCTTTGTCCCAAGATCTATCCATCGTATATAGTGCGTCTGGGGTGGGATCACTAGGTGCGCTGAAAAGATCTGTTGTTTTGAGTAATCCAGGATCATACTCAAGACTCACTCCGGGCTTTGGGATTGTGGCTGTCGTGACGAGCCCTACTCGACACTCGCTTAGTGGTTTTTTGAGCTCAATAAATGGGGTATCTAAATTCGAGGCCCAGCGGTAAGGTTTCTCATAGCCTTGAGCCGAGTAAAAATTTCTAGATTTATCTATGTACGAGACAGCTATTCTATGTGTGCCTAGAGCATCCAAGGATTCGCGATTGTCCATCTACATTTGCCTTTTAGTTCAACTGATCATCATTAAATAATGCCTCAACATCGGCAAGGATATCTTCAGTTTTAAGTTCTGGTTCTTTCACAGTTTGCATAAAGTTTTCTTGCCATGTGAGGAATTGTGAGTCCAGTGCATTGATAAATGTATCAAAAGTTGAATCCTCGTTACGTGCGTTCTCGAGGCGAGTTCGTAAAGTAAGCATTTCTTCATCTAAGTCATAACGAGGAGTATTAGTGCCATATAGGTTATCAAAAGCACTTAAGAGGGCATCAATTGCATGCGGAGATCCACTATTTTGCACATAGAAAGGCGCTATCGCGTTAATCGTCGCTACCGTGAATCCTTCATTTCGCAAGAGAGTACCTAAAGCCATCGTAAAGGTGGCCCCACCTTGATATTTAGGAGTCGTAAAACTTGCGGCAGTGAGATCTGCGATATTTCTGGCAAAATCATGGGCGGGATTTTCAGCATCGTTGGCCGACGCACCTGAGGTAACAAGGATTGGAGCTTGTTTATCATATGGGACCGGTCCGTCAAATGATGAGAGTAGAATTATTTTCTCGATTTGGGTTGTTGTCGCCACCTGAGTAATTGCCTGAGCAATTTTCATCCACTTGAAATGCGGTTCGGGTGACGTAAAGAATAAAATATCGCCATCACTTGTATCAGCGAGAGGTGCAGATCCGGAAGTTGACAATTTTTCCTTTGCGAGGTGCCAAAAGCTTGCATCTGGCCATTCTATTGTTCTATTACCTAAATCATCAAGAGAGACTTGCGGGCGTTCATCACTTAAATCGAATAATTCCTCAGAATTGATGGTACCAATCTGGGTCGCTTCATATTCTTCTACTAAATGTAGGATAGTGTTGTGTGCTGCCACACCATCGGTTTGTGGGCCTACACCTATTATTAGTACGGAGGCCTTCATCTCGGCTAAGTCGGTGTTTATAGCTAAAAAATCCTCTGAATTTGTGTACATAATGCCCACCTTTGTTCGATTATGAATCCTATTTTAGCACTCTCATGAGGAGAGTGCTAAAACGATGGAGATTTGTGAGATTTTCAAGTAAATATTGCCTAGCTTTGCTACTAATAGGATGATTTTGCATTAAGTATTACAAGTAAAATTGGTTTTATTTACCACGCGTCGATATTAGGTCTTTTTTTACCGGCACGAGGCGCGGGTGTGGGAACGGAAGCGAAGGCGTTACTAATCCACCGACGAGAGTCAGCTGGGTCTATGACATCATCTACACCAAATGAGGTTCCATAATTGATTGCTCGACCTCGTGTATAAGCAGCCTCGACAAGCTCTTCGTACCTAATCACCCTTTCACTTGAATCCTCTATCGCCTCAAGTTCATTTCGGAACCCTAGCTTAACTTGTCCCTCTAGTCCCATTCCTCCAAATTCTCCAGTTGGCCAAGAGGCTGCGAAGAATGATTCTTTGAAGCTTCCGCCAGCCATAGCCTGTGCTCCTAGTCCATAGGCTTTGCGGAGAACTATTGTTGCATGTGGGATAGTAATATTTGCAGCTGTAACAAAGAGACGACTACAGTGACGGACTAATGCAGTTTTTTCAATCTCAGGACCAACCATCATTCCTGGAGTGTCACAAAGAACAAGTAACGGAATATCAAATGCGTCACAAATTTGCAAGAATCGTGCTGCTTTGTCAGAACCATCACTATCTATTGCGCCCGCTAAATAATTTGGGTTATTGGCTAGGACACCAATCGGTCTGCCCTCGATTCGAATGAAGGCGGTTACCATACCAAGCCCAAATTCTTTTCGGAGCTCTAAAACGGAATCTGTATCAGCTAATGTTTCTATGACCTCACGCACATCGTAGATGCGAAGGCGATTTTCAGGAATTATTGGCCTTAGTAGTCTTTGATCTGCACATTCCCAATCATCGACAGGTCCCTGAAAATAGGAGAGGTATTTTTTTGCAGCCTCGACAGCCTCTATCTCGTCTTCCACAAGAATGTCGATCACGCCGTTGGGTGATTGAACTTCCGTAGGACCTATTTCCTCAGGTCGGAAGATTCCAAGGTTTCCACCTTCAATCAATGCGGGTCCACCCATACCAATATTTGAATTTTCTGTTGCAATTATGACATCGCAACAGCCAAGTAGTGAAGCATTTCCAGCGAAGCAGTAACGAGAGGTAATTCCAATGGTTGGAACTAGTGCACTGAGCCGTCCCATTTGGGCGAACGTAGGCGTATCTAATGGTCTATATGTGCCTTCACTTCGACCTTGTCCCTGAGTTGTGGTTGATTCGCCACCCGTGCGCTTTCCACCCGTGCCGGCTCGGCCGCCACCGCCCTCAGCGAAAAACACAACGGGACGTTTCCACTTTTCTGCAAGTTCAAGCATACGATCGGTTTTAGGATGGTTAATCGCACCCTGTGTACCGGCTAGCACTGTGTAGTCATATGCGAGCACCACGGTTCGACTTTTCTCTTCCGAAAACAGATCTCCGTTTACGCTACCGACACCTGTAACCATGCCGTCGGTAGGAAATTTTTTAATCACTTCTTCAATTGGGAGGCCAGTACCTGGAGTGAGGACAAGCGATCCATGTTCCATAAAAGAGTCGTCGTCACAAAGTTGATCAATATTTTCCCGTGACGTTCGTTGCCCTGTCGCACGTCGTTTGGCCACTGCATCTGGGCGCGCTGCATCAAGTGTTACTGCATGCCGCTGGTGAATTTGAGCTAGATCGGGTCGGACATAGTCAAGGTCTACTTCTTGGTCATCCGCTTCAATACTTACTTGAATATCAGAGACGTTTACGAATGTAAGTGGCTGATTTTCCCATACTGTATCTCCACTTTGAACCGTAATATGTTCGATAATGCCGCTCACAGTTGCTGTGATTTCGTGCTGCATCTTCATAGCCTCCATCACGAGAATTTGTTGTCCGATGCTGACGCTTTCTCCTAGTTCTACATCAATACTTACGATGGTTCCCTGAATTGGAGCTCTAATTGCTGATAATCCATCCGGCACCTCAATACTGTCTTGTGCTGGTTCGATAACAGCTGAATTAGATAAAGGCTCAGAATCTTTACCGAATGCAAGAACAGCGAGTGGATCTCGAGAGTCAATCGTTGCACCTGCTTGAGTTACTTGTGATTCAGAGAGTGCCGGAGAAAAAAAACTTGAGTCAGAGTTGGAGTGTTCAAGTATCTCCGCGATATGCTGATCGAGGTAACGTGTATGCATTTTACTCGCAGCGAAATCCTCATCAGTCAGAAGTGATTGCAAAAGTGAAATATTCGTTGATAGGCCTTCGATTCGAAAATCACGTAATGCTCTATACGTCTTCTTTGCTGCCTTTTCAAACTCTTGAGATTTTGAATGCGTAATCACCTTTGCCAACAGTGAATCAAAGCTTGGGCTACTTTTATATCCGACATAACCGAAAGTATCAGTTCGTACACCAGGTCCTGAGGGAACATCAAACGCTGAGAGCGTGCCTCCCGAAGGTTTTGTCGTGCCGTCTGCAAGCATAGTTTCCATATTTACCCGAGCTTGAATAGCGTAGCCTTGAGGATCACCGATAGCACTCTGATCGATACCCATCGAGGTGAACGAATTGCCCTGTGCGATCGAAATTTGTAGTTGCACAAGATCTATGCCCATAACCTCTTCAGAGACGGTATGTTCCACCTGTAACCTGGCATTTGCTTCAATAAAGGCAAAAAACGGCTCTTGGTCAGAGGTGTTCACCAGAAATTCGAAGGTACCTAATCCGTGATAATTTGCGGCACTTGCAAGCGAACGTGAAGCCTCGATAAGACTTTCCCGCATTGATTGGGTCAGAGCAGGTGCAGGAGCAATTTCAATTAATTTTTGATGACGTCGTTGTAAACTGCAATCGCGATCGCCGAAATGCAGGATTTCACCCGAGTGGTCCCCAGCAATTTGCACTTCAATATGGCGGGCCTTTTGAACTAGCTCTTCCACGTATACGTCGCCGATTCCAAATGCTTGTTGGGATTCGGACGTTGCTCGTGCGAAAGATTCCTCAAGTTCCTCACTGGTATGTACAATCCTCATGCCTCTGCCGCCACCACCTGCAGCCGCCTTAAGCAGCATGGGTTTCCCGTCTAATGATTTGAAAAAATTGACGGCAGTTTCTAGGTCCACTGGTTCTGAGATGCCCTTAACTAGGGGTACATTAAGTGACTGAGCCAGCAATCGGGCTTGTACTTTATCTCCAAAAAGTGCAATAGATTCAGGCGATGGGCCTATAAATGTGATGTCATTTTCTAAGCAGTGTGAAGCAAAATCCGCGTTTTCACTGAGAAAACCATAACCTGGATGTATCGCATCACAGCCATTTTCTTTGGCAATGGCGATAATTTGTGCCATATCGAGATATGCGCTCACACCTCGACCTGCAAGGGCAACCGATTCATCAGTTTTTTGAGAATGGAGCGAATTTCCGTCATCCTCTGAATACACTGAAAGTGTTTTTATCTCTAGATCCGCCGCAGCTCGAGCTATTCGTATAGCAATTTCGCCTCGATTGGCAATTAAGATTTTTGAAAAAGTCATATTGTTCCTGCTTTTCCGCTAAATGTTTTTTTGAATTACGCAGTTAAGTTGGTCAGCCATGTTCTAAATTCATCGGGAGTACCCTGGGGCATATATAGCATCTGCACATCTGCGCCAAGATCAGATCTTTCTTGGAGCTGTGCGCGCACTTCTTCTTGTGAACCGATGACCTGGCATTCTCTAACCATGTCGTCGGAAATAGCAAGTACAGATGTTTCACGATCTCTTTCAGCCCATGCGGCGCGCGAAGCACCAACTTCTGCCTCGAATCCATTTCTTTCCAGCATCTGCCAATAAAAGACGCCCATTCGATTTACATAGTGATGAATTAGGCCTCTAGCTTCTAGCCATTTTTCATCATCATCCTGAGAGCCATCAAGAACAGTTATTTTGGTGAATGGAGCGATTGTAAACTTCTTGTCGGGGTTATCAGAGCTAGATGCTCCTTCTTTTAATGATGCACGTAAATCTTCGAACAAGCCGCGGGGCCAATGTATCGGATAGATTCCGTCGGCGATTTCACCCGTCTGTCGTATTGATTTAGGCGTAATTGCTGCAATATATACAGGTATTTTATTGCGCGTTCGATTATAGTGAAGCTGAAAACCGCGACTCATTTGAAAGAACGAACCTTCATAATTGAGCTTTTCTCCCGCGATCAGTGTATTGAATATCTCCACATACTCTCTGATTCTGCTTAGTGGTTTTTCAAAGGGCACACCATGAAAATGTTCGACCACGTTGGCGCCCGAGGATCCCAGACCTAATATCATTCTGCCTTCTGACAGTTCTTCAAGCATTGCATATTCCTGGGAAATCGCTGCTGGAGTTCTCGAGTACGTATTGAGTATTGAGGAACCAATTTGTATATTTGAGGTGTTGGTAGCAATGGTTGCAAGCCACGGTATTATCGATTTGCCCCATGCCTCGCCGAGCGCCACAAATTCGACCCCAAGTTCTTCAGCTATTTGTACTTTCTCGAGAGATTCGCGCCAGTCATTTTCTGGTCCTGCTAATAGGCCAAGTCTCATATTAGATTCCTTTCAATACATGCTGGAGATTAACTCAAAACATCAATGATTGTATCGAATCCGAATATTGTGAGAAATCACTTTGAGTAATAAGCTAAATAGTAGGGCGATTATTTAGCTATTGATCTGTTGTAAAAGGGAGATTGGGTGATGGGATCTTTGTTTAAAGAGGTTTCTTTGCGACCAAGTTGTAATCAATGCATTAATATCGGTAACGGTAGAACGCTCAGCTTTGCTGAGTATGGCCAACCGGGTGGCGAACCTGTATTTGCCTTTCATGGGGCACCTGGTAATCGATTTCAGTTGCTTGGAACACATTTTGCAGCTGAGGAACTTGGTATTCGCCTGATCGTGGCTGATCGCCCAGGATATGGATCTAGTGATTATTACCCGAATCGAGAGTTATGTGATTGGCCGGTAGACGTAGCAGCAATTGCCGATTTTTTGGGTATTCAAAGATTTGGAGTATGGGGGATATCAGCGGGCGGTCCGCATGCTTTGGTGACGGCAGCTCTTTTACCGGATCGAGTGACTCGGGTTGCCTTAGCTGCCTCAGTTGCCCCAAGAATGCACATGGAGACTATGGCGTCCGCCCAAGAACTTAAAGCAATTGAGAATGTGTCCGAACGTAAAATAAAGTGGACCGCTAATTCCTGGATAGCGTTGCGTCAACTCGCATCCGTAATTCCCTGGCCGATTGCTAGATTATTCATAAATACGGCAAACAGACAACTGATGGATGATAAGGAATTTCGGGCTACTCGTTCTATTGAGAGAAGCGAGTTTGGGAAACAGTCTGCCGAAGCTTTAGCCCAAGATTTTGCTATTTTGATGGCGCCATGGGGTTTTGAACTATCTGAAGTTCGTCAGGAAGTTACTATTTGGCACGGAACCGCTGATACCTTAGTGAAGCCCGAGCATGGCGAATTGCTTTCCACGCTGCTTCCAAACACTAATTATCATAAAGTTGAAGGCGTTGGTCATCTAGTCGCCGGTAGTCTGTATGAGGATATGCTAATGGCAGCGGCCAACCTAAGTAATTCGTTGAGAACATAGTCTAATAAATTTTGATATAGTTGGACTCCTGTGAGACCATGTTGCTGTATCGATTGATTATTCGGTGCTTGATATAAGGAAATAAATATGTCTCAAATAAATTCGAGTCATCAGAAACAGACGGTGCCGTCACGTGAGGAAGCACTGCGACTTGTTGATGAGTTTAACTTAGATGATTTATTAGATCAGGCATCGGCCATCCGAGATATTGGATTCGGTAAGGCGGTAAGTTATTCGCGCAAGGTATTTATTCCGTTAACTCAACTTTGTCGCGATGTATGTCACTACTGCACATTTGCACAGCCACCAAAGGAAAATGAACGGGCCTACATGACTATTGAGGAAATGGTGGCAATTGCTCAGGCAGGTGCGGATGAGGGTTGTAGAGAAGCATTATTCACTCTTGGCGATAAACCTGAGTTGCG
>Ga0114933_10005664_pt1 | contig 11286 bp, 11 predicted proteins | sample 4SBtaG_FD_89691 | JGI IMG/M metagenome (GOLD analysis project Ga0114933, IMG submission 89691) | Deep subsurface microbial communities from Kolumbo volcano to uncover new lineages of life (NeLLi) - 4SBTROV12_W25 metaG | ecosystem: Environmental > Aquatic > Marine > Volcanic | place: Kolumbo... | reverse complement strand
GTATCATAAGCACCACTGGTAATGACATTACCGCCGCCGGTGGCTAAGAGATTTCCTGAATTATTGATTGTAATATTATCTGCGGTTGCGGTAATACGAGCTGGATCACCCGACATATATTCACCTGCATCAAGAACAAATGTATTATTGTCTGCGCAGGAATAAGTCGTAGTGTGAGGTGAACCTGAGCTAGTACCACTAATATCTCCTGATGCTTTACTACAAGCGGCATAAACTTTACCGCTGAAAAACAAACTCAGAACTACAAGTGCCAAAATTTTTTTCATGAACGCAATATTTACAGTTTTTTTCTCCAATGTCTACGAACACATCCTGAACACATTATGCGTGTTTTTTGAAAAATTTATCTAGCTTTCTTTTAAATCCTTTGTATTTTATTGGGTTTGGGTTCCAAATTAGATTTTTCATTTTTTCATGCCACCATCAAGATAAGTATTAATATAATCAAACCAATTATAGGAATAAAGAAATATTGCATATTATTATGATGCCTTCCTAAAGTCCCACGGATATTGAAACGTCATCGCCCACATCCCTAGTTTGTTTGCTTTTGCAAACTCTTCATCTTTAATAAATTTTGTTGAATACTTTCGATATGCAAAGGCATAACCACTTCTCACTAAAAAGGCTGATAAACTTTCTCCGTTAACAAAACATTCAGCTAACGTTCTTTTATAAGCGTCCTTCCCTTCGCTGATGCATTCAGGCGTTTCGTTGCCTATTTTTTTAACGAGAAGCATCTTTGCAGTTTTTCCACAGAAAACCTTTTCATCGCCGTTCATGCACGTTTGTTTTAATTCAGGTGTGTCGATGCCAGAGAAACGAATTTTCTCGCCGTTAAGCACGATTGTGTCGCCATCCACTACTCTTAAGCTATCTGCAGAACTGATGTTGCAAAATAACAAAACCAGAACCAAAATCCCTAAAAGTTTTTTCATTTAATAGATATTAACCATCCCATTTAATATTGAACATTACCTCATTACGACGAAATAGAGGGAGTGTCCAAGGTGGATTATATGTTGCTTTAATTGCAAACCCATTTATTGAAACTTTATCTTCTAAAAGTTTTTCGCGAAGAATTTTACTATATTTTATAAAATTTTTATCAGATGACCTACCAGAGTATCTTATTACTGCAAAGTATCCTTCTTTCATTAACATAATTTCAACATCTGAATTGGTTGGGATAGGTGTCGTTTTTTTATTAAATTCTGCAGGAAGATAAAACTGCATAAAGGATACATTGTTTTTTTTCATTTGTGTAACGGGTGTTGTCATTTCTATCTTTTTAGAAGAATTATTGTCTCCTGAAATATAATTAAAAAGCTTTCTAAAAGTACCGCTGTCCTTATCGTTAATCGCTTGAGCCACTAAACGTGAAGAGTACTTTCTAATTTCATATATTTCGTTTTTTTGAACAATATCAAATTTTACTTCCTCGTTTGCCATTGTAGCATTTGTACTTAAAAATAAACCAAGAGCCAAGATCCCTAAAAGTTTTTTCATAAAGATATTGGAAATTGTATCCACCCAGTAATTATATATTTATTTCCACTTTCTAAAACCTCTCCAGTATGAGCATGTGTCCACTCTGATGGCCAAATTAAGGTCTTGCCAATTTGCGGTTTTATTTTGATTCCATAATGATCAAAATTTGTTTTTCCCCCACCATCAACGTCATTAAGATAAGTCATCCAGGCAAATAACCTATGTAAAGTATTTAGAGATGTTCTCTCACTATGAAGTCCTGCAAAATGATCTCCTGGTAAATATTTTTGAACATTGAATGAAGGTATATCACCTGTTTTAAACATAGATTTTAAAAAAGGCCATTGATTTTGATAATCTAAAAAGCATTTATGAAGTTCTTTCATATATTGATTAAAAATTTCAAATTTAGGATTTTCTAAATCATTTGGAGTTATTTTTATATCAGTAGTTTTCTTAATATCTAAATTTAAACCAGCCCCTGAAACACCTTGTTTTTGTAAGCTTTTATTATTTTCAAAAAAAGAAATAATTTCATCGCATAATTTTATGTTTTGCAAATCCCAGCAACCAATAAAATGTGTTTTTTTAATATCAATGTCTATTTTTTTCATTTTATTTTTAAATAATTATAAACTCTTTTTGATTAAATCTGATAAAACCTGTGCCCTTTTTAATATAATTTAAAGCTTTAGAGTGTTGATTAAGTTTAAGTAAAACGTTTCCATAATCTTCGTATGTTTTTTTATTATTTTTATTTATAGTTAGTGATTTTTCGAAGTATTTTTTGGAATCTTCTAAATGATTAAGTTCCCCTAAAATTGTGCCTAAATTGTTGTAAGCATTAATATAATTAGGATCAATATTTATGGCTTTTTTATAACATTCTATCGCTTTTTTGTTGTTACCCAATTCTTTAAATGTTGCGCCAAGATTATTATAAGCGTCAGTATTATTTGGCAAAATTTTTATAGCTTTTTCAAAACAAACAATTGCTTCACTTAATTCATTTAAAGAATAGTATACTTTACCAAGATTATAATATGCGTGTCCAAAATTTGAGTTAAATTTAATTGCTTTTTCAAAACATGTTCTTGCATTTTTTAGATCGCTTAATTTTTCAAAAGTTGCTCCAAGATTATTATATAAACCAGCATGATTAGGATAAATTTTTATCCCATTTTGTAGTAATAGTTTTGCTAAATTAAATCTTTTGGTTTGTAAATATAATATACTTAATTTAAAAATTGATTCTAAATCATTAGGCTTATTTTTTAATTTTTGTTTGTAAAATTTTTCAGTTGAATCAGGATTATTATTTTCATTCATTTTAATTCTTTAATGCTGGAAAAACTGGATTAATTTTTTGAAATAATCTCTGATATTCTTGCTTTATACATTTATTCGCAATGTATGTAATAGTTGTAGTACTCAATAATTTTTCTGTTTCTTTGTCTTCTATACCATACTGCAACCAAAGAGTTTTAGCTTTTATTTTAATTGTTTGTTTGGCTAATTCTAAAACTTCTTTTGATGGACGAAAAACATCAACTATATCAATTGGTAATTTTATATCTTCTAATTTAGCTACAACTGTTTCTCCATATATTTTTTTACCAACTGAAAAAGGATTAACAGGTATAACTTTATATCCAAACTCTTGAAGATATTTCATCACAATTGTTGATGGTCTCCTTTTTATATTTGTAGGAACCTCTTCTTTGATAAAGCTTACCCCTACCATTGCAATAGTCTTTGCTGAACTTAAAGTTTTCTTCATTAATTCATCATTGCTAACTGTGCCGATCATTTGTTTTTCCAGTTCGGTTTTCTTTTTTCTATAAATGCTGAAATACCCTCGTGAGCATCTCTGTACATCATATTTTCTGTCATTACTTTACTTGTATATTTGTATGCTTTGTTCATAGTCATTTCTAACTGTTTGTAAAAAGCTTTTTTTCCTATTTTAATAAGCAAATTTGATTTTGAAGCAATTTTTTCTGCAAGTTTCAAAGTTTCTTCTTCTAATTTAGATTTTAGATAATAATCATTAATTAAACCAATTTCCTTTGCGTATTTTGCGTCTATATAATCACCAGTTAATAACATTTTCATAGTTTTTTTTCTGCTGACCTTTCTGCTAACCGCCACCATTGGTGTGCTACAAAATAAGCCAATATTAACTCCTGGGGTTGCAAATATTGCATCTTCTGAGCTTACAGCTAAATCACAACTTGCTACTAATTGACACCCAGCTGCAAATGCTGCTCCATGTACTTTAGCAATTACCGGTTTTTTTCCTTCTACAATGTTTATCATTAACTTAGAACATAAATTAAATAATTTTTGATATTGCGCTTTTTTTTTCATCTGGCGAATTTCTTTTAAATTATGCCCTGCGCTAAATCCTTTTCCCATCCCTTCAATTATAATTACTTTGGTAGCTTTATCTTTGTTAAACATATCAAAAGTTTCAATTAGTAATAAAAGCATTTTTGAAGAAAGAGAATTATATGTACTAGGTTCATTAAGTATGATTCGCGATATACCGTCAGGTTGTGTTTTTACAATAAGTTTTGACATATTTTTCATCAAGCGGATTTTACATTTTTTTAAGTATATGTCACCCATTTGATTATAAATAGATAAAGACGTATAAAGAATTATACCAATGTTCGAAAAATTAGAAATTCTAATATTTATATTTATACTCTTATTAGCTTTTTATTTTGTTATTTCTATAAGTGCTAAGGGGTTTAAAAAAGCTACAGTTTCTCCAGAAATCAAAAGATATTTGTTTGGTGTCAGAGTTTTGATACTGATTCTTGCCATAGTTTCGCTAATTTTATGGATATTATCTTAAATATGAAATTTAGAAATGAATTTGATAGTTTGGGAAAAATTAAAGTGCCCTCGGATAAATATTGGGGCGCTTCTACTCAAAGATCTAACAAGTATTTTGATATAGGTGATTTTTTAGTTAGACCAATAGTAATTAAATCCATTGCAATTATTAAAAAAGCTGCTGCAATAGTTCATGCAAAAAATAAGGAAATTGATAAAAAAATAAGTAATGCAATTATTAAAGCTGCAAATGAGGTTATTTCAGGAAAGCTAAGTAAACATTTTCCTCTTAAAGTTTGGCAAACTGGTTCTGGTACACAAACAAATATGAATGTTAATGAAGTAATTGCCAACAGAGCGAATGAATTTCTTGGTGGTAAGTTAGGAAGCAAAAAACCAGTCCACCCAAACGATCATGTTAATAAATCTCAATCAACAAACGACGTCTTTCCATCAGCAATGCATATGGCAATTGCAATTAGAGCAAACGGAAAATTATTGCCATCTCTTAAACTGCTTAATTTAGAACTAAAAAAAAAATCTAAACAATTTAATAAAATTATAAAAGTAGGACGTACCCACTTACAAGATGCTACTCCAATTTCCTTAGGACAAGAATTTTCAGGATATCATTCACAATTAAGTAGATGTATTAAAAGAATAGAATTAGCTTTAAAAGAAATGTATTTTTTGGCCCAAGGAGGGACTGCAGTTGGAACAGGTTTAAATACTAAAAAAGGATTTGATAAAAAAATAATTAATGAAATAAAAAAAATTACAAAACTTCCATTTAAACCAGCTGAAAATAAATTTGCTGCATTAGCATCGCACGATTCTATAGTTAATTTTTCTGGAACAATGAATACAACAGCTGTTTGTTTGATGAAAATAGCTAACGATATTAGGTTTTTAGGATCAGGGCCAAGAGCTGGTTATGGAGAATTAATTTTACCAGAAAATGAACCTGGTTCATCAATAATGCCTGGAAAAATTAATCCAACTCAATGTGAAGCGGTTACTATGGTTTGTGTCAAAGTAATTGGAAATCATAATGGTATAACAATGGCAGGATCACATGGTCATTTTGAATTAAATGTTTTTAAACCTTTAATTATTCATAATATTTTACAATCAATTCATATAATGTCAGACTCTTCAATGAGTTTTGCAAAATACTGTGTCAAAGGTATAAAAGCTGATAAAAAAAGAATAAAAAATCTCTTAGATAATTCCTTAATGCTTGTTACTGCACTTTCGCCTAAAGTTGGTTATGATAATGCAGCAAAAATTGCTAAGAAAGCTTATAAAAATGGAACAACACTAAAAGAAGAGGCTATAAAATCTGGTTTAGTTTCTGAAAAAGAATATGAAAAAACTGTTAATCCTAAAAAAATGATAAACCCACTGTAAATTAATCTTCTTCACTTGTAATCACTTTTATAAATTCCTTAAATTTAGGAAACCTAAATAAATCTTCATATCCATTTGATAATAGAAAATCATTAAACTCTGTTTCTATAAAATTAATATCATTATCTTTTAATTTCGTATTAGTAGATATTTCATAAAAACTATTTTTTATATTTTGTAAGTCAAAGTTACCTGAAACAAATAAATTAGGAGCTAAACTATTTTTATTATATATACCAAATTTACTTTTAAATTTTTTTTCATTATCAATGAAAATATTGCTTTCATATTTTAAATTTGTGAATTTTTTTTCATTACTAAATTTACCTAAGATATCCGCTGCACCTAGCTTTCCTAAATTAATTAGGAATTGATCAATCAAAATATTTCCGTTATTGAATTTTATTTGAGACTCAAAGGATTTAACTAAATTATAGCTAGAATATACTTTATCTGAAGATAAAATTAAATTTCCATTTACCTTATTGCTAATTTTAAATAATTTTTTTTGTTTATCTTTTTCTAAAGATAAAAAATAAGAATATAATTTTGTGAAATTGATATTTTTTAAATTTAAATCTAAGTTAAAATCAAAATAAGGTACAAATTTAATAACACCTTCCAATTTGCCATCTAAAAAAGTACTTCTTACATTCGATTTACTAATTGTAATTTGATTATCTTTATAATTAATATTACCTGTAAATTTATGCTTATCTTTTCTTAAAAAAATATTACCTTTAGTAGTTGAATTATTTTTCTTTGAATTTAAAAAATTTCCTTTAGCCAAAAAATTTAATTCGGACATTTTAAATAAAAAATCTGTAGATAAATTTTTGTCAGCGCTTTTTTGAACTAAGCTAATATAAATATCATCATCTAAAAATTTTCCTTTTAAATCTGCTTTTTTTAAGTTTTTATCTAGTTTAAAATTTAAATTTACGTTTTCAATAATACCTACATCATTCTTATTATCATATAAAATAATATCGCCCTTGTAAAAATTTATTGGGACAAAAGAAGTTAGATTATCAAAAAAATTTTTACTATTTTTTAAATTTTTAAAGTCAAAATTAACTTTAAAATTATTTATCTCTACCTTTCTTAAATTTTGTTTTTTTTTACTTAATATATTTTTAATATTAAGTTTTAACGCTGTATCTTTTGAAGTTAATAAAACTTTTTTATTATTTATTTTATCTTTTATAACTAAATTTTTAATCTTTATTCTTGGTGAAGGATAAAAAGCGTAGTTAACTTTTCCTTTTATCGAACACTCAATATTTTTATTTGTACATAAAAGCTTGGTTATTTCTGCACCATCATATTTATAAAATGTAGGTATAGAAAAAAATATAATTATGGAAAAAAGTATAAAAACAAAAAAATATAATGGATAAAGCTTGTACTCTCTAAAGGTATCTTTTTCTATTTTGAAAAATTTATAATTATTTATATCAAATATTTTATAAATTGATTTTAATTGAAATTTTCTTATATCAATAAAGTTAAAAATATCTCTTAATTTATTAATACTAAGCTTAAAGCTTTTTCTTATAGTAAATGTAATAAAATCTTTAGTTGAAGAGAAAAAAATAACTATTTTGTTCAATAGTTTTTTATAAGCCTTTAAAATAATGTGACTCATATATGCAATACTTTTTGATATTATTTCGAGTTTAAATATTTTAAATTGATTGTATTTCATTTATTTTGCTTTTTTTAAATTTATTTTAATTTAAAATGGTAAAATATAAATTTAATGGAAATTAGCAAACAAAATTACCTAGACCAACTGAATAAAAATCAAAAAGAAGCGATTATTGATCTTGATGGGCCATGCTTAATAGTCGCTGGTGCCGGGTCAGGGAAAACTAAAGTCCTTACATCTAGAGTTGTTCATATTATTAAAAATAAAAAAGCTTGGCCAAATCAAATTTTATGTGTCACATTTACTAATAAAGCTGCAAGAGAAATGCAAAATAGGATTTCTAACTCCTTAAATGAAAAAGTTTCATCATTACCTTGGTTAGGAACTTTTCATTCAGTTTGCGCAAAACTCTTACGTCGACATGCTGAAGCAGTTGGATTAAATTCTAGATTTACAATTATAGATCAGGAAGATCAACTAAGATTAATAAAAAATATTTGTAAGGCAGAAAATATTGATGTTAAAAAAATATCGCCAAAGTTTGTTCTATCTTTTATTAACCAATGGAAAAATAAAGGTTTACTTCCTGAATTGGTAATCCCTAAAAGAGGTGTTCCTTTAGAAAAGCAAATACATACTGTTTATAAGTATTATCAAGAAAAACTTAAAATTTTAAATTCTTGCGATTTTGGAGATCTTATTTTGCTTTGCGTTACAATGTTTGAAAAAAATAAGGATATTTTAAATCTATATTCAAATAATTTTAAATATATTCTTGTTGATGAATATCAAGACTCAAATTTTGTTCAAAGTAAATGGCTTAACTTGTTAGCCCAAAAAAAAAGAAATATTTGTTGTGTGGGAGATGACGATCAATCAATTTATAGTTGGAGGGGAGCTGAAATAAGAAATTTTTTAGATTTTAATAAAACTTATAAAAATGCAAAAATTATAAAATTAGAACAAAATTATAGATCTACACAAAATATACTTAGTGCCGCCTCTGGTTTAATTTCAAATAATAATGATAGATTGGGTAAAAAACTTTGGACTGATAGTAAAGACGGGGATTTAGTTAATTTAAACTGTTATAAAAATGGTAGAGAAGAAGCTATTGGTGTTAGCGATATTATTGAACAGAAACTTAAAAAAAAATATTCTTTGAATAATGTTTCTATTCTCGTAAGAGCAATTTTTCAAACAAGGGAATTTGAAGAAAGGTTTCTAAAAATAGGAATGGGATATCGTGTAATTGGTGGTACTAAGTTTTATGAAAGAGCTGAAATTAAGGACAGTGTAGCCTATTTAAGAATAGTTAATCAAAAAAATGATGATTTAGCTTTTGAAAGAATTATAAATAATCCTAAGAGATCTATAGGGGATAGCAGTCTAAAACAGCTACATGATTATGGTAGGAAAAATAAAAAATGTTTAGAAGATTCTGCTATAGACTTGATTCAACTTAATAAAATTAAACCTAAAGCCAAAATAGGTTTAGTAAAAATATTAAATCTTTTTAATAAATGGAGATTAGATTCAAAAGAAAAAAAACATTATGTGTTAATGGAGACCATATTAGATGAATCAGGATATTCAAAAATGTTAAAAGATAAAAAAGATTTAGAAAATGAAGGTAGACTAGAAAATTTAAAAGAATTAATTAGAGGAATGCATGATTTCGACAATTTGCAAGGTTTTTTAGAACATGTAGCGTTAGCAACATCAATCGATCAAAATTGGGATGGAGAAAAAATTAATTTAATGACTATGCATGCTGCAAAAGGTTTAGAATTTGATGTTGTTTTTTTACCGGGCTGGGAAGAAGGTTTATTCCCACATCAGAAATCATTAGAGGAAAAAGGTGATTTAGCTTTGGAAGAAGAAAGGAGACTTGCTTACGTTGGTTTAACAAGAGCAAAAAAAGAATCTTTTATTTCCTTTGTCATGAGTAGAATTTATAGAGGTGATTGGGTAGATTCAATTGCCTCAAGATTTATTGATGAACTTCCTGAAAAAAATATAAAAAAAAATGTGGAAAAAAAACAAGATAATGAAGATTTCTTCTTTAATCAAGACGTTGATTATGAAGAAGGTATAAGAAGTCCAGGCTATGCTAGACTGCAAAAAAAGTTAAAAAGAATAAAATGAATAAAATAAAAAAATTAAAAGACTTATTTGATCATTATAATATTGATGGATATATAGTACCAAAAAATGATGAATTTTTTAGTGAGTATACACCTGAAGAAAAAGATAACTTAAAATTTATTTCTAATTTTTCTGGATCATACGGTTTTGCATTATTATTAAAAAATAAAAACTATTTGTTTGTTGATGGTAGGTATACACTTCAAGCAAAAATTCAAAGTGGAAAGAATTTTAAAATCATAACTCTACCAAAAAAATTTCCATCAGATATATTGAATAGTAAAAAACTTTCTATAGGTTTTGATCCAAGGCTTCATACTGAAGGTTCGCTTAATAATTTGTTTAAAAAATCTAACTGTGAATTAATACCTTTAAATAAAAATTTAATTACAAAAATTTGGAAAAATAAAGGTATTACGAAGTTTTATAAATTTTACAAACTTAGTGATAAAGATTCTGGGGAAACTTCCCAAAAAAAAATAGAAAAAATATTTAAACAATTAAATAAAAATAAAATAGACTTACAATTTATTTCTTCATGCGAAAATGTTGCCTGGTTATTAAATTTAAGAGGAAGAGATTCTGAATTTACCCCGATACCTAATAGTTACCTAATACTTGATAGTAAAAAAAAAATTTATTTCTTTTGTGATTTAAAAAAAATAGATAATAAAATAAAAAAAAAATTAAATTATATAAATATAGTAAATATTAAATACATTGAAAGTTTTCTTAAAAATATAAAAAATAAAAAGGTTCAGTTAGATAATATTTCATGTTCTTTCTTTTTTAAAAATATAATAAAAAAAAAAAATATAATTATCGAAAAGCAAGATCCAATTTATTCTTTAAAATCAGTTAAAAATAGAACTGAAATTCAAAATATGATTAAAACACATATCTTTGATGGTGCTGCCTTGACCAAATTTTTATTTTGGATAAAAAATAATTTTAAAAATAAAAAAATAAGTGAAATAAGTGCGCAAAATAAGCTGCTTAAATTAAGAAAAATGAATAAGTCATTTAAATCTTTAAGTTTTCCAACTATATCTGGATCGGGACCTAATGGTGCGATAATCCATTATAAAGCAAATAAAAAAAGTAATAGAATATTGAAAAAAGGAGATATTTATTTAGTTGATTCCGGTGGTCAATATAATTATGGAACAACAGATGTTACAAGAACAATATCTCTTGATAATAATCAAAATAAAATTAAAAATATTTTTACAAGAGTATTAAAAGGTCATATAGCGGTTGCAAATTACAAACTAAGAAAAAATACAAGTGGTTCTGAAATTGATGTCGTTGCTAGAAAATCTCTTAAAGAAGTTAATCTTGATTACGCGCATGGAACTGGACATGGAGTTGGATATTTTTTAAATGTCCATGAAGGTCCACAGGCAATATCAAAAAGAAATAAAGTTAAACTTGTTAAAGGCATGATTGTATCTAATGAGCCAGGGTACTATGAAAATGGAAAATTCGGAATTAGAATTGAAAATTTAATCACAATTAAAAAAATAAAAGGTATTAACAAATTCGAAAGCCTTACTCTTGTTCCAATTGATAAATCTTTAATTGAAAAGAAACTTTTAAATAAAAATGAAATTAAGTGGGTAAATAATTATCATTCTAAAGTTTTTAATAGATTGAGAAAATATATGAATAAGCCTGAATTAATTGAACTTAAAAAATCTTGCTCACATATTTAATATTTT
>Ga0114933_10005662_pt1 | contig 11292 bp, 6 predicted proteins | sample 4SBtaG_FD_89691 | JGI IMG/M metagenome (GOLD analysis project Ga0114933, IMG submission 89691) | Deep subsurface microbial communities from Kolumbo volcano to uncover new lineages of life (NeLLi) - 4SBTROV12_W25 metaG | ecosystem: Environmental > Aquatic > Marine > Volcanic | place: Kolumbo... | reverse complement strand
CCACGGGTGAAGCGGCCAAGATCTGCAAAGTTAGCCAGCAGACCATTATTCGCTGCTTCGATTCGGGCCAGCTCAAAGGATTTCGAGTTCCCGGCTCCCGGTTCCGACGTATTCCTCGGGACGTGCTCTACAAGTTCATGAAAGAGAACGGCATCCCCACGGATGCTCTGGAGAGCGGCAAACGCAAAGCGCTCATTGTGGACGACGATGAGGAACTGGTCGAACTGATTGCAGACGCACTCATCGCTGATGGCCGCTTTGAGCTGCGAACCGCCAACAACGGTTTTGACGCCGGGATGATGGTCAAAGAGTATCACCCGGACATTATTGTGCTGGATGTCATGCTTCCGGACATCAATGGCAAAGAAGTTTGTCAGCGTGTCCGCGGCGATTCTGCGATGGACGATGTCCGCATCATCTGCATCAGTGCAATGGTAGAGCAGGACAAGACTCAGAATCTCATAGACGCCGGGGCCGACCACTTTGTGCAGAAGCCGTTCGAAGTCGAACATTTGATTGAGCGGATCTGTCGACTGCTTGATATTGAACAGTTGGCCTCCTGAGTTCGAACGTGAGTGCAACAGAGCACGATACGTCATCGCCGACTGACTGGACTGCAAAAGTGTTTCGGCGATTGTCCGGACCGGCAACTCCGATGGCGGCAGCGGAAGCTGCTGCTGCCGCGTGGATCGTGGCCGGACAATGTCACGATGCGTGGGTTGTCCTGTTTCAGTCGTCGACCGAATGTGTTGTTGCGCATGCTCAGCACGATCAGCAGGGCAACATCCGCGTCTCGGCTGAGATTCGTACGGAGGCGATTGCAGCATTGTTCATGACCGAGCGGCTGCAACAGCTGGCAGCTGTCCGTTTGGGCGAATCTGACGCCGACGAGTTCGTTTGGCGGGATTTGGCAGCCGCGTGCTTCGTCAGGCTGCCTACCGACACTTCTAAGAGCCACTCGTCCGAGCATGCATGTGTTGCGGTGCGTCAAATACTGGGCAACGCCACCTCACGGCAAACGGTGATTCCGAATGCCGACCATCTGGAAGCGATGGCAGAGTTCGCAGCAGGTGCCGGTCATGAAATCAATAATCCCCTGAGCAGCATTATTGGGCAGACTCAGTTGTTGCTCAAAGGTGAAGATCTGCCGGAACGTCGCCAGGCGATGGGGACGATCGGATCGCAGGCGTGGCGCATACGCGACATGATTGGCGACTGCATGCTGTTCGCACGTCCGCCCGCTCCGGACGTGCAGGAAGTTCGCTTTGGTCAGTTGGTAAAGGAAGCCGCGACCAAAACTTTGGACGCACTGTCACAGTCGGCAGACGTTCTGGAGCTGGATCTGCCGCTGATGTCGCTAACGGTGCAGGCCGATCCGGCACAGATGCAGACGCTCGTTAAGAATCTGGTTTGCAATGCCGTGGAAGCAGCGATCGGCGAGTCACAGAAGCCACGGATTTCAATCAGCTTGACCAGTGACACCAGTGTGGCTGTGCTGACCGTTGAGGACTGTGGTCCTGGCATTTCGAACGATACCATTCGCCGGCATCTGTTTGATCCGTTCTTTTCGGGTCGTCAGGCTGGTCGAGGCATCGGGTTTGGATTGCCGGTGTGCTGGCAGATCGTTCGCAGCCACGCCGGCATCATCCTCATGGAAGAGACGACTGATGGCTGCACTCGTTTTGTGGTGTTGCTTCCCCGGTCGCGCTGAACACGCGTGTCCCGCAGGTAGTCCATCGGCATTGCATGTTCGATGTGGTAGACTCCTCCTGCTCTGATCTGGCGATGAAACCGGAGCGAGTTTGTTTTGATTCAACGACCGGGTCGGCCGTTCGTGTTTCAGGAAGCAGAAACAACCCTCATGTCGCTGGCATCTGCTCGTTTGGTGATTCTGCTGCCGCTCATCGGCCTCATCAGCACTCATTGCGCTGCCCAGGATTCTGCAAGGGCTGCTCCATCCATCGTATTCGACGGCCCGAACACGATTCCGGCGGGAGCCTGCATCGCGGAATTGGTTTTTCGAGCCGTTGATTCGAATGGAGACATGGATACCAGCATGGCGGCATCCGTACGACTTAGCGGACTTGGCATCCGCACTGATGCCGATTCTCCCACGGCTCCATACCGTCCGATTGCGGACGCACTCCAATTCGAATCGGGTGTCCTTCGAGTGACCCCGCAGTCGGTCGGCGCTCGGCAACTGACGTTGAACAGTCCTGAATTGTTGTTGACCCTGGACGGCCAGGAATTGCGGTTTCCCATCATCCAGCGGGCGTCGTGGCTACGGTTATTGCCTCCTATCCTGGCGATTGGCCTGGCGATCGCTTTTAGGGACGTTGTGGTTTCTCTTGTGCTGGCAATTCTTGGCGGCTGTCTGCTGTATTTTTCTCACACTGAATGGCACTTGGCGATCCCCGTATTCTGCGAGACGATGGTGCAGCAGGTGGCGGACCACGATCACGCCTCCGTCATCCTGTTCACAGTCCTGCTGGGAACGATGATTAGTCTGATGAATGACAGTGGCGGTACACGAGCCGCCATCGACTGGCTGGCAAAATTTGCTCGAACGCGTCGCAGAGGAATGGTTCTGACCTGGCTGATGGGGCTGCTGGTGTTCTTTGATGATTATGCCAACAGCATGCTAATTGGCGGAGCCATGCGTCCACTGAGTGATCGGTTGAAGATCTCAAGAGCCAAGCTGGCTTTCCTGATTGACTCAACTGCTGCACCGATTGCCGGTCTGGCAATCAGCACGTGGACAGCGTTTGAGATTGATCAGGTTAGTGCCGGTTTTACGGCTGCCGGTATTGAAGCGAGCGCCGCGTCATTCTTTTGGTCGACAATTCCATATCGTGTGTACCCGATTCTTGCCATTCTGGTGGTGGCTGCTGTTGCATTCAGTGGCCGCGATTTCGGAGCAATGTTGCGGGCCGAAGGGGCGCTGTTGTCTGAAGAAGTACCGGAATCGCAACAGGTGGCGGCTGGCAGTGTCTGGCTGGCTGTGTTGCCTGTGATGTGTTTGATTACAATTACTGTCATAGGCTTCGTGTATGACGTCGACGCGTACGAATTGTTGCTGATTGCGTCCGTTGCAGCATCGTCCCTCGCATTTGTTTTGGCCGTCTTTGGGTCGCGTCTTAGTCTGGAAGAATGCAGCCGCAGCTGGATGGCCGGAATTGCGTCGATGATGAATTCAGTCACGATTCTGGTGATGGCGTGGGGAGTTTCAGCAGTGTGTCAGACCGACCGTCTGGACACAGCTGGCTACATCATCGATCTGGTCGGAAGTTCCATGCGAGTTGAATTCCTGCCGGCGATTGCCTTCGTCGTCTCTGGTGCGATCGCTTTTGCCATTGGCAGTTCATTCACGACAATGGCTCTGATGGTTCCCATGCTGCTTCCGCTGGCGTTTACGCTGTGTGGTGGTACTGAATCGGCTGCAATCGATCATCCGGTCTTTGCAGCGACCATTGGTGCGATCCTTGCCGGAGCCATCTTTGGTGATCACTGTTCACCGATATCAGATACGACAGTATTGTCATCTGCTGCCGCCGGATGCGACCATTTGCAGCACGTGGCGACCCAGCTTCCCTATTCGTTGTTGACTGCGGTGGCATCCGTACTTTTGTGTTACCTGCCAATTGGATTTGGCGTACCGTGGTGGGTGTGTTTACCGATTGCAGCAGCCGCCTGTGTTTTCGGAATCGTATTTCTTGGGAAAGTTCCGGTTCCGGATTCGGCTGGTTCTGATTGACGGACGATGACGTCCATGGTTCTCACACTCTTCGCCAATGGGCTAACAGAAGCCGAATCTACGTATTTCGCTACTGAATCGCAGAGTTCGAAATGACTTCATCACGACTTCAGGGCATCTTCACTCCCAACCTGGTTCCGTATTCAGCGGACGGTGGAATCAACGAAGACGAACTGCGCCGCTACGTGGACTGGTTGATCGAACGTGGCGTTCATGGGCTCTATCCGAACGGCTCCACGGGCGAGTTCACACGCTTCACGGCGGAAGAACGTCGCCGAATTGTTGCGATCATCGCGGATCAAACCCGAGGGCGCGTTCCGATTCTGGCTGGCGCTGCAGAAGCCAACGTGAAAGAGACACTGTCGGCTTGTGAATACTACGCGTCCATCGGCGTTCGTGCCGTCGCGATCGTGGCACCGTTCTACTACAAGCTGTCTCCTGCGTCCGTGTATGCGTACTTCAAGGAGATCGGGGACAATACTCCGGTCGATGTGACGTTGTACAATATTCCGATGTTTGCCAGCCCGATCGACGTTCCCACGGTGCAGCGGCTATCCGAGGAGTGTGAACGTATCGTAGCGATCAAAGATTCGTCCGGCGAAATCCCGCACATGATTCGCATGATTCAGGCGGTTCGTCCGAACCGGCCTGACTTCGCGTTTCTGACGGGCTGGGACGCCGCGTTGATGCCCATGATTCTGGTTGGCTGCGACGGAGGCACCAACGCAAGTTCAGGTGTCGTTCCGGAGCTGACCAGGAAACTGTATGACACCACTGTTCAGGGGGACCTGAACGCAGCGCGCCAGCTGCAATATGACCTGGTACGTCTGTTTGACGCGATGATCTATTCGGCCGAATTTCCCGAAGGCTTTCGTGCCGCCGTTGGGCTGCGAGGCTTCAATATGGGGCAGGGCAGGCAGCCCATGTCGTCAGAACAGAAGACAGACCTCGCCACACTCAGTAATGAACTGCAGTGCCAGTTGGCAGCGCACGGCTTCACTGATCAGCCGGTCGGCGGCTGTCCGATTGATCCCAATGCTGTGATTGCCAATCCAGCAGATGTCTCGGCCATCGTGCAGAACGTATTGGCAGAATTGAAACGCCGCGGATTGTAGGTGGGTTCCATGCCCTCGCTCGCGTGGGCATGCCGGATGTGAGCTACACGTATGATCAGGCTTCGCGAGATCATGGCATACTTACACCGCAGTTGCGGGCGGGAAGGCTTCGATCGGGCCGAGTGTCTAACTCAACTGCTGGCGGTACACATCCGCACCGGCCGCGATTGCTTCTGCGATCTTGTCCAGCTGGCGGGCTCCGGCTTCGGCCAGGTCCGGGCGGCCGCCTCCGCCTCCGCCTGCAGCCTGAGCTGCTGCCTTCACAGCGTTGCCGGCGTTGAGGCCCTTTTCCTTGACCAGTGGTTTACTGACGGCAGCAATCAGTGCCACTTTGCCGTCCACTTCACCACCAAGGATGACAGCAACCGGACTGTGCTTGTCCCGCAGTTGGTCGACGTAGTCGCGCAGTGTTTCACGGGATGCGTTGTAGACCGTCTGAGCCACAATCCTGATACCATTCATCTCTTCAGCACTTGCTAGCAGAGCGTCGAGACTGTCGGATACAGATGCTGATGACAGCTCAGCAATTTGCCCTTTCAGGTCTTTCAACTGCTCCTGAAGGACTTCCACGCGTTGCGGCAGATCGCCAGGCTGATTTGCTTTAAGAAGCCGTTGAAGTTGCAGCAGCAGTTCATCCGCTTCACGACCTTGTTGCAGGGCGCGAGGACCAGTCACGGCTGTGATCCGTCGTACGCCTTTGGCGACCGGTTCTTCGGACGTAATACGGCACAGGCCGATCTGTCCGGTATTTGCCACGTGCGTGCCGCCACACAGCTCAACGCTGAAATTACCCATGGTGACCACGCGTACTTCGTCCGGATATTTTTCTCCGAACAGGGCCATGGCCCCTCGTGTACGAGCTTCTTCAATGGGCAGGAGTTCCGTGTTAACGTTTGTGCCACTGGCAATCTGTGTGTTGATGATGTCTTCCACGCGACGGACTTCGTCGGGGGTCATGGCTTGCTTGTGAGCGAAGTCGAAACGCAGTGCGTCACCTTCGACTTTGGATCCTCGCTGTGTGGCCTTGTCGCCAATCGTTTCATGCAGGGCATGATGCAGGATGTGCGTGGCTGAATGTGCCCGTCGGATGGCGGACCGCCGGCCATCCGTGACCTGCGCATGCACTTTGTCACCTGCCTTCAGGCTGCCTGCCTTCAGGCGGCCTTCCAATACGAACAAAGTCTGATTGTGCTTCTGGCAATCGGTGATCTCCACTTCAACACCGTCGCCAGTCAACAGACCTGCGTCACCGACCTGACCTCCGGATTCTCCGTAGAACGGCGTGCGATCCAGGACAATTCCAACGGGGCCGCGAGTCGTCGCTGGCACGCTGTCCACGCTTTGTTTGTCGACGATCAGTCCGACAACGGTTGCGTCGGCTTCCAGAGCATCGTAGCCAAGGAATTCTGTGTCACCGTGTTCCTTGCGAATCAAATCCAGAGGACCTGCGGCCATCACGGAAAATTCTTTGTCACCTCGACTGATGACTGCATGCTCGGCCGTCAATTCGCGATATCGTTCGCGATCAACCTTGAGGCCACGATCCTCCGCGATCGCTTCGGTGAGCTCGATCAGAAAGCCATCTTCGGTATGCAGTATGAAGGCATCGTCTCCACCAATGAGACCGCTACCGGATTTTGCACTCTTTGCGAATTCATCGAATCGATTGAGTCCACGCTCAATTGTTCCCAGAAACTGATCTTCCTCTTCGCGGATACTGTTCTGAACACTGTCGACGGTTTCTTTGATGTCCGGGTATGCCGCCTGCATGACGTCGACGACGGCTGGCACAACCTGGTATAGAAACGGCTCTCGTTTTCCCAACAGGTAGCCTTCCAGAAGTGCGCGACGCAGAAGTTGGCGGACGATGTAGTTCTCTTTCTCGGTGTCCGGGATGACACCTTCGTGAACGCAGAAACTGACGGCTCGGACGTGGTCGGCGATTCGGCGGATGGCGCGGCCCTGCGGAGCGTCGAACGCATAATTCACTCCGACGATGTCAGCCGCAGCGTGGCACAGTGGTTTGAAGACATCGTTGTCAAAGTTGCTGACAACCCCCTGCAGAGCAGCAGCTGTGCGTTCCAGCCCCATACCGGTGTCGATGTTTTGTGACGGCAACGGGCGCAGATTGTCCGGGGGATCGCCTACGCGATTGAATTGCGTGAAGACCAGATTCCAGATTTCAACGTCACCGTCGAAACCTGGCGGATGATAAAAAATTTCGCTGCACGGCCCGCAGACTCCGTCCGGGCCGTCACTTGGAGCACTTGCCGGCCAGTAATTTTCGTCTTCTTCCAGGCAGGCGATGCGGTCGAGCGAGAGGCCGATTTCATCTTTCCAGATGTTCAGAGCTTCTTCATCGAAACCCCATTTGCCCTGGTAGACACTGACCGTCAAACGATCCTTTTGCAGGCCCAGCCACTTCCTGTCAGTGAGGAATTCCCAGGCCCAGTGAATGGCCTCGCGTTTGAAGTAGTCTCCAAACGAGAAGTTACCCAGCATTTCAAAGAACGTGTGATGGTAGGCGGTGACTCCGACATTACTGATGTCACCGGTCCGCAGACATTTCTGGCAGGTGGTTGCTTTGGTGAAGTCGGATTTTCCGATCCCCATGAACTCATTCTTGAACTGGTTCATGCCCGCCGGCGGAAACAGTACGGTGGGGTCGTCCCGTGGCACGAGTACGTCACTGGGGCGGCGTACACAGCCCTTCGATTCAAAGAAGGACAGATACTTTTCGCGAATTTCGTCAGTCTTCATGGCGTTGTGCTGAATCTAAAACGGATCGACAAACCTGGGGGCGACTTGTATGAGATCGTCGACGTGGTGGCAGTCTGTCAGGTGATTGTTGCGGGTCAAATTGGCGAGAGGGCGTGGTCGTTGACCGTTGTCAGATGCCGCAGGAGCGAACCATAACACACGGAACGACACAGGATAGCGGGAGGACAATGCAGGCAACAGTTCGGATCACAGCGTATTACGCCGTCTTGTGGCCGCGTCACCGGGTGATTGGACTTTGTCGAGTGCTGCGGCGAGCCGGAACGGGCCACATGCATTGGCAGGCTGCTTTGGCTGACTAATCAGAACCGACAATAGCCTCAGTCACTGATTCCACATCCGTAAGATCCTCAAACAGGTGATCGGGTTCATGGGTTTGTAGTTCGTTGGTGCCGTAGCCGCCTGTCGCGACAGCAATTGCAGTCGCGTCGATAGCTCGGGAGCACTTAATATCGGCTGGCGTGTCGCCAATCACACAGCAGTTTTTGCCTTGAATGTGGGTTCCGACGCTGGTCTGTGCCTCAGTATGAGCAACCCTGGCCACATCATCGCGTTCGCCGTGGATATCTCCAAAGCCACCAAACTTGAAGTGGTGGTCCAGTCCGAAATGCTGGAGTTTGATCCAGGCTCCTCTTGAGTAGTTTCCCGTCAGAACGGCAAGTGTCACGTCGGAGCGGTCTGCCAGGTGATTCAGCAGGTTGACGATTCCCGGAAGGATACGCCCCGGCAGGGTCTTCAGGCAATCGGGCAGGCGTTCCAGATAGGCATCGCGAAATCGTTGTCGCTGCACATCCGTATGTTCAATTTGATACCGGTCGAAGACCTCGGTGACAATGCCAAAGTCCGTTCGGCCTGCAGTCCGAATGGCTTCAATCGGAGAGTCAATCTGGAACTCTTCGTTGAGTGTCAGTTCCATGGCTTTTTGTCCGGCGCCGCCGGACATCAATAGCGTTCCGTCGATGTCAAAGAATGCGATTCGCTGAGGCATCAGAGTCTTCGGTGATGATTGATTGGGGTCCATTGCCAAATGACAACGCCCCAGCTGCATGTGCAGCCGGGGCGCGATCCGGGTCATTTGACTGCGGCGAAAACGTGCTTAGTGTTTTTCACCTGGATGGTACTTTGCCACGGTATGGGCTTCGACTTCGTCCTCGTAGAACCACGCGTCTTTGAGCCGTCGTTCAGACAGCAGTTTTGCCTGGTCAAAGAAGTGCGGTGAATCAGGATTGCCGCTGACGCCAAACTGCAGCAACGTCTTTGCCTTCACACGGTCGCCAAACTCATAGGTGGCTACAAATGAGGCACCGACGACACCGTATCGTTTCTTGAATGGAAACTTCGGATTGTCAGGAGAGCAATAGATTGTAAATGCTTCGCCCAGTGGACCAGGCGCTCCGGTGACCGGAATACTTGGTTTGCTGTCACTCAGACCGTACGCGGCTGCCTGAGGGCTCGGGCAGTTGGCAACACGTTGCAGACGGTTCAGTTCACCCCATTTGATCTTCCAGGTCCCATGGAAGTGTTCGAGCGTCTTGGCAGCCTTGACCAGTGCCGCAAATTTCTGCTCTGGATGAGCAATGAATTCCTTCTTGATTCGTTCACTTCCGCCGTACATTTCGGTGTACCACTGAAGACACAGAGCAGTTCGAGTGCAGTCATGAGATGACTTGCAGTCCCAGCCAGTGAAGTGATCGAAGTACGGTTGAGCGGCTGTTGCGATCTCGGGGTGAGATTCGTGCAGCCGTTCCAGTTCCCGGGTGTAAACAGGCAGGCCGGCCAGAGGCCAGTACAGCGTTGAGTCGAAGCAAAGCTCCTGGAACTCGTCGAAGGTAACGTCGTCAGCATTGCGAAGCAGCAGACGAGACACTTTGGCACGACGTTTGTCGACGTCGAATTCTTCCACCATGTACTTCGGGAAGTCGCCAGCTGGCGGGTTGTCCGTGTCGGTCGTCAGGTACGGCGTAGAATTGCAATTCTGCACGTATCCACATCGAGGATTCAGTACCTGTGGCAATTGGTGAACGGAATGCAGCCCCTGCCATTCAGTTCGAGGATCACTGCCATCGACTGGCTTCTTCCAGTCAAACTGTGGGTCGCGAATTGGGACCGCTCCGTTGTACAGATACAGGATGTTGCCATCTTTGTCGGCGTAGGCACAGTTGAACATGGGCAATCGCCGCATTTCCATTGCCGCCAGCCATTCCTTCAGATTGGTGGCTTTGGCCATCGCCAGTCCCTGAGGCACTCGCGTCGTTTCAAGCACGTTACCCATCTTTACCGTGAGGTAGGACGTTTCGCTTTCGCGGGCCACACAGGGACCATGATGAGTCTTCCGGAATGTGTATTCCTTCGTGACAAGGCCTTCTTTGGTCAGGACATTGATAGAGTCATCCCACTGCGTCGCAGTTTTGTATCCGTCACCGTATTTGTAGTTCAGTGGATTGGCCGGATCGTCGAAGGTTTCACGATACACATCAGCCAGGTCAGGTTCGTTGACTGTATGAGCCCAGCCCAGATGTTCGTTGTGTCCCATGCTGGGAAACGGTGAACCGAAGAAACATGACCCGCTGATGTTCAGTCCTTCATCACTGCGACTGTGTGCTTCATACCACTGGCCTGGTCCGTACCATGGCTGGTGCGGGTTGGCGAACAACATGGCTTTGCCGGATTTTGTTTTGGATGGTGCCACAGCCCATTGGTTTGATCCGGTGACAGAACGGATTCGTTCGTCGCCGATCGGATTCTGCATGGCCAAGTCGGCCTGTTGTTTCCAGTCCTGTCGCAGTGTAACGTCAAGTCCTTCCGGTCCTGGACGAGGAGCATGCGACTTGCCGTAGGTGAAGCTCAACAGAATAAAGCGGTCATAGGCCACTATGTGCCACGGCTCAAAGTGTTGAATTAGCCGCGGCTTGACGTCGGGATTATTTTGCAGGAAGAAATTCAGACCATCGATGTAGGCGACAGCGATGGCTCGGTACTCTGGCGATACGCTGTCAATTTCAGCCTTTGCGATTTGTGGAATTTCGAACATGTGATTCATGACATCGCCAGGCAATCCGGCCACGCCGACGACTTCGGCATAGCGTCCAATGGATTGAACGTAGGTGTCTTCGATCTGCCAGAAGTAGTCCTCAGCCTGCGCGTAAGCCATTCCGAATGCGCAGGACGCATCTGTCGGACCGTAGATGTGTGGCACTCCCCATTCATCACGACTGATCGTGACGCTTTGAGACATTTTTTCCATGCGTTGCTGTTCGGCGGAAGGTTCACTGGCACGACCTGTCGCGACACTCATGGTCAGGACGACGGCGAGCAGCATTGAGAATCTTAAGAGTTGCATTAAGTGGACTCATTTCGAGAGTGGGGAAGGGCGGGATCGACAAACAAAACCCGGCGTACGAAAGACAACGTGAATTGGGAGTGACTATCGTCGTGGACCACCGAACTGATTTCCATGGTGAACCGGCCGGTTTTCCAGCGATTGCCCGATCGAATTTCCGCGAAAACCCACTGGTAAGATGTGCTGAAATGTTTGGTGCTTCCCCACGGTGTGAGGGCTTTGGAATGAAGCCCGAATGCTGCCTGCGAATATGACCGCAACGGCCAACTGACGAAGGCGAGCACCAGTACAATTGCAGATTGTTG
>Ga0114933_10005658_pt1 | contig 11300 bp, 8 predicted proteins | sample 4SBtaG_FD_89691 | JGI IMG/M metagenome (GOLD analysis project Ga0114933, IMG submission 89691) | Deep subsurface microbial communities from Kolumbo volcano to uncover new lineages of life (NeLLi) - 4SBTROV12_W25 metaG | ecosystem: Environmental > Aquatic > Marine > Volcanic | place: Kolumbo... | reverse complement strand
TTCGACAATTTTGCAAGCTTGAGGCCGTCTTTAGGTGCGACGTTATAAACATAACCAGCTGCCTTCTGACCACCCGCTCCAGGCATGAATTGCAAAATATAGCTTGGTTTACCTGGTATATGTTTGACAAGATGCTTCATAACTGTCCGGGCATAAAGATCATATCCTCCGCCTGGTCCAGCGCCAAGAATGATCGTTACGACGTTGTCTTTATAAAACTCTGCCGGGCTCTTTTCAGCGGCGAAGGCACTCGAGGTGCCTATCGAGACCGAAAAGATAGCGCTGGCGACTATACCGATTAGTTTCCTCATAAGTATGCCTCCCCAATTTTGTTAAAATTATACTCTTATATTTTTTTTACAGATAAAACGTTACCAATAAAGCCAACAGGTGGCTAGAGGCATAAATTTTGAAAGTTTCTTAATTTTTATTTCGGTGCTTTCCGTTTTGGACCAGACGGGGGACAATAAAAAATGACAAATCAAACTGCTGGTGCAGTAAAATCGTTTTTGGGTCAGCTTCTGCATTCACCGCATATAGCATCATTTATGGCAATTTTTTTTATTGGCATAAATTTTGTTATCGTTCGGGGTGTACATGAGCAATACCCACCCTCAGTTCTTTCGCTATGGCGTTGGGGTGGCGCCGCCCTTATCCTAATATGTTTCACCTGGCGTGGTGTGATTGCTGAATGGTCGGTAATTCGGCGTAATTTCCGGATTTATTCACTCATGGCTATTCTCATGCCTATCTTTGGAGCACTAGCCAGCTTCGTTGCGATGGAATGGACCGTCGCTGTCAATGGCGCGATCATCCAGTCACTTATTCCCGCCTTAGTCATTCTGATTGCCTGGATGGTCGGGTTGGAAAAGGCCACGAAAACCCAGCTAGTCGGGCTTTTTCTAGCATTGATTGGGGTCGGTGGAATTGTCACCCAAGGAGACTTCTCAGTACTTCTCAGTCTAAACTTTAATATCGGTGACCTAATTCTAATAGGCAGTGCGTTCGGGCTTGCGACCTATACGGTTATATATAAATGTATCAAAGAGAAACCCTCCCCAGCAGTATTCTTGACCGTTTTGTGCGGACTTGGTGGCCTGTTCCACCTGCCGTTTCTCTTCTATGAGTTGTCGATTGGTACGCCAATGCCGTTTACCCTTGAAACGTCTTTTTCGATGGCCTATGTCGCCGTATTTCCATCTTTGATTGCAATCTTTTTGTTTAATTATGGAATTGATCGCCTCGGCCCAAGCCGGGCTGCTGCATACCACTATTTCTTAGCACCAATTACCGCTGTCGCTGCCTTTATATTTATCGGCGAAAAATTGTACTGGTATCATTGGGCCGGAACAGCAACGATCTTTGCTGGGGTTTTCTTGGCATCGGCAGCAAAAACTAAAAATTAAACAAGACGTTTTTCTGGAAAATTAGCGTTAAACGGCGTATAGCGATGCGTTCATTTGTCTTGTGGGACGTTGAATGATGATTTGGCCCCTTGCTAGAGCGTCTAAAACGACCCAAATTGCGGGTTCTAGATTCAACGCGCAAGAGCACTAGATTGTTCGCAAATAGATTATGTGCGTTGAGTCTAGAAGGTATATGTTCCTGATTGGGAGGTGGTCTGATGGCTGCGAAGTGGGAGCCAAATAGTTGGCGTAAAAAGAATATCAAACAGGTGCCGGTATACACCGATAGCGCGGCATTGGAGGTTGCGGAAAAAACCTTGCGTAACTACCCACCTCTTGTCTTTGCCGGTGAAGCCAGGCGGTTAAAGTCTGCACTGGCGGATGCTGCTGCTGGGCGTGCATTTTTGATGCAGGGCGGTGATTGTGCTGAGAGTTTTGCAGAATTTCACCCTGATAATATTCGTGACACCTTTCGGGTATTGCTCCAGATGTCTGTCGTCCTCACCTTTGCTGCCCATCGCCCTGTAATCAAAGTTGGACGTCTAGCGGGTCAGTTTGCTAAGCCTCGGAGTGAGCCGACAGAGAAGCAGGGCGACGTCGAGCTTCCAAGCTACCGCGGCGACTCTGTAAATGGAATTGAGTTCGAACCTGAAGCTCGTAATCCCGATCCGCAGCGAATGGTGCGCGCCTACAACCAGTCGGCGGCGACATTAAATCTGTTGCGGGCGTTCGCTCAAGGTGGTTACGCGGATTTACATCAGGTACATCGTTGGACCCTGGGATTTGTGGATAAAAGCCCCGCCGGTGATCGTTATAAAGACCTGGCAGAGCGCCTCGATGACTCGCTAGCTTTTATGGCCGCTTGCGGACTGACTTCGGAAACTACACCACAAATTAGAGAGACAGAGTTCTATACCTCTCATGAGGCCCTACTTCCAGCATATGAAGAAGCAATGACACGAATCGATTCAACCTCTGGGGAGTGGTACGATACCTCGGCGCATATGCTCTGGATTGGCGATCGCACAAGGGATCCAGAAGATGCGCATATCGAGTTCTTACGTGGTATCGGAAACCCGGTTGGTTGCAAGTGTGGACCGACGATGGATCCCGATTCATTACTTAGAGTAATTGATACGCTTAACCCAGAGAATGAAGCAGGGCGTTTGACCCTCATTACCCGTATGGGCAGCGAGGGGGTCGAAGAGCATCTGCCAGGACTAATACGTGCGGTTGAACGTGAAGGAAGGACTGTCGTTTGGTCCTGCGACCCCATGCATGGGAATACAATCAAGGCAGATAACGGTTATAAGACCCGCCCGTTTGAACGGGTAAGAGAGGAGGTTGAACGTTGCTTTAAAGTCCATAAGGCTGAAGGTACCTTTCTTGGTGGTATCCATTTAGAACTAACCGGTAAAGACGTCACAGAATGTGTCGGTGGTGCACAAGAAATTACCGAAGAGGGGCTTGCTGACCGCTACCATACCCATTGTGACCCTCGTCTTAACTCTGACCAATCTTTGGAGCTTGCCTTCCTGATTGCAGAAATGCTGAAAGATGACCGGATTACCAAGAATGGGTCTGTAAGGATGCCCGTCGTTGCATAAACTTTCTCACATTGCCGGCTGAAATGCGGTCAATCTGCTATTCATAACAGATTTTCCTAGCCTCGCAGGAATAGGCTTATAAAAATTTTATGACAGATCATCTCTCTATTGCCCTTGCACAACTTAATCCCACTGTTGGAGACATTGACGGTAATGCTGCTCTAGTCAGTGCTGCACGCAAAGCGGCTGCGAAAAAAGGAGCTGACCTCATAGTTTGCAGTGAGCTGGTTATATCTGGATATCCACCTGAGGATTTGGTTATTAGGCCATCATTCCAGAATGCGTGTGCTAGCGCGATTGATAAACTTGCGGAGGAGACAGCGGATGGTGGTCCAGGAATTTTAGTTGGGTCTTTATGGGTTGAAAATGATCAGCTCTACAATGCCGCTTTGTTGCTCGACGGTGGCAAGGTTTCGGCGGTGAGGCTAAAGCATGACCTGCCCAATTACGGTGTTTTTGATGAAAAACGCGTTTTCGCTTCAGGTCCGATGCCTGGCCCAATCAATTTTAGGGATGTCCGGCTTGGAGTTATGATCTGTGAAGACATGTGGCAGCCAGACGTTGCGGAATGTCTTCAAGAATCTGGCGCGGAAATCTTCGTTGTGCTGAATGGCTCTCCCTATGCATTAGATAAGTGGGATCAGCGACTTAATCTTGCTGTTGAACGAATAACAGAAACCCGTCTGCCGATGATATATGTTAATCAGGTTGGCGGTCAGGATGAGTTGGTCTTCGATGGCGGGTCGTTTGTTCTCAACGCAGACCGAAGATTGCAGGCGCGCTGTGTCGATTGGTCTCCAGCTTTACAAATAACGAATTGGAACCGTACCGGTGATGATTGGATTTGTGAGCAAAGCGAAACCGCATCTATCGAGGATAGGCTGTCGAGTATTTATTCGGCGATGCAGCTTGGGTTGCGTGACTATATAGATAAAAATAATTTTCCGGGCGTCTTGATCGGCATGTCGGGAGGTGTCGATTCTGCATTAACAGCTGCCGTGGCTGTCGATGCCTTGGGAGCGGATCGCGTACATTGTGTGATGATGCCATCTCCTTATACCTCTGAAGAGAGCCTAACAGATGCATCAGCGGCTACAGAGCTACTTGGTTGTAGATTGGACGAGATCAATATAGGCCAGGCGATGGGAGCATTTGATTCTATGCTCTCACCACTTTTTGGTGATGCACCAGCAGATACAACGGAAGAAAACATTCAGGCGCGGTCCCGTGGTTTGGCATTAATGGGACTATCGAATAAAACGGGTGCGATGGTAGTTTCTACGGGCAACAAGTCAGAAATGTCTGTTGGCTATGCGACGCTTTATGGGGATATGTGTGGTGGTTTTTCTGTCCTTAAAGACGTCTACAAGATGACGGTGTTCAGTCTGTGCCATTGGCGCAATGACAATTTTCCTAAAAGCAGTAAGGGTCCAAAAGGAAAAGTAATTCCTGAAAGAATTATTACCAAACCACCCTCTGCTGAATTGAAACCCGATCAGACCGACCAAGATACCCTGCCGCCTTATGAAGAGCTAGACGCTATTCTAGGGTGTTTAATAGAGAGGGACCTTGGCACTGAAGCCACGGCGGGAGAGGGCCACGATCTAGAGTTAGTAAAGCGCATCTGGCGCATGTTATTGCTTGCCGAATATAAACGTCGTCAAGCTCCACCGGGAGTGAAGATTACGCATCGTTCTTTTGGACGAGACCGTCGCTATCCAATCACAAACGGGTTTCGGGAGAGCTGACTTGGCCTTGCGGATTACGAATACCCTGTCGCGCCGAAAGGAGGACTTCGTTCCAGTTGATCCAAGGCATATTCGTTTCTATGTCTGCGGACCCACAGTGTATGACTATGCGCATATTGGTAATGCGCGGCCAGTGGTCGTGTTTGATGTCTTGTACCGGTTACTCAAAACACTTTATCCACGCGTAACCTATGTTCGTAATATCACCGATATTGATGATAAGATTATAGATGCATCGCAGAAGAGCGGTGATGAGATCGGTTCCATCACGACCAGGTTTGCTGAAATTTTTCATCAAGATATGAACGAGCTGAATGCTCTGCCACCAGATGTTGAACCGCGAGCGACAGATCACATACCCGAAATGTTTGAGATGATTTCATCTCTTTTGGAAAGTGGGCACGCCTACGAAGTTGAAGGCCATGTGTTGTTTTGCGTCGGGGCAATGGAGAACTACGGTCAGCTTTCTCGCCATTCTCGGGATGAATTGGTGGCTGGGGCAAGGGTTGAGGTTGCTCCCTACAAGAAAGATCCCGCAGATTTTATTTTGTGGAAGCCCTCCACTAAAAAACAACCAGGATGGGAAAGCCCTTGGGGGCGTGGCAGGCCAGGTTGGCATCTTGAATGTTCTGCGATGAGTGCCAAACATCTTGGTGAGACATTCGATATTCATGGCGGTGGCCAGGATCTGATTTTTCCACATCATGAAAATGAGATAGCACAGTCGGTTTGCAGCCATGGGGGAACACCATTTGTAAAATACTGGATGCATAATGGTTATTTAACCGTTGATGGGGAAAAGATGTCCAAGTCCCTCGGAAACTTCCATACGGTACGCGATTTGCTTAAGCACACACCAGGGGAGGCAATCCGATTGGCTCTGCTTTCAGCTCATTATCGGCAACCTATTGATTTTAGCCTGCGAGCGCTGAATGAGGCGAAGAACGGAATGGATCGTCTTTATACCGCATTGCGAATTTCTGCGCACACAAAAGCTGATAGCATCGCGGGTACTGGCGTTCAGCAGGCCCTAGAGGATGATATAAACTCACCCCAGGCGATTGCTGAGTTACATAGTTTAGCTTCATTGCTTAATAAAAACCCGAAGAATAGTGCTGCTAAGGGGGCTCTATTGGCTGGCGGGGCAATGCTAGGCTTACTGCAACAAAACCCAGAAAGCTGGTTTAAGTGGGGCGCAAGCGATATTGATGATGCCAGAATAAAGGCGTTAATTGTTAAACGTAAAGAAGCGCGTGACGCGAAAGATTTTACCGAAAGTGATAGAATTCGGGACGAATTAGCAGCAGCTGGGATAGTATTGGAAGATAGTGCCAGTGGTACTAGCTGGAAACGAAGCTAGGTAAAGAGGCTAGAGAACAAAAGTAATGAGTGAGAAACGCGTTTATATCTATGATTCGACGTTACGAGATGGCGCGCAGACGCAGGGGGTCGACTTTTCTGCGGCAGACAAAGCTACAATTGCACTGGAGCTTGATCAGGTCGGTATTGATTATGTTGAGGGTGGTTGGCCGGGTGCTAACCCCACAGACGATAGCTTCTTTAGTAACCCGCCCACGCTAACCCGTGCCCGTTTGGGGGCTTTTGGGATGACCAGACGGTCAGGCCGAAGTGCTGAGAATGACCCCGGTCTTACGGCAGTCTTTAACGCTCAAACAAAAATCGTTTGTTTGGTCGGTAAGACTTGGGATTTCCATGCTAAGGTCGCGCTAGGTGTAGAACTCGATGAAAATATCGAGATGATCAAGGATAGTATTGGCCTTGCGGCGAAAAAAGCTGAAGAAGCGATATTTGATGCCGAGCATTTTTTTGATGGGTATAAGGAAAATTCTAATTTCGCATTATCTTGTGTTAAGGCGGCCTTTGAAGCCGGTGCGCGATGGATTGTTCTTTGTGACACAAATGGCGGTACCTTGCCGCATCAAATTGAGAAAATTGTTAGTGAGGTCGTCAAGTATGTACCCGGGAGCCATCTAGGAATTCACTGTCATGATGACACCGGAAATGCGGTAGCAAATTCTTTGGCAGCAGTGCGCGCAGGGGTACGCCAAGTGCAAGGAACGCTGAATGGTCTGGGTGAACGCTGCGGAAACGCTAATCTAATTTCGATCATACCCTCCCTAGTTTTTAAGATGGGTTTTAATACTGGGATGAATGAGGAAGATATTAGTCGCTTGACCCATCTTTCACGCTTTTTAGATGATCGTTTAAATCGGCCGTCAGACACGAGCGCTGCCTATGTTGGTGAGCGTGCCTTTGCCCATAAAGGTGGTTTACATGTTTCGGCTATTGCTAAAGATCCTAAGACCTATGAACATCTCGATCCGAAAGTGATCGGTAATGAACGTCATATCGTCGTTTCGGATCAGGCCGGTCGATCTAACGTGCTAGCAAGGTTTCACGAGATTGGTATCGAGATTGATTCCAAGGACCCAAAAGTCATGACACTCCTTGAAGATATCAAACAAAGAGAACATGAGGGTTATGCTTATGATGGTGCGGGTGCAAGCTTTGAATTATTAGCCCGCCGGGTGTTGGGAAGCGTGCCGGAATTTTTCCGGCTGCAAAGTTTTCGGGTGATGGATGAACGGCGATGGAACGCTAAGAATGAATTGATTACCTTGTCGGAGGCAACGCTTAAAATTGAAGTTGGTGATCAGAACTTTATGACAGTCGCGGAGGGTAACGGGCCCGTCAATGCATTAGATAATGCACTTCGGAAGGTCCTTGATCCGCTTTATCCCCAACTCGAAGATATGAAGTTAACTGATTACAAGGTTCGTATTCTCACGCCAGATGGCGGCACCGGGGCGATCACCCGAGTAATGATCGAGAGTGTCGATGGCAAGGGGAGACGTTGGTCAACAGTGGGAGTGTCAGCTAATTTAATAGACGCGTCCTACAACGCTCTAAATGAAGCAATTACATATAAATTGTTTCGTGATGGAGCTGAAGCGTAACTTTATTACGCCACTATAATGGTAAATCCCGAACCTACGAAACGCGACGCGATAATCAGAACCCCAGGCGACGGGCTTGCTATTATACTAATAGAGACATCACTTGCCGAAAATATAGGCATGACAGCGCGGGCAATGATGAATTTCGGTCTAACCGATCTCCGCCTGGTGCGCCCAAAATGCAAATGGCCGCATACCAAAGCAATTAACGCGTCGTCAGGTGCCCACGCGGTGCTGACCAATGCAAAAATATTCGAGACGACAGCCGAAGCTGTCGCCGATTTACATAGGTTGGGAGCCACGACGGCGCGCTTACGGGATATGATTAAGCCAGTACAGGATGCTCGCGGTTGGGCTAAGACTATGCGCGACGCGATTAGTCAAGGTGACAAATGCGGCATTCTGTTTGGTGCAGAGCGCGTAGGCCTACACAATGATGATTTAGCAATCGCTGACACCCTCATTACTGTACCGACCAACCCCGCCTTTTCTTCGCTCAACCTTGCACAATCTGTGTTACTGATAGGCTATGAGTGGCAGATGGTCGGTGGCGCTCAAGTGCCAGTTGAAATCCGTCGGAAGGGCCGGGGAGCCGCACTTGCTAGTCAAGGTGAGATAATTACTTTTTATGAGCATCTTGAAGATGAAATGGATAAGGCTGGTTTCCTTCGTGTGAAGGAAAAACGCCCACGCATGATCCGAAACATTCGTAATATCTTTAATCGTGCAAAATTAACAGAACAGGAAGTACGCACGCTCCGAGGTATCGTAGTGGCTATTGCCGAGAAAAAATGGGGTAAAGGCGGTTCAAATTAAAATATTTTTGGCTAGCAAAAAGGTATGAAAATTAGCACGCTAATCCATCCCCATCTCCCGAGGGCTTTGTGAGAGCCTTCTGAGTCTGGTCAAAGTTTTGCTAATACCTATTCTGCAGCCTGATTATAGTTTGCCAGCGGTGCTAAATGTGACAACATTCTAACAGCATTTCCGTCGCGAATTTGATCCTTTGCACGGTCGCTGAGATCGGCATCATCTAACGCTTTGTTAGTCCACTTGCCCCCGAATTCGGTGCCATCAGTCCCAAACAGAATACGATCTTCGCCGTAGAGCCGGACGCCAGCCTCGATAGCGTGTGGCCCAAGGGAGTTGCAATCAACATATACGTTAGCTTCACGAAAACGTTTCGATGGCAGTTCCTCATTAGGTGTATCTAACAGGCACCTATGATCCATACGTTCTACTTCGAAGGGAATATTTCCCCCAAGGTTATGGAGTATCATCATCGCGTCTGGATATGTATCCATAATGTCCGTCATTGCTAGCGTAACCATATTGGCTGACAAACTCGCTTGCATATCTAAAGTCCCCATCCTGCGGCGGGCATTATCTGTACCTTTTGGGACACGCGGCCAGGTATCACCGGGCATTGGCGCAAAATGAATTAGGATAGCAGCCTTGTGACGGTGAGCGATTTCGATCACCGGGCGGAACGCATCAGCCTCCTGATAGGTCAAGAACGCATTTCCTGGAGCTTGCGCGCCAACGATGCCAGGGAGGCTCATAGCCCTATCAAACTCGGTGGCTGCTGCTTCGACATCAGCGAGGGGTAGGGCGCAAAGTCCGGAAAACCGACCCGCATGAGCGTTACAAAGTTCGGAAATGCTATTATTATAGAGCTGGACCAGGGGCAAAGACTCTTCCAGTGGCAGGCGCTCTATCCAGGTAAATTCGCTAAGCAGGGAAAGTACCGCGGTGCTTATATTCTGGCGGTCCATCTCTTCAAGACGCGTTTCGACATTGTCAAAAGCCTCGCTTGTCGGCTGTTCACCGCTGCGGGCTCTGTAGACCTCAATACCATGGTCATTTGTAAAAACCCGCGGGTCTGAAGTGCGCAAACGAAGTGCGTCGACTAATTCGGCTGGCCGCCAATGTGCATGCATATCAATGGACATATATTTCCTCCACAAAGGTCTAAGGCAGAGTAGACTAATCTTCTAATAAACAGTTTAGCTTTATTTTACGCCCATGGCGACCGTGTCGCTCTGATTGACTTAAAGCAGGCTTCAAGCATCACTTAGGAGCGGACCTTCCATAGTTTGAGGCACGGATATGATCTTCTTCAAAAATCTCGCCCATTTCCGATCGGTGACCCTTTTCATCCATTTCTTCCAGCCATATAGCATGGTTGTCGGCGGGCTGATCCTCATACTCGATTTGATTTCCACCATCTTTGACAGACGTATCGTTGCCTGACGTCCATTTTTTCATCTTGGCTGAAATCATTGGGTAGCGAACGGTGCCGAATTGGACGGCGAGATAACGCGATGGCGTTGTACCGGTGTTAAAATGCTGGTGGAACATTTGTTCTGGTGGGGTGACGACAACGCCATGGTCCCAGTCGATCCGTACGCGTTCATCTTCTTTACCTTCATACCACAGCATTGAGTAGCCCTCGCCGTCTATAGTGAATACGTTTGTACCACAAGTGTGACGATGCGCCTTTTTGTATGTGCCGGGCACTATCTGAGAGGTATGGCATCCCATGGTGCTATCCGACAAAACCCAACGTAAGCTCGACGAGCCTTTACCACGGGCAGCCCAATCCTTGAGCTCGAAGTTGGTGATGTCGGAAACGAAATTGGTTTCCCACTGATGACGACCAGGACGAATTTCGATCATTTGACCTTCGCCTTTGAAATAACCATTTGGGCCAAGCCGTTCGAAAAAGTCACGCTCTGTATTGAAGATAAAATCTTCATTTCTGAATAATTTAATCAGGAAGGGGAAGTTATGAACCGAGGCTAAGCGTGCGGGCTCAGTACCAGAGCCATTGAAATGCTGGTATTTGGCATTTAGAGGAACCGAAAATAGGGAGTTACGGCCCCACTCGAAAGAATGCTTACTGCCATCGGGTGTTTCAATTTGTGTCGATCCATAGCCGTCAATCACGTATATAATTTCTTCATAGAGATGATGGAGTTCACGTGACTTAGACCCTGGTGTTAACTCAAAGCAAAAAATTGAATTGTAATCATCGCGGCCCTTAAGCAAACAGATGGCCCCATTCATGCCGTAAAGGTCCCATTTCTCGGTTTTGAGTTTAGCAAGATCCATACCGAAACCCTCAATCATCGGAACCGGTTGTTCCTCGCACCAAGCAAGATAGCTGTCGTGCAAAAAAGGTGGCTGGTCGGCTCTGGTTTCTGTCTCGGTCATTTGTAGGGTCCCTGTTAACAAACTTCTATTTCAGTCGTAGTTATATGAATCGAAGCGCATGCGGTCAAACCATCCTAAAATGATATTCTATCCGTCAACGCTGGTTAAGAACTTCAGACAGTGGGTTTTGATTGGAAAACTAATTCGGTGCTAGTCTTTTAGTGCTAGCTCCGCCTTATATCGCTCAGCACGATTTACGTATGACTTAATGTTACGGGCCATCATTGCAATAGCCTTGTCATCAACGTTGCGAATTACCTTGCCAGGCGAGCCCATGACCAACGAATTGTCAGGGATTTCTTTGCCTTCTGTAATAAGAGAGTTTGCGCCTATCAGACAGTTCCT
>Ga0114933_10005657_pt1 | contig 11300 bp, 8 predicted proteins | sample 4SBtaG_FD_89691 | JGI IMG/M metagenome (GOLD analysis project Ga0114933, IMG submission 89691) | Deep subsurface microbial communities from Kolumbo volcano to uncover new lineages of life (NeLLi) - 4SBTROV12_W25 metaG | ecosystem: Environmental > Aquatic > Marine > Volcanic | place: Kolumbo... | reverse complement strand
CCACAAATCAGATTTTTAAAGAAAAATTATCACATGTTACCTACTCGTGCAAACAAGAAAATTGCACCAAATGATCTTAGACGTCTTGCATTACGATTACAAGACAGACAAAAGATATTGATACTGAATAATCCTCACAATCCTACTGGTTTACTATACAACCGTTTAGAACTAGAAGAGATTGCTGATGTATGCAGGGAATTAAACATCACTGTAATTTCTGATGAAATTTATGCTCAAACAACATATGATTTCTCTAAATTTGTCAGTATGGGAAAAATTTATCCTGAAGGTACTTTTGTGACAAACGGTTTATCGAAATCCCATGCAGCTGGGGGATACAGATTAGGATATGTAATATTTCCACAACATGCAACTGATTTAAAATCTCAATTTAAAAAAATTCTTGCCACTGAATACACTGCGGTTTCTACTCCTATACAACATGCTGCTATTCCTGGGTTTGAAATAAGTCATGAAATGGATGAATACTTTGAAACTACTAGAAACATTCACAAAATGATGGGTGAATATACTTACAATACATTAACTGCAATTAATGGAATCAAAGCAACAAAACCTGAATCTACATTTTATTTATTGGCTGATTTTAATGCATATGCTCCAGAATTAATAAAAGCAAAGATTACTACTTCTCAAAAACTGTCTGAGGCATTCATTGTTCATCCATATCACACTGCTTTAGTTGGTGGTGATAGTTTGGTACTGGAGAGGACTGACTTTAGTGCACGAATTGCTTACGTAGATTATGATGGGACAAAAGTGTATGAAAGTTATTTGAAACAAAAGCCAAAAACACATTCAGAAAGAACTGAATTTGTCAAAAATAACGCTCCTAAAGTAGTAGCAGGTCTTGGAATGATTGAGAAATTCTTTGATGCTTTGAAAAAAGATGCTGTTGATGAATTATTACTAATAAAAAACAATGTTAAAATTCCCAATTAGGAATCATTTGAGTTTTTTTTCTAATTCGTCAAATTCTTCTAATGAAATCTCTCCCTTTACTAGTCGTGTTTGGAGTATTTCTTTGGGATTTGACCCTCTAATAGGATGAATTATTTTTTTCATGATGATATCTTTGTTAAGTGAGATTTGTTTTGAATTATTGTCTACTTGTCTCTTAACTCCATATACAGCACCAAATAATATTCCTAACCCTGCTATGGCTAATGACATTTGAGCAATATCTGAATTATCTGATTTATTTGCAGTTGTGTTGACTATTGATGATGCTTGAGCCTCTGGAATTATTTCATTATCTATAATTTCTTGTACTGATGATTTTAAATCAACCACCGTATCAGTATATCCCACTGCTTCCTCGATAGTTAAATTTGGATAGTTTCTATCAAACCAGCTTTTGTATGTTGGTTCTGAATAATATCTATCTATATAGTGCGATGGATTTTTACTTGAATCCACAAAATCAGCATAATTTAATTTACTGACAGTTTCAATTGGTTCTAGATTTCCTGTAGGAGTGTTTTCAGGTGATTCTACTTTTCTTGCTTTTTGTTGATCATCATCATTGATGATATCTTTTACATTTTTAATTGGAGTTTTATCTGAAGCCACAGTAAATTCTGTTGATATTCCTTTTGTCATGTTTAGAATAAATCCATTTGCAGAATAAATTCCAAATTCAGTAAATCTATCTTTAATGACGATACTTTTTTCAAAAGTATCGTCATGATTAATAATTGCTTGAGTTAATAAAATAAATTTGTCATTTAGATCTCTTATCACAATTGTCACCAAACCTGATGATCCTTCTTCTACAGTCCCTGAAAAAATTATTTGATCATTTTTAAAAAATGCATTCTCATTAATGTTTAGACTGGAAAGTTCTGCAAATGCAGGATTTACAAATAGCCCTAATAATATAAAAATCCCTAGAGAATAAGATCCATACCTAATCTTGCTCAATAAAATATAATGTGTTTTTTTTAATTTAAGATAAACGTAGTATTCCTCCTAGACAATTATCCGAAATAGTTAAATGAAATTTTTTCGTTAATGCTTTGATTTATTATTCACTATCAGTTTTGCAGGTTTTTTTGGAATTTTAAAAAAGAATGTTGTTTTAATATTTTCTATACTTTCAACCCAAATTTTGCCTCCTAATCCCTCAATGATCCCTTTACAAATTGCCAAACCTAGTCCGCTTCCTCCTTTTTTCCTCTTTGAAGATGTATCTACTTGATAGAATTTTTTAAAAAGTTCTTTTTTATTTTCGTCTGAAATCCCTAACCCGTTATCTTCAACAAAAAATTCTACATTATCTGAGTCATTTTTCATTCCAATTACTACCCATCCTGTATTTGGTGATACGTAATCTATTGCATTTTTAATCAAGTTAGAAAACACTTGATTTAATCTATCCCTATCGGTGAAAATTTGAATATCCTCGTTGAAATTTGCCGTAATTTCAATATTCTTCGCAATTGCTATTGGATCAAATTCTTTAATCAATCCATGTAGTAATTCTGAAACATTGATATTTTCTTGATTGAACACTAATTTCCCTAAATCTAATTTCTGTGTAGTTAAAATATCGCCAATTAATTTTTCTAACTTTATTGTTGATGTGTAAATTTCATCAACCGCATCTTTTTGCCCTGCATTCAATTTTCCAAGTAATTCTTCTTTTTGTAACATTTGGACATAACCTAAGATTGGGACTAGTGGTGTTTTTAATTCATGTGAAACCATTGATGAAAATTCCACTTTTTTTCTATCCATGTCTTTTAATTTTTGTACATATTCATTTTGAACTTGGATTGTTTTTTCAACTTTCTCTCCCATACTCACAAAATTTGCATTTAATTCAAAAATTTCTTTTACATTTGTTTTAACTTGATTTTCATTTGACATTTTATTAGATTTTGAAAAATCTGACATGTTTTTTGCTAATTTTTGAATTGGTTTTGTAATGCTTGTTGAGATGTGTACAGTTCCTAGTAGAGTTCCTGTTGCAACAAATACTGAAAAAATTAATAATATCATTCCTGTTGATTCTTCTACCGAAGTTAAAAAATTCACAATTCCCATATAGAAAATAATGAAACTAGATACTCCTGATACTATGAACAGTGTGTTTTTTATTGGAAGCATGTGTTTTACTCCCAAATATCACAAATTTGCAATTTCTATGAGTTTTGAATGTAGAATATCAATGTCTATTGGTTTTAGAATGTATGATGTAACTCCTCTTGTAACAAGTTCATCTAATTCTTCTTGTGTGATTGTAGATGCAGTAAAAACAATTATTTTGTGATCTTTTAATTCGTTGTTTTCTTCCAAATCTTTGATTACTGAATATCCATCAAATTCAGGCATAGCTAAATCTAATAGGACTACATCATGTCTATTTTCTTTAATAATGGCTAGTCCTTCTTTTCCATCATTTGCAATAGTGCATTTGTGTTCTTTTAATTCTAAAAATGTAGTTAACATTTTTGTAATTTGTTCGTTGTCGTCAATGATTAAAATCTCCAAATTTTTTAATTCTTCTTTTTGTGAATTTTTTAATTTGTCTGTTTTACTCATTTTTTATTATCTCCTGCTTCTAATATTTTAAAATTTTCTTGCAGATAACTTAAAATCATTTTTTCTTGTTCAATTTCTCTTAATCTGTGTTCATAAGTGATTTCTGAACCTAATAGAGATTCTGCATCTGTTTCATTAATGTGATGTGATTTTTTCCACATTAAACTAAACAATGATCTTAATGTTGTTACAAATGCCTGAGAGTCAGTCCACACTGCAAGCATGTCTTTTACTTTGTTATTACTAATAAAAAAGATAACTTCGCTATCGTCTTTAATTATGAAACAAAAATCTTCTCTATTCTTATCTTCAATTTTTTTAACTTTTTTTGGTGATACACTTTCAAAAATATGTGGTGTATCTGGTGTATGATCGGTTAAAATTCTAAGTTCTGATTTTGTTTTATTTAGTAATTCTGTAAATTCTGTAAAATAAAATCTTTTGAAATCTGCTTCTGTTCCTAAAACTAAAATATTTTCTTTTGATTCTTTAATCATCTGTTCTAATTTTACTAAAATGGAATTCCTTCCTTGCAATGATTGGAATTTATTCTCTTGTGATTCTTCCTCATCTTCACCATACTTGGGAATAATGTTCCATAGTTTGATTAGTGTGGCTTTTCCTGCATCTAATTCATTTATTCTGTTTTTTTCATTATTTACTAGAATTTCTAATGACTCTTCTAATCCTACAGCATTAAATTTAGTTGGTTTGCCAAACACTGAGAAGATTATTCCTTTTTGCTGTAATGTTGATAATAGATGGTATGTCTCAGTCCTTGGAATTTTCAATGCCTTTGATATCTCTGAGGCTGTTTTTACACCAATTTTGCTCAAAAATAGATAGACTTTAGCTTGATTTGGAGTAAGATCATATCTAACTAACATGCGATTTAATTCATGAATGGGATTTTCAGTCTGAAATAACCCTTCTTCTACGGTTTTAGTCACTGTCATTGAGTATGTTATATTCAATTATGACATAAGGGGGTGTGTGTTATTGGATATTACAGATCAATTTGTATCTCTAAATCCCTAACACTCTGGTCAAAATGATGTCTCCATACAATAATTGAATCAAAAATCCACCAGTAATTAATAGCAAATATGGAATTCCTGGGGTTATCCATGTATTTGGAGTAGTACAAAATTCTTCATTTTCGGCATTATGTAGAGATATTATTATTTTTTTCTTGCCATTGACCCTCTTTTCTATTGAAAATGCAAACTTTGGTTGTTTGGCTTTATATCCCATTAATGACGCAATTATTTTTTTGGCAGCACTTTCATCAAACCCCTCAAAAATATTTTCACCTTTTAATTGTGTTACAATGTTTCTTGAAATATTAATTATAAATGGAATAACAAATAGAATTGCGGCATTTGATAATGTGGTAAATGGTGATACTGGATTATTACTAAATGTGGCCATTGGTGCAATAACTGCTAATGCAATTAGAGCAAATGCATCTGCTCCTCCAAACAACCCTACTCTCCATACTAATATTACAAATGGAGCTATAATTAACGCAAATCCTATCACTACTAAATTTGAAATAATGTCTGAACTTGTGAAAACCAATAAAAATCCAAAACCTCCAAAGCCTATCCAATAATAATCGTGTATCTCTCTTTTCCATATGTCTATTATTGATCCTACAATTAACATTGTAATAGCTAATACTATTCCGATTATGTTGTAATCTGTTAAACTTTCAATCATTTACATCATCTATTTTTATCAACATTATGGTTATCTTATAAAAAATATGCTGTCATTTGTAATATTTTTCATAATCTTGGTTAGCGATTTCTAATATCTGAAACCCTTTCTTTAATTCCTTCAATTCTATCCCCTATGTTTAATTTATCCTCTAATGCAAGTTTTTCTGTAATTACTTCAAGTTTGTCCATTCGTTTTAGCATAAACAATGTGCCTGCAATTGCTACTGGAATAATAATTAAAATCAACGTGTTGATATCTATTGGGATTCCTGATATTGACTCATCCTCAATTATTTCTGCAATCTCTTCTACTGGCATATTGATAATTTCTGTTGATTTCGATAATGTGGATGAACTTAACCCATTACCTGAAACTGTTGCCGAAATTGAAATTGTTTCTTGGTCATTTGCCATGATATTCATGACTGCTAAACCTTCTGAATTTGTTGTTTCATCAAATTGAAGGATTTCCCCTCCTTGAACTTCCCATTCTACATTAAATCCGCTTAGTGATGTTTCAATTTCTGGAATAGTTACCGCTAATTTTGCCTCTAATCTTTCATTCCAATTCATCCCTCCCAAAAGATTCAATGATAAAACAGGACTAATGTCTACTACATTGATATCAAATTTTGTTAATGACATATCTTCCGCAAGTAATGCTAGTTCAATTTCGCCTTCATCTATTGCCTCAATTTCAAACGTGGTAAAGTATTCCTCATTTTTAATTATTAGTTCTTCTGGAATTTTAATAATTTCCTCATTATTTGAAACTAGTTTTATTTTAACATCTTTTTTTGAATAAACTGGATTACTTAAAGAATCTAGTAATTGCACCGTAGCCAATGTGTTTGAATTTGCTAAAATATTTTTTGGAGCAGAAATTTGTATTTCTGAAGGATCTGTGGTGTGACTTGCTATGTCAAATTTTCCTCCAAATCCTCCCATTTGATATGTTATTGTAGTGGAACCTACTTCTTTGGATAGCATATTAATTAATGCATACTCTTGGTTTCTTTCAATTGTGACATAATCTGTTTCAATAAGTTCATTTGCTGAAAATGATAGCACTGAATCTTCAATAAATGGTGTAACTCCAATTCTCGGATCACTATCTTCCTCACCTACCTCTAAAATCTCTTCAGTAATCTCTGCTTCACCATCTGTCAGATATGCAATTGCTGGAAATTCTTTTTCTGCTAGAACCATTGGAACTAATGCTTCTACATTTAATGACATATCATCTTCAATTGGTCCTACCGGATCTGCATCTATCGTTTTTACTCCTTCATTATCTGTAATTGAAAATGTTATTTCGTTTTCGGACTCTACATTTCCTGTTTCACCAAACACCAATACTACGTTGTCTGCTTTTTTCATTATGGGATTTAAGGGATTTACCACGTCAATATTGGATGAAGAAAATGTTATACTGTGATTCTCCTTAGCTTGTACTGGAACTGTTACTGTTACTAATTCCCTATTAGTTACACCTTCTGTAGAACCCTCTACCTGCCTAGATACCTCGATGTCTGTTTCATAATATGTAACACCTATGATTTCTTGTTTTCCTGTTGTTAAAAATGGAACAACTTTGGTCACTGATGGTCCTTCCCCTTCTAGTGCTCCAATCTGATCATGGGAAATTGTGATTTGACTTTGACTAGTTAGATAATTATCAACTGAAATGAATATGTTAAATGTTTGTTCTGACTCTTCTGTATTATCTCCGAGATTTAGTCTGGGTGTAAACTCAGTGTAAGCAGAATATCTTCCTTTTTCAATAACTAATTCTTTTTGTGCAAAATTAATTTCTTCAAAATCGTGGCTTGTATTGATAGACACATCAGGATTTTCTACACTTAATTCAAAATGGATATTTTCTTCTGCAAGAACTGGTAATCCCTCTGAATCTACAAGCTGAATAATGGCATAACCCTTAGTTCCACTATAACTATTGTAAGTTTCAGGATAAGCGTATAATTGTAATTGTAATGGTCCATCAGCTTCTAAAACTTTGATCAAACTACTAATTTTTTCCATATTTTCTGTTTCAGCAAATACAATTGCATCCCCAGATCCTACTATTTCAAATTCTGTCATTGCAAAATATTCTCCATTTTCAATAATTATTTCTGAATTTTTTATTTTTATCACATCACCGTTAGGTGTATCTAGAATTATTTTGGTATTTTCAGATGCAATTGAAGGGATTCCTCCTGTTGTAGCTAATTCAACAACAATATGACCGTATTTTGGACCATCTATTGGAAATTCGTTTGGAGTAATTTTCATTAGTATTTGTGTTGGATAATTATTGTTATTGAAAACTTCTAAAGATATTTCTTTAGATGAAAAACCTTGTGCAGCTAATGCAATGCTGGTAATCCCTGGGTTTTTTGCTTTAAACAAAATATTTTTTGTGTATTTATCGTTTCCATCTTCAATACCTAAAATTTCTATAATTTCATTATCTGAACTTGTTGCTTTCAAATTTGTAATTTGTTTAGGAACCATCATGTCGTTAGATGTAACAAAAATTTGTAATTTGCCTTCTGTATTTTCCAACACTTTATTGGGGTGAGACTGATATCCAAACTCTGAAGTAATTTGAGCCTGTACTGGAACTAGAAACATGCTTAGAATAATCCCAAAAATTAGTAGAATTCCTTTCATTATATCATATAATTCCTATTTTTTGTTATATTGAGCAGTGTGAAACATTACGATACATACAGTTATCCTCCAAATATTGAAGACACACTGAATATTTTCATTTGAATAATTACTATTGCGCCTATTGATATTCCAACCAAAAATATGGAATACATGAAACCGCCAGAATATGATCCTGTAGTAATTTTACCCAAAAATAACCCTGATATCCATGATTGTACAAGAATTGCTATTCCAAGTAACTCAAATCTTGATTTTGATTCTAATTCCAATGCTGTTCTTTTGACTTCATTTTCTTCTAACTGAGATCCTAAACTTGTGATTGATTCAATTACTAACAATGTAGTAAATCCTGTAATGGCAATTAACATGAAACCCACCATGACATATGGTTTTAGTTTTTCACGCTTTTCTTTTTCAATATTGTTCATTTTTTCTGCAACACCTGCAAGAGTGTTTAATGTATTCACATTACCCCCTCCTGCAGAAATAATTTCAAACAAAACTTTGAAATTAATTAATATTTGAAAATCATTAACTTCTTTTTTGATAAAACCAAAAATATCATCTAATGTCATGCCCCATTCTAATTTATTTGCAATTCCATTTGCTACGGGATTAAACAAACCATAATCTTTTCTTTTTGTTGATCTTATGACACATTTTTCAGGGCCTAAGCCTGCTTTTCTTGCTTCTGCAACATCTCTCATGATTTGGGTTGTTCCTGATTGTGCATCAAGCGAAAATTGGTATTTGTTTTTAAATTTTAATGCAGGCCAAATTGCTGATACAATTAAAGCAGCACCTAAAATATAGAGATTGTAATCTGGCAATATACTCATTGGATTTAAAGCCGCAGCAGCTAATATTCCTGGAATTCCAAATGTTAGAATTTTTTTCCAATCCAATTCTTTTACTTTTGTTTTGTTTAGTTTGTGAGCAATTACTAAAAATAGTGATGATACTGCTGGTGGCATAATGATGACTAAATACAAAGGATCAATATCATTTGGACCTGGTGTTGAACCAACTCCATCTGTAGATGTAGCAGTAATAATGATGTAAACTGCTAAAACTACAACTTGCATTGTCATATATGTCTCAATGACTGTTTCTACTTTCTTTGCCAATTCAGCTTGTTGGGATTCATACAATTCAAAGGCAGAGTTCATTTTTGTTGTTAGATAATTCACCACATCTCCTCCACTTTGAATGGCTGAAACCCATCCATTCAAAAAATCTCCAAAATTAGATCCTCTCTCATTAGTTTCCGTCATTACCATTAGTGGATCTTTTCCTAACAAATCAATTCTTTTCAAAATTTTCATTGATTCTATTCTGACATTTGGTAGCAATTCCATATCTTTAATTTTCAAAAATATTGTATATGGACCAAAACCACTTGTTGCTAATAATGTCACAATTGTAATGAAGAAAGGTAATTCTGCCTGGATTTTTTTATTTTGTTTCTTTTTCTTATCTTCCTGTTCGTGTTTTTTAATAAATGACATGACTAAACTCCATATTCGATTTTCTTCATAATTTTTTCAGGATCTCTATAATATTTTCCTACAAACTCTGCAACTTTATCATATGCTCTTATTCCTGTCTGTACCAAATATTTTAGAATAATTCTTCTTTTTTCATACTCTTCTAATAATTCATCCATACTCTTTCCAGATTGAGTGGATATTCTTTCAAACATTTCACTGTTTTCTAACTGAGGGATAAAATAATCTGCTTTTGGATCCCATTTGAAAGCATTATGGTATGTATCTGATGTTATAATTTCTTGAACAGAAATTGCTCGTCTGGTACTTTTTCCTTCTTGATCTTTTACTCTTCTAATTACTATTGCACAATTCATCAATGCCATATATGCAGCTGGTATATCCATTGGTTTTTGCTGCAATCTCTTGCTTGCAGATTCTAGACTGTCTGCGTGCATGGTACACAAACCTCCGTGTCCTGTTGCCATTGCTTGGAACATTACATATGCTTCTGAACCTCTAATCTCACCTACTACGATATAGTCGGGTCTATGTCTTACACCTGATTTGATTAAATCATATAGCCCAATTTCTCCTTCACCACTATTTCCAAATCCTACTCTTGATACAAGACTAAACCAATTTTCATGTTTAATGTTGATTTCAGCTACATCCTCAACTGAAAATATTTTGTAATCTGGATTTACCAAACCTGTAATGGCATTAAGGATAGTTGTCTTACCACTACCTGTTGAGCCGATAACCATGATGGACATTTTTGCCTCCATTAACATCCAAAGATATGCAGCAATGTCTGCATTGATTGTATCAAATCCAATTAAATCGACAACTGAGTACGGATCCTGTTTGAATTTTCTTATTGTGAAACTAGTTCCTTTTGGTGTAATTTCTTTTTGATAAAGAACTGAAATTCTGTGGTTGCCTTGTAATGCTAAATCTGAAATAGGGTGTGCTGAACTGATATGCTTCCCTGCCCTGAATACTATTCTAGACACAAACGAATTTAATTTTTCATCTTCAAATCTAATGTTACATGGAATGCTGTCATATTTTCTATGCCAAACGTAAATTGGAGTTAGTATTCCACTGCAACTAACGTCTTCTATGTTGGGATCATTCATTATGGGGTCAATACTTCCAAAACCATCGATATCTCTTTCTAGATAATACTTTACTTTTTCAATACTTGCCAGTGGTTGCTCTTGAAACAGCTTTTCATTCTCTTTGAGAATCTTGTTAACAAATGACATGAATCCAAAATCTTTTTCAATGTTTTCTGGAGAATCTAAGTTTTCTTCAATTAGTCTGTATAATTGATTATACACAATTTCTTCAGAATGGTTGAGTTTTGTCTCATCAACTTGATATGATATGGAACCTGTGTCTAAATCTTGGATGATGTTTGCGTAACTAAATGGTGCCTTTAATGGGTATTTTTCTAAGATTTTTGTACCTTTTGGAATTTCATTGTTTAATTCACTTAAAAATTCACTTTTAAGAAATGTTTCTAATCCTTGTTCTTCTTTCTTTTTACCCATTACACTCAATCATTTATGATAATTTTTTGTTATATTGAACAGTATGAAACATTTTGATACATACAAGATTGTAGTAAATTAATCTAAAAAGAAGTCTTTGGATAATTGAAAAAATTCCCTTATCCTAGGATTATGTTTGAGTTGTTCCTGTAACGGTTACACTTTGTGGTGCGCCTGCTTTACCTGCAAATATGTTAACTGTGGTACTTGCACCAGAGTCTAATGATGTTAGTGTACCATTAGTCAATTGGAAGTAAATCACAGCGGATGCTCCCGGTGTT
>Ga0114933_10005656_pt1 | contig 11301 bp, 10 predicted proteins | sample 4SBtaG_FD_89691 | JGI IMG/M metagenome (GOLD analysis project Ga0114933, IMG submission 89691) | Deep subsurface microbial communities from Kolumbo volcano to uncover new lineages of life (NeLLi) - 4SBTROV12_W25 metaG | ecosystem: Environmental > Aquatic > Marine > Volcanic | place: Kolumbo... | reverse complement strand
TCACAAGAGCAGTTACAAGCTTTAGATAATGGTTTTAAAACAGGTGTGTTAACTGGATATGATAGCGTAAATGATCTAATAAGCTTTAGACAAAGAGGTAAGGCTGAGTTAGCTTCAAAAATAGAAACAGCAGAAGAAACTGTGCCCGGTGTAAACTTACCTGTGTTAGGTGAGGTTCTTACTACTAGAGGAAGTTATGAGACCTTTGCTGATGCGACAGGTGCTTTTGCTATGTATGCTGTGGATAGACAAAAATTAATAGATGCTTTTGTACAATCAGGAGGTAAGCAAACTTTTGCTCCTAATTATAGAGCTGGCTTTTCTCCAACTGTAGCAAAATTAAGTAAATTTTTAGAAAATGCACCTTTGGTTAAAAGATTTGGTTTGCCAGGCAGATTATTTGCAAGAACAGTAGGGGTTTTAGAAAATGCAGCCAATAAAACTATTGATGCAAGTAGATTGGGTTTGACACAAGTAGCAAAGACAGAATTAAAATCAGTGGCAGCTGGTGCTCTAGGTGGTGCAGGTGGCTCTGTAGCTTTTGATGTTGTAAACAATTTTGATAAAGATTTTGCTGCTCAAGCAACATATGATTTAGCTGATTTATCTGAAAAAGAAATAGATCAGCAAGATCCATTGACTAGAACGATGATACACGCCATAGATGCTTTCAGAAATTCTTTATTATGGGCAGGAGGCACTTCAGCACTCGTTCAATCTGCATCAGTATTAGCCAAAGCTTTTGGTAAAGGCTTAACTGGTACAGGAAAAAATTCAAATGCAAAAGAAATAGGTGAGGCCGCTTTAAAATACGGAGTTGATTTAAACATAGGTCAAGTGGCAAAGCGAGGAGCAGGATTAGCAGGTGGACAATCAAAAGATTTTTTTGAAACTATTGGTATTTATCCAGGTGTTGCTAAACAAGCTAGGAAAGATAGGATAGAATCAGAGAAACGTTTAACATCTGGTATGTTTAAATTTGCTGAAAATTTATCGCCAATACACACATCAAGAATTTTAGGTTATCAAGCTATGGATGTTTTAAATAATAACTATAGACAGTTTCAAAATATGATTGATGAAGGTTTCAAAACTTTGAAAAATGAGGCTCAGCAATTAGGTAATCCAAACATGATTCCTGTAGATAACATAAGAGCTGCAGCTAAAAATTTAGAAGATGATATGAATTTATATAATTTAGATGAATTAAAAATTGATGAAATTGAAGCTTTAAGAAAAGGTCAATTTAAAATGAAACCTGTAAATGCTCTTTTATTAAGATTTGCAGATCAGGGTGTTTTTAGTGATAAATCTTTTATAAAACCCACAGAATATATGTTTTTGAAAGAAGAATTAAATAGAGCAGTAAAAGAGTCACCAAATAGTAAAAGTATAATTAGGGCAGCAACAGAGATGCGTGCTGCTATGGATAAGGATTTTGCAAGTGTAGGGGACTCTAGTATGATTCAAAGAATATTAAATGATAGTCCTGATTTTCAAGGTTTAAACAGACAACAATTTAATCAAATTAAAGAAAAGCTAAATATGTTTGGTGAAAATTTAAGAGCTCAATTTCATTCTTTTTCTGCACTTACAGATCCTTTTAATAGTATGACAGCTAAAGAACTTCAAAAGTTTGGTGATTATTTATTCACTGCAAAATCTTTGTTGGGTATACCTGGTACTGCAAAAGGTAAAGATTTTTACCCCTCTAGAATGTTTGACAAAACTATTACTTCTATAATTAAAAATGGTGCTCCTGAAGCTATTGATGAATTATCTTTTTTAGTAGGTGCAACTGACAAAGGCTTGGCTCAAAAAACAGGTAGAGCTTTTATGGATAGACTTGGCTCACGATTTTTATATGATGCTTTTTATTCAGCTTTTCAAAAAAGACCACAAGACGCAGGGCTAATAGAGGATAATATTATTAAACAATTACAGGATCAAGGTATGGTCAGAACTGTTTTTAAAGATGAGATTTTACAAAGAACAGGTACTGAAGATTTGTTGAGTCAAAGAACTATAAAAGGTGCAAAAAGTATAGACGCAAACGTTGGAGTTCTCAAAGGAGATTTTATTGAAAAACAAATTGATCCTGCTGCATTAGGTGATTTCAAAGGAGTTGATAACATAAGACAAAATTTAGGTTTCATAGATCAAAATGGCAATGTTGATTCTTTAGGAAAAGAAAGATTATCTAAAGTATTTGGAGGTGGTAAAAGGGGTAAAGAGGTTGTTGATAACATAGATAATTTTTTAGATGTTATAGATCAATACTACTCACAAAACATTGGTGACTCATCAAGATATGCTAATAGAAGAATACAGTTAACTGGTATTACTTTAGGAGCTGGTGCTGTAGCTGGGTTTATGGGAGCACCTATGGTAGGTATGGGTGTTGCAGGTCTTGTTTTGATGCCAATGCTTTTAAGAGGTTTTGGTAGCTTACTTTCAAATCCAAAATATGCAAAAGCTTTATTAGATTTATATACTCCAGAAGAAAGATTAGCTAAATTAGGTAAGGGTGGTTTACAAGACTTTCCTTTTGTATCTATGACACAACCTTTTGGAAAATATTTGTCACCAAAAAAAAGAAGATCACTTGGTATACTTTTGAATTATTTTGCTGATGAAGACGATGAAGTAAAAATTGATGTAGATAAAATAACAGCTGAACAGCTTATGGATTATTTAAATAGTAAAAAAACTAAAATTCCTGATACTACTTTTAGAACTAAATATTTGCCAGAAGCAAATTTAAAAAGAATGTTTCCTGATGTTTATTTGTATCAAAACGCAAGTGTAGAAGATAAAGCTAAGTATGATGAATTACTTAAAGGTACAAATATAGCAAGTGCTAAAAACGTAGAAATACAAAACGCTGATGAAATAGATCAAATGAATTTTGAAAATGCAAGAGCTAATGAAATGCAGACACAGATGCAAGAACAAAATCAAACAGCAGCACAAGTAGCACAAACTCAACCACAATCTTCTATGCAAACAGCTATGTTTGATCCAAAAACTAATCGGCAGGGGGTTTACAAAGCTTTATTTCCAGACGATGATATAGGAGAGTTATTAGCAACTAGAGGAACACAACGTGGATAATATGATGCTTTGGAATATTTTACTCACAGTGCTTATATCAGCATTCGGTTGGGCATTTAGTAAAATTTTTTCTGAAGTCAAAAGACTACAAATACTACTCAATAAAACCAGGGAAGAGTACCTGCCTCGTGACGATGCACAGTCACAGACTGCTCAAATACTAGCACAACTTCGTAGATTAGAAGAGAAGCTAGATAGGTTTATTGAGCGTCAAAATGGTTGATCCTGTTACAGCTGGAGCCGCCGTTCTCTCAGGCATAAAATTAGTTAAACAAAGTGTTAATTTTGTAAAAGAACAAATACAAACCTGTAATGATATTGGTGATATTATGGGTCACATTGATAAAGCTATGATGGGTGAACAACAGGTCATAAAAGCAAGAGATAAAGCAAATGTTGACCATTTTGCAACTGAAAATGTTGCACGCGAGATTATTGAGGCTAAGCTGGCTAGGGAGCAATTAATGGAGTTAAAAAATCTTGTAAATCTCCGTTTTGGGCCGGGTACTTGGGAGTTTATTCTTGCAGAACGAAAAAAACGCATAGATGCTAAAAAACAAGCAATTAAAGAAGAAAAAGCTAGAAGATTAAAAAAAAGACAGGAGATAGAGGAAATGGTTAAAATTGGTTTTACAACGATAGCAGTTATTATTTTTATAGCAGTAGCAGTTGGTGTCACTTTTAAATTTTTTGTAAGTATAGGGCAACCCATAATGGCTCACAATACTCATCAAGATGACAATAGCTGTATGATTTATGAGCCTAAATATTTTTACATATGTATGAATGAAGGACGTGAATGGGCAGATACTGAGTTATTTTTAGATTATAAAAAAATAAGAGGTAACTGGATTGAAATAGAAGATGATAAGTAGTAAAATATTTATAATTAAACAATAGGAGGAAACTATGGCTATGCATGATGAAGATCAAAGAGAAGTAATTGAAGAAGTTGTTGAAGAGGTAGTTGAAGACAAAGTAACAGAAATAGTTGAAGAAAAAGTAGATGACATCATAGAAAAAAAAGTCAAAAATGTTGTTGCTGATATGATTGAATTTAACGAATTAAAATTATCTGTTGACAGAGATGAAGAAGAATACGAAGATGAAGATGAAGATGAAGATGAAGATGAAGACGAAGATGAAGATGTTAAAACAAGTGATAAGGAGTAATTATGAAGAAACCTATGAAAAAACCTATGAAGAAAAGAGTAGGTGGTATGGGAACCAAAAGCTACGCTAAAGCTGGTAAAATGATGGGCACTAAGAGTTATGCCAAAGCTGGTAAAATGATGGGAACCAAAAGTTATGCTAAAGCTGGTAAAATGATGGGAACCAAAAGTTATGCTAAAGCTGGTAAAATGATGGGAACCAAAAGTTATGCTAAAGCTGGTAAAATGATGAGAACCAAAAGTTATGCTAAAGCTGGTAAAATGATGAGAACCAAAAGTTATGCTAAAGCTGGTAAAATGATAAAAGCAAAAGACTCAGCTTTTATTGCTAGAAGAAAAGCATTATCTGGTGCAAAAGCTGACAATGGTGGCTTTTCTACCAAATTAATTAAGAGAGATAATACAGCTATGACAAAAAAGGCTTTACGTTCTGGTCTTAAAACCAAATATGAAAAACAAGTCTCAGATTATAAAGACTTAGTAAAAGGTTTTAATGAATTAGCAGGTAAATTACCCGTAGCAACCAGCCGAAAAGCTTTGGTTAAAAAAGGTATTCAAAAAATTATCAAAAGCGTTATAGGCAATAAAAATTAACTTGCAATATATCCCATAATTCTTATTATAGGACATGGCATACTTAACATCCAATATCCCATACTTCAAAGTATGGGTTCGTAAAGAGTTCACACATAATCATATAGATTATCACGGAGAGTTTATACACGGGCTCGCTATAGCTGTAACGGCTATACCTGATAGATCTTTGTCTTTTCAGGTTGTTTTTACAGGTTGTGAAGATGAAGACAATAGATTAACAGAAGCCAACGTGCATGGTGGAGCTATGTGGGCAAGAATGCCAATACAATCCCTTGTTGCTGATGAGATTATGGATGGTTTTCCTCCTAGACTACCTAACCACTTTGTTCAGCCTTGGGATTGTTCTTCAAGACATTTTGGTATAATTAAATATGATAGAACCAGCTCGAGCCCTTGGATTGTAAAAATAGATGGTGAGTTTTACAATGCGCAATATTATTTCACGATTGATTATACTAATGGTGATGAGTTAACATCGTTAGGTGATGATCCAGCTCAACATAAACAATCACACATTTTACGATTAACAAGTGGTGAATTTAAAGGACAGATAGTGGCTCAACCAAATAATAGAATAAGAACTACAAATCCTGCTTTGTGGGTTACAGGGAAAGGTGCCCCAGATTTTAGACCATCTCAATACGTTTTTTCATCTGAAGATGACGAATCATATCTTGACCCTGAGTATACATTTAACAACTTGTACGCTCCAGATGAAGATAATAAAAAAAAATAAATCATTTACCATAACTGACTTTAGTATTGTAGATAAATACAAGTACACAGAGTATTCTAGAAATGATGAAGATACAGGAAGAACTTATAATGTAGGTCAAGAAAAGATACCCTCTGTAACGACTATTTTGTCAAAGACACAAAGTCAAGAAAAGATGGAATCCTTAGACAGATGGAGAGAAAAAGTAGGATACCAAGAAGCTGCACGGATCACGAATCAAGCAGCCAGCAGGGGTACAGAAATGCATTACGTTTTAGAACAGTATTGTAGAGGCAAAGGTTATCTTAACTTATCAGAAAAAGGATCATTACCTAGAATGATGGCTCATACAGTTGTGGATAATTTAGAGAAACTATCAGAAGTATGGGGTAGTGAAGTAAACTTGCAATATAGTGACTATTGCCCTTCATTATATCCTAATCCAAAAAAAATAGCTTGGGCAGGGTGTACTGATCTAGTTGGTTTATACGACGATCAACCTACTATTATTGATTTTAAACAAGCAAACAAACCAAAGCGAGAGGAATGGATTGAAGATTATTACTATCAAATAGCAGCATATGCAATAGCTCATAAACATAATCACGGACCAATCACTCAAGGTCTTATTTGTGTATGCACTAAAGATTTAGTATATCAAGAATTTAAAATGTCAGAAGATATGATACTAGAGTATGAGCACAAATGGTTTGAAAGAACATATAAATATTATAAAAAAGTCAACACGTCTTCACCCAAAGTTTGAGCGCTAATTTTTATTTTATTGTTAAGTGCTTTTATTATAAACTCATCAATAGTGCCTTGAGCAATAATATCTATATAAGTTACTTTACTTGTCTGGCCTATTCTATGAGCTCTATCTTCTGATTGTTGTCTCACCTCAAGATCATAACTATTGCTAAAATATATGACTGTGTGCGCTTTAGTTAAATTTAAACCATAGCCACCTGTTACGGGATTACCAACAAAAAATCTTGTCTTCTCATTTTCTTGAAATTGTTTTACTGCCTCTTGTCTTTGCTCAACACTAACAGCCCCATAAATAGCTACAGTAGATTCTTTGCCAAACTTTTTTTCTAATTTGTCAATAATAGTTTCCAAACTATGTATGTAGTTAGCCCATATAATCATTTTACCTTCATTCTCATCAATTATGTTAAGTAGTTCATCAAGTTTTGGGTTATCAATATTTTTCTTTATACCTTCATCAGATACAAAATAACCACAACACACTTGGTGTAATTTTAATATTTCAGTTAGTTTATTTGCATAAGATGCCTCTTCATTTTCAAGAAGTGCTCTAGCATATTTTTTTAAATCACTATATACCTCTAGTTGTTGACCTTTGAGCTGAACAAATCTTTTCACATAAACTTTCTCTGGCAGGTCCAGGCATTCATCTTTTCTTACCCTATATGAAAAATTTTTAAGTTTTGCCTCTAGGTCTTCTAAATTTGTATAATACATAGGAAGAGGGACTTGTCTACTACCCCCTACTGTTATATTTCTCATAACACAATATTTTGCTCTAAAGACATAGAAGTTTGAATATCCTAAAAGGTTAGGATCTAAAAATTCACATTGACTAAATAAATCAAGTGGTGATTTTGTTACAGGTGAGCCAGTCAATATTCTTTTGTAATTTATAATTCTACAAATCGTTGTAAGGTTTTTTGTTCTTTTTGCTGTTCTATTTTTGATAGTAGTAGACTCATCAACAATGACCATCATTTCTTTATAATTTTTTATTATTATTTTTTCTATTATTTTATAAGCTTTGGTTGTAGAAAAAGCCTCAACATTCATAAGATAAAAATTTAACTTAGAATCATTCCAATCAAAAATTTTATTTTTTTTATGTATTTTTACATCGTGTTCTACTGGGCAGTGTATATCTATTTCGTTAGCCCAGTTTCTATAAACAGAATTGGGTGCAATAACTAAAACTGCTGTGATTTTATTCTGTGTATATAAGTATGATGCATTATCTATTGCAACTTTGGTTTTACCAGTACCCATCTCCATAAAGTATGCAAAATCTTTTTTTTCTGCACCTTTGATGAGCGCTTGTCTTTGATGTTCGTAGGGTTTTGTTTTATATTCGTAAGCCATACCATTCTCCTTTTACATTCTTATATATAGACATACAAAAAAATGTTTGACAAGTCAAATAAAAACGATTACAACATAATACGGAAAGGAGGTCTTATGGATCTAGAAAAAGAAGCGATGAAGATTGAAGTGGATACAGAAGCTACATCTGATATCGCAACAACTTGCAATAGATTATTAGAACTTCGTGAACAGATAAAAGAGCAAAAAGAAAAACTTAAAAGCTTAGAAGAACAAGAAAGAAGAGTATCTGAACATGAAGTTCCTGATCTTATGCGAAAAGCTGGTGTGTCTGGTATTAAGTTGCCAGATGGATCATCGGTCGAAGTTAAAGTAAACTATGCAGCTAAGATACCTGTGTCAAAGAAAGATGAAGCGTATCAATGGTTGAGAGACAATAATTTTGACCACATTATAAAAAACGATGTTGTAGTTTCATTTGGAAGATATAAAGATAATGAAGCTGTATCATTGTTAGAAGACTTAAAAGGTAAGGGACATAATGTTATTGCCAAAACTAAAATAGAGCCACAAACTTTAAAATCTTTTGTTAAGGAAGAGATAAATAAGGGAAACAATGTGCCTATGGAACTTTTTGGTGTTTATGTTCATAATGAAACAAAAATAAAATAAAGGAGTAAACATGCAACAAGTGCAAAAAACTAAGAAGAATGAAGTAACAAATCCTATGAGTTCAATGGAGGAGTATGCTGGTCAAGGTAATGAAAACATAACAGCGTCTGATGTCAAATTACCAATTTTAAAAGTAGTTGGAACGATGAGTGATTTTATAAAACCTCAAAGTCCATCATATAATGAAAAACTTAAAGTAGGTGATATATATAATTCTGTTTCAGGATCTATATATGCAGGGGGTAAAGGTGTTTTAGCTGTGCCTTGTTATTACATCAACACTTACAATGAGTGGGAGGAACGTGGACAAGGACAAGGTAGACCTTATGCTATACACACGGACTCTTCTATTATGAAAAACACCGAAAGAGGTCAAGATAATAAAGATTGGGTCAGAGGTGTTGATAAACCAAGAAGGTATGTTGAAGACACAGGAAATCATTTTTGTTATTTACTTGATGACAATATGAAACCATTAGAACAGGTTTTGATAACTATGAAATCCACACAAAAAAAGAAGTCTAGGCTTTGGAATTCTATGATGCAAACTAGAAGGATGAAAAGAAAAGACGGAACTTTTTTTCAACCACCTGCTTTCGGAACAATCTATAGGCTTAAAACTATACCAGAATCAAATACCAAAGGCTCTTGGCACGGATGGTCTATAGATTTTGTAGACTTCATTCAAGAACAAGATACCTTTGATGTGTGTGCAGAGTTTTATAAACAAGCAAAAGATTCTGACATATTTTCTAAAGTAGATCACGAAGAGGAAAAAAGTGTTAACCCTAGTGAACCTGTAGCAAGAGAAAAGAAACAGTCTGAAGACGTTCCTTTCTAATGCACGAAGAACTTTTCGCACTATTTAGTGGCGATACCTCTCAATACATTAAGTCCTCTCTTACAGGAGAGGACGATGAGAGAGGAAAGAAGTCAGCTAAATATATCACGATGCACGAACCAGTGACCAGCGATTTATGGGAGCAACACTTACAGGGCACCTTGCGTTTAGGCCTAAGACCAGAAGTAGATGGTAAATGTAAGTGGGCTTGTATTGACGTAGATCCTGCTAACTACAAAGACTACTCAGAAAAAAAATATGTAGAAATTATTAGAAAGTACAAACTACCTTTTGTGCCTGTCAAATCAAAGTCTGGTGGGTTACACATATTTGTTTTTTTTAATGATTTTGTGTCAAGTAAAAAGGTTGTAGAAAAACTCGCAGAGATTAATCAAGAATATTTTTTAGCGCAAGAAATTTTTCCTTGTAACAAAGCTTTAAACATGCCTTACCATAATGTTAATGCATCTATGGAATTTGCTTTTGATGATAACAACACACCAGTTATGGCAGGTAAATTTATTGAGTTAGCTAAAGATAAAATGATAGAAGGTGAGGTTTTTTTAAATTTTAAATTAGAAGAATATGAAGCAGAATCACAATGGAATAAATACCCACCTTGCGTACAAAAACTTATACAAGAGGGTTGGTCTGGCAATAATAGAAATAACTTTTTATTTAATGTATTAGTTTTAGAGATGAAAAAAAATGCAGCCCTTACTGTGCAAAATTTAGAAGATATAGCACAAGATAGAAATAGACAAATATTTGTTACACCTTTACCTCAAAATGAAGTGTCATCATTAGCAAGGTCAGTTATGAAGGGTGGTTATACATTTCAATGTCCCCCTAAACATCCTGAGTATCAATCAATATGCAATAAGGATTTATGTAAATCAAGAGCTTTAGGTATTGGAGATGCTGTACCCGATATTATAGAAAACTTTAATAACATAAAATATATACAAGATACTAAAAATATATGGTATCAATTTAAATACAAAGACCAGGATATTACAATGACTCCAGAAGATATGAAAGATGAGAAGTCATTTAGGGTAAAATTATTAAAACATCGTGTCTACTGGCTTACACTTCCAAAACCAAGAAAAGGACCGAGTCCATTTGAATTGTTAATGAAAGGTATAGTAGAGAAAGCAGAAGAAAGTAAAGAGCATACTTATGAGGATACATTAGAAGAAGAGAGATATACAGTTTTAAAAGATTTTTTTGAGTCACACATAGAGCAAGATAAGTATGATAAATTAAAAGACGGATATGTAGTATTAGATTCTAAGTCAAATTTATGTCATTTTAAAAAATTAACATTAGATCGTTTTTTAAAGAAAAAAGCAAATGGAGTCTTTAATACTACAGCTGATGCATTGCGTATGCTAAACTGTAAAAGAAAAGATTATCACGAAGGTGAAAAAAATGTTTGGTATGTAGAGATGCCAGACTTTGTAAATCATCAAGCAATAAAGAAAAAAGTAAACGATAAACAAATGAGTGAGATGGATGAACGATACCACACAGACAAATTTAGAACTCCTGAAGCACAAGAGGATTTTTAAAAAAACAATAAAAATCTTTGGTCCTCCTGGTACAGGTAAAACACATACTCTAATAGAGAGAGTGTTAAAAGGTCATTTAAATAAAGGCATCAATCCTATAGACATTGCTTTTATATCTTTTACCAACAAAGCTGTTGATACAGCAAGAGAACGTGCTATTGAAGCATTTCCTAAATATAATGATGATGACTTTCAAAGATTTAAAACACTTCATAAGTATTGTAGAAGATACTTTGAGGAAGAGGTATTTGATCCTAAAGCTTGTATGTTAGATTATGCTTTACAAGCAAAGATATTAAAAAATAGTGATTCACGTCTTGCTGATGATAACTTCACATATAAAGATTGGTCACTTGGTATTTATGACAAAGCTAGAAATATGCTTGAAGATCCTGTGTTGATTTACAAAAAAGAGACTTATAAAAAAGATAGCTTAGATGTTTTTTTAAGAAAGATAGATACTTATGAACATTACAAGAAAGATAGTTTTATTGATTTTACAGATATGATTGAGAGAACAAT
>Ga0114933_10005653_pt1 | contig 11307 bp, 9 predicted proteins | sample 4SBtaG_FD_89691 | JGI IMG/M metagenome (GOLD analysis project Ga0114933, IMG submission 89691) | Deep subsurface microbial communities from Kolumbo volcano to uncover new lineages of life (NeLLi) - 4SBTROV12_W25 metaG | ecosystem: Environmental > Aquatic > Marine > Volcanic | place: Kolumbo... | reverse complement strand
ATACAGTAGTAGTGAAATCCCAGAGCCTAACTTTGGAAGTGCTACTACTATGGTTGGACTTGAGAGTGAGAGAGGGCAGTGGAATTCTTAGGGGAGAGATGGAATGTATAGATCCTAAGAGGAACATCAGTGGCGAAGGCGGCTGCCTGGCTCATTTCTGACGCTGAGGGACGAAAGCGTGGGGAGCAAATCGGATTAGAGACCCGAGTAGTCCACGCCGTAAACGATGTACACTAAGCTTTGGTAAAGGGGCTATTGAAAGTGCCTGGAATCAGAGTTTACAGCTAACGCTTTAAGTGTACCGCCTGGGGAGTAAAGTCGCAAGGCCGAAACTCAAAGGAATTGACGGGGGTCCGAACAAGCGGGGGAGCATGTGGTTTAATGCGATAATACGCGCGAAACCTTACCTATCCTTGACTTAATAATAAATTAATGCCTAGTTTATATTAGGTAGGTTATTTAGGCCGGGTATTATAGACCCGGCTTATATTTGTTTATACAGGTGTTGCATGGCTGTTGTCAGCTCGTATCGTGAGATCGTAGGTTAACTCCTAGAAAACGAGCGAGACCCTTGCATCTGGTTACCAATTTTTTATTAGGCGTTAATTATGCCTATACTGAATACTAAAAGGTACTGCAGATGAACTTATGAAGGTTCCCTATACCGTTTTACGGTAGAACTTTCAGCGGAAGACGGGGATGACTTCAAGTCTTTATGGCCCTTATGGATAGGGCTACACATGTGCTACAGTGGCGGTAACAATGAGTTGCAATGGTGTGAGCCAGAGCCAATCTCAAAATACCGTCGAGGTTCGAATTGTAGGCTGAAACTCGCCTACATGAAGGTGGACTCGTTAGTAATCGCAGATCAGAATGCTGCGGTGAATTTGTGCACGGGCCTTGTACACACCGCCCGTCACACTATGGAAGCGGCTTTGATCATAGGTTGATGTTTGTCGGGTAATACCGCCAAAAGAAGGCCTCGTTTGAGGACGTAACTGTAGTGAAGTCGTAACAAGGTAGCCGTACGGGAACGTGTGGCTGGAAATAAAATATATTAATATGTATATAGGGGCTCGTTCTCTTAGAGCCCCAATAAAAATTTACTTTAACAAAAGTTTTTATACAAAGGGTTTTCCTGTTTTATGATTGTGGAAATACCCTTTCGGTTACGTAGCTCAATCGGTAGAGCACGGGACTCATAATCTTGAGGTTGGTGGTTCAAGTCCATCCGTAACTAAGTTTATTTATAGGACCTTTTCGCCTTTGTGATGGAATTGGCAGACATGGCGCACTCAAATTGCGTTGCCCTTAGGGCGTGCAGGTTCGATCCCTGCCGGAGGCATTTTAATAATATGATTCAACTACAAAGTAATGTTCGTGTAGCTGATAACTCAGGTGCTAGAAAAGCACAGTGTATTAAGGTCTTAAAAAGGCCAAAACGTCGTGTATCACGTGTGGGGGGCCATATTGTTGTCTCAGTAAAGAAAGCTGTTTATAAAAAGAATGGTGTAAAAGAGCATGAAGTTCATCGTGGGACCGTTGTTCGGACAAAAAAGAAATTTCGACGTAATGATGGTTCTTTTATTAAATTCGATGATAATTCAATTGTTATTCTTGATGAGCAGGATCGGCCAAAAGGCCGTACGTTTGTAGGAGCAATGGCTGAAGAAGCTCCCAAGAAATTCCCGCACATGCGTACAGGAATTTCTGGAGGTTTGTGGGTTTAAAAGCAATATTATATTATGCCGGATAGTTCATCGAATACAAATACTACAGGTATAGTTCGCAGTCGTTGGAAAGTACGTTATAAAACTATTCATCGTTTGCAGAAAAATGTTTGGGGAATTAAAAGAGTTCACGATAAGTTTCACCTTAATAAATGGCGTAGGGGTTATATTAAATTTGGCCCACGTCGTTGGGAAGCGCCTATTCCGGCCACAAACCAGCTTGCTAATTATGGGGGATTTAAGGGTCCAGTTAAGGGGCGTGGTACTTATTTTGATTGGTCATGGAAGCTTCGCCGTCGGCGCCCTGTAAGAGCTTCGTTTCGACGAGCTCGGTTTAAGCGTATAGTTTACAACGAAGAACGTCGAGCTAAAGCTGCGTTCCTATCTTGGTATCCTGGCTTAAAAGACTCTCAGCTTAAGCGATTACTTCGGTCCAACCGCGATGAAGTGCCTGTTAAGCTTGAGCAACGTTTAGATGCCGTTCTAATTCGAACCGGTTTTGCCCCTGACCCAAATACTTTAAAGCAGTGGATCTCCCATGGTGTATTCGAGGTAAACGGTGTCCGTAGTAATTCACGTGGCCATATTTTGCGTCCTGGAGATATTGTTTCCGTGCATGATAAAATGCGCCCGACAGTTCAGCGTCATTTTTCACAAAGGTGCCTAGGTCAGCCGTGGCGTTCTCACTATGTGCAAAACAATTTCGGTCTGTTTCGGCCTAAGCACCAATCCCCTATTAGAGTGTCAGGTTCTTCATTATGGCTTAATCGCGCCCACACAAAACCTATAAAAGATCAATTTTGGGGCATTGGCCATAATATGACCAGTAGCGGTAAGAGGGTTTCCCAACGTTCTCAACTACGCCACTTTATTAGTGGACTCCCTTCCTTAATGCAGTTGTTTTACAGTCCAGATATGTTGTACTTAAGGGGCCCATCCCACGCTCGGCGTGGGGGCCATAGCTATTTGGGCCGTACCCTGTTTAAATTCCGAAAACCCGATTGGTTTATTCGTAATTGGCGGCGTAATCCGCGATATAATTTTTCCTTTTTGCCTTGTAAGCCTGGACATGCTCCCCCTACCAGTCAAAATAGATGGCGTAGTCGGGGACGTTCCAACCAAAAACTTCTTAGTAAGTGGGTAAATAAACGGCGTATGCCGAAGCCCATCGTTTGGCGAAAGTTTAACCCGCATTGGAAACATCTTAAATGTATCCAGCATAGTAAGAAAAGCTTTATGTTATGGTTGTCTAAAGGTACATCTAGTTTACGTCTGCCACACCGTACAAAATTATCGGACTATAACTCTTATATTAGTAGCCTGGTTGGCCAGTACGGCCCAGGCCAGAATTACCGTACCCGGAGCAATAATTCAATCCTAGGGCGTTCATCTAGTTACATTAATGACCCATTTTATTGGGCCCTACGTTCGCATACTAGTAAGGCGCCTTTGCAATTGAATAATCCAGGGTATAACCGTGCTAAGCGTTTTAAGGTTTGGGATTCAGGTTACAAAAATACCCTCTCAAATCGTAAATCTCGAAGTATGTATGTTTTAAATTGGTTGTACAGTACCGCGGGATTTGGGAGTTATAGCCGAGCTGCACGTGCCATAAATATGAGAGTTTCTGAAAGTCGTTCAGTTACGACCCTTCCTTTTATCCTTCGGGGCAGTAATTGGTCATTACGCCGGCAGTGGGCTAACCACTCTAAGGCATTTTTTAACCGTTCTGCAGACGATTATTTTAGCCGTTATTGGAAACAGCATTCGCACGCTACACTTCCCAACGATGGTGAGGGCGGTAATAGTCCCTCGTTACAACGTTACGTTAATAAGTATGAGATCCAAAAGTTTAGTCGTAATCTTATTAGGTTTTATTTTGCCCGACGCCGACCTTGGCCATTTGGGCGACCTTGGCCGTGGTGGATGCCTATTTTGCATCCTATTTATCATAATCCGCGAGCCCTTCGGGTAGCAGATTTAATCCCTAGACGGTTAGGTCCTTCTATGTGGTTTGATTCGCGTACCCCAAAGTACCTCGAGGTTAATTACAATACCTTTGAGGTTGTGTTGATTAGGACTCCAGTTTCTGAAGAGTTAACTTACCCTCAAGCCTACAAGCCTTCTATTGTAAGCCGGGCATCGTTTAGGCGTTAGCGTTTGTATACATATATTTTTACTTATGCACAACTTAATTAATTATACAGTTAGTAGTAATAGTTTTTGTAAAGGCTTAAAACCTTTTACAAGTTCTGCGCGACACAGCGAGGTTGATAGTTTAAGTACCGTACAAGAAGGTTTTAGTAATAAAAAGCGCCTTCCTTTGGTTGTTCCGTCTGTGGGCCGAAAGCTCCCTTCTTTGCTTAAGATGGTCCGTGTTTCACCAAAAGGTGAACTGGAAAGGTCATTTGATGGGACCACAGTGGTTTCGAAGGGTGAGAGCCGTAAGCGCCAAAAGCGTAAGGCGCCTATAGTTATGCAAACTTACGCACGAAGCAGTGTTATTCCCGTTGAATTAGTAGGTATAACTGTAGGTGTCCATTCTGGGAGATCTTTTGATCGTGTTAGTATTACTGAGGATAAAGTCGGCCGTAAGTTTGGGGAGTTTGCTGTAACACGCCGTTTCGTTAAACATAAAGTGCAGAAGTCCAAACAGGGACGTCGGCGAAAATTTTAAAATTAATTATGGAAAGTATTAATACTACAACACCAATTAGATTATCTGGCGGAAACCTTTTGAAGCCTAAACCAGTTACACCGGGATTACGGCACCACGTCAAAGTTAACAAAAGTGGGCTCCATCGTGGCTCGCCTGCTAAGAATCTTACTAAGGGGGCAAATAAAAGAGCAGGGCGTAATAATCAGGGCCGTATTACAGCTCGCCATCGAGGTGGAGGTCATAAACGAAAGTATAGGCTTCTTGACCGAAAACTTAGACCTTCTGCAAATGGTACACCTGAGCAGGTCGTTTCTATTGAGCACGACCCTTACCGTTCTGCTTGGATCGCCCTTCTACAGAACACTGAGGGGCAGCTTCGGTATGTTGTTTCGACGCAAGGATTGGCAGTCGGAGATTATGTTAGTATTGGTTTAAGTAACGATACGATAACTACCCCACCCGTAGGTACAGTTTTAGAATTAGGCCATTTTTCCGTTGGTGACCAGGTACACAGTATTGAGTTAGTCCCAGGAGGTGGGCCGAAAATAGTGCGCGGGGCCGGCTGTTACGGGCAAGTTCTCCATAAAATATCTTCTGAGGGTTTGGTTCGAATTCGTTTACCTTCAGGAGAAGAAAGATTATTTCCTGACAAAGCAAAAGCAACCTTAGGCCAGGTAAGTAACCTTAATCATCGTCATCGCCGTCTTGGTAAAGCTGGACGTAAACGATGGTTAGGTCGACGTCCTCATGTACGTGGAGTTGCTATGAACCCTGTTGACCACCCCCACGGTGGTGGGGAGGGTAAAACCAGTGGTGGCGGTGGTTACCGATCTTCTGTGTCTCCTTGGGGTGTTCCCACAAAAGGTTATGTTACAAGAAAGGGTAAATGGCCTTCCAATGTTATTGTTCCCCGTAAAAGGGGGTGGGAACGTCGCCGTTAAGGGTTTGGTGGTTTTCTTTATTTAGGTGTTGCTGCTTGATGCGCTCGTAGCTCAACTTGGATAGAGCGTTTGACTTCTAATCATGAGGCTGCAGGTTCAAGTCCTGCCGAGCGTAATTTGCCCTTGATACTATAAAATACGCCTGGATAGCTCAGTTGGTAGAGCGGAGGACTGAAAATCCTTGTGCCGGTAGTTCGAGTCTACCTCTAGGCATTTAGTTTGTAAAACTAAAGTTTCAATTTCCCGTAGGCCTTTTTAACGTTTATCGCAAAACGCCCAGGAAAAAGTAATTTTTAGTCAGCGAGTATAATTCAATTGGCAGAATCTTGGTCTTCCAAACCAATCATCTCGGTTCGAGTCCGGGTACTCGCATTTTTAAATTGCCCAAATACGGGCTATGGGATAATAGGCCCTCCCTATACAGTTTTGTGGCCTATGTTAACCTAAAACTAATTAGGGTATTATAAAGTATTATCTATTTTTTATTATCCCGTGGTATAAGGTAAAAACCCCCTGCAAAACCGTTTACATAAAACGTCCAACATTTTCAATTTTTCCCTAGGGGTACCCCTATGGCACTTTTTTGCAGGGTGTTTACAAGGCGAAATAGCCTATTAAAACGCTTTGAAAAAAGTAGTTTTTCCATTAATGCCTTTTTAATTAAGGCCCAAATTTCATTGAATTATGAGACTGCACCATTAAGGTAGTTTTACCGGGAGATTAACTCAGTTGGTTTAGTAGTGCCGTGTTGATAACGCGGAAGTCGCAAGTTCGAGTCTTGCATCTCCCACACTATATAAATATAATTAAAAATGCCGTATAACCAAAAATTTACGTCAGTAACCCCTTCCCAAAAAACGGAAGAGAGTACATTGCAGCCTGAAGCCGCAAATCATATAAAGGAGTTAACCACAAGGATAATTTGGTGCCTTACAGCACTCATTTTTACTTCCATTTCAAGTTTTTATTGGATAGAGGAGTGGATAGCTCTCCTTAGTGAGCCTTTACGAGGTGTGCCTGGTTGGTCAGGATATTTCATTTTTACAGATATCGGGGAAGCGTTTGCTCTTCGAATTTATCTTAGTTTACGTTTAGGTCTACTCCTAACGTTACCTATCGTATTATTCCATAGTTGGTTATTTCTCCGGCCTGGATTATTTAAATGGGAATCTAGAAGACTTGGTAGTATTTTATTACTATCAGGCCTATCAGGATTAGTAGGCGTACTGTTCGGTTATTTCTTTTTGTTGCCTTCAGCGTGGTCATTTTTTCTTGGGTTTCAAAGCCAAGATATTGCCGGTGCTGGACTTGATTTACATTTAGAAAGCCGTATTGGGACGTACCTTCAACTAACAGTATCACTTTTACTAGGGTTGGGGATAGGGTTTCAAGTACCTCTGTTATTTCCTATAGCGGTATGGTTAGGTCTTATGCCTGCATCTGAACTTGCAAAACGCCGTAGATTCTTCGTTATTACCGCATTTATTCTTGCTGCCATTATAAGCCCACCCGATGTACCTAGTCAGTTAATAATTGCTGGTATTCTCATGTTTATCTTTGAGTTTGGGATCTTTCTTATACTTATCGTAGAGTCTTACGGTGAGCGTATAACAAAGAGCGATTAGCAGGCAATATAAGGTATGCGTATATTATTAAGCCCAATTATATCTTATTTTACATAAACATATACTTATGAACCCTACGGAACAGTTCGGAATTCAAAATGTAGATGTATCATCTTCAATCAAGTCTGATAAAGGCTTGGAAAAACGTTTTAAAAATTTCACAATGAACTTTGGACCACAACATCCTGCTGCCCACGGGGTTCTCCGGCTTGTACTAGAACTTGACGGAGAGGTTGTTGAGCGTGCAGATCCCCATATTGGGTTATTGCACCGTGGTACTGAAAAGTTGATCGAGTATAAGACTTATCAACAAGCTCTACCATACTTTGATCGCCTGGACTACGTCTCTATGATGGCTCAAGAGCACGGATATGTCCTTGCAGTTGAAAAATTGCTAGAGTGTAACGTCCCACGGCGTGCCCAATATATTCGGGTACTATTCAGTGAACTTACACGAATTTTAAACCATCTTATGGCCCTTACTACCCACGCGCTGGATGTTGGAGCTATGACACCATTCTTGTGGGGTTTTGAAGAGCGTGAGAAGATTATGGAGTTCTATGAGCGAGTTTCAGGAGCCCGTATGCACGCTGCTTACTTTAGACCTGGAGGTGTAAGTCAGGACCTACCGTTTGGTATTTTGGCTGATATTGCTGAATTTACTGAAGGGTTTGCCGGACGTATCGATGAGATGGAAGAGCTCCTTACCGGAAACCGGATTTGGAAACAGAGATTAGTTGACATTGGAGTGGTTTCAGCACGTGAAGCTATGTGCTGGAATTTCTCAGGTGTTATGCTCCGGGGTTCAGGTATTCCATGGGATATTAGACGTTCTAACCCGTATGAAGTTTACGATGAACTTGATTTTGATATCCCTGTAGGTACAAATGGAGATTGCTTTGATCGATATCTTATTCGTGTTGAAGAAATGCGCCAAAGCCTACGAATTATTAATCAGTGTATCAATATGATGCCGGAAGGCCCTGTGGCTACCGATGATTATAAGATTATTGCCCCTTCACGGGAAACCCTAAAGGGTTCAATGGAAGGGCTAATCCACCACTTTAAGTTGAGTACTGAAGGTATTGTTGTACCTGCGGGTGAAGTTTATGCCTCAATTGAAGCCCCTAAGGGAGAATTTGGCGTATTCCTATGCTCAGATGGGAGTGGTCGCCCATATCGTTGCCGGATCCGTGCACCTGGATTTCTACACCTAAGCGCCCTTGATTTTATGTCAAGAGGGCACCTTATTGCTGATGTAGTTACTATCATTGGTACCCAGGATATTGTGTTCGGGGAGGTAGATCGGTAGAATTAATTAAATACATTTTATAAATATGTTTGGAGAAGGTTTTATTATTGAAAGTTTTAGAGCTGCACTACCAGAAGCATTTTTGTGTACTGCAGCTTGTTTACTCCTTATGTTTGGAGCTTCCGTTGGTATCGGAATGCAAAAGTACAGTGATAACCCAGAACAACGGGATATTGTTACGTACTTATCTTCACGAGGTGTAGCACTCCTATCTATCTATTCGCTAGCTATTACGGCTATGCTTTATATCCATGATCCACGAGTATCATGGAGTGTATTTGGTGGCGGGATCATCATGGACCCGTTTATCGGACCGGTTAAGGTTGGTATTTGCATTACAGTTATCGCTGTTATGTTGATCTCTATGGAGACACTTCGGCGTAATCACCTTAACGCCTTTGAGTATAGTGCGTTGATTCTATTGTCAACCCTTGGTATGACCCTACTTGTTAGTGCGGGTGATCTTATGACACTATATGTAGCCCTAGAGCTTCAAAGCCTGTGCCTATACGTCCTAGCCGCTTTCCATCGAGGATCCTCATTCTCAACTGAGGCCGGACTAAAGTATTTTATTCTAGGTGCGTTTGCATCAGGTCTTCTATTATTTGGTTGTATGCTAATGTACGGATTTACCGGTACTGTGAATTTTGTTGAAATTTCACGCCTACTACTTGGATCAGGTGCAACACTATCTGACCCTTACGGGGTTGGGTATAGTGCTATGGAACCCTTCACGTCAAGTGGTATTATGGCTGGACTCCTGCTTATTTGCGCAGGTATCCTGTTTAAGTTAACAGCAGCACCTTTCCATATGTGGGCACCTGATGTTTATGAGGGAGCGCCGACTACTGTTACTGCATTCTTCGCTACTGCCCCAAAGGTTGCTGCAATGGCTCTACTAGTTAGATTGCTGTTTACCACATTTTATGAGTTAATGGCAACATGGCAGCACCTTATCGGTATTGTGGCGATCGCATCGATGACGATTGCAGCTTTGTCTGCACTGCGGCAGCGGCGATTGAAGCGCCTAATGGCTTATAGTTCAATTGGCCATGTTGGTTACCTTCTAGTTGGAGTGTCAGCTGGAACAGTTGAGGGTGTAGCTGGTGTTATGTTGTATCTTGCTATCTATGTTATGATGTCACTGAACGTTTGGATTATTCTTCTAGCCGCCGAAGGTGAAAAGAATGAGAAGATTCGTTATATTGGGCAATTAGCATCAATGATGCGGGGGCAGCCTGTACTAGCTATTACTTTTGCTCTGGTACTATTTTCTATGGCCGGGGTTCCTCCATTGGCGGGATTCTGTGCTAAGCTATATGTTTTCATGGCAGCTATTGAAGCTGGTCGAATTATGCTTGCTGTTGTAGGTGTACTAACCAGTGTAATTGGAGCCTTTTATTACATCCGTATTATTAAAGTTATGTACTTTGAATCGCGTGTAACTAATAGCGCTACCGGTAACTCTAGTTCAGTCAGCTCATCTTGGTTAAGTATTAATACTATGGGTATTGAGCGTTCAATTATTCTTGGGGTAACATTACTCGGTGTAATTGTTCTATTCTCATACCCTTCACCTATTATTATCATTACCCATCAAATGGCTCTTGGCCTTTCAGTGTAAATTAGGGTAAAGTCGGTATTTCCAATAATTGTACCAGCTAACTTTAAAAAATTTAAATGTCACCTGCACAAAAAATTGGAAATTCTTTACTAGCCGCGTTTACATTGTATAGGTTATATCTTATTTGGAGTGGCGATAGTGGCGATATCCCAGACCCTAAGGTTACAGCTGATCTACTTGCTCACCATTTAGATGGCTGTGCTACCCCAGTTGATGAAGCAAATGTTCTTCCTTCTGGGAGTTATGGGGCGGTAGATATTTTGACATCAGAAACAGAAATGTCAGATGATGAGCCACATACCCCTTCCTGGGAAGGCGCAAGTGAAGGCAAAGGCCCGGAAAAAACGGGAGATTAGCCTCTCATATAGAATTGCATTTGTGCCTTTCTCTATAGATCAAGTATAAAGGTTAAAAGCCCTAACTTGACATTTAAAGCCATATTTACTCCAGCATGTGAGGAGAAAGTTTATTCTTCTCCGGAGTAAAATGGCCTATTTCGTACCATAAGCAGTGTAATGGAGCATGCAATTACGGTTTATAAAACGGTACGATCGACATATTTTATTACAAAATGTCACAGAAAAATCCATTTCACCTAGTTGATCCAAGTCCCTGGCCAATTGTGGCAGCGACCGGAGCTTTCAGCGCTACATCAGGTGGCGTAATGTACTTCCACGGCTATAGCGGCGGTGGAACAATGGTTCTTCTTGGATTCACCACTATTCTATTCTGTATGTTTGTATGGTGGCGAGATATTTCACGAGAAGGTACTTACGAAGGACAGCATACCGCAAAAGTTCAAATCGGACTGCGGTTTGGTATGATCCTATTCATTGCTTCTGAAGTTATGTTCTTTTTTGCATTCTTCTGGGCATTCTTTACTTCTTCTCTAGTACCTGTACCGGAGATTGGAAGTGTATGGCCTCCAAAAGGGATTGTTCCTTTTAGTGCCTGGGAGGTTCCATTTTTGAACACAGTTATCCTACTATCATCAGGAGCAACTGTTACCTATGCCCACCACGCTATTGTTGCTGGGCTACGTAACCATGCAATTGTAGGCCTTATCCTTACAATTCTTCTAGCTATCGCATTTACAGGATTCCAGGTCTTTGAGTACAGTAGTTCGCAATTTACCATTTCTGATGGTGTTTATGGTTCTACCTTCTTTATGGCAACAGGATTCCACGGGTTTCATGTATTTATTGGTACATGTTTCCTATCTGTATGTCTTGTGCGACTTTACCTTTATCACTTTACCCAGGAGCACCACTTCGGGTTCGAAGCAGCGGCCATGTATTGGCATTTTGTAGACGTTGTTTGGTTGTTCCTATTTGTATGTGTATACTGGTGGGGAGGAAACTAAACACATTTTAATTTTCTTGGCCTGCAACGGTTGTATAAAATATAGCACATACT
>Ga0114933_10005652_pt1 | contig 11312 bp, 6 predicted proteins | sample 4SBtaG_FD_89691 | JGI IMG/M metagenome (GOLD analysis project Ga0114933, IMG submission 89691) | Deep subsurface microbial communities from Kolumbo volcano to uncover new lineages of life (NeLLi) - 4SBTROV12_W25 metaG | ecosystem: Environmental > Aquatic > Marine > Volcanic | place: Kolumbo... | reverse complement strand
TGCGCCGCGGGTTTATCCGAAATGATGCGAAATGATATTGGTTAATGTTCTAAGCGTGTACGGATTGAAAACGCTTATTCTTGATTGTCCAACATGCGGTCGCGCCACGCACGAAAATTCCGCCCAGAGTGGAAGCTGACTAGGCCATCGCCTGGGTTATTACGTGAAGGCAAACCCCTAATTCAGTCGCGGCATAAAATAGTAACAAAAAAAGGGCATCCGTTTCCGGATGCCCTTTTCTTAAAGCTAGATACGTTAGTAGGTGAACACAGCATCCATATAGAATGTGGTTTCCTGCGATCTACCTCCGGCAACCTGGCCTCCATTGCCATCTGACCATCGAATTTCAGGTCGTAAAACAATATTGTCCCAGCCTTCACGTCGATAGTTTAAACCTACCGATACGGATTCTACGTTATATATACCACCGGTTATTGATTCGTACCTTTGGCCCAGCGTCATCCGTTCGTTAATCGTGTAGTGAGCAGATTGCCTCCAAATCTCAACAGGCAAAACTGTGCTCATTTCAACGTGAGTTACGTCAACCGCCAATTTATCGGATACCTGATATGCGATATTTAACTCGTGATAATAATCCGCAGCAAATGAAGTCGTTTCAGGACCACCAAGGAAATTACCAATTAATGCGCTATAGTTCAAAGTAAGCTTGTCACCGAAGTTACGTTTTGCACCGAGAACAAAGACGTCGTTATTCGGACCAAAGGACGAGTCGAATCCGGTGTTAACGCCCGCAGCCCAACCCAGGGTTAGCTCCGTCTCTTCCATTTGAGTGGTTGCTGTAATACCGCTCAGCGTGTAGGGGCGGACGAGGATGGATTCAGCCGCTGTTCTTGTGGCAAAGAAGCGATCGGTTGAGTACAACCCAGAGGTGCTATTGAACAAGAAATGACCACCCTTAAGCGTCCAGTCATTTACATCCGCTTCGACGAATAACTGGGGCATTGCTATTGCGTAAGCGCCATGATCGAACGAAGCGGTATTATCCCAGCTTGACGAGCCATTCATAAACGACTGGAATTGCGCTGCATCCCGTCCATATAAAAGATCTAGCTGAGTGCGAAATGTTTCGCCGCTCTTCTCCAAACTAATGCCGAGTTGATTTACGCCGACAACTCTGTCAGCTGGGTTAATATTCTCAAGCAATCCGCCATTACCAACACTAATCCAACTGCTCATTTCAAAACCCGCTGGAGTCTTTTCCATAACACTCTCAAGCATGTCGGCAATCGGTGTGGATCTGGAGTCGTCTTGTATAGAGCTTACTGTGTAAACAGGCGTTGTTTCCTGTGCCGCTCCAACTAGAACAAAACTTAGCATCAACAATAAACTTAATACACTGGTCTTCATTACTGCCTCATGAGCTTAGAAAGTGGAGTGGCTCTATCGCTTGTGACGTGCGAACATGCCAGATAATGTGATTTATCGGAATAATCGCGCAGGAATCCAGTCTGTCAATTGCTTTCATCTAGCGTCAGTCAGAGAAAATCCCGCCACAGTGGTAATTTTTACCGATTAGGCGGGTAGGGCGGCGTAGATCGCGCATTATCAAAAAGATAGAGAACGAGATTCTGTCATCTTTTGAGCGTATTGGCGTTAGGCTAACCGCGGTTTGTATCCTAAACCGACTATTTGCAAGCAATATATGTGGGTCCGGTTTTAAGTGGATGTATCGGGATTGGTGCTGTGTGTAAGGAGCAAACGTTCTGTTTTGAAATGAGGGAAAAAAGGTGTTTTAGTGAAACGAGCCGATATTTAATCACTAAACGCATTGGAATGTAAAAATAACGAAAAGCCCGTTGCTAGGTATGGAAGTGGTCTTTTTTGTTAACTATTCTGTCGAAGAGAATACCGGTTGATAGGCAGATATTCTCGCACCGGTCGTGTACTGTTGGCGTATGGGCATATTGGTCTGGTAGTGGAGTTCAAATAACTGTACTGTCCCCACTCTATGCAAAACGAGGTAATGGTGATTAAATCAGTGATTACCACATCGTTTACTTTGGGGCGGGTTTATACGTATATCCGTTGTTGAGTTATTCAGATTCCGGACGGATGTCGTAATGTTAAAGAGAGTGGTATGAAACTTACCAAGGAACAGAAAAAGGCACTGCTGATTTCAAGCCGCGAATACGCGCAAGAAGTCCGCTGGAAGAGTTGGTGGGTATTTCTCTCCACAACGGCCTTATTAGGTGGCTTATTAACCGTTGCAGCACTCGAAGTCCACTTCGCTCTGCGAATTCTATCAACAATTGTCGCCGGTCTGCTGGTAGTGCGATTATTCGTGATATACCACGACTTTCAACACGGTTCGATTCTTAAGAATTCTGTAATCGCCAAAGTGCTGTTTGAAATCGTTGGGTTCTTAATGTTGAGCCCACGCAGTACTTGGAAAGAGTCCCATGATTATCACCACAAACACAACTCTAAGATTTACGGACAGTCGCATGGTACGTTTCCTGTGATGACCACAGAGGAATATGCACAAGCTAGTTGGTTGAAACGTCTGGGATATACGATTAATCGTCATCCCATCACGTTGGCACTTGGTTATATCACCGTATTCTTTTGGGGTATCACTCTGCAGTCATTCCTTGTCAGCCCGAAAAGGCACTGGGATTGTCTCCTAGCAGTTTTGATCCATGTAGGGCTCGTCGTGATGTTAGCCATGACAAATTGGGTTGCATTACTGATGGCATTTATCCTTCCATTTGCGATTGGATCAGGGCTGGGCAGCTACCTGTTTTATGCACAACACAATTTCCCGGAAGTCGAATTCCGCACGGAAGCAGACTGGGATTATACAGATGCGGCCTTGTTGTCCTCAGGGTTTATGAAAATGAGTAAGATTATGCATTGGTTTACAGCTAATATTGGCTATCACCATGTGCATCATTTGCATAGCTTGATTCCGTTTTACCGCTTACCAGAAGCGATGAACGGCATTGAAGAGTTGCAGAATCCCAAGACTACCAGCCTTTCTCCGAAAAACGTGTTTCAATGCCTACGTCTAAAGCTTTGGTGCACGGAGTCATCGAAGATGGTCGGCCGCTTAACGCGCCGTAAACGCAAAGCCATTGCGGCTGTTACTGCTGGAAGTTAGCAGATTTGGCGTTTGTTTCTCTTTAAAAATCTTATTTGCAGCAATCCATCAAAATTTGCTGATAGATTTTCTTTCTGATTGCACCACCTAAATAGTCCTTTTCGTTACAATGAGAGGATTGTACCGGAGTTATTATTTTCAGGTTTTTGAAGATGGTGCGCCGGTTACGTGCAGCGCGGGTCGCGGCAATAGTGATCCCATACAACCAAGACTAAGTAACCTTGTTAGTTCCCACCGGTTGTATTGCAGTGAACGTGTTGTAGGACTTGAAAACTGATGTCCTGTCAGAACGGCTTGTTGTAGAGCTGTCTGACTTGGTGACCCATTCAAACTCGAGGTGAATCGTGCGAATCCAAAGTCGAATTGCTGGCAAAAGTAATGTATTTCTTGCTGGCGCTTTGTGCTTGGTAATCTTACTGGCCCAAACATCAACTGCTCAGTTGCCTGTGACGTCGTTATCGACGCTTACACCAAACGGTGCGAAGCAAGGTACGGAAATTGAAGTGACAATCGGTGGAGGTGATCAGGAGACACTAACGCAGTTAGTATTCTCACACCCTGGAATTACAGCCGTTCAAAAGACAAATCCACAGGGCGAGTTTGATACAGCACCCATACCCGTAAATAATGTCTTCACCGTAACGATCAATGCTGACGTGCCTCCCGGAATCTATGATGCACGCGTGATTGGACAGTATGGAGTTTCAAATCCCCGCAGTTTCCAGGTTGGTACTTTAGAGGAGCTACGGGACCCCGGAAATAATCACACAATAGAAACCGCGACTGAGCTTGCTGTTAATACAACTGTTACAGGAGTTGCGGATGCAGCCAAGCAGGATCATTACAAAGTTGACTTAAAGCTTGGTCAGCGAATTATTGCTGATGTTGTCGCACAGCGTATTGATTCAAAGCTAAATGCGACACTTGTCCTTTACGATGCGGAAGGCCGTGAATTGGCTAACAATACCGATTCGATCGGACGCGATGCGTTATTGGACTTCACAGCACCATCTGATGGTAGCTACTACGTTGCCCTTTATGACTTTGTCTACGCGGGTGGCGGTGAGTTGTTCTATCGCCTGAATGTACACGACCGCCCGCATATCGACTTTGTGTCGCCAGCAGTGCTGAAAGCAGGGGTTGCTAACAAAGTGACTGTTTATGGTCGTAATCTCCCGGGTGGTAAGCCGGCTGAGAATGCCGCTGTGGAAGGTGTTGGACTTCAGCAGCTCGAATTAGACATTACTGCACCGGCAATTGACCAGGTTTCTTCCATCACCAATGCGCTTCGCAGCGGATACGTTTCCGGAGCATCCTTTTCGCATAGTGGTTCCAATGCAGTTTCTTATGGTGTTACTGATTTAAACGTTATCGCTGAAACAGCTGCTGACAACAACACTGGTGCACAAGCGATGCCAATCACGGCACCAGGTATCGTGTCCGGCAATTTCTATCCGGCGGGTGATCAGGATTATTATCAATTGGAAGCCAAGTCAGGTGAGGTTTACTGGGTTGACGTGGTTAGCCATCGTCTTGGTCTTGATACCGATCCGAAAGTCATAATTGAACAAATCACACAGGACGCCGAAGGTAACGAGGTAGTAAAAGTCCTCCATACGGTTGATGATCCTGGCGATCGAAACGGGCGTATCGGTACCGATTTCGACTCCTCTACGGATGATCCTTCTGTGCGTTTTGCTGTACCAGCAGATGGTACGTATCGGATTCTCGTGCGTGACAACTTTGGTGGATCACGAAACGATGCCCGAGCTGTCTATCACCTGCAACTTCGCCCGGAGCAACAGGACTTCAGATTGCTTGTGCAGACACGTCAAACAAAGGTTGCCAATGCAAATGAAGTAAAGAATTTTGCTGCAGTTTTGAGAAAGAGTGATACCTTGCTGCTGGAGACGAGAATTGATCGCTTCGACGGCTTTGCCGGCGAAGTAACAATCACTGTTGAAGGGTTGCCGGAGGGCGTCACTTGCAAAGGCGCTCACGTGGACACCAAGCAAGCAACCGCACTGTTAATTATCGAGGCATCGGCGGAAGCAAAATCATGGGCAGGGCCGATCACGATCGTTGGTAAGGGCATGATTGGCGAAGCGGAAGTATCTCGTTCAGCTCTAACCGGTACCGTTGTTTGGCCTACAGCAAACCGCACACAGACGCCGGCATATTTCCGTGCTGCTTCACGGCAGTGGCTTGCAGTTGTCGATATCGAAGACGGTGCTGGGTTGCTACAGGTAGGCGATGGCGCCCCGCTTGAGACCTCCCGCGGTGGAAAGATTGATGTGCCACTGACGTTTACTCGCGGCGTCGGTCTAGATGACGTTGATATTAAATTTGTCGCCCAGGGATTACCAAATGAGGTCAAGCCAGCTGACGTGACAATTAAGAAGGGTGAGGGTAACGGAACGCTTGCAATTGCCATTGCAAACAACAACGCCAAAGCTGGTATCTACACGTTCTATCTGCGTGCAGACTCCAAGGTTAAGCGAGCACGTAATCCTAAGCTGATTGCGGACGCTGAGGCGAAGGCAGTACGTATCACAGAACTTAAGACGGCAACCGATGCTGAGGTTACCGCAGCGCAGGAAGCATTTGATAAGGCTGAAGGCGACGATGCAAAGAAGGCAGCTGAAGAAAAGCTGAACGCTGCAAAAGAGAAACAAAAGCGTGTCGACGCTGCTAAGGCTGCAGCTGACAAAGCCGTTGAGGACGCCAAAAAGGCGAATGCACCGAAAGACGTCAATGTTGCACTCAAGTCGACCGCTGTTCAGCTTCGTGTTGTTCAAACGGCGATTGGTGTCACCGGTGGCGATGTTGCAGTGAAAGCCGGGGAGAAGGTAATGATCCCAGTGAAGGTGGAGAGGCTTTACGGCTTCGCCGAAGCCGTTGAGCTGGAAGTCGCTGTTCCTGGTACGGCCAAAGGCGTAACCGCGGCGAAGCTATCTGTGGCCAAAGAAGCCGCTGAAGGCATGCTGGAAATCACGACCGCAGCGGATGCTGCCGTGGGAGATCATGCCGTAACACTTAATGCCAAAGCAAAATTCAATAATGTGGATATAACCGCTACTGCCACCGTCAAAGTTTCGGTTCAAGCAGCAGCAGCAGCAGAATAAGCATACACCCTTAAACGCTGAAATTACTTTCGGCTTTTATTTGAAAACCCCTGGTAGGTAGAGAAATGAAGTTTTCCCTTAAACGATTTTCGTTGTTCCTGATTAGTGCATCCATGATCGCCGCGCCATTTACAAGTGCACGTGCTGAAGACGAAGCACTGGAGATCGCGACAATTAACCGCGAAGATAAAGTTGATTTCGAGAAGGAAATCTTACCGATTTTCCGTAAGAACTGTCTTGCTTGTCACAACTCTACTGACGCTGAAAGCGATTTGATTCTGGAAACGCCCACTCAAATCATCAAAGGTGGGGCAGAAGGACCAGGTGTCGTTGCAGGGAATTCAGCAGAAAGCTTGGTATTACAGCTAGCTGCACGACAGCGTGAATCCTACATGCCTCCGGATGATAATGATGTCGGCGCAAAGCAGCTTACATCACAAGAGCTTGGTTTGATCAAATTATGGATAGACCAGGGAGCAACTGGTGAAGTAAAGGGACTTGCCGGGCCGGTGGAATGGCAACCACTTCCTGCCGGCGTAAATCCAATTTATGCCGTTGCTGTTAGTGCTGATGGTCGATTTGCAGCCGCTGGCCGTGCAAATCAAATCTTTATCTATCACGTGCCAACACAACGTGAGATTGGGCGTCTCTCCGACACGAACCTCATCGGTAACGGCGTTTATGATAAACCGGGTGTTGCATTTCTGGACTTAGTTCAAAGCTTGGCATTTAGCCCGAATGGAGATCGTCTGGCAGCCGGTGGTTATCGAACGGTCAAGGTTTGGAAACGTCAGGATAACGTCGCAGTAGCAAATGTTGAAGGCATTGCGGATCTTGTACGAAGCGTGGCTGTGAGTGCTGATACCAAGCTCGTAGCGCTAGGCTTGCAAAACGGCAGTATCCAAGTCGTGGACGCTGCCACAGGGAAACAAGTACGCACGATCACCGGTCATACGGGGCCTGTGCGTGGAGTCGTCTTTAATGCGGATGCAACCCAGTTGTTTAGTGGTTCTGAAGACATGACGGTGCGTCAATGGAATGTAGCAGACGGAGCTGAAGCAAAGAGCATTACAACTCCAGCCGTTGTAAATGGTGTTGCTCTGGTACTTGGTGGAACACAAGTGGCTTCTGCAGGTGCAGATAACATCATTCGAACATGGGCACTAGACGGAGACGGCAGTGCACCGGCAAAAGAACTTAAGGGACACGGTGGTCCGGTGAATTCTATCGTAGCCTTTGGTGCAACGAACGAATTTATCCTCTCTGGAAGCCAGGATGGTACGGTACGTCATTGGGGTGCAGCCGAGGGCAATCAGGTTCGATCACTAAATCATGGTGGTCCGGTTGCTGCAGTGACTGTCAGTGGTGATGGCGCACGATTTGCTTCAGCCAGCGAGAATAAGACCGCCAAGCTGTGGAATGGTGCCGATGGTAAAGAACTCGCCATTATGAAGGGCAACTTCCGCGAAGTAAGCCGAGTGGAAGGCCTCAAACGAGCTAGTGCACTAGCGGCAAAACGTCTGGACCTTGCTAAGAAAGATCTAGAAGCAGGCAATACACGTAAGAAGTCGGAAGACGATAACCTTACAAAGGTTAAAGAAGCCCTTACAAAAGCCGAAGAAGATCTAAAGGCCAAGACCGAAGCATTGGTAAAGCCGACGGCCGATAAGGACGCGGCAGATAAAGCTTTGGTAGAAGCCAATAAGACTAAGGAAACCGCTGAGGCTACTCAAAAGGACACCGAAGCGAAGCTTAAGACGGCTGATGAGGCTCTTAAGGCCGCACAAGAAGCATTGAAAGCCGCGGACGCTGCACTCAAGGCCGCGACGGATGCGGCCAAGCAGGCAGCGGATGCCGCTAAAAAGGCTGCTGATGCCGCGGCTGCTGATGCCGACAATGCTGATTTGAAAAAAGCAGCAGAAGATGCTCAAAAGGCATCTGATGAAGCGGAAGCTGCACGTAAAAAGGCAGAAGAAGCACAGGTTGTTGCAAAGACTGCAGCGGACAAGGCGACAACCGATCAGAAAACAGCTGCTGACGGTAAAAAGGCCGCTGATGAGGCCTTAACCAAGGCGACAAACGAAGCGAAGGCTGCTGATGATAAGGCCAAAGCAGCTGTAGCACCGTTCCAAAAAGCAACGGATGAAAAGGCGGCATCTGAACGAGCTCAAACAGCTGCTAAGCGTTCGGTCGAGCGTGCAGAGACTGCCGTTAAAAAGGCTGCAGACGCCATCGTAGGTTTGGATGCATCCGTAAAAACTGAAGAAACTGCGTCAACTGCTGCTAAGACAACGGCAGATGAAAGCGAAGCCAAGTTACCTGAAAAAGAACAGCCGTATACGAGCATCGCATTTTCAGCTGATGGTACGATGGTGGCTGTCGGCGGCAATGACCAGCTCGTATCCGTCTTTGATGGAGCGACTGGCGTGGCTGTCGACAACTTTGCAGGTCATGAATCAGCAATCACTGCTGTTGCATTTGTTGGCAATAACGTGCTGGCCGTATCGGATAACAAGAAGGGTACGCTTTGGAGTACAGCATTGGCATGGGAATTGGAACGTCAGATTGGCGATGCCGATAGCAGTGCGACATTTGTAGACCGCGTGACCGCACTGGACTTTAGCAGTGATGGTGTCTTCCTTGCGACCGCCGGTGGTGAACCATCACGAAGTGGTGAGCTAAAGGTGTTTGATGTGGAGTCGGGTGGATTGCGGCTGAACATTGACGAACCTCATAGTGATACAATTTTTGCCGTGGATTTCTCACGCGATGGCCAATACATCGCATCCTGCGGGGCTGATAGGTTCATTAAAGTATTTCAAGCTGCTGACGGCGCATTTGTACGATCCTTTGAGGGACACACTCATCACGTCCTCGGAGTATCCTGGAGTGCCGATGGACGTCAGTTGGCAAGTGCTGGTGCTGATAAGGTGGTTAAGGTATGGGACTTCCGCACCGGTGACCAACAAAGAACGATCAGTGGTTTCGGTAAGGAAGTTACATCGATTCACTTTGCCGGCGACAGTGTTAACGTCGTAGCATCCAGTGGTGATAAGAACGTCCATATCAAGCGTGCTGACAATGGTGGAAACGTACGAGCGATTGGTGGTAATGAAGACTACGTGTATAACGTAGGCGTTACAGCCGATGGAAAAGTGATCGTCGCTGGCGGTCAGGACAGTACATTCCGGATTTGGAAAGATGACGGAAACGTCATCGCGACCTTTGCCCCACCGCAACCGGAGCAAGCTGCTGATGCCGGCGGAGAAGAATAAACCTGCAACTGGGTTCAAAAGGAGAATCGTCATGAGAAGAGCTATTCTTCTTCCCGTATTTTCCATTTGTAGCCAGCCCGTTAATGGCGCTGGAAGCAATTATTCAGCCTTCACAACCGGCTGAAGGCTTAGCGCAGAATATCATTTTGGCCGAGCCTTTGGAAGGTTTCCCAACCACCAAGCCGACTCATTACGCGAGGTACAGCTTCAGGTTCGGCCGGGACTAAGAAGTAGCTGTAGACGCCAAGCATTAAGATTCACAATATTACGGTCTGTTCTTTGTAGACGGTGTTTTGTGGCTATGAGCTAACCGGATAGCAAGTGATGGCGAATAATATCAAGAGCCTGCTTTGCAGTGCGCGACACGAGGATATCAGGATGACCCGTGTAATTGACCGTTCGGTGGATTACTCCGCCTTCGTGTGCTAAAGCTACATGAACAATGGGAATTCCATGGTCATGGCTGGGTGTCACAATGCTACCTATGATAATTGCCAGATCAGATTCGGATGTTTTGCGAAGTTCTACCGCGTCAGTTGTGATACTGGTAGTTGCGTCGTCACCTTCGTAACGTTGTCCCGGTCTTATGGAAGCGGTTGTAAGTCCGTCAAATTCGTCAAGTTCAGTTAGCCATTGGGACAACTGGCCATGTGTCGCCGTTTCTTGAATTGCTATAGTTTGGTTTGTGTTTTCTAACTGCCGTGCGACTACATGCTGTAGTTCGTCATCGCCATACCCAAAAACGAGATCACCGAGTATTTCGTGGATTGTGTCAGCGGTAGGTTGCGAAATAGCATGACATTCTTCTTCGTTTGCACCGCTGGCTGTAATTCGAAGTGTAATGGTGGCCTTGCTCACGGTGATTCCTACTGTTGGAATCCTGCCACGTTTGATGATGTCGGGAAGGCGTTGTTCGAGATCGCTTTCACCAATTCCGAAACACTTGATGCGATTGTGGGTGGTAATCGTAGGTGGCCCTGGTAACGAATCGATGATGCGTGGAAGGACTGTGTCTTTCCACATCTCTTTCATCTCAGCAGGAACGCCCGGTAATGCAAAGATGCGGGATGAATGGTCATCTGCGGTGACTTCGAGATCAATCCCTGGTGCCGTTCCGTGTGGGTTCGGTATGACGAGGCTACCCTCAGGAAAAAGGGCTTGTACAACATTGCGTTCAGGCATTTCGCGGTCACGGCGACTGAACATCGCTTTGATCGTGGTAAGTGCGTCGTCATCCTGTATGAGTGAAAGCCCAATTGCCTCGGCGATGGATTGACGAGTTAGATCGTCAGCGGTCGGGCCGAGTCCACCTGTGCATATGACGACGTCAGTACGACGCACCGCGTTGTGAAATGCCGCAATATTTGAATTAATATCATCAGCGACGGTGGTATGAAAGAGAACTCGCACACCAATCGTGCCAAGTTGTTCGCTGATCCACTGGCTGTTGGTGTCTAGTCGTTGTCCACTTGTAAGTTCATCACCAATGGCGATTATTTCTGCTGTCGTCGTCATTTTGGGGTGGTTTTGTTTAGGTTCAGGCTGTCAACTGAAGGCGAATTTTGTACGGTTTATTGCGTCCGTTATAATGAATGCTATGACACTCGTCGATGATCCTAATCTGGAAAAGCCGGGGCCAGTGATCACGCTGGATATCACCGGGATGCATTGTGCTGCCTGCGTAAGCAGTGTAGAAGATGCGCTGCTATCCAGTCCGGATGTAATTCATGCAAGGGTAAGCCTGCCATCGCAACATGCAGTTGTACAGTTGCGATATGAAAATGTAAACGT
>Ga0114933_10005651_pt1 | contig 11312 bp, 5 predicted proteins | sample 4SBtaG_FD_89691 | JGI IMG/M metagenome (GOLD analysis project Ga0114933, IMG submission 89691) | Deep subsurface microbial communities from Kolumbo volcano to uncover new lineages of life (NeLLi) - 4SBTROV12_W25 metaG | ecosystem: Environmental > Aquatic > Marine > Volcanic | place: Kolumbo... | reverse complement strand
TTTCTTCCACTGGCTTGTGAGGATCGTGACAGGTTAGACACGTAATGGGCTCGAACGCACTTTCCTCTTTCCATGACTCCATGAAACAGGCGCTCTGAGCCAGACGATCGGGATGGGAGGCCATGATGAAATGAGTCGTCGAATCTGGCTGACGCGGCCAAAAGACGTTTTCATGTTCCGACAATGGCTTGCCCGGTCGCCAGTCCAGCGGTGTCTCGTCGTTCTCAAACACTGAGGCGCCCTGCATATGGCACCTTTTACAGACATCCAGTTCCAGTTCCGGCTTCAGTTTACCTGGGTTTACAATCGAAAAATCGATTTCACTCACCGTGTTGACGATGATTCCGGCTTCTTTTTCTGCGATGTGGATCGAACCCGGGCCGTGGCACTTCTCGCAGTTTATGCCTTCGGGCACGTGTTCAAATCTGTTTTCGGATCCGGGGACAAAGACCGGTTGCGCGTTGTGACAGGCCATGCATTCGTCCGTAATCACCCTTCCGAACCGATAGTTGTTGCCCGCTTTCTGGAATTTGGGTGCCAGTCCCCACTTTGCATCCTGGGCGTACCAGGTGACCGGAATCTGGTACAGGTATCCGTTCTCAGAATAGATATGGGAGTTGGTATGCTGACCCGATCCCACGATGAAGTCTATCTGCTCGGTCCGCGTGAAAACCGTGTCAGCACCTGAAAGCCGATACTCGAGAACAAACAGATCTTCTCCGACGGCGAATGGTCGGTAATACATGTCGTCGAACTCGGAAAACATTGGCTCGACATCATCCCACTGGGCATCGGACAAGGAACGTGCGGCATGTTTCCATGAGCGGCCCATCTGAGAGCGGATGTACGAATCGTACTGCGGCTCGTGACACGTCTGACAGGCCTCGATTCCGACGAACTCTGCCTCAGGCAACCATCCGGCGTAGTCGGGGCCAAATGACCTGACTCCGCCATCGTCTTTGCCCGGTTCACCGGCACAACCCGCCATGGCCAGGCCCAGACCCAGAACCAGGACCAGGACCGAAAAAAGAAAGGATACCGTGCGAGGATGCATGAGGCGGCGGACAGACAGGTTCAGGCTTTTTCTCGCGCTGACATACCCCGCGAACCGGCGTTTGTTCAGAGAATCGACACACGAAACGAATGCGGGCGGCGGGGCGCACGCCCCGCCGCCCGCAACGGATCAGTCAGATCGGTGACTGCCGGAAGTTCGCGATCCAGATCGGGTGACCCGGAATTCCCGATCCAGAATCTCTCGATCTAGAAGTTTACGATCGTTGAAATGTATCCCCAGTACGCGTTGTCAGGGTCTGCACCGACAAAGTCATCACCAGGCATGAATGCTGATACTCCTGCAACGATGGTCATCGCTGAGTTGTATTTGTAATTCAACGTGACGTCGATTTCCTGTCCGTAGACATCATCAAGTCCAGATGCGACTTCCGTTCCAGAGAACTGATGAAGGTCAACCGACAGTTTCAGATCTTCTTTCGCCATGACGCTCAAGGAAAGTCCGATGTCCTGCAGGCCTTTCGCAAACGATCCAGGACCAATGAAGTAGTCCATAAAGCCGTAAAACTTGTGATTCGTAGCAAAAAGGGTGTTGAAATTGCCTACATCACCATCAGCGCCGTCTTCGTCACCGGAAACCAGCGTGAAGAGACCTCCGATGCGGAGTTTATTGTCAGAATTGACTGTGTATCCGACTTTTGCGGACGCCAGGTATGCACCGAGTGAGCCGAGTTCACCCGTACCAGCTTCAAACACGTCACCGGTCTGATAGTAGCCTTCCAGCTCGTAATCGAAGTCAGACTTGGCTCCATACGCAGCAGCTCCAGCTGTAATACGTGATCGAAGTCGCTCGCCAGCGTCAGCGCCGCCTGTGATGATGCCACTGTCAGTATCTAATAGTCCCAGTCCTTCGACGCGACCTCCTTCATACGGATAGGTTACAGTCACTCCATAGAGGCTCTGGCCCGTAGCGACACCAGTCGCTCCAACCAGACGGGAAGCCAATACCTGGAATGACGCGTTTTCACCGGCATACTTCAAAATGGCTGCGTCAAACGTACGGCCGATATTGTGCCAGCCGACGGCCCCAACGAGTCGTTGATTGCCGATGTTGATCTCTTGCCGACCGACCTTTGCGCTGAAATCAGTATCGAAAACGTTCGAAACGGTGAAGTAAGCCTGATGGGCATCAAGAGCGGGTGCCGAACCAGCGATAGTACCACCGGCGCCGCCCCAGACTCGAGAATCCTGAAACTGAACGAACACCTTCACATCTTCGGTGGCAGCAACGCCCACGTTCAGTCGAGTTCTGAGGAATGTAAACGTCGGGTTGTCAACGTCTGCGTTGAAATCTTTGCCTGAATGTTCGGTTCTCTGACGGATCTGCCCTGTAATCGAAAGCCGATCCTGTGCCTCAGCCGCTTCAATCGAAATGAATGAAAGAACGAGCATGAAAATCATCGTCCAGATTGGTAGCACACGTTTCATATATAGCCCCCTTCGAGCCGTTCAAGATTTATTTATTTGAGCGAGATAGATATCTATTCGCTGACCGAAGGTACGCCCGAAACGGATATTGAAGATAACTTTGTCTTAAATATTGACACCCCATTCATACGGTGTTGACAGAACCTTCACAGTGAGATCTAAATCTGCGTTTTAGATGTTTTTGAAGTGTTTCCATCGCGTGACTGAACGACCGAACTACTCCTGAATCTGGGCGCTGATGTACGCACCACGCTCGGCTAGATCAGTACGCTCCGGCTGCATCTGGCGAAGCAGATCATTCGACTCATTTGCCTCCTGCCAACGCTCAGTCTGCATGAACAGAATGGTCAGGGCGTCCCGAAACTGGTAATCATCGGGAGACAGTTGCAGCGCCTGCAGCAGCAGACCTTCCGCATCGCGATATTCTTCCATCTGTTGGTGTGCCAGCGCCGCGTTGTAGGCTTTGCGAGGGTTTTCCGGATCCAATCGAAACGACTCTTTCAGAACAGCGGCAGCGGCGGGAAGACGCGGTCGCTCTTCTCCCAGAAAAAGACCCAGCATATAGAGCGCGTCAGAGCCATCCTCGCCCAACATCAGGACGGCTCCCCGCAGTGCATCCTCACCATGAGTCCTCAACTCCCTGTAGCGTGCTGGGTTGGCTGTCGAAACTGCGTTGGCCCATCTACCAGAAAAGAGACCCCATGCGACGAGCACATCAGGGTTTTCAGGCGCGACCCGCGACGCGATCTCAAATTCACCCTGGGCCTCAAACCACTCCCCCAACACCTCGTGCATGTGAGCCAGATTGATGTGAGATTCGGGGCGCTCGGCCGTTGCCATTTGAGCAGCTTGATAATCGCGCATCGCGCTCCGGGCAGGCTCTTCGTCGAATTCATCGAAACCGAAGGACAAGGCGGTTGAAACTGCTTCTGTCCTCACCCATCGAATCTCATCGGCAAATACATTCTCCAGATTGGGAAGCGGCGCAACACCTGCCCAACCGGCGAAAGCACGAAGAGAGCCGACTCGCTCGAATGGGTTTCCAGAAGAAAGCCCGACCATGGCAATGCGGATGGCATCCGCATCGGGGCGGGTCGCGAGGCGGGCAATCAAACTCCCCTTCATGATGCGACTCGTGGTCGAATCGATCAGTACGGCAAATAATCGCTGCATCCCCTCTTCTGAGGACGTTGCCAGTGTCGAAGCCGCTCGTGCTGCGTTGGGACCTGGTGTCCTACCGATCGCTTCGGCCGCCCATTCCGCATCTTCGTTCACATGGCAATTCTGGCACACATCCGGCGAATTGGTTTCATGCGAAGCCAACGGATCGGGAATCCCGAATCGATGATCCTGGCGTGCATCGACGCCCATATAAACGCGTGACGGCATATGACAATCTTCGCACGAAGCGTCAATTCCAGATTCGCTCTCGTGAACTGCGTGAATGGCTACATCTTCGATGGATCCGGCATGGCAGGACTGACACAAGGCATCCCCCGGAAGACGGCGTTCGCCCGTATGCGGATCGTGACAATCCGAGCACGTGACTCCCTGCTGAGCCATTCGACTCTGCAAAAAGGATCCGTAGACGTAGACTTCATCCTGAATCTGTCCGTCGGCGAAATAAAGACCATCACCGATGAGGGCTGGAGCATACTGGTCCAGAAACTCGGCATCGTGAACTGCGGGCTCCACGAGCGGCGTACGGCGCGAATGGCAAGCTGCGCACATATTCAGCTCCGCATTCTGAATCGAGAGGTCCTCCCTTCCCCCAATATCTGTCTTGTCTTCTGAAGCCCCAGTCATACCGTAGGACGCGGTCGGACTTTCAATGTGATTACTCGCGGGACCATGACACGCTTCGCAGGCCACCGTCATTTCCTCCCAGGTCGTCGAGTACGAGTCTGAGTCCAGATCATATCCTCGCTTCAAGCCGGTCGAATGGCAGGAGGCGCACATGTAATTCCAATTCAGGTTGTCACTTTGCCAGTGCAGCACATCTCCAGGCGGTGTGGGATCGTCGGGATACAAAGAGAACCAGTTCTTTCCGCCGGTATCCCAGGCCACCGTCAGGGCCTGCATCCTGCCCCGTTCACCCGAAAGAAGAACCTGTTGAAGGGGGTCATGACCAAAAGCATACTGCACGGGCAGTGTATCCCCTCTTGCAATAACGGATATCTGGTCTCCGGGCACCGTCGGATTCCCATCCCGAATGAATCGATACTCATCTGAAAAATGAGTGAACGCCTGGTTATCAAAGTCAGCCAACACACTGGCGGAATCCGGTAACTGCATGGCTCGCTTGTGATCCGAGCTCATCCATGCTTCATTCTGGTCGGTATGACATCCCGCACATGATGCAGAACCAACATACTCTGGCGCAGGGCTTCCACATCCCACGAGAAGGCTGAAAGCCACGAATGCAGCGCCAGTTGATGCGGTCAGTCTTAGCGTTTTCAATTCTGGAATGAACCGTTCTTTTTCTTGAACATGATCGCGTGGAAATAGCTGACGGAGCCCGGAAACGCGTATATGAAACCAGGAAATCCGATTCTAAATATCCACTTCCTTTTTCTTGACCATGAACAGGCCCTCTCCGATAGACGTCACCACGATGGTCCCGCTTTTGAACCACGGATAATTGCTCCATGAGCCGCCCCCGACGCGATCGTCCGAGACCGTATCGAAATATGCGACTTCAACCGGGTTTTCAGGATCGGCTACGTCCAGAATGCGCAGTCCGGACACGTAGTTGGACTGATACATCAAATTGTCCTTGATATAGAGATTGTGATCTGTGCTTGTTTCCTGAGCGATATGCTCCTTCACCAGGATGGGATCATCCAGATCTTGAACATCAAAAATGAGCGTCCGTGTACCTTCGACGAGTCCTTGCGGCTCGTCCGCTTCATCGTTGATGTAGAAGTAGCGATGATCTTCCGTAAGCCAACCCTGGTGCGTGTAGGCGATGCTCGGATACGTTGCGCGAGAAATCACGGCAGGATTCTGTTTGTCGGTCACGTCGGCGATTGAAAGCGCCACCTCGTTTGATCCCAGGCAGATTTCTTTACCAACATGGTCAGAATCGGGACCGCGGTATACGACACATTGTGCATCATGCGTATTTCCAGTACCATTGCGGCCCGTTCCGGCATGCGAAAAACAGCCGGCAAACGTCGGGTTCTTCGGGTTGCTGATATCAATCATGTGTAGCCCCCCACCGCACGTGGTGCCGCCCATTTTCGAGGCGACCGAATAGGCGAACCCGGTTTCCTCGTTGATGACGATGTTGTGCGCGCTCGCAATCTCGGTGTACATCACGTCTGCATCGAATTCGACGGGGGCATCTTCCACGTTCAGCAGTCTCGTGAGATCAAAAACCTGCATCCCGTGTGGTCCGGAGCGATCCGAAACGATGAATGCGTGGTCTTTGTACACTTTGATATCGCGCCATGATGACGCCGTCGCGCCTTCAGTCATGGCCAGATTTCCCAGATATATCGGGTTGTAGGGATCTGTGACCTCTACAAATGCCGAACCATCGGTACGGCCGACCAGTGCAAAATCTCGTCCGCTGGCTTCATCGGTCCATCCCCATATATCGTTCATGCGCGTTCCGCGTACGCCACCGATATCCCGAATGGAAAGAAAAGACTGGACATCCATGCCGTCACATCCAAAACCTGCAGCTTCGCCTTCTTCACATTCTATCATCGAACCGGTGAACGACTCCATGGCGCCACGATCGTGATACACGATTCCAGCCTGAGCAAATCCGTCTTCTGCCTTGTCGAACATGAACGTTCCGCCTTCGCCTCCATCATATCCGACGGCCCCAACGGCTACAAAATCTGCTCCGGATGCGAGCGATCCCCCGATTGAGCTTCGGAATTTCAGACCTTCGACTTCCACGACGCCGTCCTCGCTGAAAGAACGCATCATGTTGCTCGGACTGTACACGTACAGGGCTCCCATCCGCCCGTTAGCGCTCGGAGCACCAATCCAGACTTTGTGGTTGGCATCATGGGTCTGACTGACACCAAAAAACTCGTTTCCCGTTGCCGAAGACGGGGCAAGACGAAGTGTGTAGTTGAAAGCACCGCTTTCCTCGTCCAGATGAAACACGGCTACCGCACCGGTACGAGAATCATGGCCAGGAGCGCCCACCATCGCATGACCGTGGTGTAGATAAATCGATGAACCAAACAACTGATTGGGACTCACAACGGGCATCGTGATTTGCTGTGACTCTTCCCATGAACCGTCGTCGCCTTTTTTGAAGACCATCACCGTCCCGGCTCCATCGTTGTGCGTCGGCGCAGCAACCATGGCAATGCCCTCGTCTATCGCCACCTGAACCCCTTGCATGGAAGCTCCGACTTCGCTGTTGCCCAGATGTCCCGTCATGGGCCATGATCCTTCTTCGGTACGAGTGAAAACGTGTGCTCCACCGGGAGAATCCGTCGTGCCACCACCGGCAGCCGCAACCACAATTTGATCTCCTCTGATCCCCACGGCAGAACCAAATCCTTCGCCGGGGCCATCAAGCCGTGCAGTTTGCGCCCAGGATCCATCCTCCTGACGGTTGTAGACAAAGGCCGCTCCAAATACGGGTGCCCCAACGACGAGCACGTCCCCGTCCGCGGCGATGGCACGACCATAGCCATCTTCGTCACCATCAGAATTTGGCAGGCTCAGCGATCCCGTTTCCATCCAGGACCCATCTTCGCCTTTCGAAAACATATATACCGATCCGGCTGTCAGTACGTTGTTGCCTTCACCGGCGAAGTACGTATCGCCTGATGCAGCGGCTGCTGCACCAAAGCCCTGGGCTTGTACGGATGCAGCAAAAAAGAACAGTGCTGCGATTACAGATATCCTACGCATGATAGTATCAGAATGGATTGAACAATCTTGAGAAATAAGTCGGGTTGACGGGCCTCATTCGACCCAGGCTCGTGGCTCCGAGGGATTAAGTCCGAGGGATTAAGAATGTAATCGATCAAGGCCGATTCAAAAAGGGGGCGGCGGATGGAAACCATCCGCCGCCCCGACAAAATACTACCCTCGGGAAGAGGTTACGGGAAGAGGTTAGATGTCAATTTCCCGTTTCTTGAGCATGAACAGACCCTCGCGACTTGACGTCACGACGATCGTACCACTCTTGAAGTAGGGGTAGTTGCTCCACGATCCGCCACCGGTGCGGTCATTGCTGACCGTATCAAAAAACGCCACTTCCGTGGGTGCTTCCGGATTTGAAACGTCCAGAATGCGCAGGCCAGCGACATAATTCGACTGATACATCAAGTTGCCCTTGATGTAGAGATTGTGGTCCGTGCTCGTTTCTGTGGAAATGTGCTCTCCCACCAGAATCGGATCGTCGAGATCCTGCAGATCGAAAATCAGCGTGCGTGTGCCTTCAACCAATCCCTGAGGCTCATCGCCTTCGTCATTGATGTAGAAGTAGCGCTGGTCCTCGGTGAGCCATCCCTGGTGGGTGTAGGCGATCGCGGGATAGGTAGCCCGGGAAATCGCGGATGGATTCTGTTTATCGGTCACATCGGCAATTGAGAGCGCGGTTTCATTCGAACCGAGGCAGATTTCTTTGCCACTATGCTCAGTGTCCGGGCCCCGATAGACAACGCACTGGGCGTCATGAGTATTTCCGGTGCCGTTGCGACCCGTTCCCTCGTGCGAGAAGCAACCAGCGAATTCAGGATTTTTCGGATTCCGGATATCAATCATATGCAGACCACCACCACAGGTGATGCCGCCCATGCGTGATGCAACCGAGTAGGCAAAGCCTGTTTCTTCGTTGATTACGATGTTGTGGGCGCTCGCGATCTGGTCGTACATCACGTCCGGCTCGAACTCGACAGGTGCATCAGGCACATCCAGAAGTCGCTCCAGATCGAATACCTGCATACCATGCTGACCAGCTCCGTCGGCGACGATGTAGGCGTGATCACGATACACCTTGATATCGCGCCAGACTGAATTCGTCGCACCTGGCGTTTTGGCCATATTGCCCAGATACACGGGATTATAGGGATCGGTGACTTCGACGAATGCCGCACCATCGGTGCGACCAACGAGCGCGAAATCGCGGCCCGAAGATTCGTGCGTCCATCCCCAGATATCGTTCATCCGCGTTCCGCGAACACCACCAATATCGCGAAGAGACAGGAATGACTGAACGTCCACGTTGTCACATCGGAATCCGGCGGCATCTCCTTCTTCGCATTCGACCATTTCTCCGACGAAGGAGTCCATCGCACCCTTGTCGTAAAAGACGATGTTAGACTGGCTGATTCCCTCTTCGGAGTGATTGTACACGAATACACCCCCTTCGCCATTATCGTATCCCGACGCGCCCACTCCCACAAAATCCGGGCCTGCAGCCAAAGAGCCGCCGAATCCGGTTCGAATCTGGAGACCCTCGACTTCAACAACTCCCGCAGCAGCAAAATTACGCATCATGTTGGAGGGGTCGAACTTGTAGACCATTCCGTTTCGACCATCCGCTCCGGGAGCGCCAATCCAGACATTGTGGTCCGGATCGTGGACCTGGGAGGAACCGAACATCTCATTTCCGCTGGCAGTTGCCGGCGAGAGTCTGAGAGTGAAATCAAAGGTGTTCGTGTCTTCGTTCAGGTGGTAGACTCCAACGCCTCCGATACGGGATTCGTATCCGGGCGCTCCGATCATGGCATGGCCGTGATGCAGATAGACTGAAGTGCCGAAGAGGTGATTGGGCGCGACAACGGGCATCGAAAGCGTCTGGACAACTTCCCAGCGTTCGTTCGGGCCGGCCTGTTTGAATACAAGAGCACGACCGGAACGATCATCTGCCATGGGCAGCCCCATCAACAGCATATCTCCATCGAGCGACAGGCTTACGCCCTGCATGGTTTCGGCGATCGATTCGTCTCCGATATGACCTGTCATGCTCCACTCACCACTCGCGTCCCGCTCCCAGGCATGTGCCATTCCACGAGGATCTTCCTCTCCTCCAACGGCGCTAACGACAATCGTCTCTCCGCTGATTGCAACCGCGCTGCCCAGACCAACACCGAAACCAGTCAGTCGACCCGACTGTGACCAGGACCCATCCTCACCACGTTCAAAGACATACGCCGCATTTTCAACCGGAGCACCTACCACCAGTAGATCTCCGTCAGCTGCCAATGCGCGTCCGAAACCGTCCTCTTCGGTTACTCCCGATGGAGATGTCAGCATCCCGGCATCCGCCCAGGAGCCATCATCCGCCTTCGAGTACATGAAAACCATTCCGGGAGTGACCCGATTACCGGATTCTCCAACAAAGAGAACACCATCTGTTGCGGCTGTCGCCGCTCCAAAACCCTGAGCCATCGCTGAACCGGCCACAAAAAGCAGGGCGGCGAGCATTGTAAACTTTCGCATGGGAAAAGTGGGATAGATTTGACTGCGCGTATGTGGCGAACCGTACTCGTTTCATTCGAACGAGCAGGCTTTCGCGCGAGCCAACAATGTATCGAACCACAGGCAAATCAGAAAGCGATATGCGCTTCGAATTGCCCCTTTTCCACACGATTTAGGGCGTTTTATTCCGTACGGAGCGAGTCTGCAGGATTGGCGATGGCTGCGCGGAACGACTGCCATCCGACTGTGGCATACGTGATGGCGATCATTCCCACGGCCGCCAGGGCGAATATCCCGAAGCCCAGTTCGACCCGGTATTCGAAATCTGACAGCCAGTCCGACATCACAATCCAGGCTACTGGCGAGGCAATCACAAACGCGACACCTACGAGCAGGGCAAACTCACGCGTCAGCAGCAACATGACCGACGGAACGCTGGCTCCCAGCACCTTGCGCACACCGATTTCCTTCGTGCGACGCGCAGTAGTAAATGAAGCCAGTCCGTAAAGGCCCAAACAGGCGATCACGATGGCAAAAATGGCAAACCAGTTGGCAAGCGTACCAATCACTGCCTCGCTTCGATACATCACGTCGTAGTCATCGTCGAGAAACTTACCCGCGTATGGATACCCCGGACTGAACTCCCGATACGTACTCTCGAACAACTCCAGAGCTGCCCTTGTCTGGCCGGGAGCGATGCGAATAAATACGCTTCCTCCGTCGGCTTCATCGAGGCGTAGCACCATCGGTTCAATCTCGTCGTACATGCTTTGCATGTGAAAGTCCTTTACGACTGCGACGACAACACCCTCCCGTCCCCACATATCCCAGCGCTGTCCGATGGGATCGTCGGTGGGCATTTGCTCGGCGGCACGCTGATTGATGATAACATTGGCCGTATCGAGTGCGACATCAGGATTCCAGTCCCGTCCCATCACGATTTCCATGCCCATCGTTTCAACGAAATCGAGCCCCACTCCGCTCACGTAGTAAAGCGTATTGTCTTCGGGGTCTTTTCCATCGAATTCAGGATCTGTCGTCGACGTGTTGATCTCGAATGGATTTTCCCAACCTGTGGTAACACTGAGAATGGTTGGGCTCTGCAAAAGTTGGGACTTGAACGCATCGTATTGCTCCCGGGCCCCTCCCTCGAGCTCGGTAAGGAATACATTTTCACGGTCAAGCCCCAGATTCTTGTTCTGGATATAATCCAGCTGATTGTACACCGTGATCGTTCCTACGATCAGGAGTACTGAAATTGAAAATTGGAAGACGACGAGAACGCGCCTGAGTGCTCCTCCACTTCCTGCAGCCGTGACCTGGCTACGCAGCACTTTGATGACCCCCATACCGGAGAGGTAGGCGGCCGGGTAAGCGCCCGCGACGAAGCCGGTAAACAACGTCAGGGA
>Ga0114933_10005648_pt1 | contig 11315 bp, 12 predicted proteins | sample 4SBtaG_FD_89691 | JGI IMG/M metagenome (GOLD analysis project Ga0114933, IMG submission 89691) | Deep subsurface microbial communities from Kolumbo volcano to uncover new lineages of life (NeLLi) - 4SBTROV12_W25 metaG | ecosystem: Environmental > Aquatic > Marine > Volcanic | place: Kolumbo... | reverse complement strand
CGCTCTTCGATGTCGACCTCGCTGAGCGCCGGCATGTAGCTCGGATAACGCTCGGGCTCGGTGAGCAGCTCCGCGACGGTCTCGACCGGCGCGTTCACCCGCACCGCGAAATGAATCGCCGGCAGCAGCGGCGGCGCGTCGAACTCGACCAGGCCGGCCACGCCCTGATCGATGATGGGCGCGAGGCGAGTGAGGTCGCGAGCCGTCAGGGGCCGCAGGGGCGCCTCGAGCGCGTCATGGGAAGGTCGCGTCTGGGCGCTGACCGGAAGGGCACAGCTCAGCACCAGCGCGACCAGCACTTCTCTGGTTCGGGTCACGCCCTTGTGACGCACGCCTCGCCCGAATTAGTCAATCGCGGGTGGCGCTTCGCTGATCCGCCGCTGGGTGCTATGGACGTGCCATGAAGATCTTCATCGACACCGCTGACGTCGACCTGATCCGCGATGCGGCCGCCATGGGCGTCATCGACGGCGTCACCACGAACCCCTCCCTCGTCGCCAAGATCGGCCGCAATTACCGTGAGGTGATCGAGGAGATCTGCGAGATCGTGGACGGCCCGATCAGCGCTGAGGTGCTCGCCACGGACACGGACGGCATCCTCAAAGAGGGGCGCGACATCGCCAAGTGGCACCCCAACGTCGTCGTCAAAGTCCCCCTGATCGCCGACGGCCTCAAGGCCGTGAAGACGTTCACCGACGAGGGCATCAAGACGAACGTCACGCTCTGCTTCAGCCCGTCCCAGGGCATGCTCGCGGCCAAGGCCGGCGCGACCTACATCAGCCCCTTCATCGGCCGGATCGACGACATCAGCGGCGACGGCATGGAGATCATCGCCCAGCTGCGCACCATCTACGACAACTACAACTTCGGGACCGAGATCCTGGCCGCGTCCATCCGGCACCCGAAGCATGTGGTCGAGGCGGCGATGATCGGCGCTGACGTCGCGACGATGCCGCACAAGGTCATCATGCAGCTCGTGAAGCACCCGCTGACCGACATCGGGCTGGCGAAGTTCCTGGCCGACGCCGCGAACATCCCGAAGTAATGAGCCGAACTTCCGTCACCCCCCGGGTCAGCGTCGCCTCGCTGGTCACGCGTCCGTGCGTGGCGACACCGAACGCAGGGCTGCTGAGCGCACTCCTACTGAGCGCAGGGCTACTGAGCGCGGCCCCCGCGGCGGCGCAGGACGAGGTGGCCGGATCCGTGCGCGCGCACGTGCTCGCCTCGCCCGAAGAGGACTTCGGCGGCGGGGTGAGCGCAGACCTCTGGTTTCCGATCGACTGGTTTCGCATCGGCGGCTTCATCGGCGTCGGAGCCATCTTCTCCGAGGAGGACGTGCGCAACCGAGTCTTCATGCCGGTGGGACTCTCGACCGGCTTCGAGGTGCTCGGAGACGTCGTGGGAGTGTCCGTGCGCGCTCGCGGCGGCTTCTGGGGCGGAGCCACGCAGGAGAACAAGTTGACCGCGGGCGGCTTCCTCGGCCTGGGCGCCTACCTGCTCGTCGTGCTCGGTCATGGAGCGGCACTCGACGTCGGCTTCGACGTGTGGGGCATTGTCGGTGACGGTGACACGGCGGTCTTCGCTCCCTCCCTTGGCCTGAGCTGGAGTCCGGCGGATGAGTGAGCTCGGCCCGCTGCCCAAGATCGAGCTCGAGGTCGTCGAGGATCGATCCGCGACGGCGCGGTGCGACGTCGGCTTTCTGCGTCTGCGTCGACTCTCGCTGCGCAACCGCTACGAGGACGGCGCGCTGAGCGCGACCTATGCCTACGACATGGTCGAACGCACGGCGCTCGATGCCGTCGCGATCGTGTTGGTTCAGCGCGTGGAAGGCGAACCGAGGATCTGCCTGCGGAGCGCGCTGCGTCCCCCACTCGGTTTTCGCGAAGGAAGCGAGCAAGCGGTGCAGTGGGAGGTCCCGGCCGGGCTCATCGAGCCCTCTGAGCCAGGCCCCGCCGGAGTTCTGGCGTGCGCCGTGCGGGAAGCGCTCGAGGAGGTCGGCGCAAAGCTCTCGGTGGAGGCGTTTGCGCTGCTCGGGGGTGCCGTCACCCTGAGCCCGGGGGTGCTGGCGGAGCGACTGAGCTTCGCCGTCGCGGACGTGGATCCGGAGACCTTCGTGCCTCCGACCGAGGACGGCACGCCGGTCGAGGAGCGAGCGGAGGTTCGCTTCGTTCCGCTGAGCGACGCGCTCGCGGCGTGCCAGTCCGGCGTCATCTCCGACATCAAGACCGAGCTCGCGATACGCCGGCTCATCGAGCGGGAAGCCGAAACGTGAAGGGCAACGGTCGTCGCGTCCTCTTCATCTACAAGAAGTCGGCGTATCAACTCCACGTGCGTGAGCGCAAGAACGCGCTCATCCAAGAGCTGATCGATCGCGACGACCCAACGGTGAGAAACATCTTGTCGGCCGACGCGGCGCATCTCGAGACGCTCGAAGAGGCGAAGCTCGCCGTCAAGTCGCTCGGGGTCAAAGGCGTCTTCCGGTATCGAAGCGACGAAGGCCTCGTCGAGGGTTTCGACCTCATCGTCACGATCGGCGGCGACGGGACGCTCCTCTGGGCCTCGCACCGCATGCCGCCCGGCCGCCCGGTGCTGGCGATCAACAGCGCGCCCGTGCACAGCGTCGGGCACTTCTGCGGCGGGCGCAAAGGCCGCGTGCGTCAAGCGCTCGCGGGGGCGCTCGACGGCCGCCTCAAGGCGACGAAGCTATCGCGTATGCAGGTCGAGCTGGACGGCAAGGTCGTGCACAAGAGAGTGCTCAACGACGCGTTGTTCTGCCATCGCTCACCCGCCGCGACGACGCGCTACATCCTTCACCATCAGGGCATCGAGGAGCCGCAGAAGTCGAGCGGCCTTTGGATCGGCCCGGCCGCGGGCTCGACGGCCGCGCAGCGCTCGGCGGGCGGGCGAATCCTCGCGCCCGGGTCCCGGAAGATTCAGTTCGTCGTCCGAGAGCCCTACCACCCGCCCGAGGGAAGCTACCGTTTTCAGCGAGGGTTGGTCTCCAACGGTGACGAGCTCGTGATCGACTCACAGGTCCGCGAGGGACGGCTCTACCTCGACGGACCGCGCGTGATGTTCGAGGTCGGTCTCGGCGCTCAGCTGCGCTTCTCTCGCAGCGACGAGCCGTTGACCGTGCTCGCGTTCCCGCGCGCGCAGCGCTGAGGCGCCCGCGCTCCCGTCGAGCCCTTCACTCGCAGCCGATGAGGGCGTGTGCTTCGTCTTCATCGCTCGTCACGCGGTAGCGGAGTAGCGTGTCCACGGGGGCGACCAGCAGCACGTGAGACGACGGGCAGTCGGCCTTCCGGAGCGGGATGGTGGCGCGCCCCGAGACCGACTGATGCGACGCGCTTCTCTGGACCGTGGCGGTCCCCCCGGCGAGGAAGCTGGAGGCGAGCTGCGCGGCGTCGGCCTGGCAGAGCACGGTCACCTCGACGGGTCCGCCAGACTCGACGTCGAGCTCGAGAGACGCGTCCTCTTCGCTCGTATCCCAGGGGCCGCTGAGGTCGAGGCCGCCCGCATGAAGCCTGACACGCGCATTGTCGACCCAGCGGGCGCCGTCGTCGAAGGGAGCGGCCTCGAGCGGCGCTTCGTCTGCGAGCGGGCCGAGCACGACGTCGGGCTGGCCGGTGCAGAGGTCCAGCGAGATCGTGGCGCCGCCGGCAAGCTGGCGCCGAACCGTCAGCGCCGCTTGCTCCTCGAGGAGCGGGCGCGCCTGATCACGCGGAGAGAGCCCGAAGATGCTTCCGAGTCCTCCGATCACGCTCGACCACCCTCCGTCCGGCTCCACGGGGATCGTGCCGATCGGCGTCACGCGTGCGCGCGGCGGGTCGGTCGGCGTGAGGGCGATGCGGGCCAGGCGCGCGTCCACGTCCGCCCGAAGGTCGATTTCGGCGGTCACGTCAAAGCTGGCCTCCAGCCGAACGGTCCCGCGCACGGTGAAGCTACTGCCGAGCGGGCCCGGCGCGCTGCGCTCGACCCACTGCCAGCCCCGGCCGGCGAGGTGCAGCGAGAGCGACTCGTCCTCGCGCTCGACCGTGCACTCTTGGACCCAGAGTCGGCCCTCGGTGACGCGTCGCTGTGCACCCGGTCGGTCTTCCGGGAGCGGGAGGAAGCGACCCTGGACCGCCTCGCACGCGCGGTGGCGAGCCATCTCGGCGACGAGCGCGCGCATCGCCCCGTCCTCCACAGCGGTGCGGTGTGGCGCCTCGACCGGCTCGATCGTCGGCGCGGGGGCGTCGCCGCATCCGGCGAGCAGGAGAAGGCCAGCCAGGAGGCGGGTGCGGGCCCCCATCAACGGGCGCTCGATCGTCGTCGGGCAAACACGAACCCGAGTAAAGCGCCGATCAGGGCGGCCGTCACCCAATCTCCGACGCGCACGTAGAGCGTCTCTCCCGAGAGGAGCCGCGCCTCGGCGACAAACGTGGCGGGCACGAACGCCCCGGTGCGAGCCAGATCCTCGCCGGTCGAGGCGGTGTGTCCGCTGACGCCGGTGTTCACCGAGCGCACGAGATCGCGTCGGGTTTCGATCGCGCGAAGGCGCGCGTTCATGTGATGCAGGAGGGGCGCGCTCGTGTCGCCGAACCAAGCGTTGTTGGTGACGTTGACCCAGAGATCGGGCTGGTAGTGAGCCTGCGTGCGCACGTGTTCGTAGAGCAGGTCCTCGTAGCAGTTGAGGATGCCCGCACGCGCCCCGGCGATCTCCAGCATCTGCGGACCCGAGCCCGGCGTGATGCCGCGGGGGAACGACTGGAGCCACGGGATGAGATCCCAGAACGGCGTGTATTCACCAAATGCCAAGGGATTGACCTTGTCGGTGATGCCGGTGATGTCGCCTTCCCGCGTCACCGCGATCGCCGAGTTGAAGCGCTGCTCGTCGGCCATCGCGAAGCGCGTGACGACGCGGCCTCCCTCGTCCAGGACGAGGTAGTCGTGGGACGGTCCGCTGGTGCTCAGCACGCCTACGATGAGGGGGCCGGACACGCCGTTTCCGAGGAGCGCGAGGGGCCCTCGTCGGTCCCGCGTAGCGTCTCGCAGGATGGGAAAGCGGTAGGCGGTCTCGGGCCAGACCACGAGCTCGGCGCCTTGCGCCTCGAGCGCCTCGGTCTGCTCTCGGAGCAAGCGCAGTTGCGAGAGGTAGAGGCGCACGTCGTGTTTGTCAGCGATGCTGACGTTCGGCTGGGTCACCCCGATTCGCAGCATCGGCGCGGCCGCGCGAGCGGCTCGAACGCTGGGCAGACGGGCGACGCCGTAGAGCGGCGGCAGGAGAAACGCCAGGGCAGCCAGGACGGCGGGCGCGCGCTTTCGCTCGCGAACGGCGACCACCAGGCCGGCGCCGACCGTCGCGACGAGCCAGTCGAGGAGCGGGAGGCCTCCGAGCTCGGCGACCTGCGCAAATGCGAGAAAGGGGAGCTGAGAGAGGCCGTAGCGCCACGGGAAAATCGCTGGAGACAGGGACGCCGCGATCGTCAGCGCGGCGGGCAGTGCCAGCCAGGCTTTACCGCCCGCGCGGATGAGCGCGACCGCGAGCCACGTGCCGATGAGGTACGGCAGCGACTGCGCGATCCAGAGGAGCGAGCCGACCCCGAGCGAGAGCGCGGTCGGGAACCCGGCGAAGCGCGTCAGCAGGCCGACGATCCAGTACATGCTGATGGCGTTCGTCGTGAACCCGGTGAGCAACCCGAGCAGCAGCCCGAAGCGCAGGGAGACCGGCTGGCCTCGCGACGGGACGATCGCCAAGAGCAGCGCGCCCGGGGCGAGCAGCGAGAGGAAAGAGAACTCCAGCGGCGCCCCGCCGACGGCGATCAGGGCCCCGGCGAGCACGGCGCAGAAACATGAGCGGGCGCGCATGGCGGGTCGGCTCAGGCCTTGAGTTGCAATGCCCCGGGCTTGATCTCGAACGTCGCCGGGAGCGCGCCAGGGGCCTCGCCGTCGATGTCGAGGAGCACCTGCTCCCCGGCGACGAGCGGCTCCGCTCGAACCCGAGTGCCGCGTGTGTGCCACACGCCGCGTCGGTGCAGGTGGGTGCCGCGATAGACCGCGGGGGTGTTCTTGAGTGAACCGATCGGGTCGGTCTCGAGGGCCACGATGTCGAAGAGACCGTCGTCGATCGTGGCCCGAGGCGCGATGTGCATACCGCCGCCGTGGTAGCGGCCGTTGGCCACGGCCAGGTTCAAGATCGAGAGCTCACGGGGCGGCAGGTCGTCCACCGTCACGCGCACCCGCTGGTTGCGGTAGCTCACCATCGCCCGGAGCGTGCCCAGGAGGAACGCGGGCGTGCCGCCCATCCACTTCGGCCCCTCGTTCACCTTGCGGTCGACGATGCCCCCGATGCCGAAGCTGGCGATGTTGATGAAGACGCGATGGGCGGGCGCGCCGTCGTCGTCGACGAACTCGAGCCAACCGACATCGATGGGCCGGGGCTCGGCGGCCAGGAGGCGCGGCACCATGAGGTCGACGACCTTGGGGATGCCGAGCGTTCGCCGAAAGTCGCCGCCTGTGCCGCAGGGCAGCGGGCCGAGCCACGCGCCGCCGTGGATGGGCTCGCCGGAGTCGTCGAAGAACCCGTTGACCGCCTCGTTCAGCGTTCCGTCTCCGCCGACGACAGCGATGCCGCTGTGTTTGCCAGCGAGCAGGGTTTCGCGGGTGATCCGGGTGGCGTCGCGCGGCCCCCGCGTCAGCTGGAGTTCGTAGTTGGCGCCCTCCGCGTCCAAGGCTCGGCGCAGCGCTGGCAGGAGCCGCTCCGCTTCGCCGGCTCCGGCGCGTGGATTCACGACCAGCAGGAAGGGCCCGTCCATGGCCCGGAACCTAGATGTCCTGCGCGGCAATGACAACAACCCCCTTGGTGCGATCTCTTCCCGCGGACGCGGGCGATTGCGGCTAACCTTGCGCCCGCGTGTCGGAATCCGGTTCCAAATCTCTGTGGCGGGCCCGTGAGCTCATCGGCTCTGTCCTGGTGCTCGGCTGGGCTGGTTTTCATCTGTGGGAGCAGTGGTCGGCGTTTGGCGGCCGCGAGCCCTTCGTCGCGCGCATGACGAGCACCTCGCACGGTGGCGCGATGCTCTGGGTCGAGGTCCTCTTTGCGGTGCTGCCGGCCTTGGCCTGGATCGGCATCGAGGTGCGGCTGCTGATGAGCGGCCCCGAGCCGTCGGAGCTGCGCGACGCGATGGCCGAGACGCCGGAGATGTCCAAGCGGCTCGGCGGGATCGTGCGCGTCGGCAGCTGGGTCTTCTTCCTCTTCCTCCTGGTGCACATGGCATGGCTCTTCCTGCCCAAGCTCACCGAGGGTTCGGAGCCGCTGCGCGCCTGGCTTCGGCTTCAGGACGGTCTGGGCACTTGGCCCATGGCGATCGTGCACGCGCTGGGTCTGACCGGGTTCGCGGTGCACGTGTGCGGCGCCGTGCCTCGACTGGCGATCGTGATGGGCTGGGTGCCGACGCCGGAGAGCCGGCGGGCCGCGCGACTCAGCGGCCTGATCATGGCGGTGGGGTTCGGGGTGCTCTACGCGCAGCTGGCGGGTTGGTACGCCGCAGGGGCTGGGACCATCTGGCCGATGTGAGGTAGTCTCGCGCGCCTGTGGGACGCGTCTGGGCGATTGCGATCAATACCTTCCGCGAGGCCGTGCGGGACAAGGTGCTCTACGGCGTTCTGGGCTTCGCGATCGGGATACTCCTCTTTACGCTCGCGCTCGCCGAGCTCTCGCTCAACCAGCAGCAGCGCGTCGTGCTCGATGTGGGGCTCGCGTCGATCTCCTTCTTCGGTGTCGTCATCGCGATCTTCCTGGGCAGCTCACTGCTCTACAAGGAGATCGACCGGAAGACGCTCTACATCATCCTGCCCAAGCCCATTCGGCGCTGGGAGTTTCTCCTCGGCAAGTACGTCGGCATCGTGCTCACCGCGGCCGTCTTCATCGCGATCATGGGGGCCATTCAGCTCTGGGTCACCGCCGTTCAAGCCGACGCGGCCCCGTCGCTCCTGATCGGCGTGCCGCTCGCGGTGCTCGCGCTCTTGGGGTTTGCGCTCTGGCGCGCCAAAGACCGCACGGCGGTGCTGCTGCCGTGGTCGCTGGTGTTCTTGGCGGCCTGCGCCTCGCTTCTCCCGGCGAGCGAGATCGCGCTCGGGCCGATCCTCTCGGCGCTGCTCCTCTCGTTTGGTGAGGTGATGGTGTTGAGCGCGGTCGCGCTGCTCTTCTCGAGCTTCTCTACCCCATTCCTGACGGGCGCCTTCTCGCTCGGCGTGTGGGCCGTGGGTCGGAGCGCGGACGAGATGGCGGCCATGAACGACGAGGTCGTCGGCGACACGATCGGCCCGATGCTTCGGGGCCTCTCTCGGGTGGTCCCCAACTTCAACCTCTTCGTGCCCGGACGGCACGCGCTCTCCGAAAGCTCGATGCTGCCCAACGGGCTGCTCGAGTACCTCGGCACCACCATGGGCTACGGGCTCGCGTACGCCGCGCTGCTCTTCGCGGTGGCGACGCTGATCTTCCGGCGCCGAGACTTCCTGTAGTGCTCCTGCGCCGTCAGCCCTCCGACGCTCTGGTGCGGCGTCCTTCCGGGGAGGCGCCCCGGTGGCCCGCGCGCTCCGCCTGATCGGGCGCGGGCTCGCTCTGCTCGGCGTGCTCTTCGCCGTGTTGGCGGTGCGCGCCGTCACGTCGTCTCGGGCCCAGCTCCAGCGTGGCGACGTGTTGCGCGACGCGGGCAACCTCGACGGCGCCATCATCGCCTACCGGCGATCCGCGCGCTGGTACGCCCCCGGCAACCCGTACGTGCCCCAAGCGCTCGACCGCCTCGAGGCGATCGCGACCGAGGCGGAGGCCGCCGGGGAGGGCGAGCGCGCGATCGTGGCCTGGCGTTCGATGCGGGGCGCCATCCTCGCGACCCGCTCCGTGTACATGCCGCACGCCGAGCGCCTCGCGCGCGCCGAGGCCGGGCTCGAGCAGGCGCTCGCCACGCCCGAAAGGGAGACCCGTCGTCGTCCGGCCGGCGTGACCGGCGAGCCTCGGCCCCGTCTCGTGTGGACGCTCGTCCTGCTGGCCGGTTGGATCGCTTGGACCGGCGGCGCCTTCTTGTTCGCTCAGCGGGCTCTCGATGAGGAAGATCGCGTGCGCGGCAAGTCCGCTCGCCTCTGGGGCAGCGTGGTGCTCATCGGCTTCGGACTCTTCGTGATCGGCATGGCGCTAGCCTGAGCGGCGCCTCCGGGGCCTCGTGGGTCGCCCTGACGCGCATCACCCGGGCCCTTCGGCGCCGTGGATTGTGTCCCGAGGCTGGCACGCAATCGAGCGGCCGGGATTGAACCGCGCGGCTCGCTGCGTTAGTCCCCCAGGTCCATGGACAACCTGCGCATTGTTGGCGGCACACCGCTTCACGGCACGATTCGCATCAGCGGCGCCAAAAACGCAGCGCTCCCCATTCTCTGCGCGTCGTTGCTGGCGGACGGCGAGAGCACGTTTCGCAACGTGCCCAACCTGACCGACATCCACACCACGGCCCGGCTGCTCCGTCACCTCGGGCTCGACGCCGAGGTCGACGCGCCGGTGGTCCGGATCACCGGTCGCCCCGTGGTCGAGCCGGACGCGCCCTACGATCTGGTGCGAAAGATGCGGGCCTCTGTGCTCGTGCTCGGCCCGCTCGTCGCGCGGTATGGGCGCGCCCGGGTGTCGCTCCCGGGCGGCTGTGCCATCGGAGCGCGTCCGATCGACCTGCACCTCAAGGGGCTCGAGGCGATGGGCGCCAAGATCGAGCTCGAGCACGGGTACGTCAACGTCGAGGTGCCCAAAGGGCGCCTGCACGGCGCCGACATCTGGCTCGACGTGCCCACGGTGACGGGCACCGAGAACTTGATGAGCGCCGCCGTGCTCGCCAAGGGGCGCACCACGCTCATGAACGCCGCGCGCGAGCCCGAGGTGGAAGAGCTCGCCCGTGTGCTCAACAAGATGGGCGCGAACGTGGAGGGCGCCGGGACCGACACGATCAGCATCCTCGGGGTCGAGGCGCTGCAGCCGATCGACCACGCGATCATCGCCGACCGGATCGAGGCCGGTACGTTCATGGTGGCGGCGGCGGCGACGGGCGGTGATCTCTTCCTCGACGGCATCACGTTCGACCACCTCCGGGCCGTGGCGGCGAAGCTGCGCGAGGCCGGCGTGCACGTCGAACGTCAGGACACAGGCATCCGTGTGGTGGGCAAACCGCCGTTCAACCCGGTCGACGTCACCACGGCGCCGCACCCGGACTTTCCGACCGACATGCAGGCGCAGTTCATGATGCTCATGTGCCTCGCCGCCGGGCGCAGCGTGATCACCGAGACCATCTTCGAGAACCGCTTCATGCACGTCTCGGAGCTGAACCGCATGGGCGCGCAGATCGACGTGCAGGGCCGGCGCGCCACCGTCGAAGGAGGCGCCAAGCTGCAAGGCGCCTCTGTCATGGCGACCGATCTGAGGGCCAGCGCGTCGCTCGTCGTCGCCGGTCTGGTTGCGGACGGAACGACCGAGGTGCTGCGCGTCTATCACATCGACCGCGGCTATGAGCGAATCGAGGAGAAGCTCGGCGGCGTCGGCGCCAACATCGTGCGCGTCTCGGGGGACGCATGAAGCCCCTCACGATCGCGATCCCCAAGGGGAGGATCCTCAAGCAGCTCGGGCCGCTCCTCGAGCGAGCCGGGTTGGACACCGAGGTGATCTACGCCGAGGACCGACGGCTGGTCCGCGAAGATCCCGAGGGCGGTGTGCAGTACCTCTTGCTCAAGCCAGACGACGTACCCACCTACGTGGAGTACGGCGCGGCGGATCTCGGCGTCGTCGGCCGCGACGTGCTGCTCGAGCGTGAGTATGACCTCTACGCTCCGGTCGACCTCGGTATCGGCCGCTGCCGGATGATGGTCGCGGGCCTGCCCGATGTGCCGGAGCCGCCGCGGACCCTGCGGGTCGGAACCAAGTACCCCAACGTCGCGGCGCGCCACTATCGGCGCTCGGGGCGGTCGGTGGAGATCGTGTTCTGCCAGGGCTCCGTGGAGCTGGCTCCGCTGACCGGCTTGGCGGACCGCATCGTGGATATCGTCGAGAGCGGCGAGACGATGCGTCAGAACGGGCTGGTCGAACTCGAGCACGTCTGTGATGTGTCGAGCGTGCTCGTGGCCAACCGCGCCGGGCTCAAATTGCGAAGAGAGCGCATCCAGCCTCTGCTGGACGCGCTCGCCGGTGCCGTCGAGCGAGCGGCCGCGCCCGCCTCGTGAGCTCAGTCGAGCTTCATCGAGGCGAGCGGGCGTGCATCACTCTTCGGTGCTGGCGCGACGCGAGCGCGTTGGCGCGGCCAACGTGG
>Ga0114933_10005645_pt1 | contig 11324 bp, 8 predicted proteins | sample 4SBtaG_FD_89691 | JGI IMG/M metagenome (GOLD analysis project Ga0114933, IMG submission 89691) | Deep subsurface microbial communities from Kolumbo volcano to uncover new lineages of life (NeLLi) - 4SBTROV12_W25 metaG | ecosystem: Environmental > Aquatic > Marine > Volcanic | place: Kolumbo... | reverse complement strand
TTCCGCTTGAACATTGAATGCACAAAGGCTAGAGAGAAGAAGAATCCTAAACATAGACATTTCTCACACTCCCATCGGTATCCACCCGCCATGCTTGTTGACCATTGTAATGGTAGAAAGATCCTGGACCACGGTCTGACATGGCTTCCGAACGAGTCGGTTGGATAGCACCCTGGCTGTCAAACGCCCGGCTAATTAAAGACGCTTCTCCTCCGGACCATCTCCACGCTATTCGAAATCGAGTCACACTTTTGTCTAGTACATGCGCGTCTAGCAAAGCCTCGGCCCAGGATTTACCCCCATCAGCGGAGACCTCGACCTTTTTTATTTGACCAAGACCGCTCCACGCTAAACCATTAATTTGGTATATCCCCTTTTCATACAATGAAAGTCCTGGAGAAGGATTTGTGATCACAGATTTAACTGCCATCGGGTAAGTAAACAAGTCAGCATACCCGTCATCTCGAAGGTCCGAATATTTCGATGTCTCGTCTTTAGTCATTGCGGGCATCGACGTAACTTTGATACTTCTAAGCCACTTCACGGACATATTACCCTCCCAACCCGGTAGAAATAATCGAAACGGATAGCCGTTAGATGGGCGGATAGGTTCGCCATTTTGATAGATAGCAACGATTGCATCGTCGTACAACTTAGATAAGGGAATGCTACGACTCATCATCGCTGAATCCGCCCCGTCAGCAACTGCCCATTGGGCTGTCGGTTTCACACCGGCTTCATCTAAAAGCACGCTGATAGGAACTCCTCCCCACTCACTATTCGAAATGAGACCATGCAAATTGCCACAGGTACCCTCGACCGGCGTTGGCGCCGTCAATGCGCCACTATTGCCCGCACACTCGAGAAACTGCATTCGCGATACCATTGGGTAGCGTGTCAGCCGGTTTAAATCAAACATTAGTGGTCGATCAACTAATCCATAAACCACTAATCGGTGCGTATCTGGATTTATGTCAGGAACACCGCTGTGGTGCCTTTCGAAGTGCAGCCTACTCGGAGTGACTATTCCATCCAAATGCTCTAGTGGCGTACGCGATACTCCAGTACCACTAGTGCCAGGAGCCGATGAAATATTAGTACGTTGAAGATTATCCTTCTCGTTTCGATCTGGTAAACCTTCGGGACTTAGTGCAGTGCCTGGCGAAAGGGTGGTTTGCCCTCTTCCACCCGCCCCGGCAGTTGCTGCCATTAGAGCCACGCTCGTACCTGCTAAGAAAAATCGACGGCTCAATAAGCCGTTACCAGCCTCCTCAATCATCTTCACCTCAACATTCTCAGTTAGAGTTAGTATGAACCTATTCACTACGGGTAAACGAGGAAGAATTAAAATGAAAGTAACGGGTTTAAACACCATGGTTGTCGAAGCAGAGAAACCATATATAGGGGGTAAATACTTCCTATTTTTAGAATTAGAGACTGACGAAGGGATTACTGGTATCGGCGAACGTATCGCAGGTAGTTCATATTCCGACCACCTCAAAGATATCAAGAGCCAGATCAGTCTTATCGAGGAGTTCGTAGGCCAATTTGTACTCGGAAAAAATCCCTTAAATATCGAACTAATTTGGGACACGATGTATGGGTCTCGGCATGATTTACGACACCCTAGCCTCTATGCGACACCGGTTATCAGCGCAATAGACATGGCCCTTTGGGATATCGCCGGGAAAGCGGCCAACCAACCGATCTATAATCTACTGGGTGGTCAATACCACGAAAAACTACGGGCCTATGCGTATATGCCTAGTGCTGGTCTGAACGAGCATCCTGAAAAAGCAGGAGACGTCGCAGCACAACTACTGGAAGAAGGTAATACTGCCTGCAAAATAGATCCCTTTATGCCCCTACATCCAATACGGGACATACCATTATGGGAAATAGAAAATGCTGCCAAGATATTCGAAAGTATTCGCGACACCGTTGGCAATAAATTAGAAGTAGGAATTGGAACGCATGGCCAGTTAACAACCTATAGTGCCATTCGGGTCGCCCAATTCCTGGAGCCGTATCATCCATTTTGGTTTGAAGAACCCGTCATGCCGGAGAATATTGATGAAATGGCTCGTGTTGCAGCACACACAAGCATACCCATCGCAACTGGGGAACGACTTGTTACAAAATACGAATTCGCTCAACTATTACAAAAACAAGCGGCACAAATTATTCAATTAGACGTCGGTCAATGCGGGGGGATTACAGAAGCAAAGAAAATTGCCACTATGGCTGAAGCACACTACGCCGTGATCGCACCCCATATGTATTGTGGTCCGGTAGCTGCAGCGGCCGCCATACAGATTGATACATGTTCACCAAATTTCATGATTCAAGAAGCAAATCAGGGGCCCCTGCACAAAAAAATATTTACAGAACCATTGGCGTTTGAAAACGGGTATATCGTTCCACCCAAGGGACCCGGACTGGGAATAGAATTCGATCAAGATGTTCTCAATGCCCACCTAGTGGAATAGCGCAGGGTTGGATCAACCAAAAAGCGGCACTAAAGTATGTGTGCATGGTCTTGCATGAGACTCTTTCAGACCTCAGATTCGGGACCAATTAAATGCTGCATTCCATCGCTGCCTGCATCTTGGAGCGATACCAGATACTTTAACGGATCCTTGGTATCGCATCCGCCTAGTCCGGTTGCACTTCGGTGATAACCCATATCGCTCTGTAATTCTGGGCACATAGCCAATACCCGCTCTCTGGGTACTGATAAATACTGATTGAACTGGGTCCTGAGCCATCCTCTCGTGTAATTAAGCGTCAGCGTACGGCGGGAGTCTTGCGTCGAATTACCACCTCCCCCGTGGAAAATTCCACCTTCCCACAGCAGCATAGATCCTGCTGGCATCTCCGCAAAAATCACTTCCTCTGGTAGAGGCTGCCGATCTGATCCCCACCGACAACTTCCGGGTACGATTTGTGTACCTCCATTATCTTTCGTGAAGTCATCTAGAGCAAAAGCAGCAGTGACGACCAAAGGCATTCTCGGCCGAGGCATTAGTACAAAAAAACCATCATCCTGGTGCAAGCCTTGGGGTGTACAACCGGGGTCTGGAGACATCGCCACCGCTCCTGCATTAAGAATAAAATCGTGACCTAATATTCCCGATAAAAGTGCTCGGAAAAAAGGCATTGCCGCGACCTCATCAGCTACATTTGTTTTTGCCAACACATTTTGAACATGAATCGTCTGTTTACCCTGAAAACGCGATCGATTTGTCGGCTCTCCCAATTGAACGTTACCGTACAGACGCGCCGATGCATCAAAGAAATCCGACATGCCCGAACGAAGCCGTTTGATTTGTTCATCGGTTAAGACATTTTCTACAATAACGTATCCCTGGTCGTTCACTTTTCTAACTAGTTGCTTTATCTCATTCAAATCGACTTTTTGAATCAAATCAACAAATTGACGGAACCCAGGTCCTCGCCGATCCATATCGGCATCGGCCAAATCATAAGAAACGGACGCTTCATCCAGTAATTTCATACGATCGGCAAATTCTTCTTCTCTATCAGCCATACGCAATCGATACACCGCCTCATCCATAACTATTCTCCCTAAATAACACAACGAAACCCCGCATGTCCGGTTGTGGAATCCACCGAGTTTGCGATTCTCGCTGCCAAACGGTAGCGATTACAATAGCTCCTATGGCAAAGATAGGACCCCCCCTTGAGGACCTTGGCGGCCCCGTTAGCCGGTCCCTGTGGATTAATGCGCGTTGATTTTGAAGCTTCTGCGTGCCAATTACTGCTAAACCAATCCGAACACCATTCCCATACGTTTCCCGACACATTAAAAAGACCTAGATCATTGGGTTCAAAAGAATCGACAGGTGCTGTGCCAAGATGTCCGTCGCGGCCCAAATTCAATGTTGGAAATCGCCCCTGCCAGACATTACACATATGCTTTCCCTTGGGCGTTAAGGAATTACCCCACGGGTATCTCTGCATGGACAATCCCCCCCGCGCAGCGCATTCCCATTCCGCTTCCGTGGGTAATCGTTTCCCAGCCCAATTACTGTATGCAACTGCATCGTTCCACGACACATGCACAACTGGATGGTTCATACGTCTCCTAATAGTAGACTTAAAGCCTTCCGGACTTCGCCAACAAGCTCCGTCGATGGCTAACCACCAAGGCACTTGCATGACTCGGTTACCTTCCAACTTCCTGCGTTGTCGTTTCGACAACTGTCCACTAAATACATAACTCCATCCACTTTGCTCGGCAGTAGTAACATACTGCGTTTGATCAACAAACTTCATAAATGCCGCGTTGCTTACTGCCTGTGCATCGATTCTGAATTCATGCAAGACGACCTTCCTAACGGGACCTTCACCATCTTCCTTAATAGCATCAGATTCACTAGCTCCCATGTGGAATTCAGAGGAAGGGACATGACACATATCTGTAAAGTCATTCTGGACAGATTTCTGTTCGATAGTCGCCTTAACTCCATTCCCTGTAGGGGCACAACAGCTAGACAAGTGTCACCTCAATATCGCTGCCAGAATCGGGCACTTCTTTCAGTATTGCCTTGCTCCCAATCGTCTCGAAAATCGAGCATATCTTCACGAAGCTGGGCACTAATCGATAAAAATTCCGAGCGTCCATACAGATCGTTCGTCTCCCAAGGATCTGCTTCTAAATCGAAAAGCTGCGTACGGCGTTCAGCATCACGGGGAGCATATTCAATAAGCTTGTAGCGCTCGTTTTTGATCGCACGTTGATATGCATAAAAAGCAAAATAAAGGCTCGTACGAACTTTCACATCATGACTACGAATCGCGGGTGCCAAATTCTCCCCTTCAACACTATCCGGAACATCTATATCAACTAAATCGCACAATGTTCGAAATATATCTAGCAGATAAACATAGGTATCCCGAGTTTCACCCGCAGGTATCCCTGGACCGGAAAATATGAGCGGCACACGAATGCTGTGCTCGTAGCAATTCTGTTTACCCATTAGTCCGTGCTGTCCAACTGCCAAACCATTATCTCCAGCTAAGACGATGATCGTATTCTCTCGTAATCCCGACTCTTCTAATGCGTCAATAATACGACCTACCTCGTTGTCTAAGTGGGTAATCATCGCGTAATACTCCGCAATGTGACGTTTTGTTTCTTCAGGACTACGGGGAAATTCAGCCAACAACTCATCACGGATTTTCAACGCGCCGTTGTTGAACGGATGTCCGCCTGAATAATTCGGAGGTAATTCAATACTTTCCGGAGGATACATCGCCCGAAAATTCTCTGGCATAGTACGCGGATCATGTGGAGCCAAAAAAGCCACGTAGGCCAAGAAAGGATTGTTGACATCTTGTGTCCGGATAAAGTCAACGGCTGCATCAGCTAACAATTCACTGGAGTGCCTGCCAGCATGGATATGGTCAGCCTGCCTATACTTGACCTCGTTATTGCCGAACGAAGGAGGGTCAGGAATATAGGCCAACTCCGCATCGTATCTCCCTGTTGAATCATAGTGATAGGCAGGAACGTTCCAATGATCAGCCATTCCCCCAAACATGACTTCATCACCATCGTCAAAACCACGGTTGAAAGAACTTCGTCCATTGTGCCACTTACCACAGCCCCACGTACGGTATCCGTTTTCCCGGAATGCCTCACCTAACATCGTGTGTTCTTCGGGAATCGTTTCACCTGAATTCTTAAGATGAAAAAGGGTACGTCCGGTATGCAACATCGCACGACTTGGCATACAAATGGCCCCGTGCGTACCGCAGGGTATGTGCGCTTGGGTGAATGTAGTACCCTGGCCTACCAACCGATCCATATTGGGAGTGCGTATGTTTTCATTACCCAATGCATGGATCGTGTCGTAGCGTTGATCATCGGTAAACAAAATAAGGACATTCGGTTTAGTCATAGTATTTTCGTAGTTCTATATTTATCTAACGAAACGTTAGCACGCTTTAGCCCAAATCATCCAATCGTACTGGCGTGCAGGGGTTCACTGCCTAACCTGGAAGGGCATGATCGATATTAAATTACACTCAATATTAAATAATCGGCACACGCACATGCGCATTCGCGTGTCGCAGTTTCTCAGGCGCTCTTCTCAATTGTTCAAAACCCCAAGCGGTACGAGCTCGTGCCGCTTCAGCCCTATCAAGCACAGGCTGCTGAATCTCATCGAACTCTTCTGGACACAGGTGTCGCATCAGCGGCTGTAAAGGCTTAGGGAGGGTGGAATACTCCTCTTGAGACAGCGGCCGACAAACGGTATTCAAGGTCCCACCAGGCGCGTAATCATCCACCGACATCCACCACGGACACCAACGATTAACGACTGCAATTCGAGTTTTACCACTGGTATTGTGCATAGCAGACGCGTGCCAGGTACGCGAATCCTGTATAAATACAGATCCTGCCTTCGCGGAGATTTGCATATCTCCGGTAATGGGAGCGCTTACCGTGATGTCATCACTTGGACCTCTCGGATTACGGGGATCCCGATGGGACCCAGGGACGACCCAGGTACCTCCAGAATCTTCATCTACGTCCGTTAAATACCAAATCATAACCAAGCACATGGGTACATCGGGAAACGGTTGTCTGATGCAGCCGGCATTGGTTTGTGCGTTTCCTGCACCATAGGCCGATAAATCGTGGGGCCAATCGGTATGCCATTCTCGTGTATCCGGACGACCTCGATCAGCAGCTCGCCCAAACCCCCCGGGAGTACCGTCAGAACTATTCGCGGCAATAGGCCGCAGGTGCAGTTGTGCAATCTTTAAGTGTTCATCGAGCATGCGCTGGGCAATTTGGAGCAATAAAGGATGGGCTAGAAAGGATGCATATTCCGGCATCCAAACAATGTCATTGGGAGGCTTCGGTCCATAGTGACGTCGCCGTACTGCCCGCAACTCCAGTTTTTCTTTTTGATCTTTTTGAGCTAATTGCAATAACGATCGTTTCTCTTCTTCCCCTCCATTGGTTCCAATATAGTCACGAATCGCTTTTAAATTGCCTTCTATCAGCGGTCCAGCCAATTCCACTTCTTCCCGCACAGTAGATATTTTTTCGACAGGAATCACGTTATCGACCACGGCAAATCCGTAACGTTCCAACGAGTTGCAACACGCCTCCACCACATCCTTTTCTCCGGCCTCGGCAGAAACGGCGTATCGACGGTTCTCAGCTAAATCAGTACTAATGGCTTGGGCATGTTGAGCCAGCAATTCTTTTTGCTTGAGTAATTCAGACTCTAAGGAGCCAATGCGATTTCGAATTTCTTCTACTTGTTTTATCTCGCCATCATCCATGAACGTACCCTTGCTCCTCAATTCCAGACCCAATTGTCCTACATAACATCAGCATCGGCCGAATTTCATTTTGACAGTATACGAGATCACCTCGATCCAAACAGTATTTGAAACCCCAATGTAAATGCACGAGGCGCACCCGGGGACAGAAATCGAGGATTTGAAAAATCATCCCCTAACACCTCGTCCGCCTCTCCAAAAAGACCAAAGGTTTCAAAATCACTGTCTAGGATATTTCGAACTTTCACAAAAAGCTCTCTGTGCTTTCCCAGCTCGTAGGTGAGATCAGCATTAACCACTACATATCCCTTCAATTTAGAAGCAATATTTCCTTCATCTCCGCGCAAATAACTCGCTGAACGGTATTGCACATTAGCGCCTAAACGAAACTGTTGCCAACCATAATCCATGCCAAGCTTCAGTTGATTTTGGGGAACGAGCGGCAACCTATCACCACGTGAAACTCCAATTTCACCCTCAAGGGCTTTTGGATGATTAGCACTAGACACACGGAACGCTTCCTCGAAAGTGGCTTTGAGCCATGCATATTTGGCATACCAGCTTACCTGATTGTCCATATCACCCGATAAAGACAATTCGAACCCAATACGTTGGGTTTGGCCAACGTTGTCGAAGTAGCCCTGATTCGTCAATCGACCAGCGCTAATAAAAATAATGTCGTCTTTATTCATTGTTCGAAAGATAGTTGCATTCCAATCCGCCCATCCGAGATAGCGGTATATCCCCGTTTCCCATGTTTTGGCAACGACATCTTTAAGAGGCGGATCGGCCAAAAATGCGTTTGGGAGCCGACATGGCGCATCCTCATCCGCGCAGGTCAATTCGACCGGGGAAGGCACTCGATTGGATTCAGAATAGGAAAGGTAAAACCGGGTTCCTTCAAGGGGTCGCCACGTCATACCAACGGCCGGGTTAAGTCTTCTAAACGAATGGTCGCCGTCTAAGGCGGTCCCTATTCGATCATTCAAAGTTAAACGCGTATTTCCCCAACGACCGGAAATCTGAGCCGATAACTCGGAGGTAATTGGCCAGCTCGAAAAAGCATAAAAGCTATCGGCTATCACCTCAGTACCCAATTCAGTGAAAGCATCTCCCACAAAAATACCACCGGGTATCGCTCGCCGAGTCGAATCTAAAGCACCCAGCTCCGTACTCGAAGAAAAATCTATATCAGCTACCTCTCTATGGACTCCCAATGTCCATCGGGGCGATCGTATTTCCACTCCATATCCATTCGATTCTTGCTTCGTTGCACTACGATTTATGGTGGCACCTTCCAACGAGTCCGCTGCATATATTTTGTCACCGTATTTATCGGTGATGAGCTGCTCATCATCGTCATCTTCAAGACAAATGTATCCATCATCGTTGTCGCACTCTTCGTAGTCCGAATCGTCCCCGTTAAAGGTATCGATATCACTCCGCCGACGGTGGCCGTTGAAATGCACGGACCAACCATCAAACCGGTACTCGCTATCGACCGACACAATCAGGGCGTCATTCTTCGTTTGATCTGGACGCGTAAAAACACTGTCCCTCTCCGCTACTAACAGGTCCACCGGTAATGGTCCGTTCCCAATCAAACGGGTGCTACCACGCGTCACACGAACATTCGTTTCTGAGCGCTCCCCTCGTTTCGACACACTGCCAAACCATTGATTACGGTCACTTGGTGAGAAATCCCGCCAACCATCCTCTCGAAAAAATGAACCTGCTCCGTATGCAGCCCACCGATCATTCGAAAAGCCACCACTTAGATCAAATCGCTCCAAGCCGTACGACCCCACTGCAGCAACCAAATCGGCCGTCGGAGATTCAAAGCCTGTTTTAGTTTTATAAGATAGAGATCCGCCTAGTGCATTACGACCAAATAATGGATTAGATCCAGGAATAAATGCGACATCAGCAATCGCATTGTTCGGTATCAGAGCCCAACTTACAGTATCGCCAAAAGGCTCGTTGATGCGTACGCCATCCTGATAAACGGCAAGGCCTTGAGGCAATCCTAGCAAGGGAGATCCGATAAACCCACGATACTGAATATCTGGCTGCAACGGATTACTCTGGGCTTCATTAATAAGAACCGACGTGAAATTTTCATTCATATAATCAGCGAGACTGAGCGTGCGATCCCGCCGTAGATCCTCTTCTGTGGCAACCTGGAGTTCCCCAGCAAGATTGTCACGCCTAACCTGAGCGCCAAATGGCGTAGTCTCCACGACCTCCACGACCTCAATTTCAGTACTATTGAGCGGTAAGCCCATACCCAACAAAACGACTAAGTATCCGAATTTCAAAAATACCTTCATACCTTCGTATTAAAACCAACGGGTCCGTGCCGCTTCATTGAATACAACACCATCATTCAAAACATCGATCGGATCCCTACCGTCCACCCCTAGCCCGAACCGGTTATACCCTAATAATCGTTGCAGTAGACGAGGCATTGTTTTAACAATCTCACGAGGAACCCCTAACAATTGGATCTCCTGCGGTCGTAGATATTGGACACAATGGCTCATAAAAAAACCTAAGCGTTCACGATTCTTAGAAGTATTCGCCCCCCCACCGTGCCAAAGACCCCCCTCCCACATCAACATGGACCCCGCTTTCATCTCGACACGAAACGTTTCTATTTCCTGATCGACCTTTCGATCAAACCACTTATGACTATAGGGGACGAGGTGTGTACATCCATTCTCTAAATCGAAATCATCCAACGCGATCAATAAATTACAGACAAAACTCGGATGCGGTCGGGGTATTGGCCACAAGCCATCATCCTGATGCAGGAACTGACGGGTCTCACCCGGCAACAGGTTAAATAAGGTCGTCACATTCACCTGAACTCTTGACCCGAGGATCCCTTCCACGAGAGCCCGAACCCGAGCATCAATGAACAAATGATCAACGGATCGGGTCTTTGCCAAGAGATTATGAGCCCGAAGAGTCTTGCCGGTATCGGTACCTATAGCTCGCATTTCTGTCATCGGCACTTCTGTATCAAAGGACGAACGAATCGCATCAATTTCTGCTGCGCTTATAAATTCCGGAATGACACTGAAACCTTGTTCTAAGCACTCTGCCACATGTTCAGAAACAGCTAACCCTTCCACCACACGAGTCGATGACGGTAGAGACGAGTCTTCCATGCTTTCTATCCTTTGTTAGAAGGAAACAACACATTCTATTGCGATACTCTAGATATGCTTGTGTCCGGTAGTTTTATGTAATAGCGCCGGAAGAAAAGGCGGCACTAAGTTCATCCTCATTAAGCCCTAAGAGTTCAGTTAACACCTCAAATCTATGTTCCCCTAACAGAGGAGCGGGCCCTCGAGTGCCGTTGTCATAGTCACTTATGCGGTACTGATGGCCTGCGTATGGAACATTTCCCATCTCAGGATGATCGAAATAGCGATAAAATTTTCGGTGTACATACTGGGGGTCAGCGAGCAGGTCACTACTACGTTGCACCAATCCCGCCGGAATGCCTCGGCTCTGACATTCCATCATGACCGCTCTCGCATCACGGGTAGTGGTCCAATCGCTAATGGTTTGGTCAATAGCGTCATGATTCAATTGCCTCGTCATATTGTCTTGTTCCGCATCCAACTGAGGAATCATCTCTACGAGTTGCAGCCATTGGTCTTCGGTATCGATCGCAATTGCGCACCACCGATCATCCCCTTCACAAGCGTAACAACCTTGTGGAGCAGTTTCCCTCGACCGATTGCCTAAACGCGTCGGAGAATATCCATTGATCTGATAATCGAGAAACTCCGGAGCCAGGAAGTGAAGAGCTGCCTCAATTTGTGCTAGATCAATAAACACGCCTTTGCCACTGCGCCGTTTTTTATCCAGCGCCGCTGCCAGAATGGTTGATACAAAACGCGGTGCAATCGTGTCCGTATAGGCAGTCCAAGGTCCACTCGGTCCTAGATCTTTCCATCCGGTCACTTCGTAGAACCCTGCCATGG
>Ga0114933_10005644_pt1 | contig 11324 bp, 10 predicted proteins | sample 4SBtaG_FD_89691 | JGI IMG/M metagenome (GOLD analysis project Ga0114933, IMG submission 89691) | Deep subsurface microbial communities from Kolumbo volcano to uncover new lineages of life (NeLLi) - 4SBTROV12_W25 metaG | ecosystem: Environmental > Aquatic > Marine > Volcanic | place: Kolumbo... | reverse complement strand
GGCGACAAGACCCTCGACGAGTTGATCGGTGGCATCGAGCGCGGTGTCTTGATGACGAGCAACTGCAGCTGGTCGATCGACGATTCCCGCAACAAGTTCCAGTTTGGCTGTGAGCTCGGCCGGGTCATCGAGGACGGCGAGCTCAAACAGGTCGTTCGCAACCCCAACTACCGCGGCATCTCCGCCACGTTCTGGCGCAATCTCGCGGCGGTGGGCGACCCGTCCACATTCCAGCTATTCGGCTCCCCGTTCTGCGGCAAAGGCGAACCCAACCAGGTCATCCGCGTCGGCCACGCCAGCCCCGCGTGTGTTTTCAGCGACGTCGAAGTCTTCGGCGGCGTGTAACAGCCTCACCGCATCACACCCACCATCCGCCCCACCTGAACATGCCCGACACTACGCAGCCCCCGGTGCGAACCGCCGCCGAGATCGACAACGCCAGCCGCTATGTCCAGGCGGCTTTTTACGCGCTCGCCGACCACGTGCAGTCGCAGCTGCACGCCAACGAAGCGATGACGGCCCATATCCGCGCCGAAGACTCCGACTTTGTCCGCATCAACGGCTGTCGGGTCCGCCAGGCCGGCAATGTCCGCCAACGGGTGCTCACCCTGCGCTTGATCCGCGGCAAGACGCACGCGGCCGTCGAAACCACCCTGACCGGCGTTCACAGCGCGGATCGACGGCGCATGGATGACGCGCTGCAGCGGCTGCGAGGCCAGCTGGACCATCTCCCCGAAGATCCGCACCTGCTGTACTCGACCGCCACCGAAGGAACCGAACGTCACGGCGACCCGCTCCTGCCCGACTCACGCGACGCCGTCGACGCCATCATCGAGGAGGCCACCGGGCTCGACCTCGTGGGCATCTACGCGGGCGGCGGGATCTACGAAGGGTTTGCCAACTCGTTCGGGCAGCGCGATTGGTTTTCGAGCTTCTGTTTCAACTTCGACTTTTCGGTCTATGAACGCGCCGACAAGGCGGTCAAGGGCAGCTATGCGGGCTTTGAATGGGAGCCCGATGTGTTCGCGTCGAAGATCGCCAGCGCGCGACGGCAACGGGAGCTGCTCAAGCGAGAAGCACGCACCATCGATCCGGGCAACTACCGCGTCTACCTGGCGCCGGCAGCTGTCTCCGAGCTGCTCTCGCTGCTCGCATGGGGTTCGTTCGGGCTGAAATCGCAGCGCACCCGACAGTCCGCGATTCTTCGCCTCGTCGACGGAAACGTGAACCTCCACCCGTCGTTCCACCTGTCCGAAAACACGCGGGGAGGGGTCGCAGCGGGGTTCGGATCGAGCGGTTTTGCGCGGGCAGATCTTGTTGCCTTGGTGAAGGAAGGCCGATTCGCCGGCAGCCTCGTCTCGCCTCGATCGGCGGCCGAATTCGGCGTCTCCACGACAGGCGCGAGCGACGACGAGATGCCCCATTCGATCGATCTCGCGGCCGGCGACCTCGAACCGGAGCGCCTGCTGGCTGAGCTCGGCACCGGCATCTGGGTCAACAACCTCTGGTACACCAACTACAGCGACCGCAATCATTGCCGCATCACCGGCATGACCCGCTTCGCGACGTTCTGGGTTGAAAACGGTGAAGTCGTCGCGCCCCTCAACGTCATGCGCTTTGACGAGACGCTGTACCGCATGTTCGGCGACAACCTCGTTGGCTTGACCGCCGAGCGCGAGATGATGCTCGACGCCGACACCTACTACCGGCGCTCGACCGGCAGCACCCACCTCCCCGGCGCGCTGATCAACGACTTTCGGTTCACGCTTTGACCCCTCGACGCTGGCGTTTGCTGGCGTTCGCGCTGGCCCTGATCGCGGTGGTGTCGCTCGTTTCGTGCAGCGGCGGACAGCGGCGGTATCGGGCGTCCAAAGCGGGCAAAAAAGACCGTTTCGTGGCCGTTCGCTATGGCGCGTGGCTCCATTCCGCGCCCGATGACAAGGCCCCACGTGCGCGCAGTCCGGCCTGGGCGGGTCGCAAAGTGCCGCTTGGCTTCGCGAACCTGTACCGGTTGCTACACGCGGGCCCCACGTGGCTGGAGGTCGACGGCGCCGCTGACGAGGACATGAAGCGCCACTGCCTGTACCGCAACTCGGGCTTGTCGCGGCTGCAGATCCGGCTGTACGTGAAGCGCTCGGACGCCGTTCGTGTCACGCGGCGCCGGGTGCGGGAAAGCTACAAAGACCGCACGTTCATCGAGCTCGCCGCAGGTGCCCCGGTTCGCCGGCTCCGGGACCACCGCAAGCGACGCGTGGGGCTGTACCGAGCGAGCGTGCGCCCGTTTCGGCTCGAGACCTTCCTGCCGGACGCGGCGACCGGCTACTTCTACACGCCGTCGCGGCTTTGGGAGAACACCGAGTCCGACCACTACGTGCGATCCAAAGCACGGCTGCGGTTTGGCGGAACGGGCATCGTGCGCACCGGCCGCTACCCGCCGACGCTGTGGATCCAGTCGATGTCGTCCGACACCGTGCACCCGCGCGTGGTGATCCAAAAAGGCTGTCTGCGCATGAAGGTCATCGTGTCCGACAAGGACATCAAGTCGGCGGAATCCGGGGGCGGCCTCGGCATGTTGGGGACCACGGGCGGCGGCAAAGGCGTCGTCGTGCACCTGCCCAAAGGGACCGCATTGATGTGGCCCGACGGCGTGCGCGCGGGCTCGGTATTCAAGAAGCTGCCGGTCTACGGGAGCATCGAAACGCGCGACGGTCTGACGTGTTTCAACCACTCGCTCGCGCCGCGATGGGGGCCGTACAAGGATCGCAAGGACGCGCTGTTGCCGCTTTGTGTCGCCAGCGCGGATTGGCCTGTGCCGTTGGACGCGGGCGGAGATTGAGGCGGGACCGGGCCGACTGCAGCGGCGTGAAGCGAGACCAACCGGTCTGCGTCGCCATTGACGGGAGCCGTAGCAATACGGTCCCATCGGACCGCACTTTTTGCCTATCTGACAGGAGGGGTGTGCCATGCGGGAATCGATCTCGGCGAACGAGCAGCGCGATGCCATTCTGCTGCATTTCCTCCGACTCGGCCTCTCGTCGCGCGACCTTGATGAACTTGCAGGCCATGATCGCCGGATAACCAAGGGCTTCAGGTCGTGGAGAATCATCAAGGCCCTTGGGCTGACCAATGCGGAGCACAAGGGAAAGCTGTTTGCTTTCAACTCGCAAGAGGCGAGGCAAATGATCCGGGAGCTCGTGAACACACAAAACCCGGCCGTTCTCGAAGGAAAGACGCCGGCAAAGCTGAAGAGGTTTGACGGCGTCTTTGTCGAAGCAAGAGACGCGGAGCAATTCCGGAGTGCCTTCAGCGGGGTGGCTCGAAACCTGGTTCAAAACCACTTCACGCCCATGAAGAAGCTCTTTGCCAAGTGCCAACACCCGATGTGCAGCAACTCGGCAACGGACTGCGCACACTGGGGAAAGGACCGCGGCAGCATCTTCATCGATGCCGCAAACGCCTCCGCCAATCCCACGGCGGAAAACAGAAGCAGATTTGACGTCTTGAAGACAATGCACCGGTTCCTCGATGGCCACATCACGAAGCACCCTCGACACGGGTTCGAGTACCACGTCCGATTCCTGTGCAAGGCCCATCACAACGAGTACGACGGCCATGTCCGTTCGCGCGACGAGCAGGCGGTGAAGGACCTCGAGGATCGCATCAAGTGGACCCATCCCCCGCTGTAGACGTGGCCACTCACACCCAATCGCGCTCACCGACGACGTGAATCCGCTGGCCGTCGGGGCTTGGAAGAACGCCAATTGGAAGTCGCTGACTGAGCGATAGCCCGGGCCCCTGCCACCCGAACCCGAACCCGAACCCGAATTCACACCCTGACGGGGTGCCGCTGTGCTTGTGAATCAGGCCCGTCAGCATGGCGGCAACCTTGTCGGCCGCCGCGAGCAGTTTGAATGGGGCGACGCGCAACCGGTGACGAGCAAGGCTGTCCGCCACGTGAGCGGGCTTCGTGGATATGAGTTCGGGTAGGCGTTCGGGTTCGGGTTCGAGTGACGCCGCGTTCTGGTCCCCAGCAAAAAAGCGCGACAACACGGTCGCCATGGAGGGGGCGATGGTCGCGCTCTTCGTCGACCTCTCGATCAGCTGAGGCATTCGACCCAATCACGAGCCACATGGGTGCGAGGCCACGGCCGCCCTCAAACGTCAAGCGCCGGGGTCCAAGGACCGCGAAACGGAGCGATGAGCTCGTTGACGCGTCGAACGTCCAACCCTGGATGCAGCTCGCAGATCGCTTCGACATCGCGCCGATCGCGGGGCCGGTCCGCAATGAGCTTGAGAGCGACGAGATGCGGTAGAGGTGCGACACGAAGCGTGACGGGAGGCAAATCGACCGGGACGGCCTCACGCGCCGCCTGCAGCTCGAGCGGCACTTGGGCATCGACGATGTCCGCGTAGGTGTCGGGCCCATGCAGGCGCAGTTGCCACACACTCTTGACTTCAACACGCCAGCCAGCCGCCTGCGCCAGCGCTACCAGCGAATCTTTCTCGCCTGGTTCGAACGCGACCAGGAAGTCGACGTCGGCTGTGGAAGCTCGAGCCGCATGGTGCATCACGGCAACACCCCCGATGACGCAATGAACCGGCGCGGCCGCCGCCAGCATGGACGCCACGGACGTAATGGTCGGCTCAAGCTCGCGTCGCGTGAAGCTTGCCATGCAGGTCCCGCCAGTACGCGTCTTTCTCATCGGGTGGCGTCGCGGGCAGCATACCCAGGCGCCGAATATCGTCACGGGTCAAACCGGCGCGCGGCTCCCCACGATCGTCACCAACCGCCTCATATTTGAGCCTGAGCCAGACGCGACGCTCGCGAGGCGACAACGCACCGAATTCGTCGCTGCGGTCACCGGACAGCGACCGCAATTGAGCTACTGTGGCCTCATCAAGGCCTTCCACATCGACTCGCGTACGGTTGTCTTGTTCCATCAGAATCGCTCGTCGGGCCAGAAACCATCGACCGGGCCGCGCTACAGCGCATTGTAGCGGGCGCTCGGCGGGCTGACCAATCGCCGATCACACCCAATCGCGCTCGCCGACGACGTGAATTCTCTCGCCACTGACGGCGCGTGCGGCCTGCAAACCGCTCATCACGGCGGCCTCGACAGCGCCGATGTTGAGCCCGGTTCGCGTCCAGGTTCCGCACGGCACGAGGTTGCTGAGCCCCGATTCGTCCGCCCGCATCCGATGCCGCAATCCGCCGGGCAACGACAACACGTACTTGTCGGCGGGGGTGGTGTTGACCGTGACGAATTGCGCGTCCACGCGGTCGATCCCGGCCTTGTCGGATGGGGCATGAAGAACGTCCCAGCTGGTTTTTTCGCCGAGCCGCCCGGAACGCGCACCGGGCACCATCATGCCGCCGCGACCCGCTAACCAATCGCGCGCCATATCCGGTGCGGAGGACGCGACGTCGTCATCGATGCGGTTGCAGACATGAAAGACGTGCTTGGGTCGGTCGTCGGCGGGCCACTGTTCGACATCGAGGAGGTGACTCATATCGCTGTAGCCGCCCAAAGGCGCGACGCCGGTGTTGGCCATGGGAGGCGCGGAACCGCGGGGCTTGTCAGACCACACCTGCAGGCCAAACGTCGCGGTGGATCGCATCGAATCGACCATCGCACGCCAGCGGGGCAGGGCGGCGAGCAGGGATGGACACGCAGATGACAACGCCGGCAGCGTGATGCCGAGGACCACGTCGTCGAAATCATCGCCGCGCCGCAGCGTCTTGTCGGTCGCGGGACCGGGCGCGATGGGATCGTCGAAGTGGCAGCTTTGGGCGCGCCATGCCGGGATGCCACCAATGACGGATAGCGGCTCAAAACCGGTGTTGTCTCGGGCGCGGAGCTCGATCGCTTCGACGGCGGTTCGGGGCGGGTTGAGGCGGACATCGGTGATCTGCGAGAAGAACTTGAAGCGCACACCGCGCGCGAGCAGCGCTTCATACAGGGGCGCCACCATGGTTTCGCCCGTGCCGGCTTTCATCCAGTAACAGACGGAACCGCGGTAGGTTGTTAGCCACCTTAGAATGCATCGCAGCGACGTCGCGGCGGAGAACCCGGCGTTGCGGCGCGACAGGTCCGGTTCGGCGAAGCACAGGTCGTAGAAAGTGCGGACGATGGGCGAATCGACGGCCTCCCGCGAGGCGCCGTGTTTGTGCATCCACTCCTTGAGATCGATGTCGTCGATCGCGTCAAAACCGCGCCAAATGACGCCGTCCACGACCATTCCACGCGCACAAGCCGTGGCGAGCTCGACGACGATTCGGATTCGACGGGCGTGATCCCGGGCGTGCACGCCGTCCGCTGCCACGGTCGCAGGAACGCGGGAGAACTCGGCCAGCCACGCGCCGATCGACTTGAGGATCGCAGCGGGGCCCGGCACCAGCCCGTCGGCGCCCGGTTCGCCCGGCAACCGCGGAAACCCGATGGTCCACGGGACAAGCTCGCCGCCAATCTCTTCGTGGCAGACCAACAGGTCGTTGGGAATCAACGCCTCGTCGAACGTGCGCAGCGGGCAATCGGACGGCCGATCGAGGGCCGCATAGACGCGTCGCATAACGCCGAAAAGATTGTGGTAGCCGCCCAACAGCACGTGCAGCCCGTGCTCTTCGACGCGCCCATTGACGCCGCGATGACTGCCGCACTTGCCGCCGAGGCGACCGCTGGCCTCGTGCACCGTGATGTCGAACCGATCCGCCGCACCGGGCAGCTCCGTCAGCGCCCACGCGGCCGTCAAAGACGCCATGCCGCCGCCGAGGATCGCGACCTTCTTCTTCGCCATGTTAGATGTTCGCCGTGTAGGGGAAGCGGAAATGAAGACGGACGTAGAGCTGGCCCATGGCCCAGATGCTTCGCGCGCGTGTGGCGGCGTCAAAGCCGACCTCGAAGAAGCCACCACCGACGACCTGCGGCACGTAGAGTTGCCCCGCGTAGCCGAGGGACACGAGGAAAGAACGTGTGATCGGGATTTCAACGTCGAGCGCGAGGTCGAGGCCGGGGCGGAGGAAGAACGTCGTCTGGGGCAATCGGGCGCCGTGGGCCAGCGCGGCGGTGACGAGCAACCCGGCTGAGAGGGTCACGCGCGGCTGCCGTTTGTTCAGCGTCATGCCCAGCGAGTAGGGCCGCCAGGTGACGCCGTACATGCCGACGCCGCCGAGGTCAGGCGAGATGAAGAGCGCATCGGGGATGAAGATCGACGGCCCGTAGCGGACCTGGTCCATGCGCTTGGCGCGGTTGCGGTAGGCCCTCGGCACGCGGTTGATGTTCTCGCGGATGATCTTGTTGCTGAGGATCGCCGCGACCTCGATCTTCAGGCCCAGGTGCGTTCCGGGGCCGGCGCCGAACACCGAGTCGTTGGCGAAGAGCGGACCGGGACCGTGGTACAAAGCGGGGCCGATGCCGACGTCGACGGGTACGGTGACCCGCTTGGCGGACGCGACGGACGCGACGCCGAGGACCGCGACCGCTACAAACGCCGCAACGACCCGCGGACGATTTGCCGCGACACGCCACTTCCTGTCTTGCTGATGACCGAGCATCCCGCCCTCCCCGCCCACGGAAGCATTGGAGGCCCGTCTGCGTGCAGTCAAGGCGACGGTCGGCCGGGAAGCTGGGCGTGGGTGCTTGTCGCGATCGCGTGGATGTTGCGCGCAACCGGATGGTTGGTTCGGGACTGGGCGCCAAACTCGTTGGCGGATACCGGCGCCGCGGCGCTCGGGATCGGGAGCGATGCGGTCGGCTTGCTGGGCCTGGCCATGGTCGCGCGCGCTGAGCGGAAAGCCGTGCGGATCGGGGCACGCGTCCTTATTGCCTCCGCGTTCTGCGTGCGTGTCGCCGATCTCGCGCATGTGTATGTCGAAAAGGCCCACTTCACCGTCGCGACCTGGTTGTACGCCGACCTGTCGATGTGGCGCGTGATGGTCGAGGCAGGGCTGCCGGTCGTCGCTTTCGTCGGCCTCGGGTTCGCGTGGTTTGGCTGGCGTGCATCGGGTTTGGAAGCGAGACGACGCGCGCCGATCCAGCCCGTCATCCCCGCGATCGTGGTTGCGCTGCTCGGCGTCGTGCACTTCGCCGCTTTTCTGCACCCCTTGCACGCGGGAATCGTCCCCGAGATCAACGCGATTCGAACGTTCGCGGCATTTCACGGCCTTCGCCCCCCGCCTTCCACCACCGAGCTGACGCTCGAGGACCGCCGAACGTGTGCCCGCGCGGGATTGCTGGCCGATCCGGAACCAAACCCCGCGGCGCGCCTTCCCGGCATCCCGACCGCGACGGATGCCCGCCACGTTGTCATCGTCTTCGTCGAATCACTGACCGCCGGCTTCACGTCGCTGCATCGCGGACACGGACACCATCACGGCGCCGCCGAACACGAGGAAGAAAGAGACGAAAAAGCAGAAGAACACGAAGAGGACGAAGAAGAAGAAGCCCCGGACCGCACGCCCGAGCTCGCCAAGATCGCCGCCAAATCGCTGCATGTCCGGGGCTACACGACCCAGGCCAGGCCGACCCACAACGCGCTGGTCGCAAGCCTGTGCGGGCAATTCCCGGGCTCGTGGCCGTTTGACGCCGACGCTGGACGGTCGCCCCCGCAGACCACGTGCTTGCCTGCGATCCTCGCCGCCAAACGCGCCATGCAGACGACCTTCATTCACGCCAGCCCCAATCGGTTCACAGCGACCGGGCGAACGATGCGCGCATTTGGGTTCAAACACGTCGTCGACGGCGGCGCGCTCTTCGATGAGCTCAAGGCTGCGGGTGCGGGGCCGGTCCACCTGGGTCCCCTCGGGCTGCACGACGCCGCGTTATACGACCGCGCGATCCGAACCGTGCAGGACGCCGACGCGAAGGGGCAGGGCGCATTCGTGACGGTGGTGACCGGCGATACCCACTTTCCGACGCAACGCCCCGGTGACTGTTCGATCGCGGCCGATGCACGCCTTTCCGGACCCGCGGCAGACATCGACCGGGCGATCCGGTGCAGCGACGCCGCGCTCGGAGCGTTCGTGCGCGGGTTGAACACGCGCGGGTTGTTGAAAAAGACGCTGCTCGTCATCACGGCCGACCACCCGATGCCCAACGTCCCCGGCCGCAATGCGCTGCTGCCCGAACACGACCGAGGCTTCTTCGCCGAGCTCCCGTTGGTCATCTCGCTGCCCGAACAAGCGACCGGTGTGCTCGCTGTCGAAGCCGGCCAGACCAGCCTTCCGGACACGATTGTCGACCTTCTCGGGCTCGCCACCGACGGGACCGTGTTCGCCGGCCGCTCCCTGTTGCGGCAACCCCGCCCCGATGCGCACGGTTTGTTCGCGTTCACGGACCATCGGATCGCCGTCGTCGACCACGGCAAGGAGCACATTCGTCCACTCGCGGAGATGCGCGCCTTGTGCAGCGACGAGCGGGCCGCAGACACCTCGTTTTGCGCCCTCGTGCGTTGCATCAATCACATCGACGGCTACTGGTTTGGGCGCCACCCGCTGTAATTCTTCATCGCAAACTCCGCCAAGGTGGCCGCGGTCTGTGGCACACTCCGCGCGCTGAAAAAAAGACGGGCTATGGAGGCCTCATATGCGCACAACGGCACTTGTCTTCTTCCTCTCCGTCACCCTTTCAGCATGCGTTGCCGGCACCGGGACAGGCGGCGGCACGTTCTCCGGCGACGGCAGCGGCAGCAGCGGGGGCAGCGGCAGCAGCGGGGGCAGCGTCGACGGTGGCGCGACCGACGGCGCGGCGAGCAGTGGCGGGTCCAGCACGAGCGGCGCCTCGAGTTCCAGCGGCGGCTCCAGCACCAGCAGCGGCGCATCCAGCACCGGCAGCTCCGGCTCCAGCACAAGCAGCGGCGCATCCAGCACGAGCAGCGGCGCATCCAGCACCAGCAGCGGCGCATCCAGCACCAGCAGCGGCGCATCCAGCACCAGCAGCTCCGGCTCCAGCACAAGCAGCGGCGCATCCAGCGGCGGTTCGAGCACAAGCAGCTCGGGTTCCAGCAGCGGCTCCAGCACAAGCAGCTCGGGTTCCAGCAGCGGCGTCACCGGCCCGGCTGTCGACCCGAAATGCCTCGACGGCAAGTACAAGGAGGCGCTGCCGCCCAGCAAGGCGAACATCGACAGCTTCTTCTCGGGCTACTCGCCCGCCGGCTACATGACGTTCATCAACGGCGTGCTCAAGGCGCGCTACCCGTTTGGCGGCAAGCTCGTCTCGCAGGCGCCCAAACACATCAACAACGGCAAGACCTGCGTCGACACATTCCTGCCCGTTTCGTTCCGGTCTTCGGCGAGCATGGTGATGAAGCGGATGGGCGTCCTGGTGCACGAATGCGGCCACTTCTACGACACGATGGTCCAGCCCAAGCGCCTCGCCATCGCCGAAGGGCTGACGTTGACCTGCAGCTCGGCCTGCGGCTCCGACAACAAGCTGCCGTTCTGCCCGAAAAACGGCAAAGAGACCTTCCCGCGCAGCCTGATCACCAAGGACCAGTGGTCGACCAAACACAAACCGTGCCCGACCCTGCAATCCAAGGGCTGCGACACGTACGCGTACATCTATCTCAACGGCGATGCGGACAACGGCAACTTCGAGAGCGGGGACCAGGGCTTCGACCTGCTGATGGAAGAGGCGGTGCAGTACGTGCATTCGCTCGCCACCGGCTACGCGTTCAAGGACAAGAAGGGCGGCTTCGGCTCGTCGAGCAGCGACCGCGACGGCATCCTGACGTTCCTCTGGTACATGCAGCGTTACCTGCACATGGCGCGCACCAAGCATCCCAAGGTGCACAAGCGCATCCTCGGCGACGCGTGCTGGCGGCAAGCGATCCTGAATGTGTGGGGTCGGGCGTGGCTGTTCCTCAACGCAACCGAGAACATGGGGCTGGGCATCCAGGACGCCAAGCTGAAGCCCTTCGTGATGGATCCGGTGCTGCTCAACGAGATCAAGCTGGTTCGCACAGCGCACGGATGCTGATCCACGGATCGGTCGGTCGGCGTGTGCAAGCGGGGGTGCCGATGCGCCGGGGGGCCGCTAAACCATGCCGTCGAAACGCAGGCGCTCGACGCCAACGACGCCGAGTCGGGCACCCGATTTGCTTGATTTGTCGGGACTTGTCCCGCTTTTCGGGCTGCTTTTGCGGCGACGCGCACCGGGGCGCCTGCTTCAATGACGCGGCCGGCTCCGCGAACGTGATCGGCAAAACCGTAGGTGTCCGGCAAGGCGGCCACGCGAAGCTGGCCAGGCCGCGCAGCACAGCTTGCTGTGCGAAGAACCCAAAGACGAAAACCGGACAGCACAGCCAAACGTGATCGGCAAAACCGTAGG
>Ga0114933_10005642_pt1 | contig 11325 bp, 12 predicted proteins | sample 4SBtaG_FD_89691 | JGI IMG/M metagenome (GOLD analysis project Ga0114933, IMG submission 89691) | Deep subsurface microbial communities from Kolumbo volcano to uncover new lineages of life (NeLLi) - 4SBTROV12_W25 metaG | ecosystem: Environmental > Aquatic > Marine > Volcanic | place: Kolumbo... | reverse complement strand
TGACAAAGTTATTGGCTCCGGCGCAAATGTGGTCTTATGTCAAAAAGGAATTGATGATATGGCACAACACTATTTGTCCAAGGCTGGCATTCTAGCAGTTAGACGAGTAAAAGAAAGTGATTTATCAAAACTTGCAAAAGCAACAGGTGCAAGAATTGTAACTAATCTAGATGATTTGTTTGAAAAAGATTTAGGAACAGCATCTTCTATACAAGAAAAGAAAGTTGAAGAAGACAAATGGGTCTTCGTTGAAGGTTGCAGACATCCAAAATCTGTAACATTACTGTTACGTGCTGGTTCACAACGAGTTGTTGATGAAGTAGAACGCTCAGTTCACGATTCACTAATGGTCGTAAGAGATGTAATGGAATTACCATCTATAGTTGCTGGTGGTGGTGCACCTGAAACATTTGCAGCTACAAAAATCAGAAGTTGGGCAAAATCACTTCAAGGACGTGAACAACTGGCAGCTGAAAAATTTGCAGAAGCCTTAGAATCAATTCCTTTAGCCTTATCTGAAAACGCAGGAATGGATCCAATTGATACACTAACCCATTTACGTTCAAAACAAACTAGAGGAGAGAAATGGACAGGAATTGATGTTATGAAAGGCAAAGTTGGAAATTTGAAATCAACTGATATTATTGAACCACTTGCAGTAAAACACCAAATTGTTTCAGCAGCAACAGAAGCTGCATGTATGATTTTAAGAATTGATGATGTGATAGCTACTGCAAAATCTGCAGGTCCACCACCAGGTGCAGAAGGCGGAATGCCTGACATGGGTGGAATGGGTGGTATGCCTGGAATGGGTGGTATGGGAATGCCACCTGGTATGGGAATGTAGATTAGCAAAAAATTTAATCAACCCAACTTCATTTTAGATTATCATGGCTAAACATAGAAGATGGTCTAACAAATCTAAAACTAATTCAGTTCAAGAAAATATAGAAAATGAATCATTAGAACAAGAAAATATAACTCCAAAAACCAGCAAAGATTTAAAATCAATTATTTTATCTGGAACAAAATACATCTACATTATAGCTGTAGCCGCATTACTTTCTGGAATTTTTACTCCCTTGACCATAGGTACTGACTTTTCAGATGTAATAATGGGAATGTGGTCTCTTTTCGTAGGTGTTGGTGGAGGAATACTTATTTTTCTAGGAATACAAAATGAAAAATTTAGGTCAATTATGATCAGCGGAGGATTAGCAATGATTATTGCATCTTTTATAATAATTCATGAATTAGCTGGACGCTCATTATTGAATTAATTTAGACATCAAAGTAAAGATAAAACTCATGGGGGTGTGGTCTAATTGCAATCTCTCTATGGTCTCTTCTTTCTAATTCAATAATCTTATCTAAGACTTCATTTTCGAAGATTGGGGCTAGGTATTTCCTATCACTTTCTAACTCATCAAGTGCTCTTCCAAGATTTGCAGGTAAAGTATCAATACCTCGTTTCCTTCTTTCTGTTCTTGTCATTTTGTAAATATCTTCTTTTACAGGATCGCCTGGTTCTATTTTCTTTTTTATTCCGTCTAAACCTGCAGCTAATACAGCTGAAAATACAAGATAAGGGTTTGACGCTGGATCAGGTACACGATATTCCATTCTCTTTTGGAATGCATATTTTTCTCCCTTGAAATGACCCGGAATTCTAATTGTTGCAGAACGATTACTCGAACTCCATGCAATGTAAACTGGTGCTTCATAACCTGGAACTAATCTGTGGTATGAATTTGTTGTAGGATTTGTTATCGCTGTTAATCCTTTTGCATGTTCCATTACTCCTCCACAGAAGTAACGACCGGTTTGACTTAATTCCAAATCTTCATCTTTATCATAAAACGTGTTAACATCTTTTTTCCATAAACTGACATTTGTGTGCATTCCAGAACCTGAGTCCATTGAAATTGGTTTAGGCATCATCGTTGCTACTTTACCAAATTCAGCTGCAACATTTCTTACAACATATTTGTATGATTGTGCACCATCAGCAGAATTAGTCATTAAATCATATTTAATATCAATTTCACATTGCCCTGCAGTTGCTACTTCATGATGATGGTTATCACATAAAATTCCGAAACTATCATTCAGAACATCAACACATTCATTTCTAAAGGGTGTTAGTGTGTCTGATGGAGTACTTGGATAATATCCTTCTTGTAACCCCATAGGATAACCAGTCCCCTCTTGACTCCATGGTGCTTCAGCAGATTCAATTGAATATGATTGACCTTTGTATGGTGTTAAAACATCCCAATGAACTTTATCAAATACAAAGAATTCTACTTCCGGCCCCCAATTACTATAATCAAATCCTTGTGATGTAACATATTTTTCAGCTTTCTGGCAAATTCCTCTAGGATCACTTTCTAACCGTCCTCTGCCTCCTCCCCAATAAACATCACAAAGTAATCTGGCGGTTTTCTTTTCCTTTACCCAAGGAATAATTGCAAATGTACTTGGATCTGGTTTTAGAATTAAATCAGAATCTGCAATATCAGTAAATCCCACAATTGACGAACCGTCTAATTTTGGCAATCCATCTTCCATCTGTTGCGGGGTGAATGTGTCTGCTGAGATTGTGGTATGATGAAATCTTCCTGTTAAACCAGTAAATTGTAGATCTATGAATTTAATACTCTCATGTTTTATTCTAGAGAATACCTCGTCTGAGGAATATTTTACTTGAGTGGCTTTACCACCTATGACTTTATACGGCAATTTTCTAACTTCAAGCTAAAAGAATTAAACGTACCATTTAAGATTAACTTTGTATTAAAATGTCAGAGATAGAATCCCTCGATCTAAAAAATCTACATATGACCGTACTACATGAATTTCAAACTGAAGAAATTCAGGAACTTAACACGGACTTTTTTAGAAATTTATCTAACTTTATTGGAAATCTGAAAAATGAGGAATATGATGGGGTTGAAAAGAAAATAAAAAATGAAATCATCCTCATAGCAACAAACCTTACCGAACTTTTGATAAATAAGAGAATGGATAAAGTGTTAACGACCTCATCCTATAGCATATTAACTGACGAAGAGAAATTTATCGTTGATTCTAATGATGCAATGAACGAACGAAAAAATATGATAATCTCTGGAATAACTAATGGAAAATCAAAATTTCTAGAAATTACCTCTACAAAACACAAAACCAAACCTATTACAGTTAGATTTGTCAAAGAATTTGATGAAATAGTTGGTGTTGATTTGGAAAAATATGGTCCATTCAAACCTGAAGATATTGCAACAATTCCTAATGAAAATGCACAAGCGTTAATTTCAAATGGAGTTGCATTAAAAATTAGAATAGAAGAATAGCATGTCTCATCCTGGCTCAGTAGATATAATTGATTTTTTAGCATTTACAATTTATCCATTTATAGCTCTTGGAATAATAGAATTAATCAGTAGAGGAATCAAACTACCCTCATGGAAAAAATTATCTATACAAGGAGTTGCTATGATATTTTTATCTATAATCTATGTTATATTCCCTGCTTTGATTGTTACACGAGAAGGTAATGCACATGTTGAACCACTATGGATGTCAATTGTGGTAATGCTTGCATTAGCTGTCACGTTATTCTTTCAAGCTAGACGCTCAAAACTTGATCCAACTAAAGCAGAATATTGATTAACGAAATCTCCCAAAAAATTTTTTAAATTTATTGGAACCTGGACCACCGTCTCGAATTACTTTATTTTCCCCAAACTTTTTTGCCCTAATTACGGTTAATTTCACACAACGATGATCTTCTGGAAGTCTATGTTCGTCACAAAATGGATCCTTACAATATGTACATTCAAAAGGAATATCGACCATATCCCCACAATATGCACATTTTTCTGGCTTCATACCCTAAAGTATATTTTTTCTCTAATAAATTTACAACATTTTTTCCAAAGCAGAAAAAGTTCTGATAACGCAAATTCTATACTTTTCAAATTTTTTACTAGTTCCTGCAGTTGTTCCACCCAGATAGCTTAATTCTCTAATATAATTTCCAATTCTTTGTTCGTTTGGTTCTAATTTGTGAGCATACCTATTTCGGATTCTAGACATTAATTCAACATTTTTTTTCACATTTCCTTTAATTAATCCAGATTCTGTAAGTATATCCATTTTCAGATTTGAGGTAAATAATGTACTGTCTATTGATTTTGATGGGATGTTGAACTTCTTTTCTAAAATTCTGTCAATCGTGTTTTCTACATACATGTGACCTACAAGGAATAAATCTCGTTCATTCGTTGTCTCTAAAATTTTTTTAAGCTTTAGAGGAGAGGTACCTTTTTGCATGACTATTCAAAATTAATATACGATTCAAGTGTTACTTGATTAAAAACCATTACAGATAGGTCCGAAAACTCTTTTCCTTCTAATTGATCTATTGTTCCTTCAAAATTAGTCTCATTTTCTGTAGTTATTGACTCATAGACATGTACTTTCATCTTTGTTGTATCAAATCCTTTTTCTTTCAAATATTTTGCAATTTCAGACTGCATGAAATGTTTTTCTGGCATTTTAGGCCATGGTCTTGGAACAAGTATGACACTATATCCATCGATCAATGCTTTTACTAATTCTAATTTTTTTCCTTCAATTGACGTTGAAATATGCATTGTAATGACTTTGGATTTATCTGTTGGAACCTTGGCACGTGATGCTGCTACTTGAGTTGAACTAATTCCAGGAATAATTTCTACTTCATCATAAATTTCAATTAATCTGTCAACTACTTCTGATTCTGAAAAATTAACGTCACCAGTAAAAGGAACTAAGATGGTATGATTTCCTTCCTTTGCAATCTCTTGGTACGCATCTTCTTGGTTCTGCATTGTTACTTCAAGAATTCTTTTACCTTTAACATACTCCTCAATTGTTTTTATTGTATAACCATAACCAATCACAACATCACATTGTGATATTGCATCCTTTACAATATCTGTAACATATTTTGATGAACCTGGTCCCACTCCTACTGCAAAAACTTTATTCATTTTACCTTGTTACTCTTTGTTTTGATTTGATATGTTCTATACATGGCTTCCAATTTACTCTCATATACTTTGTAGGATCTTTAATTGGATACTTTACCCAATCTTGCACAATTGAGAATTCATATTCTTTCTCCTTCTCATTTTCTATAGCTTTAATCTTTAATACGCTTCCCCATGTTTTTTCTTCTACATCAATTTCTAAAATATTGTCAAATGTGATTTTACTGATATATTTTGGTCTCACTTCTTCTAAATCAATCTCCAAGTCTTTTTCATCATATCCATCGTGTCGTAGAATTGTATTATCATTTTGTAATAAAGTGACGACTTGTCTTTTGGTTGCTGCACCCCACCACTTTTTCATTCTATCAGTTCTTCTTAGAAATAGGAAATGGTTGTCTGTTAATAGTAACATTCCTTCTTTACCTCCTACTCCAAAAAATGATTTTGATTCCCTCCAGACAGACATTATATGAGTATGAATTTTTTCATCAAATACCATAAAACAACTTGAAAAATAGATCGTTAAAAGTTAACTGCAGATCTAATTTTTATTATAGATAAAAATGCAAAAGCCATGAATAAACTATTTTTGTCCATACCTATTGGTTTGTTCTTATTAGTCTTGATCCCACAAACACTTGCAGATACATCAGATTCCGTAGTTGTGCTAGAAACCAATTCTGGTGAAATTGTAATAGAATTTTTTCCTGATGTTGCACCAAATCACGTTGATAACTTTTTAAAATTAACCAATGAGGGATTCTACGACGGAACTTTTTTTCATAGAGTAATTTATGGATTTATGATTCAGGGCGGTGATCCTAAAACTGCAATCCCTGGTGTTTCGATGAGTGAATGGGGAACAGGAAATCCAGGTTACACTATAGATGCAGAATTTAGTGATATTTCACATGTTAGAGGTATTGTGTCCATGGCTCGTTCAAATGATCCAAATAGTGCAGGCTCACAATTTTTTATTGTTCATAAAGACTCAACCTTTCTTGATGGGCAATACACAGTATTTGGAAGAATCATTACTGAAACAAGTTTTGAGACTTTAGATAAAATTGCAGAGTTGGAAACCTTACCAAATGACCAAGTCATTAACACAATGGAAGTCTATCTAATCAAAGCAACAGTAAAAGATCGAAGTGAAATTTCAAATATTCTTGATTTAAGCTCTACAACAAAAACAGATGCTGAGATCATGAAAACCGAACCTGAATTGTATACCAATAATTATCTTGGAATTTCCTTTGACGCACCACCTGGATGGCTAATACAGTCTCCACCAAAAACTGAACCTAGTGTTCCTGATCTAGTAGTTTTAGGACCTCAGAGTGACACCTCAAGCCCTGCAATTTCAATAACTATTGATGGTACTACTGGAAGTATTGATGATGAAGTAGAAAAATTACAACAAAAAATTAGTCCTCTAATAACGCAAAACGTTCTGACAATTGTAGATGAAGGAACAACTACGGTAGATGGTAATACCGCATACATCGTTCGTGCAACCGGAGAATTTGAAAATCTAAATGATGTAGTTAGAAAAGTAGGATTTGCAACAATCCTATTTGTGGATGATGAAAGAGTTTATACAATTCAATACACAAACCATCTATCTGATTATTATAATTATGAAGAAGAAATTGATAATCTTTTAAGTTCATTTAAATTAATTCATTCTGGTCCTGATGCTACCACATATTCTGAATCTGATGGGCAATCTAATTTGGAAGAATCTGAAGGAGGTGGTTGTCTTATTGCAACTGCAGCATTTGATTCTGAAATGGCGCCTCAAGTCCAATTCTTGAGAGAACTTAGAGATGGCAAAGTAATGTCAACAGAATCTGGAACTGTATTCATGACAAACTTCAATCAATTTTACTACTCATTTTCACCTTATGTAGCAGATTATGAAAGAGAGAACCCAGTATTCAAAGAAGCAGTTAAAATTACACTAACACCACTGCTCACATCACTTACTCTACTCAATTATGTTGATATTCAATCAGAGGAAGAAATGTTAGGATACGGAATTGGAATAATATTGTTAAACGTAGGAATGTATTTTGTAACACCTGCTGCTGCTATCATAATAATAAAAAATAAAATTAAACAACAATAAGACCAATTCTTATCAAAAATTCAATTCCAGTTGCAAATGTATTATCATCGATCTGTTCATTTGCCCACCATCCTGCATTGGTTTTAACCCATTCTGGTATTCCTTGGTAAGGAGTTGAAGAATCTTTTTCTATATCTGAAACAACAATAATCTGTTCATTTATCAAAAACTCAATTCCATCAATAAATGCCGAGTCTGGTATCTGATATGTTGCCCACCATCCTGCAGTATTCTTAACCCATTCTGGTATCTGATAATCAGTTTCCAACATATCTTTTCTATCAACAATTAATGGAAATTCTAAACTAGCAACCTTACTGTCAGATATATTCTGAAATTTGACGTTGATTATTCCAGAAATATCTGATGGAATCAAAAATTCAAAAGTATCATTCCCTATTTTAGAATCAGAACTTATTCCATCACTGCTAGTAATTTCTTTATCATTTTGAAAAATTTTCAAATCATACGAGACTGCAATAGGTCTATCTTTGAGAAATGTATCTAAAATATCAAAATTCAAAGTTGCAGTTTCTCCAGATTTCAATGCATTATCCCACCAAAGATTAATTTTGAACTGACCATTTTCCGTTACACCAGATAACGGTAAATTATTTTCTGGTTTTACTTTGATAGTAATTATATTATTTTCAAATTGATTATCTGAATAAATTTCCTGCAATTCTTTTTGACTGACAACAATGTGTACTATTCTATCATCGGCTGAAAAATCATCTATGTTTATCATTGATTCAGGCAACTCAAGTCCATTTAATGTTGCATCATATTTTGCAACCAAAAGATCACCAAATGTTTTCGGTACTAGAACTTCTTCATGAATTACTGTTGTTTGATCAATTGTTTTTTGATTCCATTCAAATGGAAATGAAAATGTAATCTCTTTTGTTTTTACATCATAATCAAAATCAGTTATTTGATCGAAAAATGTAACGATTCCTAATTCTTGTTTACCATAATTTATGTCGTCAACTTCATATCTTGTAGTTTCTTCAATTGAAATTCCAAGTTCATAATCTACAGGATCAGATAAAACATTATCGTAACTATTAATTGTTAGAACTGAAATTTCGAATTCATACAAACCCCCATTCTCAAAAACTTCTCCTTCAAAATTGTATTGCTCACTTGCCAATCCAAAAAAAGATGCAAACGTTTCACGTTCCATAACTCGTATTTGTTCATAATCAGATGGTGTAAGATTCATTATCAATACGCCATCATCTCTTTGAAATGTTTCATTGATTAGAATAGTTCCCCCTTTAATCAACTCAACTTGAAATGTTACATCATTGATTGAGTTAACTTGGTTTGAATTAATATTTGTAAAACTTTCAAAAAAATTTATTGAAATCTGCCTAATCCCTTTTTCTTCTCCATCTATATCCATGTAAATTGTTGACGAATTAACTTCCAATGTGGCTTCGATATCTTCCACCATCACTGGCGGCATTGTTTCAGATCCAAGACCATGACCTAAAGAATCTGGAATTTGTCCTACAAACAATATCCCTAGAAGAAATATGGGAATTATCAATTTTTTTGAATTCATACTATCAATTCGATCATTTCTATAATTAACTGATATTACAAATTTATCTCAGGCTCAGTTCAGGCGTGAATAAACAATTAGGATTATAAACCAATTCTGTGAGGAGTATACATTATGGTTAATCAAGGCGCCGCAAAAGATGCATGTCCACGTTGTGTTAAGGGTAAAATGGTCACAGATAATGAATCTGGCGAAATGTTTTGCTCCAAGTGTGGATTTGTAATGTCAGAAAAACTACAAGAATCCGGCCCTGAATGGCGCTCCTTCACACAAGATGAACATGGTGATAGAGCAAGAGCTGGTGCACCAACATCACTAACAATGCATGACATGGGTCTTGCAACTGTAATTAATCCTGTAAATAAAGATGCATCTGGTAAACCACTAACTGCATCAATGAAAAATACAATTGAAAGATTAAGAACCTGGGATAGTAGAAGTCAAGTTCATGAACCAGTAGATAGAAACTTTAGACAAGCATTTAGTGAATTAAATAGACTAAAAGATAAACTCGCAATTTCAGAATCTGTTGTAGAAAAAGCAGCTTACATTTATCGTAAAGCACTAGACAAAGGTCTTGTAAGAGGTCGCTCAATCTCTGCACTAATGGCATCTGCATTATACGCTGCATGTCGTGATACAGAAACTCCAAGAAACCTCAAAGACGTTGAAATTGCGGCAAATATTAAAAGAAAAGATATTGCACGTTGTTATCGTTTACTTGTAAAAGAATTAGATTTGAAAATGCCTGTAACTGATTCAGTTCAGTGTGTTGCAAGAATTGCAAGTAAAATTGGTATTGCAGAAAAAACAAAACGTTATGCAATTAAGGTCTTGAAAATTGCACAAGATAATGAAGCATCAGCTGGAAAAGATCCAATGGGATTAGCAGCAGCAGCATTATACTTGTCATGTGTAAAAAACGGCGAAGACAAAACTCAACGTGACATTGCAGAAGCTGCAAATGTTACTGAAGTTACAATCCGAAACCGCTACAAAGGCTTAAAAGAATCTATAGACGTATAAATCAATTATTTATCCTTTGTTTCTGTAACAAAACCCCCACTACCCTCTGGCGGTGGAATTTTCTTTGCACCACCTAATCCTATTGTTGTTATAATTACAGATGTTAGTATGATGAAAAATATTATCTGTGGATATGCTTCTCCATTTTGTAATCCCATTGTAAGCGGTATAGTAGCTAGAACGGCAGCAGCTAATCCTCTCGGTATCATTACTGATGTAACTTTCTTGTCTAGTTTTGAGAATCCACGCACGAGCGCAGTATGTGTTATTATGATTCTTCCAACGTAAATTGCCACTGCCGCAATAATTCCAAATATCACATATTCTATCTGACCAAAGCTTGCCAGTAAGCCTACAAAAACAAAGAAGAAGGCTCTAACAATGAATGTAACTTGACTGTGTAATGAATTATCTATGGTGTGCTCTGGAAGTTTAATCCGTAATTTCTTGAGTAGATACTTTTTGTTTCCAAGCATCAGTCCAAATACAAGTGCAGTTAGTGCTCCAGATTCTCCAAACGAGTTTGCCAAGAAGAACAGTAAGAATAGAACACCTAATGTGAGCATGTAGTTGTGTTGTGCATTACTCAGCTTGGAGATAATAAACATCCATGGAATTCCTACTCCAAATCCTAGTATCAAACCAACAGCAATCGCTCTTCCAAGTGTTTCTCCCAGAAGATCAACACTAAATGAACCTGTAAGAACTGCTTCAAATAAAATGAATGCAACTATTGTTGACAAAATATCAGTTAATGCAGATTCAAAACTAAGCATTGATTTTGCTTTATCTGAAATTCTTAGTTTCCTGACCAAACCAAAAACAATGATCGAGCTGCTACCACCCACAATAGTTCCAAGTAGTATACTGTCAAGCCATTCCCATCCTAAACCATAATGTGCAAATGTCCCAACAGTTCCAACAGCAGCAGCAAATCCCAAAATTACTAAAATTAGTGAAAAGTGTGCAGTTTTTAGAATCTGTCCAATCTTTAGATTATACCCACCATCAAACATGATTATGATTAATGCAAGTGCTGCAAAGTACGGAACAATTTCAATAACCGCAGCTGGTTGTACAATTCCAATTACAGGTCCAATCATTACTCCTAATACCATCAAAAATGCGATGTCTGGAATTCCAGTTTTCTTGAAAAATGCTTCACCTAAAACTCCTAAAATAATTACAACACTTGCTGCTAGTAATAAGATTGGGGCTGATGCAATTAACGAGCCTTCTCCCATTGAAATCTCACCTATGAATCTCTGGACATTTGCCAGACCATTCAGTATGATTTCCATACCTGGATTGTCAACATTCATCTCAGGCAGAGGATTTCTCTCAAAATACGATCTAACTAAATCTCGGGCATTAGAATCTGCCAACTCTTCAGTATTGATTTTTGACAAAAATCCATCTTTGAATAAATTTTGAAATTCCTCAAAGATACTAAGAAAAATCAAATTCATGATATTTCAGCCCTTTTAATGCTAATTTAAGATTGCAGTGTAAAATTATCGCGATATTTGAGCACGTAACTTCTCATAGGCTTTTGGTGC
>Ga0114933_10005641_pt1 | contig 11325 bp, 10 predicted proteins | sample 4SBtaG_FD_89691 | JGI IMG/M metagenome (GOLD analysis project Ga0114933, IMG submission 89691) | Deep subsurface microbial communities from Kolumbo volcano to uncover new lineages of life (NeLLi) - 4SBTROV12_W25 metaG | ecosystem: Environmental > Aquatic > Marine > Volcanic | place: Kolumbo... | reverse complement strand
TGCAGCCGCTGGTCCATCTGACACGACAAGTTGAGGGCGGCACCCTGCGCTTCTCGGTCGTTCGCATGATCCATGGTCAGATGGCCGAAGGGCGTATCCAGTTTCTCACACACAACACCCCAGACCTGCTGTGGCGCAAAGAATTGATGGACCACCCAAACAAGGTTGTCTCTATGACTGACGTAGCTATGGCGAGCGCCGAGCCGCAAGAAGCGGCGCAGCGTTTTGAGCGCTATCTCGGATTAGCGCCGGTGCCCTGCGGAAGCGGCTGGCATTTCTCCCTCGGTCGTGGAAGCCTGACGATACTCTCTGCCGATGCGTTCCAGGCCGTGCTCCCCGGCGTCGACATTCCAGATATGCCCTTCATTGGCGCATATTCCCTGCGGTCGGAAAATTTGTCGGCCACGAAGGCTGTGCTTAACGGCAATGGCATCCAAACACAAGAAATTGCTTCGGACACCCTCCGAGTAGACCCACTGCCCGCTCTAGGCTCAACGATGATTTTCACCCAAGGTGACGCTAAAGCGCCGTGGATGGAGGACTAATTAACTTAGATCACCGGCGGGTCTATTTTAATTCGGTTGCCAGCTGCTTGACTGCGGATCCAAGCCTGCGCTCGGATCTGCGCTGAATAGGCCGCCGTTTTAAGCAAAGAAACCGTTTGTATTCCTTCGAACGGTCTAAACCGGGATCTCAACCTCCAACAACGGCGCATGCTGTTGCGCGCCGTAAACGTCGGTATCGCCAAGATCGCCGGCACTGACAAGCCTTGGCAAGGTCGCCTTGAAGGCAAGACCAGCGTCGTAGATGGTGAAGAGGATGTCCTCCTCCTTAACTCCATAGAGTTCTACGAACAGCCGCGGGCAGATGACGCCCGTCGCCTTCACCCTCTCGAAGGTCTCCCGGTCAGAAAAGACCGCATCAATCGTCAGCTCGAAGGGGCCCGCATTCTTGCTTTTGCAAACCGCCACGATATCTTTGAGTTTCGGCATCTATCAATTCCGCACGTCTTCGTATTCAATCGGAAACATCTCCATCGCGTCCTTTGGCTCAACGATGTGATAGACGTTGAACCGGTAGGCTGGCCCGCACTCAATATCGCTTGGCGAGAACGGAAAGGCCATGTTGCCCTCCTTGCAAAGCCGGCCCGGAAAATCGAGATGTAAGGTGCTGACCCGCGCGACCGAAAGCACCGTGTTAGCCATTTCTTGCGTATCCGCAATGACCTCGACGAGAATGCCAAGCTCGTGCGACGGATCGGCGGCCAGCGGCTCGCGAGACGCCATAACGCCATCTCGGCCATAGGCACGGAACATCAGCTTGTAGCTCGACGGATCCACACCCATCGCCTCCGCCTTCGTCCGTACCGCGTCCCGCACGAGACCAAGGTAGTCTTCCGACTGGCTGATAAGCAGCGGGTCGCGCGTCCCGCATATGGTGATCGCGCGATACCCCATATGCTGCGCACCCTCGATCTTCACCGTGTATTGATCATCCGCCAACCAGCGCATACCGGAGACCATCGCAGCGCGGTCACTCACCGCTTCGAAGCGACAGTCTGTCGTATCCAACAGGCCACCCGGTTCCTGGAAAAGGTTCGGACTGGCATTTTCATGCAGGCTCTGGTTGGCAAGCGAGGTCGGGGTACAGATTTTGTCTGGGTTCGGTGGCTCGCAAATTACCCCGTTTTCCTTGATTGTCACATGCATGCAGTCATGCCCCTTCGGCACTGCACCGGCCGCGGCGCATTCCAGCATCTTGCCGGAATACCAGGACGGCCCTGGCTCAATTTGGCCACGCATGGCACAGGCTGCAAAAGGGGCCGGATCGGTGCTACGCCCAGCGAGCACCACCTGCGCGCCCGCATCCAGCGCCGCCATGTAGGGCTCTGGACCCATACAGCCGACAATTCGTTCCGAATTTTCGATATCGTCTTCGGTCAGCTTGCCTACATTGCGCATCGGCTTCACCTTACCGTCGGCGATCTGTTGTTTGATCCAACCCTTGTCCTGCTCAGCATGGATCGTTGCCATCTTGAAACTAAGCCCTTCCTCACGAGCTATCTCACGGGTTAGTTCCGCCATCACTTCCAGATGCGGCTCACCGCCCGCGCCACCGCAGCTTCCGATCGTAACCGGCACGCCCTCCGCGACCGCCGCCTGCAGCATCAGCTTGAGATCCCGCTTCATCGCTAGACGCGAATTTAGGGTCTTGCCGGACCCGAGATAATGCGGCCCTGGGTCTGTGCTCCCACCGTCGCAGCCGATCATGTCAACGCCCATTGCCACGCCACGCTTAATTGATTCTTCCGGAAATCCATAGCCCAGAATGCCGCTGGTCGACAGCAACCGATATTCCGCCATAGTCTTACTCCTTCTCTCGTCAGTCTCGCTTCATCGCATAAGGGTTGACCCCACCCCGAGGCCCGGTTCCGAGCCGATCAGCTACCACAGATAGCAACGGCCTGCTGTTCGGCACGTTCAGCCATTGCCGCAGTAGCAGCCGCTTCGCAGCAGGATCGTCCTTGTAAGAGGTCCGCGCGTGCAGGATCGTATAGTTATTCAGTAGCTGGATATCACCAGTTTGAAAGCCCATGTCGAAACGGATATCTTCTCGCAGCGCTAGTGCCTCGACTTCAAGCACGGCAGCCTGCGCAAGGGCGCAAAGCAACTTGCCACTTTTCTCCGCACCGCGTTCGATCTGTTTGGCGTTGTAGTAGCAGGTCAGAAAGCCATCACACTCGCTAAAAACCGGTATACGCTGTGGTGAGATCAGGTGTGGGGCTTCGGTCGGCCCCTTACCGGCATAGTCGATACGGAAGCCGCGACAAAGCGGAGCCAGGTAGTTCGGATTATTTTCTAGGATCTCATTGTAAATAGTGAGTGCGCTAGAAATCGTGCTGAGCCCACCTGTCGCTGCGGGACGAATGCAGAACAGTCCAACAATGTCGCAAGGGTCGACATGCGGGCGCAGTTGCGCGTTTGTGGAATGCCCACGCACATTGTTGCCATCATAATCATTACCAAGATCCTCGATCTCGTGCAGTAGCGCCCCCTGCGGGTTCTGAGTAACCGGGACACCGATATGCCGGCCGATACCCCAGAACAACGCTTGTGCCTCATGGCGCGAGTAATCTGAAAGCTGGATGCCACGTAGCAACGCAAAACCACGACCTCGTTCAACCTCCCCGACCACAGTCGCCAGCTTCGCGGCAACGAAGGGCAGAGGAAAATCAGTACGGGTCAATTCGGTAACCGGCTTGCCAGTCGCCAACGCCGTTTGCAACGCTGCCTCGATTTCCGCGACATCGCCGTCGTTAAGCCGGTGGAGCCAGGAATGATCGTGTTTGAAGTCCCCAGCATACCATGCAGCAGCACCGGTCGCCCGGCCCTCCGGCTGCGTGCCTATAGCCACATTAGAATTCATAGTCATAAATGATCGGACATAAAGTGAGGCCGAGCAAGACAGACGTCGCTAAAGTGCGAATTTGTGCATACCGCCATCCACATGAATAACCTCGCCGGTGATGTAGCGCGCCAGAGGAGAGCAGAGAAAGGCGATCAGATAGCCCATATCTTCCGGCTCGCCGAAATAGCCGGCCGGTATCTCCGACTTCGCAAATTGTTCGCGTTCCTCTGGGTCGGGATGCAGCCTCTCAAGGATCTGTTCGCTATTGATGCGGCCCGGCGGCAGGCTGTTCACGGTTACGCCGTCCGCAGCAACAATCCGCGATAGCCCCTTAGCCCACATATGCACCGCGCCTTTGGCAGCGTTCGCGACATTCACGCCCCGGGGTTCGCTCGATCCAGTAATGTTGATGACCCGTCCATATTTCCTCTCTCGCATGCCAGGCACGAACTGATGCGTCAGTTGTCGCAGCATCTCGAAATTCAGCATCATGCCCTCGTGCCAGATATCGACCGACGCATCCCAGGGGATCGGCCGCGAACCGCCGGCGCTATTGACCAGAATATCGAGGCCGTCAAATGCCGCGTAGACGCGATCGTGAATCTGCTCTGGTGCGCCCTGATGGGTTACGTCTTCGACAATCACAACCGGCCGTTCGTTTCCTGCAGCGGCGATTTCATCCGCCAATTCGTTGAGCAGATGCTCACGCCGCGCCACGAGTGCGACGCGGCATCCTTCGTTCGCCATGATTTTCGCGGTGCCCCAACCGATACCGCGGCTGGCGCCGGTAATCAGGCAAGACTTTCCAGTGAGTTGAAGATCCATGTCGAAGCTCCTATTTCTTGAAGGATCCCAGCGGCGCCGGCGCGCAGACGCTAGCACTAGTAATTTTAACACACCAGGAAGCGAGAACAGATTCCCATCGGACTAATGGTGACCGACGTACCACGTGACATCTGGTACTACCCCAATAGTCAGACTGTTTGCATCGACTTTCCACAATTGAATTGCCTGGAACGGCGCGCCGGGCGCTAAGGGTTCGTCCAGAGTTCAAGCTGTATATCTGTTAAGACACGAGCCCTTATCGCGGATAAAGGCATCAACTAAATTAGGGTTCCGAAACCAAAAGCTCACGGAGCAGCGTATTTACTGTCTCCGCTCTCTCAAATTGTACCCAATGACCCGCACGAGGCACCACGCAAAACCTGGCCGCCGGAAGAATTTCCGCGATATAGGCACGGTTGGTCTCCAAGTCAGGATCTAGGGTGGCGTCCTTCTCACCTATGATGCAAGTAAGCGGACAGGGCAGACCCTTTAAGCTGTCCGCTAAAACTCGGGAACGCGCAATGCCGCGCGATCGAAGACGCGCCTTGGCCATATTGTCTACCTGTATGGCTAGAGCTAAGTCGTCAGCTGCTGCCGGATCGCCAAACATCAATTTCTGGAGATTGCGCCGGTAGAGGGGTGACGCCTCGGCCTCTGACATGTCGGACGGGATCTCGACTAAATCGTTGGCCGGACCAGTCCCCGCCAGCCCGAGGATCGGCACACCGATTAAAGTGAGGCTGCGGATCCGATGCGCTTGTTTGTGTGCAATCAGACCGGATAAGACGCCACCGAAGGAAAAAGAGACGAGATCGAACGAGACAGAGCCCGGAAGAATATGGTCGATGGCTCCGGACATGATGGCCGCAAGGCTTGGCGCATCGTAAGGGCGGGACGGCTCGTCAGAATCCCCGCACCCCGGCAGGTCGGCTACCAGAAGGCGATGATGCTTTGCCAGGCTCGGGATATTGCGCACCCAATGGTTCCAGGCGCCGGAACCCCCGTGCAGTAATACCAGTGGTGGCCGCGCCGTGTTATCTGTCCCCCATTCGCGCCAAATAATACTACCATCTTCAAAGGGTGAGAGTACCTCCCGGCTGCTTGACTGAATGGCATTAAGGTGGACGCGTGGTTCCGTCATTCGCTGATATTCCAGACCAGAGTATCACCCTCTTCTTCGACAACAACATCGATAAAAGCGCGATGTGAGGCGACCGTACCCTTCCAAATTGCTGTCCAACAGCGCAGCAAATCATCGCGAGCGTCGCCGTCCATCCCTCGCACGATGCGCAACCCGCTCTGCCGCAGAACAGCACGCCCTTCAGTATGTTCTGTTTCCACCTCGTCCCCCATCCCCTCAAACATCGCAGCAAGGAAACGAGAAGCGTCATGCGCGCCGCCGTCGACAGCACCAACCGATGCTGCGAGATGCGCGTATTGCTGTAATCCAGTCAACCTCGCGGCCAGGACACCTCTTTCGACAGCCTGAACCCGCCCCAGGGTTTCTGTCAGCGCGGTCACACTGTTGCGGACGAATTCCACCGCATAGTTGCGGTAAGCCTTCGCCAGACGTGCCTCGTCCCATTCCGCCGCAGGTGGTTTTGGCTGCGCTGAAGGGTTGAAGGGCGGAGGCCGTTCGTCCTTGGCGAATTGTAGCCGTTCCACCTCCGACAGTTCGTGATCAAACTCCTTGAAGTAACCGCAGAAGCCGAACTCGCCCGTCATGTCCTCGGACACACAGACAAAACCTAGCCGTGGGTTGCCGAGAGACGCGCCATTGTTCGCGTGCCAGCCGCGCATGAAGCCATCACCAGCCTCTACCGGAACGCCGCATAGGGCGGCACCATCCAGCCACCAACGCGGATATCGATACCGCACCCAGGCCTTGGTGTCCGACTCCGCCATGAATTCGACCCCCACTCCCCCCAGCGTATTTGAAAGCACATGGTATTGCGCCGATGCTACAGCATCCGGGAGACCGTCAAGGCCCAACTTCTTGAAGCTAGACAGAAATTTTTCCTCGTGCTGCCGACGGAACAGATGGAACATCCATTCACGGACCGCCGCCGGCCCCTCACGGGTCGCGACCATGAGTTGCAGCCCGATAAAATATTGCTGATGCAAATCCGCCTGCGCACGGATCAAATCGAAGTTCTCTTCCATTGCAAGGACTTACAGGATTGCGCCCACATCGCGCATACGACTGAGCGCTGCATCGTCATAGCCGAGGCTCCGCAATACATCTTCTGTATGTTGTCCCAGCTCCGGTGGCATGGTCGGTTCAGCCTTCGCCGCGCCTTCAACCCATATCGGCGAATCCACAACATACTCCGCCCCTGCCGCTGGATCCTCGATCGGGCGTAGGGCGCGGCCTTCGACCATTTGCCGGTCAGTGCGTATCTGATCAATCTTACGCACATCACCAAAGATGAAACGGTTTTCCTCAAGCAACAGCACCCAGTCGTCATAATTCCGCTCCCCGAAAGCACTTTCCAAAATTGGAATTAGCTCCGCGCTGTTCGCTATACGCGCCTCCTGGCTGTCAAAGCGCGGATCGTCGCCGATCTCCGGTCGACCAAGCAGTTCTGCCAGTTCCGGCCAGCGATGCAAATTGGTGTTGAAGACAATGTGAATCCAACGCTCATCCCGGGTCATGTAAAGATTATGCATCGGGTTTCCCGCCTCCTCTCGAGGCGGCCGGCAAGTTACCTGCTCGCCGCATAGCATGGCCTGGGTTAGTACACCGTTCCACCATACGCCATTCGCCATGAGTGATGTCGAGACATGGCACCCTTCGCCTGTTCGCTCGCGCCGAAACAGGCCGGTCATAACAGCGGCATAAAGCGACATCGCGGTCGGATGATCGCCCATACCCGGAAGAGAGCGGGCAGGCGGCGAGTCCGGCCCCGGTTTCACCAAGTCCATCAAACCTGTCCGTGCCCAGAGTGCCGTCGTGTCGAACCCCGGTCGATCCGCCTCCGGTCCGGTTTCTCCATAGGCGGTGATAGACGCGTAGACGATGCGCGGGTTAAGAGCACGGATATCCTCAAATGCAATATCAAGACGGCCTCGCGTCGGAATCGGCATGTTGGTAACAAATACGTCCGCCTGTGTGACAAGCTTTTCGAATGCCTCGCGGCCTTCCGCTGTCTTGATGTCGAGTGCGATTCCCTTCTTGTTGCGATTGTCGACAATGTAACCGTAGGGGTAGTCCGACTTTGGCGTGTCGCTGCCGCGCATGTGAACACCACGAAAGGGATCAGGCCGGAGCGGCGGTTCGATCTTGATCACGTCTGCACCAAAATCAGCTAGGATAACACTTGTCGCCGGCCCGGCGATAAAAGTGGCAAGTTCGACAACCTTGATGCCACCGAGGATGGCTTCGCTCATACTCTTTGTCCTCCAAACAAAACGGGCCTCCCCGGCAGTTAAGCACCAGGGCTTTTCTTTTCGATAGTTTAAACAATGTGCCCGTCTTGGCGAGGGGTGCCGGCATTTGAACCAACGATGGGATTAACCACAATATAGTCGTGCAATCAGATAAGGTCGCTGTCATGAGCCAGATCACCGCCACCCCACTGACAATTCCAGACGTAGTATCGCGCTACGCCGAATGGCAGCCCGACGACGAGGCAGTAATCTGCGACGATCTGCGGCTTACTTGGTCGGATTTTGTTGCCGCCTATCACCAGGTTGCTAACGCCTTAATCGCGCGCGGCCTTAATAAAGGCGACAAAATCTGTCTGCTAACGCGCAGCGGTGCGGAGATGCTAATCCTGATCTTCGGAGTGGTGAAGGCTGGCGGCATAATCGTTCCACTCAGCCCACTGTTCGAAGAACAGAGCGTCGCCCGAATGATACAACGCAGTGAGGCTCGATTTCTTTTCGCTACAAAGGATAATCGCGCCAAGGTTGACGCAATCCATGGCGACTTGGGCGACCTATTAACCGATGCGTTGATCGCGGTTGATTTCGATGCGGATGGGTGGACCAGCTACAGCGCATTCCTTGGCGGAGCGTCTGCGGACGATCCTGGCATTCCGCTCTCACCCGATGATGATTTCAACATTATGTATACCTCGGGGACTACCGGCGACCCAAAGGGCATGGTGCACAGCCATCAATCCCGGTTACTTTATCCGCTTGGGTGGGGTACCGCGACACAGATCGGGCCTGGTGCAACCGTCTTGCTGACCACACCGCTCTATCACAACGGTACATGGATCACGATGCTGCCTGCGCTGCATCATGGCGGAAAAGTCATTATCAAGACAAAGTTCAACGCTAGCGACTTCCTGCGCCTTGTGCAGGACGAAAAGGTCACGCACACCTTCGCCGTGCCAACGCAGCTCATCGTATCCTTAGAACTCTCTGACTTCGACATTTATGATACCAGGGCCCTTCAAGTTATCCTGACCGGCGGCTCGCCCCTGCCAACCACAACTTTCGATGAAACACGCCAACGCTTTCCACACACCGATTTGATGGAGATCTACGGCATGAGTGAAGGGTTTGCCACCATGGTCGGTCCTGGAGATTACGCGCGCGGCAAGGCAGGTTCGGTCGGCCGCCCAATCCGATCGGTCCACACCGATGTGAAGTTGGTCGGCGCTGACAACAAAGAAGCTCGCCAGGGTGAAATCGGCGAGATCGTCGGTATCAGCGCTCTAGCTATGAAAGAGTACTACAAGGACCCCGAGCGGACGGAGGAGACGCTTTGGCGCGACGAATCCGGCCGTGCCTATCTGCGTAGTGGCGACCTAGGTCGTATCGACAAAGATGGCTATGTCTATGTCGTCGGCCGGACGAAGGACATGGTAATCTCTGGCGGTGTCAACATTTTTCCAATCGATATCGAGGAGGTGTTCATGCAGCACCCAGAGATCCTCGAGGTCGCGGTAATTGGCATCCCACATGATAAATGGGGTGAGACGCCATTGCTGTTGGCTCTGATGAGAGATAGCGCGGAAGTGAGCGAAACGGAAGTCATGGAATGGGGCAACCAGCGCCTGGCCAAATATCAACGCGTTTTTGATGTCGAATTCCGTGACAGCTTTCCGCGCAACGCTTTCGACAAGATCATGAAACGCGAATTGCGCGAACCCTATTGGGAAGGACGCGATAGCGACATCGTTTAGGCCCGGATTGCGATAACTTTGGGATAACGCCCCAAAAGCCTTAAAGTGAAAGGAAAATCAATGGCGATAGCAGCACAGAACCCAGAACCGGCAGACGCAGCGGCGCGACGGGGTATCGAACCAATTACGGTCTACACTCTCGACCGGCTGCCGGCCTATGATCAAGGCTTCTACGATAACGTTCGCAGCGGCATGACACTGCTGGAAACCATCACCATCCCACCTCGTGACGCGCGCGTCTTCGAAGTGCCGGCAGGCCACCTGTTCCGCATCTGCAATAATGAAGGACCGCAAGTCGGCGACCTGAACCTTTGGAATACCGAGGACCTCACTGAGCACTTTTATAGCGGTAAGACGCGTGCGTTGCATGCTACTCATATCAGTACTGGTGACCGGCTTTGGAGCAGCTTCCCTGGCTTCCGCCCGATGGCAACAGTCACATACAACACGCTAGACTGGTACGGGATCGACGAATACGGCGCCGGTGTTCATGATGTTATCGGCACGCGATGCGACCCTTACACCCAGCACATGCTTTCCGGCAACGACTACCATAACTGTTGTCATTCCAACTTGACGCGGGCACTCGCGAATACAAGGAATCTGCCGCTAAACGAGGCGGAAAACCATGTTCATGACGTGGTCAACGTCTTCATGTGCACGGGTTACACACGTGATACCAACGAATATTTCATGAAGGCTAGCCCGGCGCGGCCCGGTGATTTCATCGAACTGTTCGCGGAATTCAACTTATTGGCCGGATTGTCCACCTGTCCCGGCGGAGATTGCGGCAGCGGCCATTCCAGCGACGAAGCGCCCTGCTGGCCAATGCAGGTTGAGATCTACAAACCTCAGCCAGGCAAGCTGTCAGGCTGGAGGCCTAAGACCGCCAACGGCTATGGCGGCGGCCACGGAACGGTCTGAGCCAGCATGAAACTCGTCGCCTATAACATTCAATTCGGCACCGGCAAGGATGGCCGCGTCGACCTTGACCGGATCGCCGGTGAAATAGCTAACGCAGATGTAATCGCGATGCAGGAAGTCGACCGCTATTGGAAGCGCTCGGAAATGGCCGATCAAGTCTCGGCAATTACTGAACGGTTACCCGGGTTTCATTGGGTCTACGGGCCGGGTGTCGATCTGAATGCCAGTACCCTGAATGATGACGGTACGGTTAACAACCGTCGGCGCCAGTTCGGTAACCTGCTTCTGTCGCGACATCCTATCCTGGCGTCGAAGAACCGGTTGCTGCCGAAGTTGCGCTTTCACGCGCAGTTGAGTTTGCAGAGAACAATGCTGGACGGCGTAATCGAGTTTCCCGGCGGCTTAGTCCGCGTCGCCTCAATCCACCTTGCCCATGCCGCAGAACCGGAGCGGCTTGCGCAGGTTGCAGCGCTCCGCAAATACCAGCGAGATGCGGGCCGCGACGGTGGCGTCCTGTCTGGTCAAAGCGATAGTTGGCCAGAAGGAGACGCCTCACCACCCTGGCCGCACGCATCCATCCTGCTTGGCGATTTCAACATGACGCCAGACGAAACGGCCTATACGACCCTGGTAGGGACCACAGATCCTAAATATGGTCTTATCACGGAACATGACAACTATCTCGACGCCTGGATACACAGCGGCGGAGCACCGGATCGCGGCCACACGAAGTTCGAAACCACCGGTAACCGGCGCATCGACTACGCCTTCATCAGTCCAGGCTTGGGGGATGCCGTACGCTCGGTTTGGGTCGATAAAGCGGCGCAAGGCTCGGACCACCAGCCACTTTGGCTCGAGATCGACCTTTAATTCCAACCCACTCAGGGCACGCGCATTTCAATAAAGCTTAGGCAGCCTCTTCACGGCGACGCAGACTTTCCACCGGTGGTGTTGCCGTTTCCAGCGGCGGCAGTGCGTCTCCAGCCGAAATGCAATCTTCCTGGCCGAACTTACGGCACAGTACAATTAG
>Ga0114933_10005640_pt1 | contig 11326 bp, 7 predicted proteins | sample 4SBtaG_FD_89691 | JGI IMG/M metagenome (GOLD analysis project Ga0114933, IMG submission 89691) | Deep subsurface microbial communities from Kolumbo volcano to uncover new lineages of life (NeLLi) - 4SBTROV12_W25 metaG | ecosystem: Environmental > Aquatic > Marine > Volcanic | place: Kolumbo... | reverse complement strand
GAGCGGCTCGTTCACGCTGGCGCTCTCGGGCACCGGGCTGGCGGTCGTCCCCGAGATCACGGTCCTGCCGACCCCGCTGCCCTTCGCCGCGCGCCTCATCGGAGACACGAGCACCCTCTCCGCGGTCGTCACGGCGATCACGGACATCACGTACACGGCCACGCTCAGCGGGGCGAACGCAGACCAGTTCTCGCTGCTCGGCAGCTACACGAACATCGCGCTCGCGACGTCGGCCACGAGTTCGATCTCGGTGGTGCATCAACCGACCTCGGTGGGTGTGCACGCGGCGACCCTGACCATCACCGACAGCGAAGGGACCTCGCGAGGCACCGTCTCCCTCACAGGAGAAGGCGTCGCCACGGATGAGCCGTGGATCGTGAACGTCGTCGATCCGCTCGACCTCGGCACACATTTCATCGGCGAGAGCGTCACAGGGCTGGTGACGCTTCGGTCGGTCGCGAACGGCGACACCTATACGTTCACGCCAGTGCTGGGCACCGGAGCGCCGTACACCTGCTCGGCCGCCGCGCCGGTCGCGGGGGGCACCGATCTGGTGCTGACCATTACCTACGCGCCCACGGCGGTAGGCACCTATACCGACACGCTCACCATCGCGTGGACACGCAGCGGGACGTACGCCGCGTCCGGAACGTTGACGATCGGCGTCACGGGCGTCTGTGTGACGACGTCCGACCTTGCGGGCGGCGAAACGACGTCAGACACCGATGTCACGGGCACGGGCGTCGACACCACCGCTACCCGGGCGACCATCTACGTCCCGACGCACGAGAGTTACGTCAGCCTCGGGGCCGCCTACGTCGACGATTCCAACGCGACGATCACGACGAACGGCTTCTCGGCGGTCACGGACGGCAACGTCTTCATGAAGGCGCACAAGAGCGTCACGTTGCAAGCGCTCGGGGACACCGCGCTCGGGTCAGCATCGGGCGATGCTCTGGCCATCGCCGGGCGGAACCTTTACGTCGTCGGTGGCGAGGACACCTATATCGGGGCTGGCGGATACGTTGGCCTCATGGCGGGTTTCAGCTCCGGCGTGAACACCAACGCTGTGAAAACGGACAGCGGCGGCCATGTCGGGAAACCTACCGGGCTCAACGGTCTCGAGGCGGGCTTCTTCGCCGCCGACATCTGCAACAAGGTCATCCAGATCACCCTGAGTGTGTCTGGCCTCGTCAAGGGCCTCTGGGACGTGTGGAACCTCTCCGACGTCAGCGGGAAAACCCTGGGGGTGGCCACGGGCTTCATCAAGGCCGCCCACACCACGATCATCCTGGCGATCTACAAGATAGGCGACGTGACGAACTGGGTCGTGCAGAAGGCCGAGGGCGCGCCGACGCAGCGACTGGCGGTCTATGGGGCGACTGGCATCTTGTCGGGCACGCCGTCGTTCACGTCGATTTCGTCGTTGACCTCGCTGACCTTCACCGGACTCAACACCACGGCCATCGGGTTCGTGAACGCCTCGGTCGAGGGGGTGTGGTCGGCGACCCTCGACAGCATGGGCGACACCTACGTTCTGGCCGGGAAGGACATCAGCTCGATCACCTCCTGGAACAACTCGATCTACGCGCGCGGAGGCACGGTTCTGCTGCAGGGCAAGAACGTGACGGTCGGCGGCGTCGGCAAAGTGCTCTCCTATGCGGCAACTCCTCCCACGCCGAACCTGCTGATCCACATGAACGCGAAGACCAAGACCACTGTTTCTTCGATTGGTCCCGGATCGAAAACGGTGCTCGCGGCGACTGCAGGAGACATCGAGGTGGAAACCGGTGGCCTCTTCGACCACAAGTTTTCGGCGGCCAAGAACTTCACCATCGACCTGGGGGCTTTCAAGCTCGAGTGCAAACCTGGCACGATCTCCGTCAAGTCCCCCCTTGGCGAGGTCCTTCAACTGACCGCCGCGTCGGTCTCGATCGGCCCCGCGCCTTCTTCGCTCAAGATGACGCCCGCCCTCGCTGACCTCGGCGGGGCCGTGAAGGTCACGCCGTCGGGAACGACGTGGATGACGTCGATGCTGGAAATTCTCTGAGCCATGACCACCAGCACCGCGAATCAGAAGGTCACGCTCGACGTCCCGAAACCGTGGACGAAGCTCGAAGTCGGCGCTGGCACGATCGGCGGCGTCTACATCGAGACGGACGAGCACGTGCGCCTCATCGCCCACGGCAGCGCGAGCGAGAGTCACGCGATCGCCACCGCTATCGGCCAACTCTGGGTGCAGGCCGTTCAGGACGTTGTCGTCGTCGCCAAGAAGAAAGCCATGATCACGTCGCAGACGGCGACGCTGATGCACTCGGCCAAAACGCTGACCGTGCTCGCTGGCTTCAAGCCGAGTTCGGTCGCGTCCGAGACCACGCCCGGCACCTTGCCGACGGGGGTCGACGAGTACGATTCAGCCGCCTCGGTTGCCAGCGCTTTTTGGACGGGCTTCGGCGCAGCGACCGCGGCTGTGACAGCGGTCGCCGGCATCGCGCAGATGGCCCTCGGGACCGGCTTCTCCTGGACCTCGACTGTCAACGCCGCGATCAACATCGGCGCAACACTCGTCGGATCGATGGCCGTGGGCTGGCAAAAGGACGGCAAGTTCCCTGGCGTGAACCTCTTCTCCCAAGGGGGCACGTACATCGGCTGTACGTTCGGAGCGACGTACATCGTCGGCATGACCGGCACCGTCCTGGCCGCTCCATTCCTCAGCGCCTTCTCGCTTCTGATGGGCAAAAACCGAGGCTTCAAGAAGTCGAGCCTGATGAGCTGTGGTTCGGTCGACATCTCTTCGCTCTTTGGCAACACGCATCAAGCGGCCAAGGACACGACAATCTCCGCACGAACCGGCGACTTGAACTTCGTGGCGCCCACGAAGATCCGCATCGGCACCCCGAACCGCCCTCCCACGGCGATCTCGGCGGGTGGAACTCCATGGCCCGTTGCCGTGACAGGGCGCCTCTTTTTCATCAAGAAGATCGTCATTCCGAACCCGCAGAAGGTGACCAGCACCATCGCCATCTCGGCGGTGAAGGAGGCAGGTATCGATGCCCTCCTGGGTATCGCCTACGAACCAGCCTTTGGCTTCCGTGCGACGGCCGCCACCGATGTCACGCTGAAGGCCAAGACCAATGCCTCGCTTCTCGGCTTTACTCAGATCCTGGAAGTCGGCGCCACGCTCGTGGGCATGGGCGGCGCCAGCAGGGGAGCGTTGGACCGCAACGAGGGCTCATTCTTCGCCGGATTCAACGCGGTCGAGTTGAAAGGCTCGGAGTACGAAGCAGCGGTGACGTTCAAGCCGTCTGGAATCGTGTTCGGTGACGACTCCGCGCAGCTCAAGGTGACTCCGGCGGGCGTGCAGATCAAAGGCAACGCGGTGAAGATCGAATGAATCGATGACAGATACTCGCGCCACACTGGCTGTGCCCTCGCCGAGCCCCGAGACATCAATGTCTCTGGGCAAGGAGTGGACCGGAACGTCCTGGAACAGCGCCGGGCTCTGTGTGAACACAGCCGGTCACATCCTTCTGAGCGCTCAGGGGAGCACGGCGGAAGACACTACGATGTCTCTCTTGGCCGAGGGTTCGAGCGGTCAGTTCTTGATGCAGTCTCTGAACCGGAACGCCTACGTCTACTCGGAGGATCACTCCATCGCCTCGGCCAAGGGTTCGATGCTCGTGGCGGGCGGCAAGGGGGTAAAGATCATCTGTGGTCATGGCCGTGACTACGAGGCCGCCTTTGGCATCAGCCCGCTCACAGACAACACCCTCAGCAAGGTTGCCTACGGCGGCAACGGCAGCGGCATCGAAGCGTACATGGATCGCATGGACGAGGTGTCGAGCGCTTGGACTGCGACTCTGGCGAGCTGCGCTGCCGCTCAACTCATCACAGAGGGCGTGCGACTGATCGTCGGTTGTCGCGGCGTGGGAAAGGGAGCCGGCGCGGCCATGGCGTTCACAGCTGCGACCAACGCCGTGACCGCCACGGCCGGAGCGGTGCAGCTGGCATCAACGGGCACGGACGACGTGCCGGGTCTACACATCCACTCTCTCAGTGGCATGGACTTCGTGACCCCTCTGTTCGCGTCCTTCTATTCGGGCGCCGCGATCCAGGCTAGCTCCATGCTTTGCAGCTTCATCGGCTGGTCAGAGGCGGCGGTCATCGGAGGTGCGAGCGCGTCGTTGAAGGCGTCGAAATCTGCAACGGTGCAAGGCAAGAACCTTCACATGACGGCGGGTCGAGACCAGACCATCGGTTCGCTTCATTTCGATGCGAAACTGTACGGCAAGGACATCGAGATCGGCGCGCCGATCCCGTCTTGGCCGACACAGCTTCCAAGCCTGACAGCGACAGTCGCCTCTCTCGGTAAAGTCGACGGCTACGTGAACGCCGGGAGGTTCGAACTCAAATCGGCCGGGACCATCGAGGTCGACGGCATGACGATCCGCTTCGAGTCCAGCAAGTGCGTCATCGAGGGGCTCACCTACAGCGTCAGCATTGGCTCTAAGGTCGAGCTCTCGGTCCTCGGGCAGTCCGGCTTGGAGGTGGAGGCCAACACCGGCGTGGTCGCCGAGTGTGGGCCCGTGAAGCTCGAGGTCACCGATTGCGTGAAGATCTCCGCGGGGGCGCAAAACAGTCTTTCGCTCGATGGCTCCGGCGGCGTCGTCAAGATCAGTGGCGGCACCCACACGATGCTCTGAGGACAAGACATGGATCTCATCCGCGACACACCCCTCGAAGTGGGCTTTCTTTTCTGGCCCCTGCGACCGCCTCGCGTGTCGATGATCGTGGTCGTCAAAGCGACGTTCGCGCTCGAGTCCGGTTTTTGTCCCCTCGCGCCAAAACAGAAACCCACGACCGGCGAGATGTTTTGGGACGATGATCCCGAGCGCTCCATTCGCTATCCGGGCGACTTCGCGCTGCTCAAACCCCACGGCGAGTGCGTCGTTACGGGTCATGTGCGCCCGCTGACGGAGGCGCCGCAGGAGCGTACGGTGGCGAGCTTCTCCATCGGCGCGATCAAGAAGCGAATCGAGGTCTACGGCGACCGCGTTTGGTCGGGCAATCAGGCCACTCGGCCAACCCCCTTTCACGAGATGCCGCTCTGTTGGGAGCGGGCTTTCGGCGGCGCCGGCGTTGCCGCCAACCCTCGAGGCCGAGGCGCCGCCCCGGACGAGCGAGGTGTCGTCCGGCTGCCCAATCTCGAGAACGACGGGAAGTCGGTCACGCGACCGCAAGACCGGCCCGCGCCTGCAGCCTGTTTTGCCCGCGGACCCGACTGGCAAGACCGCCGCTCGCTGACCGGAACCTATGACGAACGCTGGCGCGCGCAGCGATTCCCCTGGCTCCCCGAGGACTTCCGCTTCGAGTGGTTCAACTCGGCACCCACCGACCAGCACATTCCGGCGTATTGGACCGGGAAAGAGCAGATATCGCTCCGGCATTTGCATCCCACCATGCCGCAGATCGACACGCGTCTGCCGGGCCTCAACGCGCGGGCTTTTGTGGAGCTCGATGCACCGGCCGAGGGGCAGCGCGGCGCCTTCCAGGAGATTGCGTTGGCGCTGGACACGCTCACGGTCGATGCCGACGAGGGCGAGATCTACGCGACGTGGCGCGGCTCCTATGAGCTCGCCCACGACGAGTTGAAGCCCGACGGGCTCGCACGCCTCTTCGTGATGCATGAGGACATGAGCGCGGAAGCGGCACGGGGTGCGCCGGTCGAGGCCTGTCTTACTCAGATGGATGCGAAGATCGAGGCCGACCGTCTGGCCTTGGAGGGCATGGAGGGTGAGCCGCCGCCGCCCATGGACTCGACCGATGCGACGCTTCAGGACACAGACCCCGAGGCCCAGGTCGCCGACGTCCGGGCCGCCGCAGCCGCCGCCGCGGCCGCCGCTACGGCGCAACGAACCGCTGAGGCCGCGCCGGATCCCCTCGAGAGTTTGGCCAAGCTGAAAGTGGACCTCGCTGCGGCCGGATACGACGTGGACGCTCTGGTGGCGCAGGCTGAAGCCGATGACGCGGCGCGGCCGAAGGAGGCCTTGGGACCCGCGACTGTCGACAAGCTCGGTGAGGCGTTCGAGGCCGCGGGCATGGAGATGCCCGAAGATCTCAAGGAGGAGTTCCAGCAGCTCGTGGAGGAACAAGCGGCCCGCGATGCCGAGGTCGCAGGCGCGAAGCCCCAAGAGCCACGTGACCCCACCCTCAGAGATCGTGTGGTGCAATCGCACGCGAGCCGTCTGCCGATCACGGGTGACTTCACCGGTGTCGATCTCATCGATCTGGACCTGCGCGGACTCGATGCGCGCAACGCCATCCTGATGGACGCCACCTTCCGCGGCTGCAACCTTCAGGGCGCCAAGTTCGACGACGCGAATCTGACACGGGCCGATTTTCTACGCGCCAACCTTCAGGGCGCCAGCCTGCGGCGAGCCGACCTGACCGAGGCCGTGCTCGAGGCCGCGGACTTCGGCGGCGCGGACCTGCGCAACGTCGTGGCGGAGCGAGCGGAGGCGGCGGAGATCGACCTCGACGGCGCGAAACTCAACGACGCGGATTTCACGGACGCCGACCTGACAGACGCGAGTCTGCGGGAGTGTGTGCTCGATGAAGCGGTCTTCATCGGAGCAACGCTGGAGGGCGCCAACCTCACAGCCGCGAGCCTCAAGGAGACACGCTTCTACTCCATCAAGGCCAAGGGCATGGTGCTCGACCAGGCGGATGCTTCGAAGCTGCGCGTCGGACGAGACTCGGATCTGACGGGCGTCAGCGCTCGAGGCATCAAGGGGGTGGGGTCGAACTGGCGATACTCGACGCTCACGGACATGGACTTCCTCGGCTCGGGGCTCGAGGGCTCAGACTTTACGGGTAGTCGCCTGGACGGGGCGAGGCTCAGCGGTTCGGTCATGCGTCGCGCGGTGTTGCTCGACGCGTCGCTCGAAAACGCCAAGCTCGAGGCAGCAGACCTCTACGAAGCCAACCTGAGTAACACGAACCTCAACGCCACAGACCTGCAGCGCGCAAACCTCTTCCGAGCGAACTTCTTCAAGGCATTTGGCGTGGGCGCCCTGCTCGACGGTGCCAACCTCGACGGCACCATGTGGGAGCGCAAATGAAGCCCGAAGACCTGCGGGCCAAATACGACGCCGCGTTTGCGGGGTTCGACGAGCGCCTCGCCAACGGTGAGATCGAGAACCCGGACATCGAGTACTCGGTGCTGGAGACCAAGGCGGCGGTGCTCGCCTACAAAGAGCAACACCACGGCCTGATGGCTTGCCGCATCGTCGGCGTGGACCTCAGTGGCGTCGACTTCTCCGGGATCCCCATCGCGCAGGTCAGGCTCGAGGGCGTACGTCTCGTAGACGCCGACCTGAGCACTTCTGTCGTCCAGGGCCTCTCGTTGAGCAACGTCGACCTACGCCGCGCCAACCTTGCTGACGTCGACCTCGTGGGCGAGCTCGCGATGGACCGTGACGCGCCCTCCAACGCGAGCGGCGCATGTTTTGATCGCGCTTCCCTGGCGGGGTGCGACCTCTCCGCCCTCGAGCTCGAGGGCGCGAGCTTTCGTGGCGCTGATCTCGCGATGGCCAAGCTCAACGGCGTGCGCTTTGGCCCGGCGAGCTTTGCCGAGGCTGACCTGTCTCACGCCGAGCTTCGAGTCGCCGATCTGACGGGCGCCGATCTCGCTGGCGCGAATCTCGAGGGGGCGGACCTGCAGCGCGCCAAGCTCGGTGCGGCGATGGGCGCGGGGGTCTCGCTCAAGGGCGCGAAGCTCGACGGGGTTGACCTGAGCGGTGCGCGGCTTCGTGAAGCGGACCTGACCGGCGTCGACCTCACGACCCTCGTGGGGCTGCCAGCCGACCTGACCGGAGCGCGGCTGACCGAGATCCAGCTGGTCTCGGGGACCTTGGCGGGCGTGTCGCTGGATGGAGCCATGCTTCACGAAGCGGACCTGCGCGGCAGCGATCTGAGCGGCTGCTCACTCAAAGACGTAAACCTGAGCAAGGCCGACCTCGACGGCGCCAAGCTCTCCAGCGCGGATCTCACGGGAGCCGATCTCACCGGGGCACAGCTGGCGAAGGCAAACCTGCGTGGGGCCAAGCTCGACCGCGCCGACCTCGGTGATGCTGACCTCGAGGGCGCGGACCTCACGGGCGCCTCCGTACAAGCGACGCTCTGGGCAGGCGCCAATCTCACGAACGCTCAGCTGGACGTGCGCTCCCTGGCAGCCATGAGCCTCGCGAGATGCAAACTTCGTGGCGCGATGCTGCAGGGATGTGACCTGTCAGAGACCGATCTCTCGAAGGCCGACCTGACGGGAGCCGACCTGAGTCATGCCAACCTCTCTTCGGCGAGCCTCGTCGGCGCGGTCGCCGAGGGGCTGAACTTGAGCGGCGCGAATTTGACTCGCGCGGATTTGAGCGCGGCAAACCTCACGGACGTGAAACTGGTCGGGGCGACCTGCAATCGCACGAACTTTCGAGGGGCGACGCTGACGCGTGTCGATCTGACCGACGCCCACATGGAACTCGCTGACCTCGACGACGCGGAGCTGGCGTCGGTGACCTTCCTGCGCACCAAGATGGAACTCTGCTCCATGGAGCGCGCGCAATTGCCAGGCGTGGACTTGCGAAAGTGCCCCATGCCGAATGCGGACTTCACGGGAGCGGACCTGACCGGCGCAGACCTTCGCGACGTCGACGCCAGCCAGGTGAGCTTCGCCAATGCCAAGCTCGGCGGGGCCAAACTCAACGGCATCAAGGCGCGCCGCGCCAACTTTGCGGGCGCGGACCTGACGCAGGCGGATCTCACGGGCGCTGACCTCGTCGACACTCAGTACGGCGGAGCGAGAGCCACTCGTGCGTGCTTCAGAAAGGCGCGACTGGCGAGGGCCTTCTTCGACGAAGCCGACCTCAGAGGCACGGTGCTCGTGGGCGTCGATGCCCGCGATGGCAGCTTCGCTCACGCACAACTCGACGCGGCAGACCTCTCGGGTGGCAACTTCGCCAACTCGGACTTCCATCGCGCGAGCGCGGAAGCAACGAACTGGACCGACGCCAACATGGCCGGCGCCAAACACACGGATGAGAAACGCGCGAAGGCGGAAGACTTCGTCGCTGGAGGCATGTCATGAACAACGCAGCTCGAGACGAGACGGCGACGTGTACACCGATCGGGGTTCCCTGCGAAGCTGTCGTCTCCGCGGTGACCGGTGCGCGATCAGTGCAGGTGCAGACGCGCGCGGAATCGATCGACGCGACCGTCGCCACCGTCGGAGAATACCGACCGCGGGTCGGAGACCGCGTGCTGGTGCTCCTCGGCGAATCCGAGGCGTTCATCGTCGGCGTGCTCGGCTCGCTTCGACCTGTGACGAGCGCGCCGGAGGCCACCTCCGACGGAGTGGCCGCGGAGGTCGCGGCCGATGGGTCCTCGCTGGTCGTACGGGGGGCCACCGGTGAGGTGCTCTTCACGCACGACGCAAGGACGGGCCGGAGCACGGTGGTTGGTTCTCAACTCAACGTGCATGCAACACATGGTGACCTCTCGCTCGAGGCCGCGCGCACCGTGCGGATCAGGGGCAAGAAGGTCGAGCTGAGGGCGGGCGAGGAAGAGTCGTTCTCACTGGGCCCCAAAGGCGCTTCATTGGCGTCGCGTGCGCTGCGCGCGGTGCTCGACGAGGGGCGCTTCACGATCGGCGAGACCACTTTCGCCGGCAAGCGCATCGACAGCGCTGTCGAGAAGGCGCGTCACTTCGTGGACGTCGCCGAGCACCGGGTCGGCCGACTGGTCGAGCGCGCGGGAGACACCTTCCGCGAGGTCGATGGGGTCTCCCAGACGAGGGCGGGACGCATCCGAACGGTGGCCAAGGGCGCCTACCACGTGCTCGCGAAGCGAGCGACCGTGCGCGCCGAGGACGACCTCGCGCTCATGGGCGAGAAGATCAGCCTGGCGTAGGGAGAGAAGATGTTTGTCAGCACCAACATGGGCGGGATGACGATGGCATTCCCGAACGTCTGCCTCACCCCGGCGCCGCCGGCGCCCAACCCGGTCCCGATCCCGTATCCGAGCCTGGGACAGTGCGCGACGGCGCAGTCCGGCACGTTCGCGCAGAAGGTCAAGATCCTCAACAAGAACGTGCTGACGGTGAAGACCAAGATCAGCAAGACCAACGGCGACGAGGCGGGGGTCAGCGGCGGCGTCACTTCCGGCATGTTCGGCGGCCCCTGCGCGCGCTCGCAGTCGTCGATGAAGGTCCAGGTCGAGGGGTCGCCGCTCGTGCGCCTGCTCGACATGATTCAGAGCAACGGGGCGAGCCCCAACGCGCCGGTGGGCAACCAGCTCGCGCCGGGGCAGACCAAGGTGATCTGCCTGTCCTGAGCGGGCGTTGGGTTCAGTGCACGGGCGCTGTTGCTGCGGCGCGCCCCTCCAGCGGCGCCAGCATGCGTTGGGTCTCGTTCCAGAGCTGCTCCGCGTACGCCTCGTCGAAGGCGACGTCGGTGACCTTGGCGCCGTCAAAGTACTTTCCTGATGTGCCCCTCAGCTCCGGGGCCGTGCAGACGCGGATGCCGGTCTGGCTGTCCTTGGTCATGACGAGTGACGCGCCTGCGTAGAGCGTGCGGATCCACCAGGGCATGCTCCCCATGAGGTCCGAGCGCACGGCTCCCGGGTGGAACGAGTTGACGTCGATGCCGCGAGAGGCGAAGCGCCGCGCGAGGAGCTGGGTCAGCACGGTCTTGGCGTGCACCGTGTCGATGGCTCGGCGGAAGCTCGTGTACTTCCGCGAGGCGCTGAGGTCGTCGAAGTCGAGCCGGGCGTTCAGGATGAATCGGGCGACGCCGCCGACGTGGGCGATCCTCCCTCGCCCCGACTTCTCCAGGAGGGGCGCGAGGCGCGTCGCGAGTACGACGGCGCTCAAGTAGCCGACCGCGAACGTGCGCTCGAAGCCGTCCTCGGTGAGGCGGCGGGTCGGCTCCATGACCCCCGCCACGTGCACCAGGAGGTCGAGCGACTCGTGGGTCGCCGAGAACGTCTCCGTGAAGCGGCGCACGGCCGCGAGGTCGGTCAGGTCGAGGTGGACAAACGCGACCTTGCCGGGGCCACTCGCTCGCAGCTCCGCCTCGACCCTTCGCCCCTTCTCGGGGTTGCTCCCGATCAGGAGGACCTCGTTGTCGGCGCTTCGCACGAGGGCTCGCCCGATCGAGAGGCCGACCCCAGAGGTTCCGCCAGCGATGAGTGATGTTGTTGTCATGCCCACATCCTGGTGACTGCGCGTGCGCAGGACAATGGCGCATCTTGCAGGTCTGTTCTGCTATTTTGCAGG
>Ga0114933_10005639_pt1 | contig 11330 bp, 9 predicted proteins | sample 4SBtaG_FD_89691 | JGI IMG/M metagenome (GOLD analysis project Ga0114933, IMG submission 89691) | Deep subsurface microbial communities from Kolumbo volcano to uncover new lineages of life (NeLLi) - 4SBTROV12_W25 metaG | ecosystem: Environmental > Aquatic > Marine > Volcanic | place: Kolumbo... | reverse complement strand
TGATCTTGTAGTCGCCGCGATCGAACTCCTTCTTCCATTTGAGGGGGATCTCCGTGCCGTCGGTGGCCTTCGCGAAGGCCGTCGCCGCCTCGTCCGCGGTAGTGGGAATCGTGAAGCCCTCGTCCTCCGACTGCTCCTCACCGGGACTCTTGTCGGCAGAGACCCCCTGCGCCTCCTCCCGGAAGACCCCGGCTCCCACGAGGGGCTGGCTCATGGGCCCAACTTGGCGACCGGCAGCGACCTGGCCAGCTGCCCGACCCGCTTCCTGCTCCACCGAACCGGACGGATCGGAGACGCCTTGTCCACCGGTGCCCAGCCTGGCCTGGAGGTGATGGCCCACTTCCTCCGCCACGGTGCGCTTGGCCGGTGTCGCCTCGGCGAAAGCCAGATCACCCGAGCCATCCGTGGCCGCGTTGGCGCGGATGCCCAGCAGGTCCTCCTGGCCTAGAAACGCGTTGGTATCCGACAGATCCTCGCCAAACAGGGCCTCCATCTCGGTGAGGTAGGGGAGGCTCTCCCCCGCCCCCGCGGTCGCCGCCTCGAGCACGGCCTCGGCGTTGCCCTTGGTGGGTGACTTCGGAGAGGAAGAGGTCGGTGCCTCGGGTGCACGACCACGCTGGTTTCGCCGACGGCGGGACTGGGACATGAGGACGTCCTGGTGCAGGGTAGGTCTGAACAGCATGTCACGAGAGCGTGGAATCACCCAGCGCCCCGAGCAGAGTCCGCGCCATCGGTGCCGCGGGATGACCAGAAAGCATAGGTAGATCATCGTTCACCCGACTGGAGCCCGAGGTTTCAACCCTGTTGCATCCCGTGTGCTCGCCGCTCACTCCTCCACGTACCCCAGGATCATCAGCGCCTCTCGATCGAAGAGCTCCAGCTCGACATCCAACCGCGCATCACGATCCGTCTGTTCCTCCGGCGGTGCCGGTGGAATGAGGACCGGCGACTCGGAGAGGTCGGGCTCGGGCGCGCAGCTTCCCGGCTGAACCATGACCGACAGCGCCGCTGCGGCCGGACTCACGCGACGGATGTGCCCGCGAAGCCAGGAGACGAATCGCGTCCGCGTCATCAGTCGCCCCTCCTCGTCAGCGGCCCCGCGGACACACAGGCGCTGCCCCGCCCGCGCCGAGAGCATGGCCTCGGCCTCCGCATCGGACAGGGTGGTGACGTCGGTGATGGTTCGCTCGCATTGGGCACAGTGCCGGTGTCGGGCGTCGCCCTCCATCTCGTCCCAAGATGCGTCGCAGGGTCGACCGACACGCAGGTCATCGAGGTCTCGTTTGTTCACGTGGAGCTCCGGTGCTCGAGGCCTGATCAGCCTCGCAGAACACCGCTTGGATCGCCGGTCATCACCCGTCACGGAACGTACCCGACCGCTGCGCGACGTCGCCGGGGGTTAGGGGACGTCGTCGGACGACCCACATGCCCGTTCCACCACACCCCGACCCGTTCTCCGTCAGCGCCGCGGAGGCCTATATGCGCCTCGCGATCGCCCAGGCGGAGCGAGGCATGGCGGCGGGGGAACTCCCCATCGGCGCTGTGGTCGTCGCCGACGGCGCCGTCATCGCCAGCGCCCACACCGCGGAGCGCGCCACGGGCCGGCTGCTCGTGCACGCCGAGCTCAGAGCACTGCAGGCAGCAGACGCGATGCCGAGCATCCCCGGCGGCCGGCGACAAGCGGTTCTGTTCAGCACCTGCGAGCCATGCCTGATGTGTCTGGGCGCTACCATGTCGTCGTTCATCGGCGGGGTGGTCTACGGCCTCGAGACGCCCGGGGATGGAGCTTCCGCCCTGGTTCGACGCTCGGACAAGGACCGGCTCGCGTTCGCGGCCTACCGCCCCCCGAGACTGATCGGCGGCGTGCTCCGCTCCGAGTGCCTGGCCCTGATGAAGCGGTTCGCCCGAGACGCGGAACCCGGACCGCTACGCGACTGGGCAGCGAGCTTGGTCCGGGCCTGAGGCGGGTCGACCCACTCTGAGAATCCTTGAGAGGCCGCGTGGTCCTGGGGGCTCTAGGATGAAATCACCCTGTGCCTATGGGAGGCCTTCATGCTCTATCGGTCGTACAAAGCGGGCGGAGCGACCCTCGTGGGAATCGCCCTGGCGGGGCTCGGGCTCCAGTGGGCCATCGGGCGGGCGGTGTTCGGCACCACCGACCCGACCGACGCCCTCGTAGCCTCCACCATCGAGGGGTCCTTCGACCGGTTCGATGACCCAGCGCAGACCGAGGGCACCACGAACCATCCGTCCGGGTCTCCAGCCACGGTCGACGAAGCAAAGGCCGCGCCGTCTCCCCTGCTGGTCGCCGGTGCGGCTGGACTGGCGATTGTCGGGCTCGGCTTCGGAGGCGCCATGGTCCTGCTGCGCCGGGAAGCGCCTTCGCCAGACCACCCCGCGCCCTGATGTTCAGCGAGCCGGCGACCGGTCGACCGGCTCCAACAAGTGCACGTCGACGAGAGACTCACCCGGCCGGGCATCGGCGTGGACGGTGAACAACGCAGCGCCAGCCCCGGGGTACTCGGTGAAGTGGCACTGGCCCTCTGCAGCGGAGGACAGCGTGCCCAGATCGAGGTAACGCGCCAGTCCTGCCACCTCCGCGAAGCGGTTCCAATCCGCGAACACCGCCTTGCCATCCAGCACATACGGTTCGGGCAAGAACACCGAGAACAGGGTCGGGTCGAATCCGTAGTCGTCCGGATCGCACTCGAAGTCGGCCATCACGTCCATCATGCACTCGGTCATGACGAGAAGCGCCTCAGATGCGCACTGGTCGATGGTCTCGAGGTCGTCCATGCCGCCCGTGATCACGCCAGGGACGAACGGCGTGCCCAGCACCCCCTGCACAGCCCCGGTGAGGGCCTCCTCGACAAAGTCGCAGAACGCCGGGTCGGAGCCGGCGTCGTCGCAGATCTCTTCGATGAGCTGCTGGATTCCGGGGATGGAGTCGTCCCATGCCAGACCGTTTCGGTCGAGGCAGCTGCGCATGTAGGCGCCGCCGGCATTGCCACAGCCACCGAGGGCTTGGGACAGACTCTTGCCGCAGTCCGAGGCGGCCGCAGATGCGGGCATGGTGAGGGCGAGGCCGAGGCTGAAGCCAAGGCCGAGTACGCGGGTCATTCGGTCCTCCTAGGTGGAGTCGGGGTTCAGAATTGAACGGTGTCGGAGAGGGTGGTCTCGGCCAGAGGCGACGTGGCGAGCGCGTTGCACCCCGGCCAGGTGATGGTCTGGTCCTCGCTCTTGGAGCCCTGGGACTGACCGTCGGCGAACTGGAGCAGCACGACGTCCTGCTCCCACTCGGCCCTGCCCTCCGTCTTCTTGGCGCCGATCAGCATGCCGTTCTTCCAGCCCTTGAAGAAGGCGTGGTAGTCGAAGTCGTAGTCTCCGGATGCGACGTCATAGGTCGCCGGCTGCACGCGGTTGTGCCAGCTGAGCATCCACTGCTCCTGCTGGGACAGATCGAGGGAGAGGCCGCGAAGTCCGAGCACACCAGATGGCATGCCAGCCCGGCCATCCACTCGGTCGGTGAGGAGCGTGGGCATGGGCTCGGTGTTCTTGTCCCAGCTGTGGCTGTGGTCTGCAGTGCCGTCGTGCACCTCGAGGGCGCCCCCCTCCCCTGCAACGATCAGCCACTCGACAGTAAGGTCGTAGTCGACCTGGTTCGGGTCGGTCCGACACTCGTCGCTGTCGCACCCCATCTGGATGTCGTAGCCCAGCACGAAGTCGAATTCGTCGTTCACGCTGTCGTACACGAGGTCGTCCAGCCACACCGAGAAGCGCTCCGGCTTCTTCGACTGGGTGTAGGCCACGAAATCAAAGCCGTTGAGCAGGATGGTCGCGGGCTCGATATTCGCCTTTCTCAGCCGCTCCCCACCTTGGCCGCCCCCGATCACCATCGCCTTGGCCGGCACGCTGAGTGACAGCTCAGCGCGGATCGGGGTGTGCTCCGGTCCAGCGACCACGAAGCTGGTCGACCCGCCCTGAAACCACACCCGGTTGGCAGCCACGGCCTCGTACTGCGTGGTGGTGACCGCGGTGTCCCCAGCCAGCCCGCTGGCGGCCGTGGCGACCCGCTCGATCTCGAGCTGCCCCGATAGGGCGTCATAGTCCGAACTCACCCGAGATCCGATGCGATTCCAGCGGTGGTTGCGCGTGTCCCACTCCTGGTCAAAGCCCTGCCACACGGCCGCAGCATCGTCTGGGGTGCCGGCCGACGCAACGGGCGCGAGAGCCATCATGGCGAGGGAGAGCACAGGGGCCATCCAGGTGCGATCGTGTTTCATCAGGTCGGTCCTCGGTGCGACGCCCGACAGGGGGTCGCGGCATGTCAGCACCGTAGGCAGTCCCTGCCCGCCGACCTGTTGCAGACCCGTTGCAGGACGGGCGATCCCATCAGTGAGGCCCCACCCTCGAGGTGCCGCGCAGTCGACGCGCGATTTCCTCTGCGCGTTCCGACAGTTCCCGGTCGCCGCTGATGTGTGCTGCCAGCTCGAGAGCCATGCCGCGAAACCTCACCAGGCCGCCATCCCCCGCCGCATCGGCGGCGTACATCGCGTGTTGTAGGGCGTCCATCTCCCCCAGCCGCCATGCACACCAGGCCAAGCCGTGGTGGCGTCGGAAGGAAGCGAAGGGAGGCCCGCCGGGGGGAATCTCGACATACAGAGCCTGGGAGTCGAGGAGGCGGCTGCGGTCCCGTCGCCAGCCCTGAGCCGCTCCGTAGGCGAGCTGGTCCTGAAGTCGCGCCAGGTAGCAGGCGCGGTCGTGCTCGCCGAGGCCGGCGCCGCCCAACCGGTCCCGAGCCGCGTCGAGGTAGGGCGTGGCGTGCTCCTCGAGACGAGCGCGGAACAAGTGGAGCTCGACGGCCGCCGCCGGCTCCGCGTGCCTCACGGCGAAGTCGGCCAGCCCCAGCCGGTGCGCAACCGCCTGCAGGTCACCGCTCTGGTGCGCGAGGGTGGCCAGGCCGATGTGGATCCAGACGCAGGCGGGCGACTCGCTCACCGGGGGCCGATCCCACAGGCGCAGCTGGTCCCGCTTCATCGATGACGGCAGATCCGACAGCCGGCTGTGGTACTGCCCCAGCAGCCGGGCCCAGTCACCGATCGCCCCAGGCACGCCGAAGGCGCGGATCACAGCCCGACCGTATTTGTCACCCTGTTGGTTGCCGCGACCGCGGAGGCGTCGCAGCCCACGCTCGACCGTGAGCGGGTCGTCGGCGAGTCCGCTGGCGACCTCCTGGAGCGAGCGCGCGAGCTCGGCGAGACTGCCGCGCTCGGCCACCAGGCGGTCGACCAGGTCGGCCCAGGTGAACGCCAGCGGTGGTGCATCGAGGCTCATCCACACCACTCATAGTCCACGCGGACCGGAAGGTGATCGGAAGCGTGGACGGCCGAGGGCATCGGCGTTCGGCGCTCCAGCCGTGGCAACGTGCCGGGGATCGCCCGCAGATGGGCGGGCGTGTACAGCAGGTAGTCGAGTTTTCGACGCCTGCCGTCGATGTTCACGGTGTCCCAGGGTCGCTGGCTGCGACAGCTGAGTCGAAGCCCAGCGGCCAGGGCTTCCCGGATCACCGGGCCCTCCGACAGGGTGTTGAAGTCACCCGCGACCAGCCACGCACCTTCGTCGCGATGCGCCAGGAGCTCGAGGAGCTGGAGCCGGCCGAGGTGACGGTCGGGGGGGGTGTCGCGGCGTTGCCAGCGCAAGTGCGTGCTCGCGGCGTGCAGGCGTCGGGAGCCCAGCTCGAGCTCGGCGATGGCGGCGACGTGTGGATAGCCGGCCTCGACAGCTCGGTAGTGCACGGCGCGGGAGCTCACGACCCGGATCGGACCACGGACGAGCACCGCGCTTCCGTCGGGCTTGCCTGGCTTTGCCACATAGATGCCGCTGTAGCCGAGGGCTTCGACCTCTCGCAGCAGGTCCGGCTCGAGCTCTTGAAGGCAGAGCACGTCGGCGTCCAGAGCAGCGAGGGTGGACAGCAAGAGAGCCCGGCGGGCTTTAGACCGCAGGGCTTCGGGGGGTGAGAGCGGGTAGCGCTCCCGCTTCACATAAGCGTCGGCGAGTACGTTGTAGGTCACGACCGAGAAGTTCATGATGTCTCCTTGTGGGTTCGGAGACATTGAATCGGGGACCGCAGCGCCTCACCAGGACACGATCCGGACACGGCCCTCAGTCGTGGGCGATGACCGACGCATCGTCGAAGGTGAAGTCCACGGCGCGGGTCGTGTCCTTCTGCCAAACCCGGATGCGGAAGTTCATGGCCTGGGCGTCGGCCTCCACCGGCACGTCGGGGAGCTCGTGGTAGGCCCAGTCCCGGCCCACGTGGTACCAGCCCACATCGCCGCGGGTCAGCGACCCGGTGCAGTCGGCGCCCGAGAAGAACTCGTAGCCGATGTTCCAGTAGAGCACGCCGCTGGCCTCGGCCTCGGGGAAGCCCCACAGACTCAGGTCGTAGAAGGCGGCCTCTTCGACCGGCATGCAGGTGGTGATCTCGTGGATCATGATGTCGGTGGTGTCGAGAGTAGCGAGCATGGCGCCCGAGCTCGCATCTCCGAGGCGGTCCTCGCCCGACCAGTCGACGGTCAGATAGGCGTCGGACGCCCAACCTGCTACGTCGACATCAAACCCCCCGTCGACGAGCAGGTTGGGGTCCTCAGCCACAGCGCCCCCGCTGATGATGCGCGTCTCGGTGTTGGAGGAATAGGCGACATCGCCCACTCCGCCGACGGCCTGAAACGTCGCTTCGATCCCCAGGGGAAGTGAAAGCGGCAGGGCGACCGAGGCGCTAGCCACGCCGAAGTCGTCCGCCACCATATTGAGCATCACCGACGGCCCGGTGACGTCGATGCAGAGCCCATCGAGCACGCCTGGACACGACGTTCCGGGGCTGCCGCGGAGCAGAGTGATGGTGTCTCCGGGGTTGGCGCCGGAGACCTCGAAGGTGGTGGTGTCGCCGGGCACGAGCTGCCCCATGTCCAAGGTCATCTGCCACGGCGACGGCAGCACCTGCCCTAGCTCAGTCGACACGTTCCAGTCGGCGACGGACTTCCCTTCGGGGGCGACGCCACAACCGACGACAGTGAACAGGGCTGCGACGAAGGCGGGGGCCTTGAACGACATGGGGTACTCCTTGCGACGGGGGGCGCAAACTTGCTTTCCGGTGATTCGGAACAACTTCAGAGTACGGGTGTGGCGGCTGTGGACCTATGTCAGCGAAATATCGCCCTCCAACAGGAACAGGTACGCGTCGGCCAGGGCGTCCGCAGCCTCCGCACGGGCGCTCTGCCCATGTAGCTCAGCCAACTGGGCGGCTTGACGAACGAAACGCTCCGACTCGGGTTCCGGATCTGAGTGCTTCTCCGCCTCCGCAAGACTGGCGTCGAAGGCCTCCCAGTCTTGTTCTGCTGCTCGGATCGGCAGGAGCAAGCCGTGGATGTGGTGGACGAGCCGGCGCCGGCCCTGTGAGAGCACGGCCGCCAGAGCTCGTTCGAAGCAGAGCGCGGCGCTCGACAGATCGCCCCGGCTGTGGTGGACCAGTCCCAGGTTGCACTGGGCGTAGGGGTAGATGCGGGTGTCGGCCCACGACACCTTGGCGTACCAAGCCGCAGCGGCATCGAGATCCCCCTGCTCGCGCCGACACTCACCGAGGATGTGGTACTGCTCCGATCGGATGACACGGCCCCATCGCGTTCCGCCCAACTCCAGCACCACGCGACAGGCCGCCTCTGCGCCCACGTAGTCATATCGGCGCACGAGAATCAGCGCGATCCGGCCGTGAACGGCGACAATCTCGGAATCGCGGCCAGACCGGTTGGCAACCTCGACGGCCCGGGCGATGAGTCGGTCGGCTTCCTCGCGGTCCTGGTCGTCGACCAGGGACGCCAGGTTGCAGAGCATCGTCCCCTCCCGCCGCAGGGGCTCCAACAACGCGATGCTCTCGCGATAAAGCGCCGCAGCCTCGTCCACGCGACCCTTCCAGCGCTCGGCCAGAGCGATGTGGCCGAGCGCCCAGGGGAGCGATGGCCAGCCGAACTGCCTGCCCTTCTCTGCCAATCGGACCGCCCACGCCAACCCCACCTTCGGGTTGCCGAGGGACTTCTCAATCCGCATCCGCAGCTTCCATCCCTGCCCCCAGCGTGGGCTGGAGCTCGGCACTGCAGCGGCCTCCATAGCGCGCGACCACTCGCGCGCGAGCCCAGCAGCTTCCTCCCATTGATCCTGCAGTACAAGTGCGCGGGCCGCCTCCAGGAGGGGTTCGATGGCGCTGGCAGGGTCACCGCCAGCGAGCAGGTGACGCCCCCTTCGCGCCCACGCAGCCGGACCGCGCACGCCCTGCAGCAGCCCTGCCACTGCAAGATGGAGCTCTGCGCCGAGGCCGTCGGCCTCGGCCATGTCCACGAGGACCTCCCGCAAGGCGCTGTGGGCGAAGTGCCATGTGCCCTGGCCGCGGGTTCGCACCGCGATCCGTCGCCCCACGAGGTACTCCACCAAGCCAACAGGCGCGGGGTGTCGGAGGCGCGACAGCAACTCGGACCACTCGGCTTCGTCTACGTGGACGCCCAGCACCGCGGCCGCTTGAAGCGCTGAAGTGTCTGAGCGGGGGCGCGCCGCCAGGACGTGGGCCACCCGCTCAGCCCACACCTCCCTCATCGCCACCGGCAGCGTGGCTTCCACCCCATCGCGGAGCTCGAAGCCGCCCTCCGTGGACACCAACATGCCCCGCTCGACCCAGTCTCCGACCAACTGCACGGCAAACATCGGATTGCCTCGCGTGCGGTCCGCCACCAGCGCCGACAGCCCTGGCGTGAGCCGCAGCAGCCGATCGATCACAGCACGCTGGTGCTCCGCTGCCAGCGGCTCCAGGCGGATCTCATCGACCTCGGCCCGCGCGGCGAGCGCATTCAGGGCGCGCGACGCCCCACCGTCGAGGGACTCCTCTGCAGCGGTGAGCACGAACAATGCCGGCACATCCCCCCACCGGGCCGCCATCTGCGCGAGCTCCAGCGCCCGGCCGCCCCACTGCACATCGTCGAGCCGAACCAGGGACGGACCGACCGACCGAAGGTGGCGGGCGACCAGGATTTGCCGATCGACAGCCCCGGTCGTCTCGGTGTCTTCGGCGATGAAGTCACAGAACGCCCGGAGCTCGTCGTCGGGACAATCGGGCCGGATCGCGCCGACACGCTTGCGTCGCGCCGGGCCGTCGAGCCCGACAGTGCGGAGCGCCCGCGCGAGCATCGGGCCGAGGCCGTCGGCGCTGTCGGGGGTCGATTCGTGGGTGGCGTGGAAGCTGTGGTGGATGCCGAGCTCGTGAGCCCGGGTCACCAACCACTCCGCGAGGCGCGACTTCCCGGTCCCGGCGGCGCCCCGGATGACAACGACGCCCGTGCGCCTCGTGCGGTGGGTGCGGAGCAACGCCGCCCACAGCCGATCCTGCTCCGCCTCTCGCCCCACCATCGGGATGGCCTGAAGCCCGACCAGAGCCTCTCCGGCGCCGCGCAGGGGCAAGCTCGGCGGAGGTGTCACCGCAGAACGCCAGTCATCGGGAAGGACCACCCCATCACTCGGTGCCCGGCTCCCGTCCGACTGCGCCGATGTCGGGTGATCGACCAGCTCGGTGGGGGGCTCGTGGAGAGAAGTGAGCGTGGGGCACCACACCAACGACCAGATCGACGCACTGTCGTCTGCGTCCACCACCGGCCCCCCCAGCTCGACCAGGGCCGCCGCTGCGTGAGCGCAGGAGGGCCAGCGGGCGCCGGCGTCGTGGTCGAGCAGGCGCGTCAGCCAGGCCTCGAGTCCTTCAGGGACCGAGATCCTTGGACGGAACGGCCGCAGCTCCGGCATCAACGGCCCGGCAGCGTACGGCTTGTCGCCGGTGGCCAGGCGCCACCCGATACACCCCAAGGCGAACAGATCGGTCCACGGGCCGTAGTTGCGCCACTGACCCAGGAGTTGCTCCAGGGGCATGTACGAAGCTGTTCCAGCCGTCTGGACCGCCCCACTCTGATCGGCGCTCGAGTAGGCGATGCCAAAGTCGCCGATCTTCAGCCCCGGACGCAGGTCAGCGGCACTGCAGAACAGCACGTTCGACGGCTTCAGGTCGCGGTGGACCAGGCCCCGGGCGTGGGCATGACTGAGGGCGTCGAGGATGCCGAGCAGGATCTGACGCACGTCCGGCCACGGCCGAGGCTCGGTGAGCCACCTGGCCAGGGTGCCTCCCCCGGCCCACTCCATGACGAGGTAGGGGTTTCCCTCGTCCTCGCCGCAGTCCAGCACTTGCGCCACCCCGGGGTGTTCCAGCCCCGCCATGGCGCGGACCTCCAGCTCGAAGGCGCTCCGGTAGCGGGCATCGTCTTCGGCACTTCGATTCATCACCTTGATCGCGACCGGGATTTCGAGGCGCCGGTGTTCCCCTCGCCACACGGTGGCCATGCCGCCGCTGCGGTGCCACTCCATCACGCGAAACGGCCCCAGGTCCGTACCGCGCCTCATTCAGATCACCTTGGCGCTGGCCCCGGGTGCCAGGCAGAAGCGCAGGACTCCACCGGCGCGTGGGCGCTCGATGACCCGCGTCGGGCTCACCCCGGCCTTCAGCAGCGTCTTGCGCACGCGGTGCACGAGCGTGTTCAGATCCAGGTGATTCTTGTCTGGCTTGCGCGGCCAGATCAGCGGCAGCAGCACCTCGTCGGGCACGAACTCGCCGGGCTTGTACGGGTCGGGGGGACCGAGCAGCGCCGCAAACAGGCGGCATCGCAGCTCGGGCAGCGTCACGACCGCCTGCTGGTGACCGAAGTCGAGAGACAGCCGCCCGCCGGTGGGTAGGAACTCCAGCGTGGCCCCGGCTGCACCGCCGATCCCGGTGGTCACGTGGGTGCCTTCGTCGCGGCTGTCGGCCCGCTCGCAGAGGATCTGCAGCCGCGTCTCGCCCGCCTCGACGACCGACCCGCCACGCACCTCGACGAGCTCGCCCGCCGCCACGTCACTGCCGTCGATGCGGTGGGGCACCGCCGGCTCGACCCACAGGCCCTGACCAGCCAGGTGCAGCGTGAGCATCGCCGGGTCGAATGCGCCCAGCTGCAAGTCCGCTCGGTCCGAGGCGCCGATCACGAAGCCGGTGTGGGCGACAGCGACGATGCAGCGCTCCGACGTCTGCACGAACCACCAGATGGGCGGGTTGTGGTCCTCGAGACGCACAGTGAGCACCGAGCCAGCCACCTCGATCCGGTCCCCGTCCTGGAGCGCAGCGAGACGCTCGACGCGCTTTCCGCCCACGGTCAGCGGGGTACGACCGAGTGCGACGACCTCGGGTCCTGCCCGGCCGAGGCGCACGAAGGCAT
>Ga0114933_10005637_pt1 | contig 11330 bp, 11 predicted proteins | sample 4SBtaG_FD_89691 | JGI IMG/M metagenome (GOLD analysis project Ga0114933, IMG submission 89691) | Deep subsurface microbial communities from Kolumbo volcano to uncover new lineages of life (NeLLi) - 4SBTROV12_W25 metaG | ecosystem: Environmental > Aquatic > Marine > Volcanic | place: Kolumbo... | reverse complement strand
TCGACGCGACCGTTGCAGTCGTTGTCGAGGTCGTCACAGGTCTCCGCGAGACCAGGGTGGATCAATGGGTTTCGGTCGTCGCAGTCGCCCTCGCACGCGCCCACGCCGTCGCCGTCATCATCCCTCTCGACGGGTACGTTGGAGCACCGGTCAGCGCTCGAGTCGCATTCGTCGACCGTGCACTCGTCGTCGTCGTCACAGTCCCGCGGCTCGCCGGGGAGGCAGGAGGCGGTGACCGGATCGCAGGTCTCGTCACCGTTGCAGAACCGATCGTCGGCGCATGGGCCACCGCAGATCGCAGCGTCGACGCCACCACCATCGCTCGGGCCGGCGTCGCGGGTTCCGCCGTCCGGTGTTCCGCCATCGCGCATGCTGCCATCGCGCGTGCCACCGTCGCGAGCGGCCTCATCCCGCGGGGGCTTGTGGAGGGAGGTGCGGGCTCCGCAAGCCACGAGGCCTAGGGCGCAGAGCATCGGAAGAAGACGCGAGGTTCGCACGTGCACAGCCTACACCGGCATCGGGCGTCCCCACATCGACAGATGAGGGGTTTTCCGACCCCTCAGCCCAACAATCCAGGCATTTCGGCACCGCCTCGCGTCGACGAGGATTACGGCTCAGTGGAGCGTATGCGAGCGCCCGTCGTGCTCGACCGTCGGCACGCTGCTGTCTCGTCGCCGCGGCTCGGGGGGCACGACGTAGAGCACCTCACGGTCCTCATCGGGCTCGGTGGGGCTCGGGCCAGAGATCGCGTGTACGCGCGATCCCCGTACGGCGAGGAGCGCGCGGGCCTTCGCGACCGCCACCCGCTCTTCGTCCGCCCATTCGGCGAACTTCTCTCGGTCGCGGCGACGCCGCCGCACATACGCGACCACGATCAGCAGAGCGGCGAAGACCCAGAGGCCGCCGGAGCCAAAGAGCAGGGGCAGGGCCTGGAATCGCTCGCTCAGGCTGTCGTGCCAGTCGATCTCGAGGCGGGTCATCGATGCGCTGTACGTACGGCCGAGCGCGGTCTGAAAGGACTGTCCGTCCCGAACCCGCCGGATCACGTCGCGGAGCTTCGCGGCCCCGTTCGGACGACCGCGCAGCCAGTCGACAAAGTCCGCGCTCTGGGCGTAAGCCAGACTCACGCGGTTGGGGTTGGAGGGGAAACCACCGTTGAGCTGCGAGAACGTGAGCAGCCGTCCACCGACCGTGGCGCCCCAGAGCGTCTGCACACGTTCGAAGCTCTTCTCCCGGGCCTGGTGAATGGCGACTCCCTCGCTGAACCAGCGCGGGATGCGGTTGCCGTCGACGGCCCTGTGCAATGCGATGTGTGAGAGCTCGTGTGTCAGCACCGCCTCCACGTCCGGGCGTTCGTTCGTCTCGGGGGCGGTGAGCGTCAGCAGGATCAGTCCGCGGTGCGGATAGGCCACGCCCGACGCGTAGGCGGGTGGCAGGGCGTTGACGGGGGCGAGCGCGCTCATCTCCCCATGGTTGCGGCCGATCCGGATGATGAGCTCATCGGAGATCTCGCCGCCAAGCTCCGCGACCACGCGCGGCCACTCACTCGCGTAGCTCGCCTGAAGCGTCTCAGCGACCCCGCTCGCCTGGCGCGGATACTCCCAGCTCACCGGGCCGATCACCTGGCGTCGGTAGTCGTCCGGCGCATCCGGGAGCTGCACATCGTCCGCGACGACCGCCACGTCGGCTGGCTGCCGCTGGGCGGAGGCGGGGCTGACCCAAGCGACCCAGGGGAGGAGCCCGATCAGGAGCCCGATGAGGAGCGCGAGGGACGCCCAGCCAGAACGGCCGTCCGTCCCGCTAGGAAAGGCCGCCGGCCTCAGACCAAGCGGCGCCCTTTTGTGCTCGAAGCTCACCCGCCTCCAGGTACGAAGCGTAGCACTGGCTGACTAGGCTGATCAGCAGCGCTCGTCGCTGCGATGGCCGCGATCATGCCGGCCAGGAGTACGCCGGCGATGAGATAGGGCCAGAACTGCTCGAAGAAGCCGTCTTCCTCGTCCCCTTCTTCGGGGGCGTCCGTTGGCTCTGGGGTGGCGGCGGCCGCGACCGCGTCCGGCGCGATCGCTTGCACATGGGCTGCGGCTCTGGCGCGCCGGCCGATGAACGCCAGCACGCGGCCCTCGGCGCTCATCTCTCCGAGGGCGAGGGCCCCTTCGTAGAAGGCGGCGTGCCGGACGTCCAAGATCACGAGCTCCGGACCATCCTCCCCCGCGCGCACGGCGGCGACCACGAGGGCTCCCGCTCGGCGACCCAGCTCGGAGAGGAGCGGGGCGTCGTGGGCCTCATTTCCGCTCAGTCTTCGTCGGTCGCGGCGCACCTCACGGAGTCCATCGTCCGGCTGGCCGGCTTCGCCCCGGAGCGCCGCGCGAAGCCCCGGGTCGAAGGGCCGACGCAAGGTCGGCTCGAGGGCGTCGTCGATGCGACGGGCGAGCGCGCGGAGCTGGTCGTCGGGGTCGCCGACGATCGCCACGGCGATCTTGGGCGCCTCCGTCGCCGCGATCCGCGTTTGTCCCAGCGGCGCGGAGGACTCGGCGGGTACTTCGGGCACCGGAGGCTCCGAAGAGGCGTCTGCGGCCGCACCCGCCGAGCCTTCCGAGCCTGAGTCGGACGCGCCGCTAGGCTCGCCGTCGCTGGCCTCGCCGTCCGTGGGCTCGCCGTCCGTGGGCTCGCCGTCCGTGGGCTCGCCGTCCGTGGGCTCGCCGTCCGTAGGCTCGCCGTCGCTGGGCTCGCCGTCGCTGGGCTCGCCGTCGTCGGACTCGCCGTCGTCGGCCGCGCCGTCGTCGGCCGCCGCCTCCGGGGCTTCGGACGTCGGCTCCTCTGCCTCGCCCGTGTCAGCCACGGCCGGTGGGTCGGCCACCTCGCCCTGAGCGCGAGCCTCGGTCGAGAGCGCCAGGAGCACCAGCAGAGCGATCGGGAGCCGTCGCATGCGGCGGATGTAGCGCCTCGACGTGGGAGCGTCGAGCGTGTAAGGCCGTCCGCGACGGATGTTGCTTCGAGGCGCTCTAAATTACGTGGGCACGCTGGGCTTCACCGGCGTCGCATCGCTCTACGTGATGGGCCGGCAGCTCAGGGCGCCGAGTCGGGCCAGGTTTCAACGCGACACCCTCGCGTGGGCACGAGGGGTCACCAAAGGCGTGGGCATCGACGTCCGGAAGACCGGCGCTCAGCTCGACCCCGGGGGCACCTACGTACTGATGGCGAACCACCAGAGCCACGTGGACATCGTGGCCCTCATCTGCGCGCTCCCGATGGTGCCTGGTTTCTTGGCCAAGTCGGAGCTGCGCAAGGTGCCGTTCTTCGGGCGCGCGATGGAGGTGGGAGGCCACGTCTTCATCGAGCGCGGCAAACACGACCGTGCGGTCGAAGCCATCGAGGCCGCGGCTCGGGACCTGCGGCCCGGGAGCGCGATCCTCGTCTTTCCCGAAGGGACCCGCTCCCGCCGTCGAGAGGTGATGCCCTTCAAGAAAGGTGGGTTGCACCTGGCACGGCTGGCGGGCGTTCCGATCGTGCCCATCGGCGTTCGGGGGACCGCGGACGTGCTGCCCAAGCACGAGAAGTCCATGATCGGCGGGGTCTGCGAGGTGCACATCGGCGAGCCGATCGAGACGGCTGGGCGCGAGCTCGACTCCCTCCTCGGCGAGGTCCGAGCGCGCATCTGCGAGCTATCCGGGTTGCCGCCCGCGCCCGACCGCTCTGGCGCTTGAGCCGCTAGCGGCCGAGCTCGATGTTCACCAGATAGAGGCCGTGGGCCGGTGCAGTCTGTCCCACGTGGTCCCGCTCTCCCGACGCGATCGCTCGGCTCATGCAGTCGGGAGGCAGGTACTCCCGGCCCACATCGACCAGGGTCCCAGCGATGATCCGCACCATGTTGTGAAGGAACGCGTTTCCCCGGATCTCCATGGCCATCAGGTCCATGCGATCCTGGTAGGGCCAGATGAGGTCGACCCGGGAGAGCGTGCGCACGGTCTGCTCGCGGGGATCGCGAGATGCTTTGAACGCTCGAAAGTCGTGCTCGCCGACGATGGTCTCCGCCGCGGCGCGCATCGCCTCGACGTCGAGCCAGTCCTCCGGCTTCTCGGGTCGGCCCTCGCATGGGCGCGCCCGCCGGTGGCTCAGGTGCCATGCGCGATTGCGCAGCATGGGATCGCGCGTCGGGCCGAGGTGGATCAAGTAGCGATAGGTCTTGCCGCTGGCGTGGTAGCGGGGGTTGTACCCGGGCTCGACAGAGACGGCGTCCCGCACGGAGAGGTCGTAGGCGAGCGCTCCGTTCAACCCCCGCACCCACTTGAAGAGGGGGATGTCACGAGGGCTGTCGAAGGCAGCGATCTGCCCATACGCGTGCACGCCGCTGTCGGTTCGACTCGCCCCGAGCACGCGAGAGCGCTGCCCCGCGAGGGTCTCGACGGCCGCCTCGAGATCGGTCTGTACCGTTCGCTGATTGGGCTGACACTGCCAACCGGCAAAGTCCGTCCCGTCGTAGGAGACGACGACGCGGATTCCGTACATCGAATGCTCCGAAAGGCCGAGCTCAGAAGGTGAAGCCGAGGCCAGCGGCCCAGCCCCAGCCGCTGATGGGCAGCTGGTCGCTGCTCAGCTCGCCCGCCATCGAGTAGTAGAACTCGACGAAGATTTCCGAGTGGTTGATGCCCCACTCTTCGTCCAGCTGACGCGCTGCCCGCGGCTCGAGGAAGTCGAGCTCGAGAGAGAGCTTGGCGGCGAAGCGCGGGCCGAAGGACCACCCGTCCGGGCTGCTCCCGTCCCCGGAGTCGGTCAACCAGTGCGTGACGTCGAAGCCCAGCTTGGGCGTGATCACGAGCGGGAGGCCGACCTCACGCGCGAGCGTGTCGAAGCGCCACAGGAGCATCGGCTGAAGGCTGATGAGCTCGAAGACGTTCCGCTGCGTGTCCTCGGCGGCGCCACCGGGGCGGTTCGTGTCCCACTGCGACCAGCCGATGCCGCCCCCGATGCCGAAGAGTCCGAGGTAGGGGACGCGCGCCGGGAAGTAGTGGAGCTGCATGCCGAGCATGGGGCCCACGTCGCCGCCGAAGTAGTCGGCGCTCGAGAACGAGTCGCCGAGCGAGAGCGGCTGGTACATGCCGACGCGGAGCTCGAAGCCGAAGTGCTCTGGGCTGCCGTCGAAGTGAGGCACGTCGGTCCAGTCATCGAGGTCCGCGGACGCCGTGTTGATAGGGCCGGCGAGGGCCATGACGAGGCCGCTCACAACAAGGAAGCTGATCTTCGAGACGTTCATCGACGCGCCCTCCAAACGAGGCCACCGAGGGCGAGGATTGCCAGGAGCGGCCCACCAAAGGAGCCCCGGCGGCTGGGCACGGCCGAGCAGCCCGATGAGCTGCAGGCCGCGGGAGGCGAATCCCCTGAACAGTACTCGTCGAACCAGGTCGTCACCGCGATGGTCGAGACGCACTCGACGTTGGAGAGACCGCCGGCGTTGCCCGCGTTGTCGACGGCTCGAATCGCGATCGCGTGGTGGGTGCCGACCGCCGTGTCGGCGGGGAACTCCACGGTGGCCGAAGAGCTCGAGCCGCTCGCCGTCGTGAGGATGTCGCTCGCGAGCAGGTTGTCCGGGTCGGAGAGGCGGTCGGTGGTGAGGGCCCCCGAGGCGTCGCAGCCATTGGCGATGAAGAAGACGTCGTATCGGTCGATCTGATCCGTGGACGCCGTCCACTCCAGCGTCGTTTCCGACCGGCCGTTCCGCGCCACCAGGTCGGTCGGGGCCGAGGGCCCGGCGAAGTCGAACGCGATCGGGAAACTGACCGCTTGGCCGGCGCCGCTGACCTCCGAGGTCTCGTTGTCGAGCGCGAGCACGAAGATGGTGCGCGTTCCCGAGCTTCCCCCGGTGCAGTCGATGAGGCTGGAGATGGGGATCTCCTGGTTCACCTCGGTGTTCATGTTGATCGAATACTCGAGGGTCAGGTCGACGCAGCTCGTGTCCGTGGTGTCGTTGCGAACGCTCGACATCTCACAGTTGGAGCCGTGGAAGAAGTGCAGCTGAGCCCGCGTGTTGTCGACGCCGCTGAACCGGAAGTCGAGCAAAGCCGCCGCGTCGCACTCTGCCTGAGACACGGGCACGGCGGTCGTCGTTGCCAGGTCCGCCAGGTCCGCCGAGGTGCGGCCAGCGAAGCTCTGAAGGCTCACCTGAATCGCTTGGGCGCTCGCCGGCGCCGCGACGGTCCCGAGGAGAACCGACGCTGCGATCGTCGACAAGATGAGAGACCGCGAGTCTGTGGAGCGCATGGAGCCCATTTCCAATCACCAAGCAAGCGACGTACCTGCGAGCACACCGTGGTTCCCGCCGCTTCCGCGGGCGGTTCTAAGCCATTCTGGCACGGGTGCAATCGAAGCGTCCCGTCCGGTGACAAAACGTCAAGCGAGCAGCTGCTCGGCGATTTGCACGGCGTTGAGGGCAGCGCCTTTTCGGAGGTTGTCCGAGACCACCCACATCTGCAGTCCGCCCGGGTTGCCGACGTCCTCACGGATGCGCCCCACGTAGACCGGATCGGTACCGGAAGCGGCGACCGGCTGCGGGTAGACGCCGCCCATGAAGTCATCGACGACCTCGACGCCTGGCGCCTTCTCGAGCAGCTCACGGGCCCGCTGCGGGCTCATCGGCGAACCAAACTCGAGGGTGATCGCCTCTGCGTGACCGTTGATCACCGGCACGCGGACGGCCGTCGGGGAGACCCGAAGCTCAGCGTCGCCGAGGATCTTCCGGGTCTCGTACACCATCTTGAGTTCCTCCTCCTGGTAGCCGCTGGCCTCGTCGGGGGTCCAGTGCATCAGGAGGTTGCCGGCGAGCTGACCTTTCAGCTCTCCGTGCTCGACCGGTTGGCCTGCCGACACAGCCTTTGCCTGCGCCTCGAAGGCATCGACCGCGCTCGCGCCGCTGCCGCTGATGGCCTGGTAGGTCGCCACGACGATGCGCCGAATCCGCTGCTCACGGTGGAGCGGGGCGAGCGCGACCACCATCTGGATCGTGGAGCAGTTGGGATTCGCGATGATCCCTTTGGGGCGCTCGGTCGCGTGCTCGGGGTTCACCTCCGGCACGACCAGCGGCACAGCGTCGTCCATGCGCCACGCGCTCGAGTTGTCGATGACGATCGCGCCTCGCTCGGCTGCGATGGGCGCCCACTCGCGGCTGATGCCAGCGCCGGCGGAGAAGAGGGCGATGTCGATCCCGTCAAACCCACCGGGGGTCACAGCCTCGACCGTATGTTCCTCGCCGCGAAAAGTGAGGGTCGTGCCTGCGCTCCGCGGCGACGCGAGCAGCTTGAGCCGACCCACGGGCAGCTCGCGCTGCTCCAGCACTTTGACCATCTCTCGTCCCACGACGCCAGTGGCGCCGAGCACGGCTACGTTGGGCGCACTCATGTCGGTTGGCCTATCACGCAGGCTGGCACGATCAAGGATTCGCCAGCGCGCCGCTGGACAAGCGCCCCAGGGAACCGCAGATCCGGGCCATGCGTCTCCCGCTTCTCGTACTCCTGGCGAGCTTCGCTCCAGCAACGGCAGTTGCTCAAACTGCGGCCGAACCGCCGGTCAGTCGCCCGCCGGCTCCGGAGGCTCCGGTCGCCACTCCCGCGCCGCCAGCCGAGCTCGCTCCGCCGCCGGGAGTCGACGTGGAGACGGTCCTTCGCGGGGAGGGGAGGGGGCTGACGGCCGACGACGCGGCCCGGCTCGCGATCGAGACCGCGCCGGGCGTCGATCGGGCCCGAGCCGCTCAACGTCAGGCCAGCGCTGGCGCTCGGCGGGCCATGATCGGCTTCATTCCTCAGCTCACGCTGAGTTTCCGGTACACCCGGCTCTCGGAGATTCAGAACGGCACCCTGGGGGGAGGAACGACCTTTGACCCCGACCTCATTCCGGTGATCACGGCGGGGGTGGACGATCCGGACGCCCGACTGCTCTGGGAGCAGACCCTGGCTGCCCAGGCGGCGCAGGCCAACTACACGTTTCCCGTCATCCTGAACCAATTCGCGCTCCGAGGGAGTCTCGCGTACCCGGTCAGCACCGTGTTCACCAGCATCTGGCCAACCTATGAGAGCGCGCAAGCGAACGAAGCGGCTGCCGAGGCGCGCGTGGCCGCCCAGGCGAGGGAAGTCGGCCTCTCCGCGCGAGATGCCTTCTATCAGTACGCGAGGGCCCGCGGCGCGTTGGCGGTTGCCCAGAGCTCCCTCCAGCAGGCCGAGGCGCGCCATGGTCAGGTGCGGGCCTTCGTCGAGGCGGGCACATCCGCGCCCGTCGACGCGCTGCGCGCCCGCGCCCAGGTCGCGGCGGCGAGCGTGGCGGTGGTCCGCGCCGAGGCGGGCGTTCGGGTCGGTGCGGTCGCGCTGCGCACGTTGCTGCACCTCGAAGCGGGGACCCAGATCGCCGTGGGCGAGGACCTGCTCGTCGCCCTGCCGCCCATCGAAGGAAACGAGGCTCAGCTGCTCGAGCGCGCGCTAGCCCAGCGTGACGACGTGCGAGCGATCGAGCGCTTGATCGAAGCCGCGGGGCACTCGATTAGCGCGGCCGAGGGGAGCCGCTATCCGACCGTCGCGCTCCAGGCCAACCTCGACTACGCCAACCCCAACTCCCGTGTCTTTCCACAGACCGAGAGTTTCCGAGAGAGCTGGGACGTGAGCGCCGTCTTGACGTGGTCCCCCCACGACCTTCTCAACGGGGAGGCCCAGGCCGACGAGGCCCGCGCGCAGCGCGACCAGGTACGGGCGGATCTTCGTCAGCTCAGGGACGCCGTCCGTCTCGCGGTGACCAATGCTTCCGCCACCCACCACGCGGCGACGGAGGCACTGGCCGCCGCGCGGATCGGGGTGGAGGCGGCGGATGAGAGCTACCGCGTGACCATGGAGCGCTACAACGCGGGCGCGGCCACGGTGAGTGACACGATCGACGCGAGCGCCGAGCAGGTCCGGGCCCAACTCGACCTGGTGAACGCGGCGATCGATGCACGCGTCGCCCACGCTCAGCTCCGACGAGCGCTCGGGGCCAGTGAGCGATGATCGTCGTTGCGGCCGCCGTCCTTCGAGAGGCCCCTGGCGCGGCCGTACTGCTCACGCGGCGCCTGGAGGGGGCTCACCTGGCGGGCCTCTGGGAATTCCCCGGGGGCAAAGTCGAGGCCGGTGAGGATCCCGAGCAAACGGTGGTGCGCGAGTGCCTCGAGGAGATTGCGCTCGAGGTTGAGGTCGTCGAGATCCTCGAGGTCGCGTGGCACAGCTTCCGAGAGAAAGATGTCTTGCTGCTCTTCTACGACTGCCGGTTGCGGGGAGGCGCGCTCACGCACCTCGGCGTAGCGGACAGCGCGTGGGTCATGCCCGGCTCTCTGCCCGACTATGACCTGCCTCCGCCAGACCAAAGGCTGGTGAGAAAGCTGATAGCTGGGCGCTGATACGATCACGGCGCTCTCCGCGCCGGACTAGATCAGGTCGACCGGGCCTGCGCCGACCCGCTTCACCTCGACCTCGCCGGAGGTCAGATCGAGCACCGTCGAGGGCTCGAGCCCACCCCAGCCGCCGTCGAGGAAGATATCGACGCCGCTGTAGTACGAGGCGATGTCGTTCGGGTCGTTCAGCGGCTCGCCGTCCCAGCTCGCCGTGGTCGAGACGATCGGGTGCCCGAGCTCTCGCACGAGCGCGAGGGGGATCTCGTGGTGGGGAATGCGGATGCCCACCTCCTTGCGCTTCTTCGCGAGGTGCAGCGTTCGGGGCGCCTCACGCGTGGCGGGCAGGATGAAGCAGTAGGGACCGGGAGTGAGGCGCCGCATCATCCGGTAGATGCGGTCGTCGACCACCGCGTAGCGGGCGAGGTCGCCGAGGTCTGGGCAGAGGAACGCGAGCTGGCGGTCCTTGCGCATGCCCTTGAGCTGGTAGATGCGGTCGAGCGACTTCTTTTGCGAGAAGTCGCAGCCGATTCCGTACACGGTGTCCGTCGGGTACGCGATGACGGCGCCCCGGCGGATGGCTTCGACGGCTCTACGGATCAGCCGAGGATCCGGATGGTCCGGGTCGATCTGAATTCGCTGCATGAGATGGTCTCAGGGCCGGTCTAGGGCCGATTGTGGAGCAGGCGCTTGGTCTCGCCGCGCTCGAAGCGCACGAGGATGAAGTCCTCTGGCGTGACCGACTCGACGAGCCCCACACCGAACTTCCCGTGCAAGAAATATTGCCCTGCTGCGTACTTCAGCTTGCGATCGTACGGGCCGGCGGAGTTTCTCGCGTGTGCGATCTCTGCCGGGCCGAGGGGGCGGATGGGGGCCGCGTAGTCGCTCGTCTTCGGAGCCGTCGTGCGTGAGCCGCTCGACCGCTTGCTGGACGCGCGGCGCTTCGACTTGGAGCCCTTGGCGGCCTCAGCCGGGGCCTGGTGCACCACGCGAACCGACTGACCGAGCTGACGTCGCGCCAGGGTGATCTTGGCCGCGTGGGGGTGGCAGATGAGCACCGTCTCGATGCCAGCGGGACGCCCCTCGGTGTAACACTTCTCGTAGTAGGCGTTCGCGGCGCGACCCACGACGACCAGTCGTTCGACGTCGTCGAGCTCGTCCGGTCCCTCGCCCATCGGCCCGAAGGCGATGCGCTCGACCGAGCGCTCCGACGCAAACTTGAGCGCGTCGAAGACGGCCTTCTGGAGAACCTCAGCAGACGGCGCAGGGGCGCGGACGCCCTCGACCTCCGGTCCGCGGCTGGCCACCCAGAGCAGGAAATCGCAGTGGAGCTTGCCCCGGTGCAGCCTCAAGAGCTCACCGATCTCGAGCCCGTCAGGCTTGCGAGAGCGCTCGCGGTCGAGGACCACGGGCAGTTCGGCTCCGAACTGTTCGAGGAGCTCTCGCTCCGGCCCCGGGGGCATCCAAAGTCGAAGGTCAGTAGTACCGTCGTGAACGATTGCGTCGACGCGTTGCGACGAAGGCAGATCGAACACCCCGGAGGCGATGAGCTGCACATCCATAGGAGGGGCTCCCTAGCACAAAAATTCGGCTGACGTAGGCCCCAACATCGGTCAAGGTGCGCGTCCCATGACCACCGAGTCCGTTCCTGAGCCCGCCAAGACCCCCTTTATCGTCGTCACCGCCATCCTCGATGGCAGCGCACGCGCCGCCACAGTCACCGTGAGTCACGGCGACGCGATCGAGCGCGCCTTCGCCGCGACGACCAGCAAAGAGATCGCGGGCCTCGAAATCGTCGAGCTCACGGTCACGCCACAGGCGTTCAGCGCGCTGCGGAAGCACGCGGGACTCGGCCAAGGAGCCGTCGCCGTTTACGATGTTTTCCCGCTGAACGACACGCTCGACACGACCGTCCGAACCGTGGCTGGGCAGTTCC
>Ga0114933_10005636_pt1 | contig 11330 bp, 9 predicted proteins | sample 4SBtaG_FD_89691 | JGI IMG/M metagenome (GOLD analysis project Ga0114933, IMG submission 89691) | Deep subsurface microbial communities from Kolumbo volcano to uncover new lineages of life (NeLLi) - 4SBTROV12_W25 metaG | ecosystem: Environmental > Aquatic > Marine > Volcanic | place: Kolumbo... | reverse complement strand
TCCATATCCTGTTGCACCACCTGAATTGAGAGCTCCACCGTACTTTGAAAAAGCCATTCCAGCTATATCTAAATGTGCCCACGGTGTTTTGTTTAAAATAAATCTCTGTAAAAATTGTGCGGCTGTAGTCGAACCAGCGCCACCAACATAATTTATATTTTGCATATCCGCATTTTTAGAGTCTATTAGTTTGTCATAATTTTTATTTAAAGGCATTCTCCAAACTTTTTCATCAGTTTTTTCTCCTACATCAATTAATTGATTAGATAATTTATCATCATTAGAAAATAAGCCAGCATACTCAGATCCGAGAGAAACAATTATAGCACCAGTTAATGTTGCTAAATCAACAATAAATTTTGGTTTATATTTCTTTTCTGTATAAGTAATAGCATCTGCTAACACTAACCTACCTTCTGCATCAGTATTTAAGATTTCTACTGTTTTGCCACTATAAGATTTAACAATATCTCCAGGTCTTTGTGCATTTCCTCCTGGCATATTTTCAACAAGACCCACAACACCTATTGCATTAACTTTTGCTTTTTTTAGAGCCAAACTTTTCATTAAACCGACTACTGTTGCTGAACCAGCCATATCATATGTCATGTCTTCCATAAATTTTGCAGGTTTAAGCGATATACCTCCTGTATCAAAGCAAACACCTTTACCTACGAAAGCTAAAGGTTTAGAGTTATCTTTTAGTCCCTTCCATTCCATAGTGACCAGATAAGATCCCCGTATACTTCCTTGACCTACACCTAACAAAGTATTCATACCTAACTTTTTCATTTTTTGTTCGTTAAGAATGTTTATTTTTAAACCAAATTTTTTTAAGGTGTTTAATCTTTTAGCATATTCATCAGGATGCAAAATATTTCCTGGTTCAGACACTAAATCCCTTGCATAGAATGTACCTTCCTCTATAGCAGTAAATTTTAATTGATCAGCTTTGGTCGGTATATTTTTTCCAATTACAGTTATAGTTATTCTTTTATTTTTTTTTTTTGATTTATATTTTTCAAAGATATAAGACTTTAATTTCATTCCGTGCAAGAAATAGCCAATTATATTTTTTGAGGTATTTTTAATAGAGTCTGAATTGACTATGAAATTACTTTGTTTGATGTCTTTAATTTGATCATATAATTTTGCACCCAAACCTTCAAAGTCTGAATTTTTAAGATTTTTTTTAGTCGAAACCAAAATTATTTTTTTTTTGGAACTTATGTTAAAAAAGACATTATTACTTTTCTTGTCACTTACTTTGAGTAAATCATTGATAAACGCATATTCATTAACCGAAATATATTTTTTCAAATGCGATAAGTCGAAGTTTTCATCAACAAATAATAGCAAATTGTCTATTTTATTTTTTGGATAACTGTTCTTATAACTAATTTTTAATGACATAAATTTTAAATACACTCAACGAGAGTAGAATGTTATATATATTTAAATTATCATATTTCAATGAAAAAGATTTTATTTCGAAAGATATTATTAGATTGTCTTAAATTTTTTTTATTAACCATTCTTGGTGTTAGTACAATTGTTTGGGTTTTTCAGGCAGTAAATTATCTTGATATTATGGTTGAAGATGGAAGAAATTATCTTGTCTATTTTAATTATACTATTTTAATTTTTCCAAAAATTATTAGTAAAATTTATCCATTTGCCTTGTTTTTATCTTTTTATTATGTCCTTTCTAAATATGAAAAAAATAATGAATTATTAATATTTTGGAACCATGGGATTAGTCAATTACAAATAATTAATTTTTTTCTAAAAGCCTCCTTTGCTTTAATGATTATTCAAATTCTTTTGCTTACATTTTTAGTTCCTAAAACTCAAGATATGGCTAGGTCTATATTAAGAAATTCAAATATTAATTTTTATGACAATTTTTTAAAACCAAAAAAGTTTAATGATGTAATTAAAAATGTGACGATGTATACAGAAAAGAAAAAATCAGATGGTTCATTAGAAAATATTTATATAAAAAAATTTTCAAATGTTAACGAGTTCGAAATTTTATTAGCAAGAACTGGGGTTATTAAAAATAAAAATAACAAACAAGTTCTCACTCTTTTCAACGGTCAAAATATTAAAAGTAAAAACAATAATATAGATAGTTTTACTTTTTCTGAATTTGATTTTAATCTTTCTAGTCTTCAATCCAACACAACTACTTATAAAAAAACTCAAGAAAATTCATCTATTAGTCTAATTAGTTGTTTTAGAAATTTGAATTCAGATGACAAAAAAAATAATCAAATTTTAAAAATTGAGAACTGTAGTATTCAAAATTTATCTGGCATATCTCAAGAACTTTATAAAAGAATGATAATCCCACTTTATATACCAACATTAGTTCTTGCGGTATTAATATTAATAATAATTTCTAGAGGAAATTTAAATTATCTTAAACTTAAATCTTTAATTTTCTTATTGGGTATTTTTATTATCGTTTTTTCTGAAATGAGCTTAAGATTTATTGTCGAGGACTTAAATATTAATTTAAAAATAATTTTAATTCCTATTATGACACTAATTATATTTTATAGCATTTTAAGATACATTCTAAATTTTAATTTAAAGAAGGTAGATTTAAAATGAAAACCTATATCAGATTTTTAACAATAAGTTTCTTGAAGTCATTTATAAATATCTTTTTAATAATGCTATCTCTTGTTTTGATATTAAATTTATTAAGTGAGCTTGATTTTTTTAAAGACATTGAGGTTGGAAGTTTCTTTCCTGCCTATCTCGCATTACTTAATTCTGGATCTTTAATTTTTGAAATGTTTCCATTTATTTGTCTTGTATGTACCCAATTTTTTTTTATAGGTTTTTTTAAAGATGATCAGCTTAATATTTTCAAGTACTCTGGATTAAAAAATACAAGCATTATTAAAATATTAAGTTTATTAACATTTCTTATTGGTGTCTTTGTTATAATTTTTTTTTATAATTTTACTTCAAATTTAAAAAATTTTTATTTGGAGTTAAAGTCAAATTATACTTCAGATGATAAGTACCTTGCAGTAATCACAAATAATGGGCTTTGGATCAAAGATAAAATTGAAAACAGAATACTTATAATTAACTCTACAAAGATAAAACCTGATCATCTTATAGATACCTTCATAAGTGAATTTGATAGTGATTTTAACATTATAAGAAATATAAAAAGCCATAAAGTTAATATTAAAAACAATGAATGGATTATTTATGATGCGGAAATTTTTGCCAACAATACTTCAACCGCAAAAAAAAATATAAAAGTAAAATCTAATTTTAATTATGAAAGAATCCAAGGTTTATTTTCTAATCTTTCCTCTCTTTCAGTTTTGGAGTTAATAAAACTTAAAGAAAATTATAAATTACTTGGGTATTCTACTGTTGAGGTTGAAGTGCACTTAAATAGATTAATATCTTATCCCTTTTACTTATTATTAATGACAATTTTTTCATCAATTATCATGTTTAATTCAAAAAATTTAAAAAATACTGGTATAAAAATTACAATTGGATTATTTTTTTCAGTAATAATTTATTATATTAATAATTTCTTCTATGTACTTGGGAATACCGAAAGGATTTCAATTTATGTATCTATTTGGGCTCCTTTATTTTTCTTAACAGCAATGAATTTTTTAATGATGAGAAAAATAAATGAGAAATAAGATAAAAAAAATAATAATAATCTTAAGTTTTCTAATACTTATTTCTTTTAACGTTTCTTCCAATGAACAATTTAACTTTGATGTAACTGAAGTTGAAATTTTAGATAACGGAAATGAATTTAGAGGTATAAAGCGAGGTACTATTACCTCAGAAAATGGAGTTATTATTAATGCTGATAAGTTTATTTACTATAAAATTACTAATATTCTTAATGCTGAAGGGAATGTTGAGATATTAGATGATGTGAATAATTACAAGATTTATTCTGACAAAGTCACCTATTTTAAAAATGAAGAAAAATTTATTACAAAGAGTAATTCAAAAGCGATTAATAATAAGATAATTTTAACAGCAGATGAATTCGAATACTATAAAAATTTAAATATTATAAAAGCAAAAAATAATGTTGAATTTGAAGATAAAATTAAAAACATTATTCTTCAAGGTGAAGATGTAACGTATGAAAAAAATACAGAAAAAATATTCACAATCGGATTTACAGATGCAAAAATTGATGAAAAATACAATTTTTATTCAAAAAATGTTAATTTTGATCGTAATGAGATGGAATTAAGCTCCAAAGATGAGACACAAATAAAAGATAACAAATTTAACTTATATAAAACAAGTGAATTTAAATATTTTGTTAATGATGAATTATTAAAGGGAAATAATGTTGAAATAACTACAAATATAAATTTACCAAGCGAGTTATCAGATAAATATTTTTTCAGCAGTGGATTTTTTGATCTTAAAGATAATAATTTTAATGCAGCTGAAACAAAAGTTAAAATGAAAAAAAATATTTTCGGCAATATGGATAATGATCCTAGATTAATTGGAGTTTCTTCTTTTAAAAAAAATGAAATTACACAAGTTAATAAAGGTATTTTTACAAGTTGTAAAAAAACTGATAATTGCCCTCCTTGGAGTATTAAAGCCGAAAAAATTAAGCATAATAAATCAAGAAAACAATTAATTTATGATAATGCTATTCTTCAAATATATGATGTGCCAATAGTTTATTTCCCAAAGTTTTTTCATCCTGATCCAACTGTTAAGAGACAATCTGGAATACTAAAACCAATTTTAAACGAGTCCCATATTTTAGGGTCATCATTAAAAATTCCATACTATAAGGTTTTGTCCGCAGATAAAGATTTAACTATTTCGCCTAATATATTTGAAAAAGATATCTTAATGATAGAAAATGAATTTAGACAAAAAACAAGTAATTCAAATCTATTAGCTAACTATGGGTTTACACGAGGGTATAAATCTTCAGTCGATAGTAAAAAAAAAAATATTTCTCATCTCTTTGGTAGATATAAATTAGATCTTGGTTTAGAAAATTATAATTCAAGTTTTTTGGATTTAAATTTTCAGAAAGTAAACAACGATACATACTTAAAAGTATTTGACAGTAATTTAACAGAAACTCCAATAAAACCTCAAAATAAAGATCAATTGACATCATCTTTAGATCTTTCATTTGAACATCAAAAATTTAATCTTTCTACTGGCTTTACCAGTTATGAAAATTTAAGTGGTAAAAATAGTGATAGATACCAATATGTTTTACCCTATTATAATTTTTCGAGAAACTTATTTGAAAATCAAGACGTATTAAGAGTTAACCTTAATTCATCTGGAAGTAATAATTTACAAAATACAAACAACCTAAAATCAAGAGTGATTAATGATCTAAGCTTTGAAAGCTTAGATTATTTCACAAAGTTTGGAATTAAAAATAACTTTCAGTTCCTTGCCAAAAATCTAAATACAGTTGCTAAAAATGATTCTATTTATAAATCAACACCTCAAATTGAGTTAATGAGTATCTTTGAGGCACGCTCAAGTTTACCTTTAATAAAGTCGGGAACAAACTCAAATAACTTTTTAGAGCCTAAAATTTCTTTTAGATTTAATCCAGGTGACATGAAAAATTATTCTGATAGTAATAGAAAAATTGGTGTCTCTAATATTTTCAACGTTAACAGGTTGGGTCTCACAGACTCATTTGAAGAAGGAAAATCTTTAACTATAGGACTAGATTATAAAAGAGAGGATTTAGACAATATTAACAAGTATTTTGAATTTAAAATAGCTTCAGTGTTTAGGGATGATTTTACAACTAAAATTCCTTTATCAAGTGCAATAAGAGAAAATGGTAATTTGATCGGCTCTATGAAAAGTAATATTAATGAAAATTTTAATTTCGCTTATGACTTTTCAATTGATAATGATTTAAAAACTTTTGAGTACAATTCATTAAGTGCAAACTTAAATCTAAACAAATTTTCTACTGGTATAAATTTTATAGAAGAAAATGGAAAAATAGGCGACTCTAATGCTATAGAAAATTTTATGGAATATAAATTTGATGAAAGTAACTATCTAACTTTTAATACTAGAAGGAATAGAAAAATAGACTTAACAGAATATTATAATCTTGTATATGAATATAAAAATGATTGTTTAATTGCAGGTATAAAATATAAAAAAACTTATTATCAAGATCGAGACCTATTGCCAACTGAGGACTTAATGATTTCAATTACTATTTTTCCATTAACCACTTATGAAAGAAAAATTGATAGATAGCATCAAAGTGATTTTTAAATTTAAAATTTTGCTGATTTTATTTTTTCTGATCCTTAATAAAAATACGACTGCTTTAGAAAATAGAATTCTGGTTAAAGTAGATAATAAGCTAATAACAAGTATAGATATTTATAATCAATCTAGATATTTAACAACATTAGATCCTGAACTAAAAAAATTTGGTGATAATCAGATATTTGAACTATCAAAAAATATACTCATTAAAGAGAAAATTAAAAAAATTGAACTTGAAAAACAAAAAATAGACATGGATATTAAAGATGAGAAGTTAAACTCATATGTTAATTCAATTTTTAAATCAAAAAAAATATACTCAGTTAGTGACTATAGAGATTTTATAAATTCAATGGATTTTAATTATGAACAAATGAGAGAAAAATTAGTAATTGAATTTTTATGGAATAATTTAATATTTAAAAAATATTCTTCAAATATAAAGATTGATAGAAATGAATTAAAAGAATTAGTCAAAAATAAAAAAATTAATTCTTATTTATTATCAGAAATCGTTTTTGATGCTAAAAATAAAGGTGAAATAAACGAAAGGTATCAAAAAATAAAACTAGATATTGATAATCAAGGTTTTAAAAAGGCAGCTTTAATTCATAGTGTAGCCAGTTCAGCAAGTAATGGAGGAAATATAGGCTGGATTAAAGAAAATTCTCTTAATAAAAAAATTTTAGAAGTTGTTAACAAATTAGAGGTTAATAAATATTCTAATCCTATTTCTCTACCTGGGGGGTTTTTAGTTGTAATGCTGAAAGATAAAAAAAGTGTGACGAGTAACTTAGATCCAGAAAAAGAATTAAATTCACTTGTTCAATTTAAAACAAATCAGCAACTTAATCAATTTTCGAGCATGTATTTTAATAAAGTCAAAAAAGAAATACAAATAAATGAACTCTAAAAATTATATAATTATAGTTGCAGGTGAACCAAATAGTATTTTTTTAGAAATATTTTTTAAATCATTAAATAGAATAAAGACAAAAAAACCTATAATTTTGATTGGTTCCTTAAAATTAGTTAAACTTCAAATGTCAAAACTAAAATATAAAAAAAAAATTAAAGTTTTAAAATCAGATGATATTTTTGATCTGAAAATTAATAATAATACACTAAACCTGATCAATGTTGACTATAATCCAACTAAAGCTTTTGAAAATATTTCATCTAAATCAAATGATTATATTTTAATGTGCTTTAAAATCGCATTTAAAATAATTAACAAATATAAAATTACAAAATTTATTAATGGGCCAGTAAATAAAAAAACATTCCTAAATAAGAAATTTAAAGGTGTTACAGAATATGTCTCAAAAAGTTTTAAAATTAAAAAGAATGCAATGCTAATTTATAATAAAAAATTATCAGTATGTCCTATAACAACACATTTACCAATTAAAGCTGTTTCTAAAAATATAAGTAAAAAAACCATTGTTGAGAAAATTTTATTAATTCATGATTTTTATAAAAAACAAAATAGAAAAGCCAAAATTGCACTAATTGGCCTAAATCCTCATTGTGAAACAATTGACAAATTTGATGAGGATGAAGAGATTTTAAGGCCTGCTGTAAAGAAACTTAAAAAAAAAGGATTGAATATCTCTGGTCCATTTGCTGCAGACACAATATTTCTAAAAAAAAATAGAAGTAAATATAATGTAATTGTTGGCATGTATCATGACCAAGTGTTAACACCTATGAAGACTATATTTGAATATGACGCTATAAATGTAACTCTTGGTTTGCCCTTCTTGAGAGTATCTCCAGACCATGGCCCAAATGAAAAAATGTTAGGTAAAAATATATCAAATCCATTAAGCCTTATAAGAGCTATTCAATTTTTGGATAGAAATTGATTAAAGCAAAAAAAAGTCTTGGTCAGAATTTTTTAATAGATGAAAATATTCTAGAAAAAATAGTTAACGTTATTCAAATTAAAGAAAAAAATATTCTTGAAATAGGCCCTGGTACTGGAGCTCTTACCTCTCATATTTTAAAAAAAAATCCCAAAAAAGTAATAGTTGTTGAAAAAGATAAAAATCTTGCAGAATCACTTGAGCTAAATTTTAAAGAGGAAGTAACTGTAATTAATAAGGATATTCTTGAGATTGATGAACATTCGTTGATAAATGAAAAGTTTACTGTGTTTGGCAATCTTCCATATAATATTTCTACTGAGATATTGAGTAAATGGATTATAAATTTAAAAGATGGTTTCTGGTTTGATCATCTCGTTTTAATGTTTCAAAAAGAGGTAGCTAACAGAATTATTTCAAAATTTAATACATCAACTTATGGTAGACTTGCAATATTAGCAAATTGGAAACTCAAAGTTGTTAAAATTTGTGATATAAAACCTGTTTCTTTTTCTCCAAAACCAAAAGTTGATAGTTCTTTGTTACTATTCACTCCAAAAGATAAAATATTCAAGATTGGTGATCCTAAAAACTTAGAGAAGGTTACAAGAGTTTTTTTTAGCCATAGAAGAAAAATGTTAAAAAAACCTTTTAATCAACTTTTTAATGGTGATCAAAAAATATTAGATAAGCTCAAAATTGATTTAAATCTTAGACCTCAAAATTTAGACTTTGAAACTTATTATCAATTAACAAGCGAATATGAGAATTTAAGAAGTTAATTTTTCTATATGATTCCTTATATACTCACCGTCATAATCTTTAGAACCATTATTTATTTCTGCATGAATTAAATTTTTTATTTTGGAGTAACAAGTTTCAATAGAGTCATTTATAACTACGTAATCATAATTAATCCAATGCAAAACATCTCTACTAAACTGCTTCATTCTTTCCTCAGCAATTAATTTATCTTTCATGTCTCTATTGGAGAGTCTCTCAAACAATATCTCTTTACTTGGTGGTAAAATAAAAAAAGAAATTAGCTTATAATCTAAATTCTTGTTCTTTATTTGGTCCGCGCCTTGCCAATCGATATCAAATAAAACATTTTTACCTTTATTAAGTTTATTGATAACTGGTGTCCTTGTAGTTCCATAAAAATTACTAAAAACTTTTGCATATTCAAGAAATTCCTCATTTTTAATGAACCTTTTGAATTCTTTCTCATCAACAAAAAAATAATCTTTATTAGGAGTCTCGTTATGTCTAGGTTGTCTGGTTGTATGAGATATGGAGATTTCAAAGTTATCTAACTTAGATAACATTTTTACTAATGTAGTTTTACCTGCTCCAGAGGGAGAGGATAAAATTATCATTACCCCATCTTGTTCTGAGGGCATTAGATTTTCTAGTTAGCTTTTCCTTCGATAAACTTAACTGCATCTCCAACAGTTAAAATTTTCTCAGCTTCACTATCTGATATTTCAGATCCAAATTCTTCTTCGAAAGCCATCACTAATTCAACTGTATCTAAACTATCAGCTCCTAAATCGTCTATAAAACTAGACTCTTCGTTAACTTTTGCCTCATCGATACCTAGGTGATCAGCTACAATTTTTTTTACTTTGCTTGAAACGTCTTCTGACATATTGATCCTTTTCGTTATAAATTCTTAATAGTTTAAAACTATGTTTTGTCAAGCCATATACATGCCCCCATTAACATGTAATGTTTCTCCATTGATATAGTTTGATTGATTTGAGCACAAAAAAAGTACCGCATTAGCAACATCATCAGGTTCGCCCAGACGTGCTGAGGGTATTTTTGATATTATAGCTTCTTTAAATTTTTCATCTAAATTATCAGTCATAGCTGTTTTAATAAAGCCTGGTGAAATGCAATTTATATTTATATTTTTTTTTGCGTATTCTATCGCCAAACTCTTAGACATCGCTATTATGCCTGCTTTCGATGCAGTGTAATTAGCCTGCCCTAAATTTCCTGTGTGACCAACAACAGATGTTATATTAACAATCCTGCCTGATTTATTCTTAAGCATTTTTTTAATTGCAGATTTACTAATTAAAAAAGTTGATGTTAAATTGATATCAATTACTTTTTTCCATTCTTCTAAACTCATTCTTATTGCAAGGTTATCTTGGGTAACTCCTGCATTATTAATAATACAATCTAAGTTTCCACCAAGTTCTTTTGTTGCATTTTCTATAAATTCCTCAATTTTATCACTTTGAGAAATATCAAATTTTAATATTTTAATATTTTCAAATTTACTTTTTAGTACATCTAGTTTTTCAATTTTAGTACCAGAAGCTAAAATATTTGCTCCAGCTTGGTTTAATTTTTTAATTATCGAGTTTCCAATACCACCTGAAGCACCTGTTACTATAATATTTTTACCTTTTAGATCGCTCATAATTTTATACTCTCAATATCACTTAAACTATTTATCGTATCAATTTTAACATCTCTATCAATCCTTTTAACCAAACCTGACAATACTTTCCCGGGTCCAATTTCTATAAAATGATTTACATTATTTTCTATCATATTAATTACGCTTTCTCTCCATCTTACTCTATTCTCAATTTGTTTGATTAAGAGGGTTTTAAGCTCATCTAGGTTTTTAATTTCATAAGCTGTCACATTTGAAATTAATTTATTTTGTCCATTTTTAAAGTTAAGCTTATTTAACTCATCTGTCATAATTTTGGTGGCATTACCCATCATATCACAATGAAAAGGAGCGCTTACGGGAAGTTTAATATTTTTAATAGAATTTTCTTTTAAAATTTTAGTTAAATGTTCTAAGTCCTCTGTTTTTCCACTCAAAACCATTTGACCCTCAGAATTGTCATTTGCAATTTGAGCATTAAACATTTTTTTATTCTCAGCTAAAATCTTTTCAATTACATCAATTTTTGAACCCAATACTGCAACCATACCTCCTTGTCCTTTAGGAACTGAGTTTTGCATAGCTTCACCTCTAATTCTTAATATTTTTAAAGTCTCTGAAAAATCTAAATATCCAGCACATGACAAAGCTGAGTACTCACCTAAAGAATGTCCAGCAAAATATTTAGCTTTATTTAAATCTAAGTTAAATTCTTTTTTAACTATACTGAATATTGA
>Ga0114933_10005634_pt1 | contig 11334 bp, 8 predicted proteins | sample 4SBtaG_FD_89691 | JGI IMG/M metagenome (GOLD analysis project Ga0114933, IMG submission 89691) | Deep subsurface microbial communities from Kolumbo volcano to uncover new lineages of life (NeLLi) - 4SBTROV12_W25 metaG | ecosystem: Environmental > Aquatic > Marine > Volcanic | place: Kolumbo... | reverse complement strand
TCCTTCATACTGGGTACGGTCGGCATTGACTATATCGGGAATTCCGTAGGTAATAGCGTCCTGATTCTGGGTTTCGCCTGGTACGGGCAAACCATCCAAGCCGATTGGATTAGGGTTATACCAGGTACCCGAAGCATCAATAACGGCTTCACTATGCAAAACGTGGTGGGTGCCATCAGACGTTTTGTAGTGAACGGTATAATCTGCTGCATTACGATCAGTGGATGACGACTTGCTGTGTGCTTTCTTGGATACGCCAACGACTTCGGCATCGTAAGTAATCACGGTTTTTAGTTTTGGCGTAGATGCCGCAGGAATCAGGTACTTTTCAACGATGTCTCGCCCAGTTGGCAGGCTGTCTTCATCGGGCATCTGCCAATGGCTTTTATTCAATAACCGAACAACGGCCTGGTCGACGACATTCTTCCACGAGGTGAACACGCTGACATGCCCCCATTCCAGCATAGTGTGACCGGCACCAAGGCCTTTTTCCAGTACCAAAGGCTTTAGCCCTCGGGCCAGCAGGTGAGCCGCCGCCGCAATACCCACAGGGCCTGCGCCAATAACGATAACGGGGTGTTTAACATTCATCATAATTCTCCTTTTTAGGTTCTGTCTTATAAGACGAACGTCAAATTAGAAAGACGATGAAATCGTGTTATATTTATTATCTATCCAACAATTTAACTAATTTAAATGGCATAACAGGCGAACTGAATGAATATTGATCAGGTCTGGAATGAATACCAAACAGGTATAAAAGCCTTTTTGCATGCTAAGGTCTCTAACCCAGCGGACGTCGACGACTTGCTGCAAGAGATCTTGATCAAGACGCACAAAAACCTGGGTAGCATCAAAACTGATACCAGTATTCAGTCCTGGGTATTTCAAATCGCCAGAAATGCGACGATTGATTACTACCGTAAGCAAGGCAATGCGCCAGCATTACAAGCTGAAGACCTTTGGTACACTGAAAACGAAGCGGATATGGAGCACGCTCTGTCTCCTTGCGTTGCCCCTTTTATTAAAGCACTCCCCAAGGAATCCGCTGATTTGCTGACAGCCATTGATATCGAAGGCCAATCTCAAAAAGACTATTCTGAGAGGCTGGGTATTAGTTATTCAACACTAAAATCCCGCGTACAGAGTGGACGTAAGCAATTGCAAGGTCTGTTTAATGACTGCTGCCATCTTTTGCTGGATGGTAGAGGTAAGGTTATTGACTACCAATCAAAATCTGGGGACTGTAAATGCTAAGACCACTATTGACGACAGTGTGAATTCAGCTGAACCGTTTCTAATTCACCCCGAATTATCGGATTAGTGTGGTTACCAAGGATCCTCGCCACAGTCGTGTTTTTATTCATTCGCGTAGAGTAATGGATCAACTAAAAAAATGAATTTATGTTTCTACTCGCTTATCAATTCAAGTGTTGGGTTCTAGAACGGAATTATGGGTCCTTTCCAGTCCATGTGCTCACGAGGAGTTGCTCTTGCCAAGGCGCTGTTGGCTTCACACCAGCCTTCACATCGGTTGTACCCACGGGAAAATGGGTGACTGGCTGCATAGGAGTTTGTCGTCCGCGCAAGACGGCACGCCCCATTCCTCGGCGTCTGTTCGCATCAGCTGGGCCCGACTGTTGAAACGGGTCGTCGATATCGACATCGAACACTGCCCTCACTGCGGTGGCGAATTGAAAATCATCGCTGCTCTCCAATAATCCAGGGTGATTGCTTAGATTCTGGACCCTCTCGGTTTGCCCACCAGACATCTGCACTGCGCTATCCATGCTTCGCTTACTGTCCAGCAAGCCCTCCTGGCTTGTCGTTCGCTGCTTCATCGCAGATCACCCACCCCGATCTCCCGCGCAGTCATTCGAACTTTTCAAAATAGTCTGATCTTACACCGGTACCACCATTCAATTCGGTTCACCTTCGGAGCCGGCAATTCCCTTTGGCCATCATCTACCCGAAACCCGAAAAATCGTCGGAATCACGACTCTAATATTATTTTGAAACTCCCAAAATACCCATGCTTAAAAATGCTATCTACCTAAATTTCTGGGATTTTCTAATTATGTCCCGAGATTGGCGCGTTTTTTTAAAATTGTCAACCAACTAGTCCAGCTTACTCGCCCTGTCAACACCGTTTCGAACGGTAAGCGCTGACGGGCACTACAATAACCGCCGGTAAGAGTCAGCCTACTCCTAACCCCCCACTGGCAACAAACACGATTCAACAAATACACTGTTATTAAACCGTGTTACCCACTTAAGTTTTTACATTCGAAGCCGCACTGAAAATGTAGAGCCTGATAGACTAAATTCTATTGACACTGAAACAAGCTTGCTCAGGGCTTGAACCATGGATAAGCCGAGCCCCAAGTGCTGTCGGTGAGACCTGGCAGTTTCTTTACGCCAGAAATAATCGGCTAAATGCGCGAGATCTTGATGTTCGAGGTCAACCACCTCATTACTAACTAGCAATTCCACCTGGCTACCCTGGCGGGATAATGCGACCTCAACGGTAGTTTCAGGTGGGCTGTAACTCAAAGCGTTATTTATAAGATTCGATACAATGATACCCATCGCTTTTGAATCATTTTCAACCCAAAGCGAATCTTTATTGGCTGTAATAGACACACACTGAATGGAGTTTAAATGCGACTTAATCTGCACAGATTTATTTTCAACAAGACTTAAGAGATCGAATTTTTCTGATACTAAAATTTCCCGCTTACTTTCCGCACGCGCTAAATTCAGCAGACACTCAACGATCCCCTGCATATGTTGTGCGATCTCCAGAGAATCAACAAAAAACTGTGACATCACATCTGGATCATTCAAGCCTGCCTGAATCACATCAGATAACAAAATGAGCTCTGTGATAGGCGTGCGCAATTCATGTGCTACATTTGAAGAAAACTCTCGCTCTCGAACAAAGGCTTTGTTCAATCCAGTCAAAGACTTATTTAACTGATCTACAATCAAATTTATTTCTTCATAATCGCTTGGCACCTCAATTGGCTTATGCAAAGATTTTTCATCTAATTGCTTAACTTGGCGGATCAAATAATAGAATGGACGGAGCCCTTTTGCAGTTTGGTAGCTAACAATGAAGACGATAAGCAACACCGTCAATAACATACCCCCGGCCACTCCCACGGCTGCATTCATGCGGATAATTTCCAGCGGCTTTCGGTCGACAGCAACAGCGACCACTAGCTTAGGCACATTTTCTTTCCATATACGCAGTTGATCGGCTGTTTTTAAGGAAGGTTCGTCCGCGTCATTTTCAATCATCGGATGAAACCAGACATAGACGATGCGTCCTTGCCGTCCATCAGGTAGTCTAACATCACGAAACACCACATCGTCCTCTTGTAAGGGGATCTGCCAGGAAATCTTCACGTTGTCTAAAGATTCCGAGCGGGCTATCTCGTTGCCTTTTGCATTAGTCAAAATAAAGTAATCTGGGTTTAACCCCGTAAACTCAGGCATCATGTCGGAAACGTAATCAAACTCCAATCCTTCTTCTTCGTATTCTGCTAAAAGTATTAATGATTTCGCCTTTAATAACAGCAAGCCATTAAACTGTTTATCCAGTTTTTTGCTCACAAATACAACGACAAGCAACGCAGTAACACTGAGCGTTAATACAATGCCGATCAGGCTGGGAAAAAGAATTTTCGATCTTAACGACTTCATATTTAAAATGAATCAATGGTATATCCAAACCCACGTTTAGTTTGAATGATGCGGGGCGCACCGGCTGCTCTTAATTTTTTACGTAATGCACACAGGTGCGCTTCAACAGTGTTTCTTGAGACACTCGTGTTACTTTCATACAACTTTGAGATAAGTCTGTCAGCGGAAAATAGTTGATTACTTCGGCGGCACAATATCTCTAATAATGCATATTCAGTAGGAGTAAGTTTAATAAGCACCCCTTCAAATGACACTTGCTTTGAATGAGTATCAATACGTACTCCGGATACATTGAATACACCCGCTACTTCGTTAAAAGATCGCCGTATCAAAACTTGTAGGCGAGCGTGTAATTCAATAAAGGCAAATGGTTTAACCAGATAATCATCAGCACCGGACAGCAAATTTTGGACGCGGTCTTCAACGTTGCTTTTGGCAGAAAGAATTAGTACAGGTGTATCGTCTCGCTTATCTCTTAAGCACTTCAACAAGGTAGTGCCATCCATTTTGGGGAGCATAAGATCCAGAATTATTGAGTCATATTCATTACCAAGAGCATATTCCAATCCTTCAATTCCATCCGTAGCTTGATCCACCGCGTAGCCTAAATGTCTCAGTCCGAGACTAATCGAACGCTGTAATTTTTCGGAATCTTCAATGAGCAGCACTTTCATGACTATTCGTAAAATACATGCATTTTAAGGATCAATCTTAAGTTCGCCTTAAGATCATCGCCATTTTTACCAAAGGTCACTAGATTAAACTCGAACAAACATTGGATTTTAGTCCGATCAATCTATTTTCTATACAGGTCAAAAGTGTCCCCCGAGAATAATCCTACAATCGTCGATCCACCGGTGCATAAGCGGAAATCAATCAGCCGACGTAACTTTATACATGGAAGCCTTAGTTTTATAGGGCTTGCTGGTATATCGGGAGTTATATCAACCACATTCAAGATTGAAAATACCACAGTATTACTTCCCCCGGGTTATAAAATTCGGATAGTTGCCAGATCAGGAGATTTTTGCCTTGCAAATTCCGATCATCGTTGGCACTGGGCACCTGATGGTGGCGCAAGCTTCGCAACTGACGATGATGGATGGATATACGTTTCGAATAGTGAGATGGACAATGGTGGGGCAAGCGCTCTTCGTTTTGACCGCACAGCAAGGTTAATTGCAAGCTATCCGATATTATCGCACAGTCGGCGGAATTGTAGCGGCGGGGCTACTCCCTGGAAGACATGGCTGTCCTGCGAAGAGGTCAGCGATGGCTTTGTTTGGCAGTGCGATCCAAAAGGATTAAAGCCAGCGGTAAAATGTCCTCAACTTGGTCGATTCTGGCATGAAGCCATAGCCGTAGATCCGTCCACAAATCAATTGTACTTAACTGAAGATCAAGAAGACGGTTGTTTATACCGCTTTACGCCTCATATTCTAAATGAAAGTGGGACAGTCGATCTAAACAGAGGAATATTGGAAGTCGCCATAGATGATCCGGTTATTCAAGGCCTAAATTGGCTGCCGATTGAAGACCCTTCCGGTTCCTTACAAGCTCTCAGGTACCAGGTTCCTAACGCGAGACATTTTAACGGCGGAGAAGGTGTCTGGTATTTTGATCATCAGGTCTACTTCGCGACAAAAGGAGACGATTGCGTACGCAGTTACTCTATTGCCACGCGCAGATTGGAAATAATTTACTCAGCGAATGACTATATTTTCCCTCGCTTGACGGGCGTAGATGCAATTACAATTGCCCCCAACGGTTATGTATTGGTCGCTGAAGATCAAGGTGATATGGAAATAATTGCCATTACACCGAACAAGAATGTCATACCCCTGGTAAAACTATCGGGACACGATGGTTCGGAAATTACCGGCCTTGCTTTTAACCCAGAAGGAAATAAGCTTTACTTCAGTTCTCAACGGGGGGAAACCGGCCAAGCATCGGGAGGAATAACATTTGAAGTAAGCGGAGATTTTGATTCACCCGTATGGAGCAGCTATGAAATTGAGCAGGCCATTTAGTCAACATCAATTCTACCCTTCAGTCATTTTAGAAAATCTTCAGAATACCTAAGATCATGAAACAAAATGGATTTCCTTTGTCACGATTCATTACACAATGAAATACATCCTCATGCTTTATGCGTAGCAGCCGTACTAAAAGTGACTGCTAGGCCATATTAATTATAGAGTCGGTCAAGATTTGATCTCATTACCTTCTGGAACGCTATTTAATCGTTAATCGCAACTCGTCACCGACGTTTCGCGGCAACGATGTCGAGTGGGCCACATCGCACCATCCAGAATGGCTTCATTCCATAGCGCATCGGTTATATCCGCATCGACCAAACTGATATTCCGCAGGTTGGCATCAGCGAAATCGGTTTCGATTAATATCGCTCTGTCAAAATTTGCCCGCTCTAAATTGGCTTCTTGAAACACGGCGGCTTCAAGGTTAGCGCTTGAGAAATTCGCTCGAGTCAAATTTGCTTGATTAAATATGGCTTTTTCGAATCCCCCCGATTGCAGGTCCTTCCGTACATTTCCAATTGATCAAAAAGGGCGTTTATTCTCCTTATTCACACTAATACTGCCATTTATTGTGTAAATCATCCCTTAAAATTCAGATCCAGTCTATTCTAGATGTTAAGGAATAGACTTATGCGATTCATTCTTCAATCAAAAATAAAAACCCTAGGCTCCATGCATTGTGCCGCTGTTGCTCTCTGGATTAGCATGACAGCGTTTTCCTCCCATGCATCTGTTCTCAACCCAGTAGTGCAAAGGAATAAAAATGGCAATCAGTGATCGGTGCAAACAATACCTAAACCATTCGCTTCAGCATCTTGCAACCGGCGAGATTGATGAGCTCGATTTCGAGACCCACGATTTCGACAGCGAAGAAGAACTACAGCTGATCCAAGGCTTGAAGGATGTCCTTCAGACCATGACTGGCATGGCTTCGGAAAATGACAGCGACGAGCAGAAGCTCACAACTGCTGATTTTCAGGGCCAGATCGAGGGCATCAACCTCTCACAGGCGGTGATCCAGTTTCATCCCGACGGCACGATCATTTCGGCGAACGACAATTTTCTGAATGCGATCGGCTACAGCGCGAGCGAGGTCACGGGTCAGCATCATCGGATATTCGTCGAGCAGGGGTACAAGGACTCGGTCGAGTACCAGACGTTCTGGCGAGATCTGGCCGCCGGCCAATCTCGAGTGGGTGAATTCAAGCGGATCGGCAAGGCGGGCAATGAGGTCTGGCTGCAGGCGACCTATACGCCAATCAAGGACCCGAGCGGCAAGGTCTTCAAGGTCGTGAAATACGCCTCCGACGTTACAAAACAAAAGCAGCTGAACTTGAAGCTGGAAACGCAGTTCAGGGCGATCGCTGCTGGAGATTATACGTCCGACATAGCGCTCGCGAGTCACGAAGGTGAGTTCGGCGAAGCGCTGACGGAGATGACGAACACGCTTCGCCAGGTTGCGGAATCTGTTGCTGCGGTGGCGAGCGGCGATTTCTCGAACACGATCGAGATCAAGAGCGATAAAGATATTCTCGGAAAGTCGATCAATGCGATGATCGTCAGCCTGATCGATGCTCAGGAAAAGAATCGAAGAGAGAGTTGGATCAAAGATGGTCAGACCCGGTTGGCCGATTCGATCCGAGGCGAGTCCAACGCGATCACGCTGGTGGACAACGCTCTTGCGACCCTGGCAAATTATCTCGGTGCGCAGGTGGGCGTATTCTATGTGGCCGACGCAGAAGCGGAGAGGGGCTCGAGCGAACTCATATTGAGCGGGACCTACGCCTATGACCGGCGTAAGCGTCATGATACGACCGTCGTTTCAGGACAAGGCATTCTCGGCCAGGCCATCAAGGAAAAGAAGACCTTCATCCTCGAGGATGTCCCGAGCGATCACATCAGTGTGGACACGGGAATCGGTCAATCGACTCCTCGAAATATCGTTGTCGTTCCCGTCGTCTACGAAGGGAAAGTCAATGGCGTTTTCGAACTTGGATCCTTTGAGCCGTTCTCGGACGAACATCTACAGCTCCTCAAGTTGGTCGGGAATACCTTGGCCATCGCGATCAACTCTGCCCATAATCAGGAGCGGTTATCGGTGACGTTGGAGACGTCCCAGAGTCAGGCGGAAGAGTTGCAGTCTCAGCAAGAAGAGCTCTCTGAGTCCAATAGGCAGCTGACGTCACAACAAGAAGAGTTGCGGGTCGCCAACGAGGAGTTGTCCGAACAGTCAAAGAGCCTGACTCGGTCTAAGCAGGAATTGCAGACCTCCAACGAAGAGCTGGCCGAAAAGTCCGTCCGACTCGAGCAGCAGCAGAGAGAGGTCGAGACGAAGAACCACAACCTCGTCATCATTCAGCAGGATCTCGAAGACAAGGCGCGAGATCTTGCGCTCGCCAGCAAATACAAGTCTGAATTCCTGGCCAATATGTCCCATGAGCTGCGAACGCCTCTGAACAGTCTATTGATCCTGTCGAAATCCTTCGCGAAGAATGGAACTGGCAACCTCACGCAGGATCAGGTCGAAGAGGCCGAGGTCATTCATTCCGGCGGTCAGTCGCTGCTCAACTTGATCAACGACATTCTTGATCTATCGAAAGTTGAGGCTGGAAAGCTCGAAATGACTCTGGAAGAAGTCGATCTTCGATCGTTTTCGAGCGACTTGGAGAGACTCTTTGCTCCGATCACTCGGGATAAGGGTCTCGGATTCGATGTTTGTCTGGAAGAGGGGATTCCGGACTCGATCACCACGGATGGTCAGCGTGCGCAACAGATCATCAAGAACCTGATTTCCAATGCGTCAAAATTTACAAGTGCCGGATCAGTGACACTAAAGATCGCCCTGGCCGCCGCCAATACGAAGTTTGTAGGCCACGCTATGGTGCCGGAATCCACCATCGCCATTTCAGTGGTGGATACCGGAATCGGCATACCGGAAGACAAGCAAAAACTGATCTTCGAGTCGTTCCAACAGGCCGATGGATCCACCAGTCGGCAATATGGCGGAACGGGACTTGGACTCACGATCTCTCGTGAACTGGCAAAGATGCTTGGCGGAGAGATACAACTCGAGAGCCAGCAAGGGGTGGGGAGTACGTTCACACTATTTCTTCCTTTGCAAGGCGCAATCAAGCACGCGGATCAGCCTGCGCCAGCGCTCGTTGTCGCTACGCCGGATTCGTCGAAGATCGCCAATTCATACCCAAGCGTTCACCCCGCAAGCAGTGCCGTCCGGACGAAGATTGCGAAGCTAAACCCGGCGCCATTTCCCGATGATCGCGACAACTTGCAGCCCAGCGACAAGTCGATCCTGATCATCGAAGACGATTCGAGTTTTGCGGAGATTCTCGCCAAGCTTGCGCGCAAGAAGGGCTACAAATGTTTGGTGGCCGTCGACGGTCAGACTGGAAGTAATTTGGCACGGACGCTTTCACCAAGTGCGATCCTATTGGATCTCGGTCTACCTGATATGGACGGCGTTCAGTTGTTGGATGATCTCAAATATGACGATCGAACCCGAAGCATCCCGGTTCATATCATCTCCGGCCAGAAGAGGTCGACGGCTGTATTGGCCAAGGGCGCTTTGGGAATGCTGACAAAGCCTGTGTCCGAAGAGCAGATCAACGACGTCTTCACCGGCTTCCAGAGTCTTTCTCAAAAGAGAGGGGGGAGAATCCTACTGGTCGAGGATGACACTGGCGGGGTCACCGCCATTCATGCTCTCCTGAAAGGCAGAGCTGCCGAGATCACGGTTGCCGAGACTGGGCAAAGAGCACTCGCCCTCTTGTCATCGAGTTCGTTTGACTGTGTGATCCTGGATTTGGTGCTCCCGGATATTTCGGGGTTCGATTTATTGACAAAAGCAGAGCAGGACTATTCGATCAATCTTCCCCCTGTTGTGGTGTATACGGGTCGGGATCTGAGCCGAGAAGAACATGACCAACTGCAAGCGCATGCCGCTTCCATCGTTGTGAAGGGGGCCGCCTCGCCGGATCGGCTCGTCAGCGAGGTGTCGCTGTTCCTTCACACGATCGAGAGCACGGTTTCTGTCGATACCCACAAACCATTGGAGAACCTGGCTAACCGGAATGTCCTTCTGGTGGACGATGACGTACGAAACAGCTTTGCCCTCAGCAAGGTGCTTCGCGAAGTGGGTCTGAAAGTGAAGTTGGCAGAAAACGGTCAAATGGCCTTGGATGTGTTGGCTTCCAACCGTGAAATCGAGCTGGTCGTAATGGACATCATGATGCCGGTCATGGATGGGTGCGAGGCGATCCAAAAGATTCGGGAACAAGATTGTTTTGCAGAACTACCGATCATTGCTCTGACTGCGAATGTACTGCCCGAGGACCGGGCGAAATGTCTGGACGTTGGAGCCAGCGATTATCTGTCCAAGCCGGTTGAAGAGGAAAAACTGCTGTCTCTCATCCAAGTGCTTCTAAGCGACGTCGCCGAGATCAGTCTGATTGAACACGGAAACGCCTAGCCAAATGCTCATGAAAGAAGCCGAGAACGAAACGATTGAAGTCGACCTGCTCTTGGAGGCAGCGTTCCAGCGATATGGATACGACTTTAGGAACTATGCAAGAGCAACAATCAAGAGGCGGGTCCACGCACTCGTCGAAGAAACGAAAAGCCAGAGTCCTTCCGCTCTAATTCCTGGGATCCTCCATGACAAGAGTCTATTCATGCGACTCGTATCGGCGCTGTCTGTGACAGTGACGGATTTGTTCAGGGATCCTCTGTTTTACAGGGAACTTCGGGAACAGGTTATGCCCACGCTTTCGACCTATCCCTATTTCAAGATCTGGCATGCGGGATGTGCGACGGGCGAAGAGCCCTATTCCATGGCCATCCTTCTCGAGGAAGAGAAGCTTTACCATCGCGCACGGATCTATGGGACTGACATGAATAACGATTCGCTGGAGAAAGCCCGAGCAGGTATATTCGATCTGAAGACGATGAAGCAAGGGCAGGCCAACTACGTCAAGTCAGGCGGACGCCTGCCCTTCTCAGACTATTACCACGCTGGTTACGGCGGTGCTCAGCTCGGCAATCGATTTTCAGATAATATTACATTCTCTCGGCACAATCTGACATCCGATAGTTCTTTTGGTGAGATGAACATGATCGTATGTCGCAATGTTCTGATCTATTTCAATCGGCAGCTTAAGGATCGGGTGCTCACGCTGTTTAGCGATAGCCTTTGTCACCGAGGTTTTCTTTGCCTCGGCACGAAAGAGAGCCTCCAATTCACTTGCCTCAAGGACAACTTCGAAGTGGTTTCGGAAGCCCAGCGTATCTACAGAAAATTGTGATCGATGTTTGATGCCATGCTCAAACACAGTGCAATCGTGATCGGTGTGTCTACAGGAGGCACAGAGGCGTTGACGACCCTCCTGCCTGCGCTGCCTGCCGATCTTTTTGCCCCGGTCACCATTGTTATGCATGTGGCGCAGGATTCTGACGGATTCTTGAGCAGGCATCTAGACAATTTGAGCGACATTTGCGTGAAGGAGGCCGAGGATGGGGAGCCGCTGAAGTCGGGGACCGTCTACCTGGCACCGGCTGGTTACCATCTGCTGAT
>Ga0114933_10005633_pt1 | contig 11335 bp, 10 predicted proteins | sample 4SBtaG_FD_89691 | JGI IMG/M metagenome (GOLD analysis project Ga0114933, IMG submission 89691) | Deep subsurface microbial communities from Kolumbo volcano to uncover new lineages of life (NeLLi) - 4SBTROV12_W25 metaG | ecosystem: Environmental > Aquatic > Marine > Volcanic | place: Kolumbo... | reverse complement strand
GGCGCCGGCGCGCCGTCGATCTCGATCGCAGCGCTCGGCGGTTCGAGCGCAAAGAGGAACCGCCCGAGGAACGCGCGGGTTCGCTCCAGCAGCGCCTCAGTCTCGCGTCGCTGATGGGCGGAGAGCCGTCGCGTCTCCAGGGTGAGGGCCTCCTGCAGCATCTCCTGCGCTGCCACGTAGTCCCGCTCCTCGAACGCCGCCATGCCCAAACCACGAGCGCTCCGCGCGTTTGGATACACCTCGTGGGCGCGCCGAAAGAGCGCGCGGGCTTCGGCCCAATTGCTCGCATCGAACTCGTGCAGCGCCTCGCGGATCAGACGCCGGTACTGGCGCGGCCCCGGCTGGGCCTGCAGTGGCGCGTGCACGGCGAGCACGCTGGCGATCAGGGTCATGAGAAACGAGAACCGGAGCATCCGTGGCGGGGATGCTAGCAGGCCCGACCCAGCCTGCGGCCGTCACGGAGCGATTCGTCGATCTCACCGGCGGATCCACGAACGACAACAACACGAGTCTTTTCAGGCACTTGATAGCTTCTGGGCGCTCGGACGTCTCAAGGGGTGAGAGGAGGTTCGAGGATGACGACATCAGCATTGGGCCGTGTAGCCGTGATCGGCGCGACGCGAGGACTGGGCAGAGGAGTGGCGATCGCGCTCGCCAAGCAGGGGTGGTCGGTGACGGCGATAGGTCGAACCGCGGGGCCGCTCGCAGAACTGGGCATCCACGGGATCGAGCCGCGCGTGGGAGACGCGACGGACGCCACCCTCGCCCGCGAGATGATGAGCGAGGGACTGGACGCGTTTGTCCTGGTGGCGGGCGCGCAGCCGCTCTTGGCCCCCATCGCGAGCTATGATTGGGAGGCGTTTCGTCGGCCGTTCGAGGTGGACGTGCGGGCCGCGTTCACCTGGCTCCAGGCGGCGCTCCTAGCCGAGACCCCGCCCTCCCGGGCGATCGTGTTCTCCAGTGGGGCGGCCCTGCACGGCTCACCGCTGAGCGGCGGCTACGCGGGGGCGAAACACACGCAGCGTTTCCTCTGCCGATACAGCCAGCAGGAGGCCAAGGGGCGAGATCTCGCGCTGCGAGTCCAGTGCGTGCTGCCGCAGCTCAACCCCAACACAACGCTCGGGCAGGCCGCGATTCAGGCGTACGCGGACAAAGCCGGTGTGAGCCCAGAGGCGTTCGTGGCCAAGCGCTTTGGAGACTCGCCGCTGGACCCCGCGAAGGCGGGCGCCGCGATCGTCGAGCTGCTCGGAACCGACACCCACGCCGCTTCCGACGAGCTCCTGCTCACCGGCGGTGGGGTACGCTCTCTCAAGTGAGTGAACCGCTCGACCGAGACGGCTTCGAGGCCGCCGTGGGACCCCTCCTCGGACGACTCGAGGCCTTCGCCTACCGAATGCTCGCTCACCACGAGGACGCGGCCGACGCCGTCCAGGACACGCTCGAGAAAGCTTACGCCAAGCGAGCGTCTTTCCGCGGTGAGGCCAAGCTCTCGACCTGGCTCTTTTCGGTCCTGACGCGCACCTGTCTCGACCGACTCCGCCATCGACAGCGCTGGCGGTGGGACGCGCAAGCGCTCACAAGAGCGGACGCCGAGTCGCCTCACCAAGAGGTCCTCGGGGTGCTCGCGAGCGACGAGCACGCGTTCGAGGTTCGGGAGCACGTCGCCTTCTGCTTCTCATGTGTGGGGCGGTCGCTCCCGCCCGAGGAGGCCGCCGCGGTGCTTCTCCGCGAGGTCTTCGGCTTCTCGAACAAAGAAGCCGCGAAGATCTGCGGCGTCAGCCAGTCGGTCCTTCAGCATCGACTGCGGGCCGGCCGCACGGCGATGCAGGACGCGTTTGAGCGCCTCTGCTCCCTCGTCAACAAGAATGGCGTCTGCTATCAGTGCGCGGGCCTCCGGGACCACGCCCGCCCCGAGGCGCGCGGGGAAGCTCCCCCGGACCTCTCCGGCGAACCCGACGACTCGTTTCGCAGAAGGCTGCGCGTGCTCTCGGACGCCGATCTCGAGAACGGGCCGTCGGCCGCCCTACACCGCTTGATGTTCCGCGCGGTGTCGGACTCCGAAGCCCGCAGAAACGGCCAACGCGCCAGGCACTGAAACGCTGACGCGCTGAGGGTCGGGGGCCGGAGCGCCCCCGCAGACACTCCGAGCATTTGACGCCACAGGGACCCAGGCGGCGCGCCGGCGCTCGCCAGGGGACCGCTGCGCCCTCCCCTCCCCAACCAGAAATTCCCGCGAAAGGTCACGACATGAGCTCCCCGAACCCCACATCCCCCGCGCTGATCCATGGCGAGATCGCGTCCGTTTTCGACGACATCTTTTTTGTCCGCGGCGCATGGGTGATGCCTTTACCGCTGCGTCCCCGCATCTCCCGTTCGATGACGATTCTCCGCGACCCGGCGACCGGGGACCTCACCCTCGTCAACAGCATGCGGCTTTCCGAGGCCGGACTCGCGAGCCTGGAAGCGCTCGGCACGGTGCGACACGTCATTCGTCTCGCTTCGATGCACGGCGCCGATGACGCGTTCTATCGAGACCGCTACGGCGCCAAGATCTGGGCGCTCGAGGGCAGCTTCTATTCGCGCGGCCTCACCGCAGACGCGAGCCCCGAGGAGAACTACTTCGAGGCCGACGCGTTCTTCGACTCCGCCAGCGACCTACCGATCCAGAACGCCAGCGTGCACGTGATGAAGAGCCCGCGCCTGATCGAGGCGTCGGTCCTGCTTCAACGCGACGGCGGCATCCTGCTCAGCGGCGACTACTTCCACAACACGCCGCGCCCCGACGAATTCACCAACGGGATCGCCAGCGCCGGCATGAGGCTCTTCGGGCTGGCTCGCCCGTGCAACATCGGAGTCGGCTGGGCGATGATGACCAAGCCAAGCCGACAAGACTTCCTGTCGCTCCTCGACCTCGAGTTCGAACACGTCCTGCCGATCCACGGGGTGCCCGCCATCGGAAACGCGAAGGAGAGGTACCGACCGGCGATCGAGAAGTTCGCGAAGAAGGCGTGGGTCGCCGGCGAAGAGTCTCAGAGCCCTGCAGGCGCCGGACCGGTGGTGGCTCGACACTGACGCTCGCGCCCCCGGAGCACCATGGGCGCCGATGAACCGGGTTCACCGGGGGCAGCCTCCTTGCGGCCATCTCGGCAAGTGCCAAAGGACAGCATGCGCGTTCACCGAGTGTGGCTCTTGGCGGTCCTCCTTCCCCTGCTCATCGCTTGTGATGAGACTTCGGCGGTAGACGCGGGCACGCCCGCCCCCGGAGACGCAGGCTTCGACGCCGGGGTCGAACGCCCGACGGCGCCAGTCCTGCCCGTCGCCACGGGCGCCTGCCCGGACTTTCTCTCCTCCGAGACCGTGACCCTGAGCCCCGCGGGGATCGAACCCCGGAGCGTGCGCGTTTGGATCTCGGACCAAGCAGAGACCCTCGACGGACCGGTGATCTTCTTCTGGCACGGCGCCGGCGGGAGCGCGGGAGACGCGCAGTACGCGTTCAGCGCCGGCCAGATCGACGCCGTGCTGGAGCAGGGGGGCGTGGTGGTCTCGCCGAGCAGCGATCCGGGCGCCGGCGACTTCCCCTGGTACCTCACCGTGGGGTCGGCTGACGATGACCTGCGTGTGATGGACGACGCGGTGGCGTGCCTCGACGAGCAGGTCGGGATCGACGCGACACACATCCACAGCTTGGGCTTCAGCGCCGGCGCACTGCACAACTCACAGGTCGCGGTACGACGCGCAAGTTATGTGGCGAGCGTCGCGACGTACAGCGGCGGCCTCATCACCCGGCGCACGCCGCCCACGGACGCACCCGGCGCACGCTTCGCCGCCCTCCTCTTCCATGGGGGCCCCGGCGACATCGTGATCACGAACTTCATGGATGCGACCGAGACCTACCGCGATGTGCTCACGCGCCAGGGACACTACGTCGTCGTCTGCGCGCACGGCGGCGGTCACACGATCCCGAATCAAGGCCCCGAGCAGGTCATGCGTTTCTTCGAGGACCATCCGTTTGGCGTCAGCCCGTTCCCTTACTCCGCGGGCGCTCTTCCGGACGTCTTCGGCGCGGAGTGCGCGGCGGCGAACTGAAGTCGCCACGCCGGCTATCCGTCTCCGTGGCCAGCGCCCAATCTCGGTCCGCGCTCGAGCCGCGTTCGCGACGTGTGATCGGCGCGTAACCGAACGGGGATACGTCGGCCGGCGAGATCGGCTACCTTCGGAGCTGTGAGTCATCTCGCCGATCTCGATGAGCTAGCCCAAGGCGACCTCTCGGGGCGGCGGCTCGGTCGGTACCGCATCCGCCACAAGCTCGCCGAAGGCGGCATGGCGGACGTGTACCTCGGCCAGATCCTCGGCGAGAAGGGCTTCGAACGCTGGGTCGCCGTCAAGGTCGTGCACCCCGCGCGGACCCAAGATCCACAGTTCGCGCACATGCTCGCCGACGAGGCGCGGCTGATCGGACGCATCCACCACTCCAACGTCTGCTCGGTGATCGACTTCGGCATCGACCAGGGTCTGCTCTATCTCGTCATGGAGTACCTGCACGGCGAGACGCTCAAGGCAGCCATGCGGCGCGGGTGGTCCGAAGAGGGGGCGTTCCCCGCGTGGTTAGCGGCCCGAGCGATCGCCGACGCCGCCCGCGGACTGCACGCAGCCCATCAGCTCACGGACCGAGAGGGCAAGTCGCTCGGGCTCGTTCACCGGGACGTCTCCCCGGAGAACATCCTCATCACCTACGACGGCCTTTCCTCCGTCATCGACTTCGGGGTCCTTCGAGCCAGAGGCCGTCGCGCCAAGACCGCCGCGGGGGTCGTCAAGGGCAAGCTCTCCCACATGGCGCCCGAGCAGCTCCGAGGCGATCCTGTGGATCGCCGCGCCGATGTTTGGTCGCTGGGCGTCGTGCTCTGGGAGTCCACGCTCGGCCGGCGGCTCTTCCGAGGCGAGAATCAGGGAGAGCTGGTCGAGAAGGTGGCCCTCGGCCCGATCACTCCGCCGAGCGCCATCACGCCGAGCTACCCGCGAGAGCTCGAGGAGATCGTCATGTCCGCGCTGAACCGCGACGTGTCGGAGCGCACGCCCAGCGCGAAGACGTTCGCTCACCAGCTCGACAAGTACCTGCACGGGCTCGGGCGACCGGCGGGCTGCGCGGAGGTCAGCCGCTGGATGCAGTCTGTGTTCAGCGATCGCCTCATGGTGCGTGAGGAGCTGCTCGTGGCGCCCGAGGACAGCGGCCCGCTGACCCTGGGCATCGACGATGACGAGAGCTCGACCAACGCGAGTATTGCGGGCCCGGTCGGCCCGACCTCCTTCGCGCCCCCGCTGCCGTCCGACCGCTCGGGGCTCACGGCCGTGGACACCCCAGCGGCGCGGGCAAAGGCCCAAAGCGCCGACCCAGGAAACGAGATCGACTCGGCGCTCGAAGAGCTGCGGCGCAAGGACCGCCAGCGCTCGGCGATTCTGAGCGTAGCCGTCTTCGTAGCGATCGGTCTGGCGTTGGCGCTCGGCTTCGTCCTCCTGCGCTGAGTCCGCCCAAAGCGGCTCTCGGAGGCGGCCAGATCTTTTTTCGAGTTTTCTCGTTCACGTTTCCCGGCACCCGTCTCTACCTCTCGAAACGGGGAGAAGAGACATGACGAACCAAGACGAAAACGCCCTCCTGACACGGCTCCAGTCGCTCTTCCTCAACTGGAGGCTGGTGTTCGGGCTCGTGTTCGGTTGCGTTCCGATGGTGATCTTCAGCCTCTACACGGTCGCCGCCATGGCGTGGACGCGACGCGGCCTCAGCACGCGACCGGCCTGAGCCCATCTCCAGCGACCCGGACGCGCGACCGGCGCCCTCGCTTCACGGGTCGAGGGCGCCGTTGACGATGAAGCGACCGGGCAAGAGCACGCGCGCTGCGTGCACGGAGGACTCGAGTGCCCCGTCAGCGCGGGTCGCCGCGGCCTTCGCGCCGAGCTCGTCGTCGCCCACCCGAAGACAGAGTTCCTCCTGGACGACGGCCGCCAGCATGACGAGCCCGGCCGCCGTCGCCGCCGGTTCGAGCGCCTCGAGCACACGCACGGTGCGCTCATCGTCGTCGGCGATGCTGGCGATCCCCGCCTCGATACCAAGCGAGAGGGCGAGGGTGAACGCCGACGGCTCTGAGCGCAGCTCCGATTGAATCTCCGCCGCGACCCGCAAGAGCTTGTCTCTCTGCGCCTCGTCCACGGCGGCGAGCGCCACGGCGGCGCGCGCGATGAAGAGGCGACCCTCGAGGTAGTGGAGGCGCCCCGAGAGCGCCCGCATGGCGAGCGCCTCTGCGAAGTTCTGCGAGATGTTCTCGTAGGCTTTGCGCGGCTCCCCCGCGACCAGCGCGATGTTCAGCTGACCGATCTTCTCCCACCAGTCCTGCATCTCGTTGCCGCGCGACCGCCATCGCTCGGCGATCTCAGCGCGGGCCCGATCGGCGGCGTAATCGCTCCCCTGCTGAACGGCTCGGACCCACCAGTGGTGGTAGGCCACGAGCACCCAGACCAGGAGCTGATCCCGCTCGTTGGACTCGATGACGAGCGCTGGGGCGAGTCGGCGCAAGTGCGGCAGGTCACCGAGCACGAAGTAGGCGCTCGAGATGAGGCCACGCACCGTAATGCCGTAGATATCCCAGCCGTGGTGGGTTTGGGTCGCGATGGCGAGCGCCTCCTTAAAGCCAGCGATCGAGCCGCGAATGTCGAGGCCAAAGTACTGGATGTTCGCAACCACGATCGCCCGCTCGAGCCTCGCGTCGTCGTCGTGAGAGAGCTCCAGGTCTGCGAACGCCGCGTTGACACGTGCGATCGCTGGATCACGCGCCGCCGCCCCGTCACGAAACGTCTCCAGAAACGCCTCGATGCAAACGGCGATGAAGCGGTACTTGGGGGAAGCCACCAGCTTCGCTTCGGAGAGGTACATCACCGCGGCGGCGAGCCCGAGGAGCGGCCGCGTGAACATCATTCCGTAGTAGACACCCCAGAGCGCGTCGAGACGGGCGAGGCGCTGCGGGTCGTCGGCCCGACGAGAGAAACGCCCTCTCAGCCAGCCGCGCGCTCGTTCGGCCGCGATGCGCGCCGTCGCCTCGGAGGCGCTCCGCGGGAACCGGATGCCGAGATCATCGAGCAAGGCGTTGAAGACATCGGCGGCGCGGTCGACGTGCCCGCCGAGAACGAGCAGCCGGCCCGCCTCGGTCCGGTGCGCGTGCTGCTCGTCAACCGGCGCGACCGAGGCTGCGCGGAGAAACGCCTCCGCGGCGTCACGCGCCTGACCGGCCGCCTTGAGGGCCCGCGCGCGACCACGGACCAGGTTGTAGGTCTGCCGGGGGGTCCGGTCGCTCTCCGAACCCAACTCGAGCGCTCGTTCATAGAGCCCGGCTGCGTTTCGGTAGGCGAGGCCCTGCATCGCGCGGTGCGCTGCCTCGACGGTGTGGGCCCGCGCTCGGGGGTCCCCCGCGGCGTCGAAGTGTGCTGCGATCTGCTCCGGGTCGCCGTCGTCGAGCACGAGCGACTCCGCAATCCTGCGATGCAACTCGCCCTGTCTACTGACGCCGATGCCATCGACCAGGAGCTCGGCGATTCGGTCGTGATAGACACGCACCCCAGAAGGCGAGACGCGGAGGAGGTGGGTCGTCGAAAGCCGCTCGATGCAGGCGCCGGCGGGGCGTCCGATCGCACGCGCGATCACGGCTTCGTCGAGCAGATGCCCAGCCAAGGCGACGACTTCGAGGACCGCCCGTGCGGTTTCGTCCGTGGCGTCGACACGCCGCTGAATCAGCAGGTCGACGTCGTCCTCGTCGTCATGGCGCGCGAGCTCCGTCAGGAAGAGGGGGTGACCGCTCGAGGCCCTAGCGATGACCTCTGCGCGCTCGTCGTCGCCGGTGAGCCGGGCGGCGAGCGAAACCGCGTGCTCGCCCCGCAGCGGCCCGAGGTGGAGTCGCTCGTGGCGCACCTCCACGTCCGCGTCCACGAGCGTCTCGAGCTGCTCGACCAGAGCGCCGGCGTCGCCTTCGCGCGCCGTGGCCACGATGGTCAGCCGGGGCGCGTCCGGCTGGCGCAGAAGCTCGACGAAGAGACGCGCGCTGTCCGCGTCGCCCCACTGCAGATCGTCGATCGCCAGCACGACCGTCGTTCGGTCGGCGAGCCGAGCGAAGAGCTCCCGCAGCGCGCTGAGCCCAGCCGCCCGGTCGACCTCGCCTTCCGCGCGCGGCGTCGGGCAGACGGAAGCGAGCACGGGGAAGAGCGCCTGCAGCGCCGCCGTATCGCGCGGCAGCAAGGCCGCTGCGTCGGGGTGTTTGGAGAGCTTTCGCGCGAGCTGATCAACCACCTCGTCGAACGCCTTGTACCGGACACTCTCTCGCGGATGACAACGTCCACGGAGGACCCACGCGTCGTCCAGCTCGGCACAGAGCCGGTCCAGGAGCGCGGTCTTGCCGATGCCCGACACCCCCTCCACGCGGACCAGCGCTCCCCGGCGGGATCGCACGATCGCGTGCAGCTGAGCCAGCTCATCGTCGCGCCCAACAAAGGGCTCGGACAGGGGTTCCGCTTCGGACCTAGGCGCACGATCGGGAGCGGCGCCAAAGAGGTCGAGCACGTCGGCGGCGCTCGGTCGCTCGCGGGGTTCGATGGCGAGGAGCTGGTCGACCAACCGCGCCAGATCTCCGGGCACCTCCGGCGCGAGCGTGCGCAGCGGCGGCGCGCCATCGCTCTGTTTGGCGACCATCACCTGCACGGCCCGGCCCTCGAATGGGTAGCGCCCGGTGAGCGCGTGGAAGAGCATCACGCCGAGCGCGTAGAGGTCGACGGCCGAGGTGAGCTCTGCCTCGGCACACTGCTCGGGCGCCATGAACAGAGGGGTGCCGGCGAGCTGCGTGCTGCCGTCCGCGGTGACCTCCCGCGCGAGCCCGAAGTCGAGCAGCACGACTCGACCGTCAGGCTCGACGAGCACATTGGACGACTTCAGGTCGCGATGGAGGATGCCCTCGGCGTGCAGTGCCGCCAGACCGGAGGCCAGCTGGCCGAGGGCTGGCCGAAGCCGAGCTGGCGCGCCCGCCAGCCACGATTCGAAAGGCTGAGCGGCCTCGAGTCGCTCCATCGTGAACCAGAGGTTCGAGCCCTCCCCTCCGAGCTCGTGGAGCCGCACGAGGTTCTCGTGTCGCAGGTCCACCAAGGTTCGGAACTCGCGCTTGAAACGGAGCAGAGCGTCGGGCACCACGCGGTGCAGGGTCTTGAGCGCGACCCGCTCCTCTCGAAGCTTGTCGAGCACGTCGTAAACGACGCCGAACCCGCCCTCTCCGAGCACGCCTCGCACTTCATAGCGGTCGGGGATCATCGCCGGGCGAACCGGCCGCGCCATCGGCGCACGCGCGATCTTCTCGAGCAGAGAGTCTGGTGTGATCTCGTCCTGCATGCCCCCGCACACTCTATCGAAGACCCGCCACGCATGGGCCGGAAAGCCGCGACCTGCACGTGCGGATGGCGGCGCGCTTCGCGTAGCATCGGGCCATGAAAGAGACGCTGGAAGCCGAGATCAAAGCTCGTTTCGACGAGCGCGATCTGCGGGGCGCCGCGACCCTCGCGCTCGAAGGCTATGGCTCCGAGCTGCTCGGTTACCTCGTCACCACCGCGGGCGATCCGAGCGCGGCCGAGGAGGTCTTCTCCATGCTCAGCGAGGACCTGTGGAAGGGGCTGCCGACCTTCCGTTTCCAAAGCTCGATGCGGACCTGGCTCTACGTGCTCGCGCGGCACGCCCACGCTCGGTATCAGCGCTCACCCCATGAGCGGCGGCAACGCCCCCTCTCCGAGATGAGCGAGGTCGAGATGCGCGTGCGGACCCAGACCCGCCCGTGGCTCCTGACCGAGGTGAAAGATCGCTTCAGCGCGCTGCGGGACATGCTCTCCCCCTCGGAGCGTGAACTACTGGTCCTCCGCATCGACCGTCGCATGCCCTGGACCGACATCGCCGAGGTGCTCGACGAACACGACGACAAGGCGGTTCCGAGGCTCCGCAAGCGCTTCAGCAACCTGAAGAAGAAGCTGCACGACGCGGCTCGTGAAGCAGGGATCGTGCCCTGAGGTCATTGGAGAGAGGGGCACGCGTCGAGCTCAGGTCAGCACGACCCACCAGCCGACGACCCCGAGCGGCAGGAACGCCATCCACTGCCCGAGCTGCAACCAGCCTCGCTCGATCTTGGAGAGCTTCGCCAGGCCCAGGAAGAGCACCGCGTAGACGAGGTGCAGCGTGCTGATCGCCCCGACCAGCGCGGGGCCTACGGTTCCAGGCGCCCCGAGCCCTGCCCAGATGAGGGCCGCGCCGCCGAGCAGGAGCTGCGCGCTGACGGCGTGCCAGCAGACGTACATCGTCCAGCGAGCCGTCGCGTCATAGTCCGCCGCGAGCATGGGCCGAGCACACTGTTTCTCCCCAGCGGTCATGTGGATCGCGAAGAGAAGTAACGTCGCGATTCCCAGTCCGATCTCCGTCATCTGACACCTCCATACGGTAGCGTACGGAACCTGGGGTCGCGCTCCCGAGAGTCAATACGGTACCGTATGGAAAGATCGAATGGCGAAACGGCGAACCCAGCAGGAGTGGATCGAGGCGGCCATCGCCGCGTTCTCGAGAGAAGGCGTCGGAGGCGTCAAGGTGGAGCGGCTCGCGCGCGGGCTCGGCGTGACGAAGGGCTCGTTCTATTGGCACTTCACCGATCGGCGGGCCTTGCTCGACGCGGTGCTCGAGGCATGGGCGGAGCAGGGCACGGCGGCGATCATCGACGCAGTGGAGGCGAGCCCCGGAGACGCAGGAGACAAGCTCCGCACGCTCTGGGGCCTGGCCAACGGCGCAGGAGAGCAAGCGTTCGAGGTCGCGCTCCGGGAATGGGGCCGCGTCGACCCGGAGGTTCGGGCAGCGATCCGTCGCGTGGATCAGGATCGCATGGCCTACCTGCGCAAGCTCATGCTCGAGCACGGGGTGGCACCGGACCGGGTGGAGGCCAAGTGTCTGCTGATGTACTCGCTGCTGATCGGCGATTGGTTCATCGACGTGAAGCACGGACGCAAGAGCCGGAAGCGCGTGCTGAGCGACGCGCTCGACGTGTTGCTCGATCGGTGAGCGCGTGAGCCTCTCCCCCTGCGGGCGCCAAAAAGCCCGGGCTCGCTCTTCGCGACACCCGGGCCTCCCGACAGGCTCCCCCCGGAACCTATGAGTTCAGTCTCAGTTGGTGCCCCAGCTGACCACGTGCTCCGAGCCGCCGTCCGTGCCGTGCACGAGCGTGTGGTAGGAGATGACGGCGTGGCACATCATCGGCTTGCTGGCCGTCTCCGCGTCGAGCGTGTC
>Ga0114933_10005632_pt1 | contig 11336 bp, 7 predicted proteins | sample 4SBtaG_FD_89691 | JGI IMG/M metagenome (GOLD analysis project Ga0114933, IMG submission 89691) | Deep subsurface microbial communities from Kolumbo volcano to uncover new lineages of life (NeLLi) - 4SBTROV12_W25 metaG | ecosystem: Environmental > Aquatic > Marine > Volcanic | place: Kolumbo... | reverse complement strand
TGAAAAAGAACGGTAAGCTCCTCGCCGAAGGTGCTGAGAAGTATGCATGGTTTGCGATATACGAAAACTATGATGACGTTATGAAGAAATATGCCAAGTGGCAATTTGAAGCGGATTTAGATATAGACGGCTTCATTCATACGCATCGCGTGATGAAAAACTATTTCCTGACAAAACGAAAGGACAACCCTGATTTTGTAATGTCAGGTGACGGAGTTCATATCAACCTGGAAGGGCACGCACTGCTCGCCAAAATCGTTACGAATAAATTAGGCTATCAATACGTTGAGGTGCCGCAAGAAGTGTTCAATGCAATAAATGCGAAGCGAAAACTAATGCATGCTGCGTGGCTATCGCACGTTGGACACAAGCGTCCCGGCGTCGCAGCGGGGTTACCACTTGAGGAAGCCCGATTGAAGAGTAAGGAACTTGACGATTCGGTTCAAAAGGCCGTTGAGTCGTGGAAAGACTAGCGCCGAGCACAGGCTATTTGTCTTTGGGCGTTTTGTCCCATGGATTGGGTTTGCGTTTTTGGTATACGGGCCGAGCGTCGCGTTTTGGCATGTCATTTACGATAGCTTCGAATCGCCGCATGGCTCCGGTGTGAACCCTGTTGGATGAATCCTTGAGGTTTAGTACCTCGCTAGGGTCCGCCTTAAGATCATATAGAGCGGTAATCATCGCCGTGTCATCTACCCAGACCTTAAACTGTTTGTCACGTATGACCCGTGGGGTATAGTCTTTCACTCCGCGTACTCCGTCCGCGTCCAGTTGCGCTGCTCCATGACCAAGTGCCATAATCCACTTGCGAGTCGAATCGGTTGCTTTTCCTGTAATCACATCTGCGATGGAGTGACCGTCAATCACTCCAAGCTTCTTTGTGGAACCACCGCCTAATTCAACAAATGTTGGAAGTAGGTCGGAAAAGTCTGTGAGGGCGTCCGTTACTGCGCCCGCAGGCACAATGCCTGGACAATTGACGATGAACGGCTGGCATACTCCGCCTTCGTATTTTGACGCTTTACCGCCCGATGGTCGTATGCCGGCAACTGTGCCACGTTGTCCGCCACTGGTTCCGTTATCCGTTGTGAAAATTACGATCGTGTTTTCACGTATTCCCAAGTTGTCGATAGTATTTACCAAGCGGCCAACAAGATGGTCTGTATATCGGACCATGGCCGCGAGCTGTTCCGTTTTGGAAGCCTTGGGCTTTGGTTCAGAAGGGGTGGTAACTAAAGGACCGTGCGTTAAGGCCATCGGGAAATAGACCATCATGGGTTTGTCATGATTTTGTTTCATAAACTCGATGAGATAGTCGCAATAAACGTCAGGACCATATTCACCAGCATACGTCTTACTGCCCTTAGGGGTGTGAATATAGGCATCCTGGTAACGTTCGGCACTAGGAGGATTGCCTTCTTCATAACCAGTCCACACGCACCAGTCATCAAAACCGTGCTTTTGCAATGCGTTTGGCTCGAGTCGGAAATCGTTAATCTGCCACTTCCCAGCAATGACACTGGTGTAGCCCAGCTTCTTTAAATGCCTAGGAAAGCTGGTGTAGTGCTTCCAGTCAAAATAGCCAACTCCCCAACGAGGGACGTCCCAGTGATTCACCCAACCGGTACGCCAGGGGTACTGACCGGTAAGCAAGGTTACACGCGTCGGAGTACATTGGGGCATGGAATATGCGTTATCAAATCGCAAACCGGTTTTTGCGAGCGCATCGATTTGCGGTGTTTCAATTCCATCGGCTCCGTAACAACTGATCCAGTCCTTACCTAGGTCGTCGACCATGATAAATACAATATTGGGTGGCGCCGGTTTCGCGTACCCGATGGATGTAATAAGCAAAGCAGTCAGGAGCGATAGTATGTGTGTGCGCATTTAGCGTGTACCTATTCGTATTCCCATTTCATGACCCAAGGGTCGTGAAGCTCTTTTTGTTTCGCTTTCAGCAGCGTTTTATATTTCTCAAGCACCTTGGCGAATGCCGGGTCTGTAGCCAGGTTTTTAGACTCATATGGGTCGGTAGCTACGTTATACAGCTCAAATTGTGGGCGCTTAATATACTGCTTAACCGTCTTGCGTCCATACGGAGCGTCCGGGCCTTTGCGAAATTGCGCTTGCCAACTTGATGCAGCCCAGAGATCTGATGCAAACGGGTAGGGTAAAGGATGCGCGATATTCCATATCAGTTTAAACTCTGCATCACGCACGACGCGCATGGGATAATACATCTGAATTTCATGAAACGTGTGACTGGCAAATATAATATCCCAGTGTTTTGAATCTGGTGATTCAAGAGCTGCTAACCAACTCTTGCCATGGTATCGATTTAAGGGCTCGCGTTGCCCGCGATTTTCCTTTAGGTTTTCGCCACGTTCTGTCCAATAAGCGTTTGCATTGAGCATGTTCTTTGGAGCGTTCTTGGTTTTGTCCAGTCCGCCTCCAAAGTCCAGCAAAGTAGGCGTGATATCGATGTGGCTGATCATTGCATCGGTCCGAAAGCCTCGAGACTCTGCGTATGGATTACGGACGACAAATGGTACGCGCAACCCTGGTTCGTAAACGGTCGTCTTTCCACCGGAAAAAGCCATGCCATGGTCGGCTGTGAAAATGATCATCGTTTTATCGTATAGATCTGCTTCCTTCAAAATACGAACTAGCTCACCAAGGCCTTGATCGATCCGGGAAACACTTTGGTAGTATTGGGCGAGTTCTTCCCGGGTTTCGGGAGTGTCCGAAAGAAACGATGGAATCGGTACTTTGTTGGGGTCGTAAAACACTTCCTTGACTTTGTCGTGAGAACCGTTGTTTGGTTTGTTGCCAAATAGATCAGCTTTCAGTGATAGCTTGGATGTTTGATCTTTGCCGCCCCCACGATGTGGGTCAGACGTGGCAAAGTAGAGGAAAAATGGCTTATCGCTGTCTGCGGTAATGAATTCCCTGCTTTTTGCAGCCATCTGTACTGCGTTACGAGTGTTTCCTTTCAAGGTCGTCTCAAAGTGATAGACCTCTTCCGGAGCGACGTGGTATTTACCGATAATCGCAGTGCGGTAACCGGCGCGTGCCATAACGCGTGGCAACGCCAGGCTAATAACGTTGTGGTAGGAGGCAAACTTGTGGAAGTGATGTTGATGCCCGTATTGACCATTTAGATGATTGTGCAGACCTGACATCACCACGCTACGACTGGCACTACAACTGGCTGTCGTCGCATATGCGTGGTCAAATACCACGCCATCTTTAGCCAGTGCATCTATATGTGGTGTAACGGCCACGTTGTCGCCGTAACATCCGAGTGTCGGGCTTTCGTCATCGGTGATGAAGAAGATAATGTTCTTTTCTGCGGCAGACACGCCTGAAGAAAATAACATTAGCGTTACCAAAAGGGCACGTCTCATGATTTGATTGACCTTAAAAATTCAAACGGCGTGTTTGGGTTTATTCTCTTTGGATTGTTTCTTAATACAATACGATTGCTCTGCCGGGAGAACCATGAGCGTGGTTAATTCGCACAGGAGCAAACAGAAAATATGGATTTGTATCCGCCGGGATAGCTCCGAGGTTATGGAGGAATTCCACCGACACCATGCCAGAGCTGGCAAGACGCCAGTTTACAAATGCTTCATTCTTGGCATCTACGCCACCTAGTGTGGGGGCATCGATCCCGACGCAACGAATTCCTCTTCGCGATAGGAGTTCGATAGTGCCCGGTGAGACTGCGGGCCATCCTTCTGTAGCTCCGGATAGGGGATCAACCATGTACCCTGTATCATCCGGGGCCGCTTTAAATGTCCGATCGATGTGCCCTGTCTTGAAAACGACAACTTCCCCTGGGGCGAGACCTCCATGTTTAGCCTCGAATGCAGAGACATGCTCAGGCCGAATCATGGGTGAAGCAGGTAGGGTGTCCGCTGGCACACTACCAACCAAGCCAGTGACATCGATAACACGAAGGTTTCCGGCCATTTGGCTTAGTGGGATTTGTTCGACCGTTGTGTCGGAGAATCCACGGCGACCGTAGAGTGACTCATAATCACGCAGCCAGGATTGTACTTCTGGTGAATAACTGCTGTTCTTGAATCCCTTTTTCGGTAGCGAGTATGAAGGCGTAACTAAGTGAGTGCCCACCATCGGGTCCATCATGTGTGTGTGGTGATAGAGATCGAGATTGGCAGCATATAGAAAGTCCACTTTAAGATAGGGATGACGGTGACTTCCCGTTTCCCGTCCTGGCCAGGTCACTGGCAAGTCTGATGAAAGAACGACACTTAGATCGATAGCTCGTTTAGCTCTGGCGGATTCAATTAATCGTGTGGCAAGTTTACCTGGTTGGATAGCAAACGATCGACCTTCACCATATGGCCCGTCGGTGTGACGGGGTCCCATGCAGCAATAAAAGGCTCCGGTGGTGGGAAGAGATCCCAGATTGGTCGCACTTTCAGTGAAGATTTGTCCGTGCTTTAAGCCAGCATAATGAACTGGTTCACCAAGGTCGGGGATCGGCCCGATACTTGGACTATCCACGCCCACGTGCCAAACGCCTTTTTTTCCCAGGTAGTCCATCGTCTCAGGTGCGGGGTCAGGCCAACCACTGAATTTCTTGTCCAGACAACCCGCTATGAAATGGTAGCCTTCCGGATACGGCTTGTAGTAAAGGTCGCTATAACCGCTTTTAAACAAGACGACATCGCCTGGACCAAGCTCGCGATGGTCTTGCTCCCATTTTTTGACATGCTCCACGAGTATGAGAGGTGAAATGCCGGGCTCTCCGGTATCGAGCAACTCAGTAACGTCGATTACACACGCTTCTCCGACAAACTTGAAAGGTTCTGTCTTGTGGGTGTATTCAAGGCCGAGTTCACCCTCCCACTGAAGATTCGTGCCCGGTCGGGGAATTGAATGCGGAGGTACATCGATCTGTGTTCCTGTGTTTCCGTCAATTTGTAATACGTCGATGTTGTATATGCTCGCCGGACCTATGGCCTTAAACGGTCGAATTTGAAACATCGGAAAGCCGGTCGGCCAGGTGCACGGGTAATTGGTATCCACAAGTAACGACAGGTCAACGAATTCATTGGCACGTCGTCTTTGTGCGTGGGACGGCGTAGCGGAGGACATCAGTACGATGAAAGAGACCAGAAATAACGAGATTAATTTATGCATGTGTTTCACCTATCGGAAAACAAAGGTGCTCGGACTTGTTAGCTTGAATCTACCAAAACAATGGTGATGAATCACCCGTATGCAGGGTTGCGGGAGTAAACTAGGCTATCAGCGGGGTTTGTGAGTCGCTCACGAGAGATGGGAATGTAAACGGATGATCGTACTTAAAGAGGAACAGTTGCCTTGGTCGGTCGTTCCACGTATTACCACCAGAGTGCACGCACAGGCTGCGCTGGGTACTCGACAGACAACGCTTTGGGAACAGCGCATAGAACCGGGTGGATTTATTCCAATTCATTACCACGATACGGAAGAAGTCATTACGGTACTCGAAGGAGCAATCACCCTTAATGATGGTGAGTCTCATCGTACGCTGCATGCTCCGGCAACTCTTTTAATACCTGCGAATGAACTACATGGAATTGAAGTGTATGGCAACGACCAGGTGCATTTGGTGGCGGCCTTTCCCACTGCCACACCCCGTATCTTTGATGTGAACGGAAATCCGCGGCCGTTACCTCAAAATGATTTGGAAACGACGAGAAACGAATTGGAAAGGGACGAGCCACACGATGAATAGAAATAACGGTGCTGGTGTACGTCTCTTGATTCTGACGCTTGTAGGTCTCTATGGTTCGTCAACAGGGTTGATTGCAGCACGCCCAAATATTGTTGTTTTCCTAATTGATGACATGGGATATATGGATATTGGTGCCAATAATCCCAATTGTTTCTACGATACACCCCATATTGATGCCCTCGCGGAGAGTGGTATGAGATTCACCAGTGGATATGCTGCGAACCCAGTGTGTAGTCCTACACGGTACAGCATCATGACTGGCAAATACCCAACGCGAGTTGATGCTACGAATTGGTTTAGCGGTAGACGGAACGGTCGATATGCACCGGCACCACTATATGATCGAATGGACCAGGGAGAATTTACGCTAGCAGAGGCCTTATCAGAGCAGGGGTATTTAACCGCCTTTTTTGGGAAATGGCATTTAGGCCCAAGTGAAGAATTCTGGCCGGAGCACCAGGGTTTTGAAATAAATATTGGTGGACATAATCGTGGTTCTCCGCCGGGTGGTTACTTCTCGCCATATAAAAATCCGCGTTTAGAAGATGGAACGGAAGGTGAGCACTTACCGGAACGGCTAACTCGTGAAGCTATTGATGTAATGAAGAGTGCTGGAGATCGTCCGTTCTTCGTGTACCTATCGTTCTACAGCGTTCACACACCACTGCAGGGCAGGCAGGATTTAATCGACAAATACAGGGCCAAAGGTAAGGAGATTCGAGGTGACAACGACTTCGCCGGTGAAGAGCAAGTCTGGCCAGTCGATCGAGAGAGAAAAGTACGTGTGGAGCAAAATCATGCCGTTTACGCAGCGATGGTCGAGGCCATGGATGAACACATTGGAGACGTACTATCATTCTTGAAAACCTCTGGATTGGACCAAAACACGATTGTTTGTTTTACAAGTGATAACGGTGGCCTCTCAACGTCGGAAGGTTCCCCTACTTCAAACCTCCCTTTGCGAGGCGGTAAAGGATGGACTTACGAAGGTGGCATCCGGGAACCTTTTCTTGTGCGATGGCCAGGCGTGACAAGCGAGAATTCTGTATGTGATGTACCGGTGATGAGCCTCGATCTTTTTCCGACGTTGGTCAAAGCCGGAGGCGGGAAGATTCAGCGAAGGATGATTGTCGATGGTGTCGATCTGATGCCATTGCTCTCTGGTAAAGGCGACCTAAAGCGGGACAGCCTATATTGGCATTATCCGCATTACAGTAATCAAGGTGGATTCCCAAGTGGTGCTATCCGGAGTGGTCCCTGGAAAATGATCGAGCGATATGAAGACGGCACTGTGCATTTGTATAATCTGGATAATGACATCGGTGAAGCTAGCGACGTCGCAGAGCGATACCCGCAGCGTGTCACGTCAATGCGGCATGACTTGCACGAATGGTACAGAATAGTCGATGCAAAGTTTCTCGAACCGCTCGGCGATAATACATCGCCCTGGCGTCCCTGAATACAACGAGGAAAGAGAGAGTAATGAAGAGAGTCACTTTTAAAATAGCGTTTGTTTGTTTCGCATTTATTGCGCTGATCAACTCGAGCGCCAAGGTTGAGGCGGCGAAGCGTCCGAATATTATCCTCATCATGTCGGATGACATGGGGTATTCAGATATTGGATGTTATGGCGGAGAAATCCAAACTCCGAATCTCGATGGCCTGGCAGCAGGGGGGATTAGATTCACGCAGTTTTACAACACAGCGCGCTGCTGCCCGACACGGGCGAGCTTGCTGTCTGGATTATACCCCCACCAGGCGGGTGTCGGTCACATGATGAGTGATCGTGGATACGACGGTTATCGGGGCGATCTAAATAAGCAATGCGTTACCATCGCAGAGGCATTGGGTGATGCGGGCTATCGGACATATATGAGTGGAAAGTGGCACGTAACGAAGCAGATCTTTGATAACGGTTCAAAGCATAACTGGCCGTTACAGAGAGGGTTTGATAAGTTTTACGGGACAATTCACGGCGCAGGAAGTTTCTATGATCCCAACTCGCTGACACGTCAGAACGATCAGATTACACCACTCAATGATCCGCACTATAAACCGAAGCAATATTACTACACGGATGCTATAAGCGATAACGCCGTTGCCTTTCTGCAAACGCATCGCAAAGAAAATCGACGCAACCCGTTCTTTATGTACGTAGCCTATACGGCAGCTCACTGGCCGATGCACGCATTGCCTGAGGACATTGCCAAATACAAAGGAAAATATGATAAGGGTTATGGAGCCATACGTGAGGCTAGACACAAGCGCATGATTGAGATGGGCCTTGTTGACAAAAAATGGGCGATGTCTCCACAAGCGAGAGAATGGGATAAGGCCAAAAATACCGAGTGGGAAATTCGGAACATGGAAGTTTATGCCGCCATGGTAGACAACATGGATCAAGGGATCGGGCGAATCGTAACGGAACTAAAAGCACAAGGTCAGTTTGAGAACACGCTAATCCTGTTTGTCCAAGACAACGGCGGGTGCGCAGAGGGCCTCGGTCGTACTGCACGCAATGGGCTTACGTCGGCACCCGATAGTGCAACGTTGCCAGCGATGGGTCCGGACGTGTTGCAGACCAGTATGATTCCGCCTCAAACGCGTGATGGGTTTCCCACGGTAATGGGGCCAGGGGTAATGCCCGGGCCTGACGGTACATATATTGCCTATGGAGAAGGATGGGCAAATGTTTCTAATACTCCGTTTCGGGAATATAAACACTGGGTACACGAGGGCGGGATTTCCACGCCGTTGATCGCGCATTGGCCTAAGGGTATTGAACGCACAAATGAGCTGGAATCAACGCCAGGACATCTGATTGATATCATGGCCACGTGCGTGGATATTTCCGGGACACAATACCCCGTCCAGCGCCATGGTGAAGCAATAAAGCCAATGGAGGGAGTGAGCCTTGCACCGTTATTTAGTGGTGATGCAATTAAGCGAGAGGCCATCTATTGGGAGCATGAAGGCAATCGTGCTATTCGCAAAGGTGACTGGAAACTAGTTGCAAAAGGAGCCAACGGTCCATGGGAGTTGTACAATCTTCAGGATGATCGAACTGAGTTAACAGATCGATCAGAATCCGCACCTGAGCTTGCAAAGATGCTTGCCGAGATGTGGCAGGCGTATGCAGAACGGGCAAATGTGTTGCCGTTAAACCCACAGCCACCAAAGAAGGTGAGTACGAAAAAGCGATTTGTGCTAAAGCAAGGTGCGAGTTTAACACAGGCAGTTGCGCCAAATACCGCGGATTACGCATATGAAATGCGTTTTGATCTGGAGTTATCTCAATGTGAGGGAGTGATTGTTGCACAAGGTGCCACAACACACGGGCTTACTCTTTATCTGAAAAATGGCAAAGTGTATTTTGAAACACGTCATTCTGGGAAGTTGTCAACGATCGTTTCTCAATCGAATATTGAGCCGGGCAAACACCAGGTTGTGTTGAAGGCGGAAAAAGACGGCACGGTTACGGTTTCTTTCAACGGCGCGCAAATTCTAACGGGAAAAGTTCCCGGACTCATGAATGATGTGCCTTTAGATCCTTTTGATATCGGCCGGGATACGAATGCCCCGGTTGGACAATACGAATCGTCGTTTGACATTAACGGTCGAATCCTGTCTGCAGAGGTGGTGCTGAAGTAATGCGAATAGCGGCTTTAGTGATTGCAATACAGTTGTTCTGGATAGGGTCGTTATCGGCCAAGCCGAACGTGTTGATTTTCCTAGTGGACGATCTTGGATGGACGGATCTTGGGTATGCCGGTTCTAAGTACTACGAGTCACCGAACATTGATGCGCTATCGCGTGAATCGATAGTCTTTACGAATGCGTATTCAAATGGTCCCAACTGCGCGCCCACGCGAGCATGCTTGATGTCCGGCCAGTATTCGCCTCGTCATGGAATTTATACGGTGGGGGATCCGGTTCGAGGAAATCACAAATTTCGACGGTGGACTCCAGTAGAAAACGCCACGGTTTTGGATGATAAGGTGGTAACGCTGGCAGAGACGTTTTCAAATTCCGGTTATTCAACCGTACACCTCGGTAAATGGCATCTTGGTAAGGACCCGACGACACAGGGTTTTGACTTGAATTATGCTGGTTTTACTGGCGGCAGTCCGAGTAAAGGTGGTTACCACAGTCCCTATGCATACCCAAATGTGGTAGAGGAGAAGGTAGGCCGGTATTTGACGGATCATTTAACAGATTTAGCGGTCAAATACATCGAAGAACAGTCGGCTGAAGAGCCATTCTTCATGTACATGTCGCACTATGCTGTACATACACCTATACAGGCTAAGGCATCTGTTCAACGGCGATTTGATTCAAAGAAGCCAAGTGGTTCGCACAAGAGTCCGAAATATGCGGCCATGATTGCAAGCATGGATGAATCCTTGGGTCGCATCATTAGCGCGCTTGAGGACGTTGGCAAATTGGAAGAAACGATCATTGTGTTTGCATCAGATAATGGCGGGTATGGAGGAATTACCGGTCAAGAGCCTCTACGCGGTAGTAAAGGCATGCTATATGAAGGCGGAATTCGAGTACCAATGCTGGTCCGTCTTCCAAACGGCGAAAACAAGGGTATCGAGAGTACTCCTGTAATGTCGATGGATCTATATCCTACGCTCACATCTTATTGCGATATCGACACCGAGGAACTCACGCTGGACGGTATCGACTTGAGTTCACGATTTGCCAACGGCGAATCACTGCCAACGGAAAGGGCTGTTTACTGGCACTTTCCGTGTTACTTGCAGCGTTACCCTGGCTTAAAAATAGACTCTCCGTTCAGGTGTGTTCCGTCATCGGCAATACGCAAAGGCGACTGGAAGCTGATCCATTCATATGAAACTGGTGCAATTGAGTTATATAATCTGGCAGCAGACATTGGCGAAACTACTGATTTAAGTACGCAGAAACAGGATATTGCAAAATCTCTTTATGATGAGCTTGAAGCATGGCGTAAGCGTGTCAACGCCGGTGTACCGCTGGTGAAAAACCCAAGATATGATCCAAATGCCAAATTTAGTAAATAAAGCACGCAGAGTTGCCATCCGTACTTTCTGTATCTTGCTTGTTAATTTTGGCGCAGCGCACGCGGGCCATCCGAATATTGTCTTAATAATGGCGGATGACTTAGGGTACGGTGACCTGTCATGTTACGACGGTTGGATAAAAACGCCCAATATTGATGCCCTCGCGGAAAGAGGTCTTCGATTTACGGATTTTCACACAAGTGGGTCAGTATGCTCACCGACTCGCGCTGGATTGTTAACCGGCCGATACCAACAGCGCGCAGGGATTGGCGGAGTCGTCTACGCTCGACTTGATGCGGAACAACACTATCACGGACTTCAGAATTCTGAATACACGCTGGCTGAGATGTGTCGCGAGCAAGGCTACCAAACAGCGATATTCGGTAAATGGCATTTGGGATATTACCGCCCATACAACCCCGTAAATCATGGATTCGATGTGTTTCGTGGTTACGTTAGCGGGAATGTAGACTTCTTTTCTCACGTAGATCAGGCAGGTGTATATGACTGGTGGCATAACGAACAGCAGGTTGAGG